>JAEEGJ010002036.1_pt1 | contig 166130 bp, 159 predicted proteins | sample 8958761 | NCBI WGS metagenome assembly JAEEGJ01 (sample SAMN16246546, study PRJNA631951) | gut metagenome | biome: gut microbiome; feature: rumen; material: RS-attached | host: Bos | place: Iran: Karaj | collected 2018-10
ACACAGGTAAGCTGCTTTCCTATTGCTATTGACAAAAGGCCTGCTGCCACCGAAGAATCCACACCGCCCGAAAGTGCAAGAAGTACTTTTCCGTTTCCTACCTTTTCGCGGATGTTTTTAATGGACGTTTCAACAAACGAATCCATCCTCCAGTCACCTGCACATTCGCAGATGTTTCTTACGAAGTTGTATAGTATCTTTGTTCCCTCAAGGGTATGTAACACTTCAGGATGGAACTGTATCGCATAAAGCTTTGCATCGGTATTCTGAGCCGCAGCATAGGGACAGTTCTCCGTATATGCAACGGGCATAAAGCCATCAGCCAGCCTTGATATGTAATCGAAATGGCTCATCCATACCTGAGTCACGAGTGTATCCGTTTCATCAAAGCTCTTGTTATTCATCTCTTTTGCGGTAAGAGGACCTGCAAAAGGCTTGTCACTGTCAAGCAAAGAACCTGTATTTGAAAAAAGAGAAGATCTTTTGTCTATAAGAGTTCTTGTCTTTCCGTACTCTCTGTCCTGTGCTCTTTCTACCTTGCCGCCAAGGACCTGCATCATAAGCTGTGCACCATAGCACAGACCAAGCACCGGGATTCCCAGTTCAAAGAGCCCCTTATCATATGTGGGTGCACCCTCCTCATAGCAGCTGTTAGGTCCGCCCGTAAGGATGATACCCTTTGGGTTCATTTCCTTTATCTTTGCAAGTTCGGTCCTGTAAGAATAGATCTCACAGTAAACGTTGCATTCCCTGACACGTCTTGCAACAAGCTGATTGTACTGTCCTCCGAAATCAAGGACTATGACTTTCTCTCTTTCCATTAATCAACTGTATCCTTTCATAATTTAAAGCCTGAGGCAAAGTTTATAACTTACCCAGGCTTGTTTTTATACGATCCTTCTTACAGCCAGTATCTCTCTGTATGTGGCTGAGCCGATCTTTATTCCCGATGCCGGAGTGGATGCATGAACGATCTGACCGTTACCTATATAGATCGCCACATGTCCCGCATAGCATATGATATCACCCGGCTGGGCTTCGGCATATGTAACTCCCGTTCCGGCATTCCTTTGTGCCGTGGAACTTCTGGGCAGGCTGTAACCGAATGCCTGATATACAGACATGGTAAATCCCGAACAGTCAGCACCGTCGGTAAGGCTTGTTCCTCCCGCAACATAGGGATTACCTATGAATTTGCAGGCATAATTTGCTATATCCTTACCCGTACCGCTGCCGGATGAATTGTTTATTGTCGTTGCAGTATCCGTACTGCTGCTTGACGAAGATGATGATTCCGAGCTGTCCGAGTTGACTTTGGCTGCCTCTTCGGCCGCTTTTTTCTTTGCTTCCTCCGCTTTTCTCTTCTCTTCCTCAGCTTTCTTTCTGGCTTCTTCTTCAAGCTTTCTTATCTGATTATTCTGCTGCTTGATCTGAGCCTTGTATGCTGCCGCCTCCTGCTTGGCCTTGGCTATCTGATTATCGTAATCTTCAGCCTCTTCCTTTTTTTGTGCAAGGAGTGTGTTAAGCTCATCCTGTTCCTGCTCAAGTTCATAATGAGTCGTCTCAAGTTCTTCCTGAGTCTCCTCAAGTGCTGCTTTGGCAGCTTCAACCGCTTCCATTGCAGCTATATATTCCGCGAGCTTCTGGCGGTCATAGGTATACATTTCATCGATGTATTCGGCCTTGTTTACAAGGTCACCCATCGTCTTTGCCTCAAAGACCAGCTGAGCGTATGTGGCATCGCCTTTCTCATACATGAACTTGATACGGGCCTTCATGGCCTCATACTGTTCCTCTTTGATCCTTATGGCTTCCTCAAGTTCAGCCTTTTTGACTTCTATCTGAGCCTCTATATCAGCTATCTCATCCTCTAAGATACTGATGGATGTCATCACCTCGACCAGTTCATCATCGATCTGCTCGATCTCATCGGTGATACCCTTTCTGACCTCGGTAAGCTCTGAAATATCTTCATTTGCCTCATCGAGCTGTTTCTGGGTCTCTTTCTTCTGCTTCTTTAATTCATCGATAGTGGTCGCACTGACACCTGTTGATATGGTCAGACACAATATTAAGATTAACAGTAATGCTTTTCTTAATCTTCTCATCAACAAGTACGCCTCTTTAAAAAAATCTGTTTACAGCTGATAGAAACCGACCTTCTTATATACCTTTCGCAATGTCTTGTTAGCTATGTAAGAAGCCTTTTCGGCACCTTCCTTATATACGGAATCAAGGTAGGCCTTATCTGCTATCAAACGCTTTGCCTCTTCACGGATAGGCTTAAGTGTCTCAACAACAGCCTCGCCTACAGCAGGCTTGAACACACCGTAGCCCTGTCCCTCAAACTCTTTTTCTATCTCATCATAGCTCTTTCCGGTTATCGTTGAATAGATAGCCATGAGATTTGCTACTCCTGGCTTGTTTTCCTTATCGTAATGAACGCATCTTTCCGTATCGGAATCTGTAACCGCACGCTTGAATTTCTTTAAGATCACATCGGGCTCATCCATAAGGAATACACAACCGTTGGGCTCTGATTTTGACATCTTTGAACCGGGTGTTGTAAGTCCGTAGATACGGGCTCCCACCTTACTGATATACGGTTCAGGCACACGGAACACATCTCCGTAGATGTTGTTGAAACGTATTGCAAGATCACGTGTTAATTCAACATGCTGCTTCTGATCCTCTCCCACGGGTACGTAGTGAGGCTGATAGAGCAATATATCTGCTGCCATAAGAGAAGGATATGTGAAGAGTCCCGCATTGATATTGTCTTTATGCTTTTCTGACTTATCCTTAAACTGTGTCATACGGCTCAGTTCACCGAACATCGTGTAACAGTCAAGGACCCATCCGAGCTGTGCATGAGCCGGTACATGTGACTGTAAGAACAGAGTGTTCTTCTCGGGATCGAGACCGCAGGCAATGTAAAGAGCCAGCATCTCTATAGAACGCCTTCTTAATTCCTTGGGATCCTGTCTTACGGTTATGGTATGCAGATCTGCCATGAAATAGTAACACTCGAATTCATTTACCCTGTCTGCCCAGTTCTTTATGGCTCCAAGATAATTTCCAAGATGCAGATCGCCGCTGGGCTGAATGCCCGACAGCATTATTTTCTTTTCTGTTTCCATCTATCCTAAATCTCCTTACAATTCGCAGTTATTAACGGTTCTGGGGAAAGGTATAACGTCTCTGATGTTACCCATGCCTGTTAAATACATTATGCAACGCTCGAAACCAAGTCCGAAGCCTGCATGTCTTGCTGAACCGTATTTACGAAGATCAAGATAAAAATCATAATCTTCCTTGTTAAGGCCCATCTCCTCCATGCGCTTCTCCAAAAGCTCATAGTTGTCCTCACGCTGGGAACCGCCGATGATCTCACCGATACCGGGTACAAGACAGTCACATGCCGCAACGGTCTTTCCGTCCTCGTTAAGCTTCATATAGAAGGCCTTTATATCCTTCGGATAATCAGTAACGAATACAGGTCTCTTGAATTCCTGCTCTGTTAGGAATCTCTCATGCTCTGTCTGAAGATCGCATCCCCAGAATACCTTGTAATCAAACTTATCGTTGTTCTTTTCAAGGATCTTTATCGCATCTGTATATGTAACACGTCCAAAGTCGCTGTTTACCACATGCTCAAGACGCTCTATAAGGCCTTTATCAACAAAGTTGTTAAAGAAATTCATCTCTTCAGGGCAGTTGTCAAGCACATATCTGATAACGTATTTGAGCATTGCCTCTGCACACATCATGTCATCCTGAAGGTCTGCAAAGCACATCTCGGGCTCGATCATCCAGAACTCTGCCGCATGACGGGTCGTGTTTGAATTCTCAGCACGGAATGTGGGACCGAATGTGTAAACGTTCTTGAATGCGAATGCATAGGTCTCAACGTTAAGCTGTCCGCTTACGGTAAGGTTTGTGGGCTTGTTGAAGAAATCCTGTGAGAAATCAACCTTGCCGTCCTCTGTCATGGGAAGCTCATTCATATCAAGTGTTGTGACCTGGAACATCTCTCCCGCACCCTCACAGTCACTGCCCGTGATTATGGGTGTATGAACATACACAAAGCCTCTCTCCTGGAAGAATTTGTGGATAGCGTAAGCTGCCACCGATCTTACTCTGAACACGGCCTCAAATGTGTTTGTTCTCGCTCTTAAATGAGATATCGTACGAAGATACTCAAATGTATGTCTCTTCTTCTGAAGAGGATAATCGGGTGTTGACTCACCTTCTATCATTATCTCGCTTGCCTGCATCTCAAAAGGCTGCTTTGCATCGGGAGTCGCAACGATCTTACCCTTTGCAACTACTGCAGATCCGACATTTAACTTTGTGATCTTGTCGAAATTATCCAGTTTATCGGCATATACGACCTGAAGTGCCTCAAAAAACGTACCGTCATTGATAACAAGGAATCCGAAACTCTTCGAATCACGGTTACCTCTGACCCATCCGCCGATAGTCACTTCCTTATCAAAATATTCTTCTTTGTTACGAAACAGTTCTTTAATGTTTGTAAGATCCATGATCAAAACCTCTCTTAATCTATAGGTATTTATTCGCTGACTTCCTCAACATCCTGTGTTGCTGCGGGTGCCACGATATTTGCGTTCTCAATGATGATATCAAGTGCCTTCTTATTTATAAGGTATGACTTGTACTCATCATAATTGTAATTATTCTTGAACTCCTCAACGGATGACACACCGTAATTTGACAGATTTTCCTCAATATCTGCCTCTACCATCTTGTCTGTGACCTTCTCACCGGCACTCTTTAAGATCTTTGATGATACAAGGTCGATCTGTACAGCCTGCATAGCCGAATCCTCAACCTGCTTGTAGTACTCGTCTGTGTTTGCGAATCCATAGTAGGTTGTAACAAACGTCTCAAGATCGGTACCAAACTGGGTCGCATACTCTGTATCCATGTTCACTACATTGTCATAGTAGTATTTATATCTCTCCTCGGGAACCTCATCAGTGAACTGACAGATCTCGAGCATCTTTGTCATGGCTTCGTTGTTAAGCTGGGTCTCGTAATCGTTTTTAGCTTCGATCTCGAGCTGCTGACGCATATAAACCTTAAGTCCTTCAACAGTGTTTACATTCTCTATGCCAAGTCCTGCAACATACTCATCGTTAAGTTCGGGAACTCTCTGTTCCTTTATGCTGTTAAGCACAACAGTGAACACTGCTTCCTTGCCTGCAAGGTGTTCTGCGGGATATTCCTCGGGGAATGTAACCGTTATATCCCTTGTCTCGCCACTCTGCATTCCTATGAGGCCTTCCTCAAAACCGGGGATGAACATGCCTGATCCGATCTCAAGATCGTAAGGATCCTGTCCCATATTTGAACCGCCCTCAAATGCAACACCGTCAATTTTTCCTTCATAGTTGATGTTTGCGATATCGCCGTTCTTTAATGCCCTTCCGGTAACTTCGATAGTCTCAAGTGAGCTCTCGAGTGCGTACTTTATCCTGTTTTCGACCATCTCATCGGTAACTTCCCTCTGTTCTGCTTCCAGGGTCAGTCCCTTGTATTCGCTCATGGAAGTGATGTATTTATCAGGATTTACCTTTGTGATATCTGTCTGTTCCGTGCATGCGCTTAATGTTAATACACTTACCGCTGCGACCAATAATGTTAAAAGTCTCTTTTTCATAATATTCTCCATTTTAAAATCTAAGCATATCAATTCTTATTTATATCATATTTTTTGCTGTTATTAAAGTGTTTCTTGCCTTTCATCACATAAAATGATAAAATCTTTAAAGCGTGTGTTGCCCCTCAAGCTGACATATGGGGCCGATACAAGGAGGAGGTTATTAAGTGAGTACAGGTGTCATAGTATCGCTTGTTATCATCGCCATACTGATAATCGCGATAGTTGTATTATATTTCCTGGGTAAAAAGGCCCAGAAGAAGCAGGCGGAACAGAAAGAGGCCATAGATGCCGCAAAACAGTCTGTTTCAATGCTGATCATCGACAAGAAGCGCATGAAATTAAAGGATGCGGGATTCCCTGCACAGGTTGTTGAACAGACTCCCAAGATCATGCGTAACTCAAAGGTACCGGTTGTAAAAGCCAAGATCGGACCTCAAATCATGACTCTCATATGCGATGAGAACATATTTGATGATGTTCCGGTTAAAAAGGAAGTAAAGGCAAGCGTGAGCGGTATGTATATCACTGAGGTGAAAGGACTTCACGGAAAGCCGATCATCAAGGAGCCAAAAAAGAAAAGCCGCTTCAAAAAAGCTCTTGAGGCAGCTCAGGAAAAAGCAGGTGCAAAGCCGATCAAATAGTGATAAAAGCAAAGCGGAACCTCCCTCAGGTTCCGCTTTATCTATCTAATTAATCCTCTTGCAAAAATCAATTAAATATCCGTTATGAAATTTTAGACTCTTCTGCCCAGTCATCGAACTTCTTAAGTGTTGCCTCATAGGTTCTCTGAGAAATATCGGGAAGCTTGCCGCCCCATGTCTTTGTGGCCTGTTCAAATCCCTTTTTGAAAGCATCTCTCATCTGTTCAACCTTGTCAGGATCACCACCTGTCAATGCCTTTGCAAAATCAAGTATCCTGCTTGATGTCTGTTCAACACCCCAGTATCCGTCTTCAGCGATATCTTTCTGTGCCTGAGCCTTTGTCTCGGCATCAACCGTAAAGTTTCCCGTTCTTAAGAAACTCCAGATATCATCACTTTGTCCGATAGCATTACCCTGTCCGGTAATAAGCTTCTCAACAAGGCTCTTAAGCTGATTCGTACGGGCTTCAACATCCGCTTTTAACTTGTTAACCAGTTCCGTATTTGGCGTATATGTCTTCTTTACACTGTCTGTTACAGCTTCCTTGCTGGGTTCATATACAACACCGGATTGAGCTGCAGCACTCGAAGCACTCTGACTTTCAGCAGCCTTTGGGGCGCTTTCCATCTTTGTTGCGGAAGTGTAATTACTATACGCAGAAACACCGCTTGTAACTCCGTTCACACTCATGTCGACACCTCCTTGTAATCGTTTTATCGGTTTTTTTACTTCAAATCTTTATAGGCTATATTGATTTATTGTATTTTTTTTAGTACAATCTTTGTATATTGTACACAATATACAAAATACAAAACGGTGGTGATTATCATGAAGATCAGTGCTATGTCCAAGGTAAATCTTGGTCTCGATGTCATAAGAAGACGTGATGACGGCTATCACGAAGTCCGTATGATCATGCAGACTCTTGAACTTTGTGATGAATTATATATAGAAGAGAGAGACGATGACCTTATAAAAATATACTGCAATAATGAGACTCTTGAATGTGACAAGTCAAATCTCATTTACAAAGCGGCAGATCTTATAATGAGTAAGGCAGGTATAAAAAAGGGACTTGATATACGCCTTGTAAAGAATATACCCATTGCTGCCGGAATGGCCGGCGGAAGCAGTGATGCGGCTGCCACACTCGTTGGCATAAACACTCTCTTTTCTCTCGGTATGAGTACAAAAGAGCTTAAAGAGATCGGTGTAAGGATCGGCGCTGATGTTCCTTACTGCATAGAAGGCGGCACACAGCTTTCGGAAGGTATCGGAGAGGTGCTCACTCCTCTTAAGCATGCGCCCAAATGCTTTGTGGTCGTTGCAAAGCCGCATATAGGAGTCTCAACAAAGTATGTATATGAGAACCTTCATGTTGACACGATCAAAAAACATCCCGATATCGACGGAATGCTAAGAGGCATAGATGAAGGCGATATAAGACTTATCGCTTCAAAGATGGAAAACATCCTCGAAAACGTTACGGAGACAAGATATCCCGTCATATCAATGATAAAAAAGACTTTAAAGGATGCCGGAGCCCTGAATTCCCTGATGAGCGGCAGCGGGCCTACCGTCTTTGCCCTTTTTGAAGATGAAGAAACGGCAAAAAACGCTCTTGATAAAGTGCTAAAGACAGGTGAAGTGGCATTCGGATGTGTAACGGGATTCTCAGACAGCACATGTATTATCACACAGTTATAGACATTATCAGAAAGGAACGGTAAGGTACATAACATGGAAAATTACATGCAGGACGCATTTCTTCCTTTAAGAGATGTTGTATTCAAAACTCTAAGACAGGCTATACTGACCGGAGAATTAAAACCCGGCGAAAGGCTAATGGAGATACACCTTGCAAACAAGCTCGGAGTTTCGAGAACCCCCATAAGAGAGGCCATAAGACAGCTCGAGCTTGAGGGACTTGTCATCATGGTACCCAGAAAAGGTGCCCAGGTTGCCAGCATTACCGAAAAAAGCCTAACGGATGTTCTCGAAGTAAGACTAGCTCTTGAAAAACTCGCAGTGGAACTTGCCTGCAAACGCATAACGTATGAACAGAAAGAGATCCTGAACGAAAAAAGGCTCGCTTTTGAAGATCTTGCGGGAACGGATGATGCGGGAATGATAGCAAAAGCCGATGTCGAATTCCATGATGCCATATTTGATGCTACGGGAAACATGAGACTCGGTCAGATGGTAAACAACCTCGCCGAGCAGATGTACAGGTATCGTTTCGAATACATAAAGGACAAGGACGGTCACCAGAAGCTGGTCGAGGAGCACAGAAGGATCTGTGATGCCATAGTAAACGGCGATATGGAAGCTGCCACAAAGGAGATCTCTGCACACATCAAGAACCAGGAGGCCTCAATAGTCAGCAGGATACGCTCTGAAAAGGATAAGGCAAATGACTGAAAATGTTCTTATATCCATCAAAGGCCTGCAGATAGGCAAAGACTCATCCCCCGAAAGCATAGCCGATGAATACAAGGGTCGCTATTTTTTCCGCGATGACAAACAGTATCTTATGTACAACGAGGATCACGGAAACGGTGAAGAAATGACCAAATGTCTCATAAAGATCGGCTTTAACGACGTTATCGTAACAAAACGCGGTGCCGTAAATGTTGAGATACCGTTTCGTGTCGGGACCAAAAAGTTTGTAAACTACGATACTCAGTTCGGAGGCTTCACTTTAGGCTTTAAAACAAAGAACATCTCCCGTATCGAGACCGATAACACGATGGAGATCCATATAGACTATTGTTTGGACATGAACTACGAATATATGGCTGACTGCCATATCAGCATAATGGTAAGAGAAAAGGAACCGCTATAACGGTTCCTTTTTTAATAACATATGTTTTATTTGACACATCCTATGATCTCATGGATATCTTCTATCTTATTCTTATCAAGAAATGCCTCAATACCGTCAACCAGCTCTTCTGTAAGATAAGGATTAACGAAATTCATGGCTCCTGCGGCTACCGCTGTCGCCCCCGCCATCATGAATTCGATGGCATCTTCGGCATTTGCGATACCTCCCATGCCTATGATAGGTATCTTTACGGCATTTGCACACTGATATACCATCCTTACCGCAACAGGCTTTATCGCGGGTCCCGACATACCGCCCGTCTTGTTTGCAAGCACGAACTTTCTTCTGTTTATATCGATTTTCATTCCGGTTATCGTATTTATCAGTGATATCGCATCCGCACCTCCCGCTTCCGCAGCACGTGCCATCTCGGTGATATCGGTGACATTGGGGCTTAGCTTCATTATGACGGGTTTCTTTGCGATATCCTTTATCCTCTTTGTGATATCAAATACCGACTCGGCTTTCTGTCCGAATGCTATCGCGCCTTCCTTGACATTGGGACATGAGATGTTTATCTCCATCATATCCACATTTTTATCATTTAATCTCTCAACGACCTCAAGATAATCCGAAACGGATTTCCCGCAGACATTCACAATAACGTTGGTATCATAATCCTTTAAAAACTCAAGATCTCTCTCAATAAACACGTCAACACCTGGATTCTGAAGTCCTATGGCATTTAACATACCTCCGTACACCTCAGCTATCCTGGGGGTGGGATTTCCTGGCCACGGTACATTTGCAACACCTTTTGTGACTACTCCGCCCAGTCTGTTAAGGTCGACAAACTCACCGTATTCCATTCCCGAACCGAAAGTACCCGATGCGGTCACAACGGGATTCTTAAATTCCACTCCGGCTATATTTACACTTGTTTTTGCCATTATATCATCACCTCCCTGCTGTCAAATACGGGACCGTCTGTGCATATCCTCGTGTTGTTGACATGGCTGTGATGATCCACTTCCTTTGTTGTGCATACACAGCCCAGACACGCTCCGACACCGCATGCCATGCGCTCTTCAAGCGATATATAGGCTTCAATTCCTCTGGGTTCCGCCCAGTTTTTTATCCCTCTTAACATCGGCATGGGACCGCATGCATATATTATATCAGGATTTAATTTGTTGTTTTCGAGTGCATCGATGACATTTCCTTTTGTTCCAAGGCTTCCGTCCTCGGTGGCAACATATACGTCAGCATACTGTTCAAGCTCTTCCAAAAGGAAAGTATCGCTGTTTCTGTATCCGATAACGCAGCTTACCTTCTCCGCGCAGTCACTCAGCTTCTTTGCAAGCTCTAAGATCGGCGGTATTCCTATGCCTCCGCCCATAAGCAGAGCATGTTTTCCTGTGGCTTTTTCATAAGGAAAACCGTTTCCCAGTACTCCAAGGAGAGCGACTCTCCTTCCTGCCTGGTAATGTGAGAACTGTCTTGTGCCCTCTCCCGCGATCCTGTAAACAAGTCTTATGGCTGTTTTGTCACGATTGACCTCGCAGATGCTTATCGGTCTTGGAAGCAATGCTGACTTATCCGAGGTGAACAATCCGACAAACTGTCCCGGGTTTGCATCTTTTGCCAGATCCGTCTCTATCCACATGCTGTAGATATCAGCAGATATCTCTTCACTTCTTATAACAAATCCGTATGCTTTCTTCTTCATGTTTGTTATACCTGTTCTTTCTATATATTGTATGTTCAATTATAATAATTGCAAGATATTGCTGTCAGATGTTGTTATATACCACTTTACCTGAACTTATTGTTAGTGCAATTTTACCACCGAATTCATGCCCCAAAAACGGGCTGTTTTTCGATTTAGACATCGTTTTTTCATACTTCCATGATGTCTTTTCGTCAAAAACAACAACATCTGCTATTTCGTTTTTTGCAAGTTTTCCTGCATTTATTTTATATAATCTTGCAGGATTTAGGCTCATCTTGCAAAAAACTTTCATCCAGGAAATTCCGTTTTCCCTGACTAAAACATCATAAATGATCGGCAGAGAGGTCTCTAAACCGAGTATTCCGCTCGGAGCATTTGTGATCTCCTTTTCTTTTTCCTCAGGAGCGTGAGGAGCATGATCGGTTGCTATAAAATCGATCGTATCATCTTTGATCGCATCTATTATCGCCCTTCTGTCCTCATCTGTTCTGAGAGGAGGGTTCATTTTTGCATTTGTTTTGTATTCTATGGCCGCTTCTTCGGTTAAAGCTATATGATGCGGCGTAGCTTCAGCATATATGATCTGTTCACCGGTACATCTTTTCTTTGCCTGTCTTATAAGATCGAGCGTCTCTTTTGCTGAAATATGCTGTATATTGATCTTTGCACCTGTTTTTATCGCAAGCTCGATATCTCTTTTTACCATTGATATCTCGGCCATCCTGTCGCTTCCGCCTATCCCGTAATGGTCTGATGCCTTTCCGTGATTAACGCCGTTATTTTCTATATATGAAGGATCTTCCTCGTGAAAACTCAGCACAGCGTCATTTTTAGCAGCCTCATTCATAGCCTTTATGACAAGATCCTCATCCATTATGGGAACACCGTCATCGGTAAATCCAATAGCACCAAGGCTCTTTAAACCGCTAAAATCCGTCAGTTCCTTTCCCTGCATGCCCTTTGTTATATTTGCGCAGGTATATACATGTATATCAGTCTGTTTTGCTTTATCAAGGATGTATTCAAGCGTTTCCGGAGTATCTACTGTCGGTTTTGTGTTTGCCATTAATATAACAGATGTTACCCCACCGGCAGCGGCACATTTTGCTCCGCTTAGTATATCCTCCTTGTATGTGAATCCAGGATCCCTGAAATGAACGTGGATATCCACAAGTCCGGGGCCCACTATACATCCCGTACAGTCATAGATCTCATCATTTTCAGACACAGAAACATCGATATTTGGCTCTATCTGTGCTATTTTGTCATCTTTTATGAGGACATCTGCGATCATGTCCGTGTTTGTGTAAGGGTCTATCACCCTTCCGTTTTTTAGCAGTATCATATTGTCTCCTATAAGCTCTTGCGATATAATTACATTGTCCTAAAGGACAAATACCGGCCGTATTAGCGCCGTTTTTATGGAGTATACAATGATCCGTTTAATCATATTGCTGATAGTTATTTTTCTGTTCTTAACTCTTTCGTTTCCCATTATCATATACGAAGCAATACTTGGTAAGATAAATCCTGCCAAAAGAGATAAAAGCGCTCTTGGCTGGGCAAAATGGGCATTCGGAGTTGTCGTCTTTATCTCAGGTACCAAGATTACCGTAAAGGGCGTTGAGAACATACCCACTGACAGAAGCGTATTATATATAGGAAATCATCAGAGTTATTTCGATATAATAATCAATTATCTTTATGTTCCCAGACCCACAGGCTTTATATCAAAAAACGAGGTGGAGAAAGTTCCTTCCCTCAGGGTATGGATGCGCTATCTCAGATGTCTTTTCATGGACAGAAAAGATCTCAAGCAGAGTATGGGGATCATTTTGAAAGCGATCGATTACATTAAAGAAGGGATCAGTATCTTTATCTTCCCCGAAGGAACACGTGCCAAGAACGAGGACGAAATGCTCCCGTTTAAGGCAGGCAGCTTTAAGATTGCAACAAAGAGCGGCTGTGAGATCGTTCCTGTTTCGATAAACAACTCTGCAGCGGTTTTTGAAAACCAGTTTCCAAAGCTTAAAAAGGCTCATGTAGTACTCGAATACGGCAAGCCCATCCCAACCAAGGATCTTGACAAGGAGCAGCTTAAGGCTCTTCCCGAGCTTGTACGCTCCCAGATCGTTAAAATGCACGCCGATAACAAAGCATTGGTATGATATCAGCTAAGTTTGCTTAAAAAATCCACGACTGAGGCAAAATTCATACCATGGGATGCTTTAACAAGTATGGTATCGCTCTCTTCCAGCATGGAAGGGAGTCTTTTTTTGAGTTCATCAACAGTCTCAAAATAGGATATGCTCTGCATCTCGCACATAAGAGAACCCATTGCAGCCTCATACATACTCTTTGAATTTTTTCCGACCAAGGCAAGAACCTCAATGCCTTTTGATACCGCATAGGCACCTGTTTCTCTGTGTATCTCTTCAGAACGCTCACCCAGCTCGTACATGTCGCCGAGTATGGCAACCTTTCGTCCGTTCGCGGTGCTTAAAAGATCTATGGCCGCCCTCATTGATGCTCCGTTTGCATTGTAGCAGTCATCGATTATCAGATATCTTCCGGTATCTATCACATTTGATCTTCCGGGAAGCGACTTTGTCTCCTCTATGCCTTTTGATATCTCATCAAATGTCAGCCCGTATATCTTTCCTACCGCCGCAGCTTCAAGTGCATTGCCGACCATATGCGCACCGGGCATGCTTATATGTACCTTTCCGCACTCTTTTTCACCGATATTTATATTCATCGTAAATGTAGAGCCGTAGACACCCGATACTTTTACATCCTCGGCATAGACATCCTGTTCTTTTGCTCCGCACCTTAAAGGTTTCTTTCCGTGAACCTCTCCTATAGTCGCAAGTTTGTCATCAAGGCCGTTGAGCACAACATATCCTTTGGGATCCATATATTCAAAGCACTCGGTCTTTGCCTTTAAGACTCCGTCCCTGTCTCCTAAGAATTCAAGATGACATTCACCGATATTTGTGAACACAACGGTATTGGGTCTTACCAGTTTCGCAAGTCTTTTCATCTCACCGAAATCGCTGATCCCCATCTCGAGGACCGCAATGTCGATATCCGAAGTCAGTCTCAATATCTCAAGGGAAAGGCCCAGAAGATTGTTATGATTTCCCAGCCCCTTCATAACACGGTATTTCTGTGAGAGCACTCCTGCCACAAGTTCCTTTGTGCTGGTCTTGCCAACACTTCCAACGATACCAACTGTTATTATATCCATCTTTTCCCTGTAATAAGATGCGATATCGATAAGGGCTTTCAAACTGTCATCAACCTTTATACAGGGGCATGTGACATCCTTCGGAACCTTTTCACACACAATGGCCATTGCGCCTTTTTCAATGACCTGGGGGATGAAATCATGTCCGTCAACTCTCTCACCCTTATAAGCCACAAAGATGTAATTCATCTTCACTTCTCTGGAATCAAGGACCACGCCCTCAGGCCTTAAATTGCTGTATTCTTCAATTGTTTTGCCCTTTGGCAGATATATTTCACCGCCGCAGGCATCTACTGCATTTATTAATTCCAAATTTAACATTTTAAGTTTCCGTATTATCTGCTCTTTCTGTTTAGAGCCATCATTGCTATCTTGTCTATGAGCTGTTCAAAACTCATGCCGATGGCATTGGCTTCCTGGGGGATCAGAGATGTACTGGTCATTCCAGGAAGCGTGTTTGCTTCCAGACAATAGATCTTTCCACCATCTGACATTATGAAATCCATTCTTGCATAATCACGCAGTCTTAATGCCTTAAATGCTCTCTCGGCATACATCTGCATCTCTTTTGTCTTGTTGTCGTCTATATTGGCAGGGCATGTCTCAACAGTGGCTCCCGCCTGATATTTGTTCTTGTAGTCGTAAAATCCCGAAAGAGGAGCTATCTCTATAACAGGGAGCGCTTTTCCTTCGATAACACCAACAGAAAACTCTCTTCCCTTTATATATTCCTCAACGATGACCTCGTCATCATACTTAAATCCCTCAAGGATCGCTGCTTCATAAGCGTTCTCTTCATGAACTATGGTAACGCCGACACTCGAACCGCCACAGCATGATTTAACGACACAGGGATATCCCACAGTGTTAGAAGTGTCATCGCCTTTATATATATGCACGCCTTTGGGAGTGGTTATACCATTGTATGCCATAACCTCCTTTGCCATGCCCTTGTTAAGGCAGACTGCGGAACTTAAAGTATCGGTTCCCGTATAACATATGCCCTCAAGGTCAAATGCCGCCTGGATCTTTCCGTTCTCGCCGTTTTCTCCGTGAAGAGCCATAAATACAACATCAGCTTCCTTGCACAGCTTAATGACATTGGGTCCGAAAAAACCAGTGTATGAGGGATCCCTGAGTGCCTTCACGGCTTCTATGTCAGGGTTGTCCTCCTTTATGGCCTCTATCTTTGCACTCCAGTCTATATCCTTGTCAAACAGACCGTTAGTATCGCCCTCATAACCCATATACGGGTCTATTATAATCGCTTTATGTCCGTTCTTTTTCAATGCACCATAAACATTTTTACCTGTGGCAAATGACACATCTCTTTCTGTGCTCGTTCCACCGGCAAGTACCAGTATTTTCATTGTTTTTCCTCCGGTTTTGTATTATCAACGCCCTCAGAGCCCGTCACAAAGACCAGCTTTGACAAGGTCTTGATGTCTTTATCATATCCCGGCATGAGATCCTTCATATCCGGGTTGAATCCGTATAGATAATGCATATGATCGGTGCGTGTCTGTAAATATTCATCACCTGAAAGGATATAATCGGCAAAAGCACATGCCATCAGGTGTGCAAAGCCCGCATCCATTCTGTTGTCAATAACATCCGTAGACACATAAAAAGGATTCGTATCAGCTTCTTTTGCCGTCGAATATGCCTCATTAAGGTATTCAGACACTATCTGATTGCATCTGTCATGATCACTGATATTTCTGGATCTTAAATAGATCATATCCGCAATGAACGCAAAATCCGAATACTTTTCGTCATGTGAACAGTCTCTGTCGTATTCTTCCGCGCCCTTTCGGTATCTGTTTTGGCCTGTCGCTCTGTTTAATGAGGCATCAGCCATATATAAAGCAAGCGGATCGGCTCTGTCAGCGTATTCCATACAGGAATCGTATATCCGTATCGAAGCATCCAGATATCCGTCAACTTCGTTTGGTTCTATATCTCCGTATACACAGTAATAATCAGCAAAAACGGCACTGGCTAAAAGTCTGTCCGATATATGATCCCACATGCCCGAAGTATCGATCAGAGAGATCTCTTTATTTAAGGCTTCCTTCATACTTTTATTGATATAAGCCCAATCCACGTAATCATCATGCATTTCTGAAGCAAGCAGCATGACAGATATCCTGTAATAGTTACTTACATCATCGTCAGACTCAAGGCTTTTAAGCTTATCTGTGAGCGCAAGATAGTTTTCATCCTTTACGCCTTTTTTTATATCTATACTTTTGTCTGTATAAGGATCATCGATGATGATCTCATATTTGCCCGTTGCGGAAAGTGATGTAAATTCTCCGCAAAGAACTTCTTTTCCCAATGAACCTATATTCTTAAGCTCGCCTGTAAAGACCTTATCACCGGTCTTTGAGTTTTTTACCCAAAATGAGCCGCTTTTACACTCACCCGTAACATAAAAGATCTTTCTTTCATCAGGCTCATATCCCGATTCATACACAAAGATATCCGCAGTATATGTATCCGTATCTTCAATAAAAGCCGCAGGTTCTACAGGCTCCTCATATGTTTCTTCTTTCCCGCTACAGCCCGAAAGAAGACAAAATGCGAGCATCGCACAAAAGACATATGGGTATTGTCTTCCAATATGAACCATATGTTATCCTCACCTTCATAACCAACATTATAATTCTATCAAATTAGGGTTTTACTGACAACCGACAAAAAGAGGATGAACGCATCAAAACGCTCATCCTTCTTAGTCTAATTTGCTATATCCAGATGCACTATCGAACCTGCCATCGCATTTTCGTAAAGAAATATCCCTGCCCTTCTTATGGCACCCGTGATATCAAATGTATTTGTTGATCTTAAATTAAAATCGGTATCCGCATTTCCAAGATATATGGCTCCAACACCCGCCTGTTTAAGATCAAGGAGTTTATCCATCCCCGTATCATCCTTATACCAGATCTTTAAGCCGTCAAATATCTCGTCATTCTCATCTATCCAGCCGTTTTTGTCATAATCATATTCAGCCAGATCCAAAAAACCGTCACCCGATCTCGTTCCAAAGAGTTCCGTTCCGTCATTTATGATACCATCGCCGTTCTTATCCAGGCTCAAAAAACCGTTCCCGGCAGCAAGCATGCTGATATCCTCTTCAATTCCGTCACAGTCTAGATCAAATCTGAATTTCTGATCCGAAAGATCGGCTATATCACCCGCAAAATTAAGGACCAGGGGATCGCACATGGATATGATCTGATCAGTCTGTTTCACAAAGTACTGCTCAAAACGGCTCGACATCTCAAAATCGAGTCTGAAACTGCTTGTCTGACCGTCTGCGGTTGTTATTGTCCCCGATGATCTGAAACTGACCGACTGTATCTCGCAGCTATACTGTTCTTCTATCCCGTATAGTCTGATCTGATTAAACGGCATGGTCTGACCGGATGATGCTGCGGCAAAGCTGTCTGATGATGCACTCCTATCGTCTATCCCGTATCTTTTTGACATTTCCTTTGCCGACTCATCGCCAAAAAACAGCCTCCACAGATAAAGTACAAACTGCTGCCTGACACTTTGTATATCCCTGACGACAGGCGTATCGGAAGCAGTATCGATGTTTTTAAGGAATCTTGTATTTCCCATCCTTAGCCTTTCAAAAACATCATTACCTTTATTAAGATCCTTTCCGTTTGTCAGTCCGCTGTCATCATCACCCTGTTCCATGGAAAACAGGGTATCGGAAAAACTCTTTGAATATCTGTCACTTTCAGGCTTATCTGCTCCTGCGGTGTGACCAACCGAAAACTTCCTTGTCGATCCGGAGCTTCTTGCTCCGACAGAATCCATTCTTATATCATAGGATTCAATCTTCAAGAATTAAAATTCTCCTTTCCTCATATTTGGTTTGTTAAAGACATGCGCGCTTATGCCTTACTGCTGCGAAAAAGCACAAAAAGAGGGATCTCATCCTCTCTATGAAATCCCTCCATGGTTTTTTCGTCCTACATTATATATCGGCATATAATTGTGTGACTTAAGCATTAATTTGTTTAAAGCGGTCTGATCCGTATCTTTTTAAACCGCTATGTATGCACCTGCCTGAACCTTCCACATCTGTGCATATTTTCCTCCAAGTTTAAGCAGCTGATCATGACTTCCCTGCTCGACTATTCGTCCGTCCTCCAGCATGATTATCCTGTCTGCATTTCTTGTCGTTGAAAGCCTGTGTGAGATGAATATAACGGTTTTGTCACCGGTTGCCGTGAGCATGGCGTGATTGAGCTGATATTCGGCAATGGGATCGAGTGCACTTGAAGGCTCATCGAGGATCATGAGTCCTGCATCTTTATAGAACACTCTGGAGATGGCAAGTTTCTGACTCTCACCACCTGACAGGTTTACTCCGTCATCCGCGAACTCTGTTGTCAGCTGTGTATCAAGTCCTTTTTTGAACCTGTCGACTCTTTCCATGAGGCCGCTGTCGGCAAGCGATCTGCGTACCCTGTCAATATCTGCATGCTCGCCGATATCCAAGATCACGTTTTCCTTTATACTTCCGGCAAATATCTGGAAATCCTGGAACACGGTACCTATTGTATCCCTGTATTTTTCGACATCATATCTCTTTATATCAGTACCGTCCGCTTCGATCAAACCTTCCTTGACATCATACAGCCTCATAAGAAGCTTAACCAGTGTGGTCTTACCCGCACCGTTATATCCTACAAGAGCTATCTTCTCTCCCGGCTTAATATGCAGATCAAGTCCCTTAAGAAGCATATCTGCTCCGTCCTTATACGCAAATGACACATTCTTAAGCTCAATATCCTTGGCTTGTTTTGTGGGTTCTATGTCATCCTTTGAAACAATTGCGGGTTCATAGCCCATGAACTTTCTTATCTTGTTGATGTACAGGCTGGTCTCGCATGCATACGGATATGATTCTGAGAACACTCTCATACCTCTTTTCAGCCTTCCGAATGAGCCGTATAGTATGGCTACTGTACTGAATGACAGATTGTGAAGTACAGCCGACTGATAAACAAGATACGATATGAATATCACATCCGAGAATACATCGTTGCACAGATATTTCTTTATAAATCCAAGGATCCATTTTTTGAAGGCATATTTCTTCTCTATCCTGTATACGTCGTCATTTGCCTCCTCAAACTGTTTAAACAGCACATTTGAGACATCGGGATTAAGCCTGATCTCCTTGGCATAATCACTCAGATAAAAGATCCTCTTTATGTAGTCACGTTTCCTTGTGTAAGGAATCCCCTCTATCTTCACCCTGTAATTCTGTTTATTGTATATCTGCTCAAATATGATCGAAAGGATGAACGATATCACGACAAATATGATGGATATCTTATCCTTTAAGAGGAAAAAGATACCTGTGGAGATAAATACGGTAAGTCCTCCGAGCACATTTTTCACAAACTGGAGTACTCTTTCTATCTGTTTGTCTACCTCCGATATTGCAAGAACCTGCTCATTATAGAAATCGGGATTGTCATAGCACTTAAGATCAACGCCTTTAGCCTTTTCATAAAGCATCATCTTTATCTTTAGCCTTACTTTCGGGCGCTCTCTTTCAGCCATGTAATCTCCGGCAAATACGGTAAATACCATTCCCAGAGTTATGGCTCCTGCAAGTATAAATATGAATCGTGCCACCTTCTCAAACGGATATCCGAACTCTGCTGCCGCAAGGACGTAGCCTATGCCCACGGTATGCTCAAAAAAGATCGATACCTCGTTTCTTATGGCATCAAGTGCCTGAAAAAGCACATACTGAGGTGATGCCGAAAACATCAGTTTCAAAAAGAAGAAGTTATTCGCAAACACCTGCTTTGCGGACTGTTTTGTCTTTTCCTGTTCCTTCGCGCTCACAGTATCACCTCCTCTTCATTTTCGATAGCCAGATAATTCATGGCCTGCTTTTTATACATCTGGGCATAACTGCCTCCAGATGCCATTAGTGAGGCATGCGTTCCCTCCTCTATAAGGCTTCCTTTTTCAAGCATCAGCACCTTGTCGCAGTCCTTTACTGAAGAGAGTCTGTGGGATATGAACAGCATGGTATGATCCTTTGCTTCCCTAAGGATATTCTTAAACAGTTCATACTCTGCTATAGGATCGAGCGCACTTGAAGGCTCGTCAAATATCTTCATCGGAGCTTCCTTGGCAAAGGTCCTGGCTACGGCGATCTTCTGGCTCTCACCGCCCGAGAGCACTGCTCCCTCCTCGTCAAACTCCTTGGTCATCATGGTATCCAAACCGTCTTTAAGTGTCATGACCTTGTCATAAACACCTGCTTTTTTAAGCGCATCGACAACGCGTTCTTCTTCATCATCAAAATGCCTGCCCATAAGGATATTGTCCTTAACGCTCATGCCAAACATCTTGAAATCCTGAAAAGTCGTAGCAAATACGTCCCTGTATGCTTTAAGGTTATACTCCCTTATATCCTTCCCGTTATACAGAATGACCCCGCCGTTTGGATCATAAAGTCTTAACATGAGTTTAATTATGGTCGTTTTGCCTGCACCGTTATGTCCGACAAGAGCAGCCGTCTCTCCTTTGTTTATCACGAACGAAAGATCCTTTATCGTTTCCTTGTCATCATAAGAGAACGAAACATTTTTAAATTCAAGGCTTTTAAATTCCTTATCAGGCATATCTCCGTCCTGATCTTCCGGAATTATCTCCTTATACTCCAAAAAGCTCTTGAGATTATTGATGAACATGGCGTTTTTCAGTATCTCCATGATATTCTCAAACACTCTTATAAGTATCCATGTCATGGCAACCATAAGGCTTGTCATGATCGTCAGCTGTGCGAGCGTGATGGTCCCCGAGACTCTGTTTCTGTATATAGCATAGAGCAGTACACCCTCAAATATAACGGTAAATGTAAATGTTATTCGCCAGAAGCTTAAACTGCAGTTGGCAAATGCATACTTTATCGCAACTTTCACATTCTTATCCGTCGCATCTTGGTACTGTTTTTTCATCAGCTCAAAGACCTTTGAGAGTCGTATCTCCTTTGCTCCGTCAGGAAGATACATCATCCTACTCACATAGTTTAATACCTTTTCATTCGGCGCCTGTTCCTGGTATCTTCTAAACTCATATTTGTTCTTTAGATTTCCGAAAATAAAATTGCCTGCAAGCGGTGAAAGTATAAAAAGAATCGCGAAATGATCTATCTCAAACATAAGATAGAAAACTATGACTGCTGCAACAGCACCTATCACAGCTCCGAGAATGCCTCTTATTATCGCGGTTATCTTCTCCTCTGCACCGTCCATAGCCATGGTATACCTGTTATAGAAATTTGAGTCCTCGTAGCATCTCAATTCGACATTTCTTGCTTTGGCATACATCTTTTTATATATACCGCCAAACAGTCTGTTCGTTTCAAGCGGATATACAACATTTTCAACATAATTGGTGTAGATCGCGCAGCTGAAGAACACAGCGCCGCTTATAAGAATAAATCTGAATATGTGATCAAATCCCAGACCCTGATCCAAAGCATCTACTACCACTCGCATGAATATCCCGTCAAAGAACACCCACTCACCGTGACCGATAAGCCACAAAAAGAATGAATGCACTATGATCCCGGGGCATATCTGTGATGCCAGAGTCATGGCATACCATGCGTTTCTGACAGTCACATTAAATGATAGTTTATCCTTGTCGGTTTTAGACATTTTTCTCCCCCCTTACTTACGTGTAATTGTTATAGAATATACTCCCCCCAAGTGTCAGTGTCAACAGATTTACGGGGGCATCTCCATCTCTATGCATTTCCATTTTTCGCCATTGATCTCAAAGATAAGATCCGGTGTATTATACTCTTTGAAGCCTGCCGCCTTATAACAGTGATATGCGGAAGGATTATTCTCAAAAACACCTAGTGTAAGTCTTTTTGCCTTCAATATCTTAAAGGCATAATGCTCGGCCATTTTGAGCATTTCTTTTCCAAAGCCCCTGCCGCGAAGTGTATCGTCGACGATAACAAAACCGACCCGCAGTGAAGATCTGTCACCGTTTATATATCTTAACATCAGATGACCTGTTACTTTTCCGTCGACTTCTGCCGTGAGCGGGTAAAAGTTATCCTCTTCCTCACAGTCTCCGTTACAATCCATGTATTTATGGTTTATATCATCTGCCGTTATCGGATATTTACCGTATCTGTCAGCGCTCCACTTATACAGTGCTTCCTCGTCCCTGATCCAGCTTGCTATCGTTTTGGCATCGCATGGCTTGTATGGCCTTAATCTCATTTCTGTTTCATTCATAGCATGCTCCTTTAAAAAACCGCCTTTTAATCTGCGCTTCCTATAGTGCAGAGTCTGCCTCTTTTAACATATCCTATCTTCTCATAACAGGCATTTGATGCCTTATAGTCAGCATCCGTATAAAGCATCGGCAGAAAGCCTTCTTCTTTTGCTTTCTTTGTGACCCTGTAAACAAGATTTGAAGCATAGTTCTTTCTTCTTTCTTCCTGTCGGGTATATACAAGACCTACCAATCCCAGTTCACCGTTTGGGCGGAAAGTACAGCTTGCAACACTTTTACCGTCTCTGTTTTTCCATAAATACATGCATCTGTTTTCCACACTCTCTAGAGCCTTTTTTCTGTACACATCAAAACTCTCCCTGTCTATCCCTGTCTCAGTATGAAAAAGATCCATAAACTCAATAAGTTCATCAACATCATTAACGGTGCATACATGAAGCTTTCCGTCACAGTCCTTATCAGGTCTTATCGGATCCTGACAGTCATATGCGAGCATATTTGTCTTTACGGACATCTTCTTTCCATCCTCCAAAGCCCTACCAATGAAATAGTCTGCGAGTTCATATTTCACGTTGTAGGTGTAGTCTTTTCCTATCGGAAGGACCTCGTTTGTCAGATCATATGCTCTTTTAAGATCCTCTTTAGACGCATCATCCTTTGTCCATATCCAGACAGGATACGGAGAATGGGTATGGCAGATGATGAGATTTTCATGATCGCTGAGTATCACATCACATTCATATCCAAGCACTCTTTTTAAAACAAAAAAAGTATATTTATCACTGTTTAACAACGAAAAATCCCTGTCATCGGCAAATTTATCCATAACATACTCCTTATTTATATTTCATTTAAGATACCTTCCAGATATACGGCTATACCGTCATCATCATTGGAACCTATCGTTATATCGGCTGCCTGTTTTACCTGCTCGACGGCATTCCCCATCGCAACACCCGTTCCGCAGATCTTAAGCATTCCGATATCAGCAAGATCGTCACCGAAAGCCGTGATATCCTTTATGCTTATCTTCAGATATTCACAAAGTTTATTTATCGCAGTTTCCTTTGTTATCCCTGCTTTGGTAACCTTGTACCAGTCACCGTCGGTAAAGTGTATAAAGTCGCATTCGGTAAGTTTATCTTTAAGCTGCTTTGCAAGATCTTCATTTGCTATCTCAAAACATATCTTTAGTGACGGTTTCCTGAAATCCTTAAAATCGGTATCTATACTGCTTCCCCAGCTGCCTTCAAGCTCATTCTGTGGGGGAATGAAATTGCGATAATATTCGGCATTATCCCCAAGAGTATCAACGGAGATATTAAGATCACCGCATATCTGCCTTGCTTTCTCGATAGTATCGTATGTTTCATCGCCCGAAAATCCCTCGCTGAACACAGTCTTTTTTCCAAAGCTCACCATGGCACCTGCACTGGAGATAATGATATCAGGATCTAAACTATCTATGAATTTACGGCTGTTGCCCTCACTTCTGGAAGTTGATATGCCAATATAGTAACCCTCATTTTTACATCTTTTTACTACAAGAAGAGTCTTTTCGGATATAGTTTTATCACTCCTTAAAAGAGTCCCGTCAAGGTCAAACAAAAGGACCTTCCTGTTTTTTATATCCGTTTTATACTCGTCAAACAGAGTCTTGTATCTGTCATTGTGGGTCTTTACCGAATAAGGTGAATCCATGTAATCGACAATGCCTTCCTTATCAACCCATTTATAATCAACGGTCTCGCCTTCCTGCAGGATAACTGATCCCTTGTCGCAATCCACTACTGTCAGATATGAATAGAACATGCTGTGGCTTCTGTCGCTGAAAGATACGTTAACAAGCTTAAAATCATCACAAAAGAGTCCCGTTTCCTCTTTCATTTCCCTTTTAGCAGCATCAAGTGGGTTTTCCCCGCAAAGAGCAGAACCTCCCGCACTTGCTTCCCAGTATCCCGGATACACATCCTTATCGGGATGTCTCTTTGTAAGAAGATATGTACCATCCACGTGTTTTATAAGGATATCTACCACCAGATGATACCTCCCCTCAGGTATCGATAAAAAGTTGCCCGGTTTTCTCTCCCAGGTCTCACCAGTCTTCTTCCCGTCTCTGTCATAAAGATCCCAGATTTCCATATTTTCCCCTCACACTTTCTTTATGTCTGTATCCTTTTTGTAATCTGTCCTTACGAGCGCTTTGGCATTAGGTAGCTCCTCAATCACCCTGTTTATCTTTTTATATCCTGCTATTTCCATGAAAGAATCAAGTTCATCCTCATCCATCTCATGATGTACTGTATTAAGGCAATCAAATGAGTGTATATAAGGCGATAGTGACACCCAGGCTTTAGTATCCGTATTCTTTTGTATGATACATGAGACTATATCGGGCTTTACTCTTTTTACGGCTTTACCAAAGGTCTCATAGCCAATGTATTCTATGAGCAAATCAGCTATCAGAAGTTGGGCATCAGGCAGTCTGTCATATTCCGATGTAAGATCGAGCAGAATACACTCAAGCACACCGTTTAGATATGAATACCTTTCTTTAAGTGCGTTAAGATATTCCTCATTTATATCTATTCCGTATACTTTTTTATATTTTTCCCTGTCTATATGTTCAAGTCCGTTACCTGATGCAACGCCAAGAATGATCGCACTTGATAACGGATAGTCACCAAACTGATCCTTCATCATCTTATTAAGCGCCTGCTGCTGTCTCACACCCTCAAAGCTCATATGATTCTCATAATCACTTAAGCTTATGTTCTTCCAGGGATTATTCTTATTCTCCATCAGTTACATACCTCGCAAGTTCCAATGCTATGTCAAAGTGTCCGGAATCGTGCTGTGTATCCTTTTTCTGATTCTTTTTAAGTCTCGCATCCCACTTGGGTGCATCCAAAAGATCACCGCAGGTAAAAAAGAAATATGCATCAAGTTCTCTTAAAGTACACATCGCTTCCACCGCCGCACATTCCATCTCAACAGATATGCATCCGTCTTTTTTTCTTTTTTCAAAGTTGTTTCTAGTCTCTCTGTGTGGCGCGTCCGTTGTCCAGGTTTTTCCGCATATATACGGAAGTCCGGCCTTTACCATGAACTCTTCGACAACGGCTGAATTCTTTATTGTTATATAATCGGATGCGGGTGCATAATGATAGGATGTTCCCTCATCCCTGTAAGCCTGTGTAGGCACCATAACTCTTCCTCTTGCGATCTCCTTGTTTAAACATCCCGATCCACCAAATACTATATACTTGTCTGTTTTTATCACAGACATTGTATCCTCCATGTCAGCAACACACGCAGGAGCTCCCACATAAGACATATATACGGCAAATTCCTTTCCCTCATATGTAAAACCATATACAGGATTTGCTCCGTTTGATGAATAAAGATTACCGATCAGATCGCATTCATACCGTTCGAGCACATATTTAAGTATCTCATGAGAAAAAGTCACTATACACGCATCGACCTTACGTGCCTGTTCGTTCTTCCATACTTTCAGTATTTCCTCTGATGTCGGGTCAAATGTTTCGGTTATCATTCAGGTATCTCCTCTATCTGTCATAATCTTTACTTTTCTATAGGCTGTACTGCATAAAGTTATCATTATGCTTAAAACCGTACGCGGTATACAGTTTTACGCCCATATCCGATGCTGTGATATGCACTACACCGCAGCCGTACACTCTTGCCTCGTTTACCACTCTGTCGAGCAGTTCTTTTGCGATCCCCATACGTCTGTAATCAGGGTCCGTAAACATACTCGAAAGAAGTCCCAGTCTTCCTGTCGGACATGTAAAATACGGCGGTTTTTCAACAAACGACATGCCACTTGTTCCGACTATCTTATCACCGTCCATGGCAAGCCATGAAACAAATGTATTATCCTCAAGATGTCTGTGATAAAAGTCGTTTAAGGATGTTCTCAAGTCAACGTTCTTGGGCGGCCTTTTACCTTCCGACTCATATTCTTCGGTAAGCTGTTTTATCCTCATATCGATAAATGTATCAAGTTCATCATAGGTGAGTTTCTTATATACTATCTCCATGTTTGCCCTCCTTTTAAAACAGAAAAACCACTTACCGGTACGGATAAGTGGTTTAGTTACACAAATATATCAGATCATGTATTGAGAAAAACCTATATCTTATCTTTACCTGTATTTGAAAACACACCGACCAGACCATACACGGATATCACATGCATTGTCACGTAACAAGTTCTTTCAATTGAGGTAATAAGATTAAACATCCTGTTTTTCCTTTCTTGTTTATATGTTTGTAAAGTATAATGACTGATCATTTAGATGTCAAGCATATTTTTTTCACACTTCAGCAATTTGCTCATGTGACTTTTCCGACACTTTGTCCGTTATTATATTTCTGTTCCTTCCTGTTTCTTTTCTATCTCGTCTTTGTACTTATCGAGCAGTTCACGTGAATACTCTTTTTTCATATCAGATTCCCTGACGATCTTCCAAAGGGCGGCCGCAGCCTTTAGTCTCTCATCATAAACAGCAGTTATTTCATCACTGCAAAAATCCTTTACAAATCTGTTCCACTGCAGGGCCGATCTGTCATATGAAGCATATGTCTTCCTGCCATAGTAGATATCAAGCAGATCTTTAAGCGTAAATGACTCATCACCGTTTTCCTTTACGGCTTTTGCACTTGCAACCATATCCACGTTGAACTTGAAGTTTTCTTCCCCCGTCTGTTTCTTAAAAAAATCCCTGAAACGGTTTCCGAAGGTGAATCCGCATTCTATCAGACCAGTATCGAGGGTCAGTTCCGTGACCGATGCTTTTGAGGTTTTCTTTTTCTTTTGAGGCAATATCCTCTCGCCTGAAAAATACGCCTCTATAACCTTATAAAGCTCTATCTTTGAACCGTCATGCTTTAAACCATAAGCTTTGCATATCTTTATGAGTTCTTCCCTATACCAGTAGAATCTTTTAAACTGCTCGAAGTCCTTTATATCGTTAAAATCAGGTCTTTGCATTTATATTTCCCTGCCCTTTAAGCTCAAAAGCTTTTATGAAGTGCTACCATATCCTCAAGTATGAATCCGCGTTTCTTATAAAACTCAAAAGCCGGAGCATCCCTGTCTGTAAGAAGGAATATCTTTCTGATATTCTTATTTATCAGTTCCTTTTCCATTGCATCAAGAAAAAGCGTACCTATTCCTTTTCCCTGTATGTCCGTTCGCACACACAGTTCGTCTATCAGGTATTCCGTCCCTCTGTACCAGTGCTTCACCGAACCCATCGAGAGAGCCAACATCGTTTTTTCTGAAATGTCATCATTTTCAAAGAAACCGAAGCTTAACGAATTGCACTTTCCTGCCAGATCCTCTATATATGCACTAAGCTGATCAGTATCACTCCAGTCATCGTTCCATGGCTCCTTTGTAAAGACGTTATAGAAAAAATCAGTCATCAGTTTTTTGTACATTTCAAGATCAAGTTCTTTTATTATCATAGTTTTACCTTCACTTCAATAATCCACCGTGAAAGACGCATTCATAGACTTTTGTGTCAAATAGATAAATCTCTTCATAGCCTTGAAACCATGCAATATCACCGGTCACCCTGCATTTGTATGTGAATTCTCCCGATGTGTATATCTCAGGTCCCCTGTAAGGCATGTTTTTATCGGCAGCTCTCAGAGCTTCCTTTAAGAAATCTCCGCTGAACCTGTCATCAAGCACCCTGCCCATATAGTTCATGGCATATACGGCTATACCGTCTTTGAATACGGCCTCCTGCCCGGCGAACTCTTCGCCGCCAAGATAGGTGTCATAATACATGAACCGTCCGTTCTCATATCTGAAATCATGTGAGGATGGTCTAGTAGGATCGGTCTCATTCATATATGCGGCATATGTATTGACATTGGCTTCAAGCCTGAATTCTATCAGCTCATCAAGATCACTTCTCTGAGTTCTGTCAATGCTCATTTCACACTCCTGATCCTTAACCAGATAGTCCAGGCTCACATTCATAAGATCACTTATCTGGATCAGGTTATAGATATCGGGATATACGAGCGATGCCTCCCATTTTGCTACTGCCTGTCTGGAAACTCCCAGTTTTTCCGACAGCTGTTCCTGTGTGAGTCCTTTGTTCTTTCTAAGTATCTGTAATTTTTCCGAAAATACCATATCTGTCACCTCCAGGATCATTATAGGAAACATCAGGCCGCTCATCCATTTATCACTGGTTGCTTTTTTGCTACTTTTATTATACATTTTGCGCGCCAAAGCAGTCTTATTCATATAGATGTTACTTTACAAGTTTCATCCTCATATCGAGATATTTCTGTATCCTGTCCTCAAAACCCAGTTTCTTATAAACAGGATATCCTTCTTTTGTTGCGACAAGATCGATACGGCATATACCGTTTGCTTTTGCATATTCGATCATATTATTCATAAGCTGTGAACATATGCCCTTTTTCCTGTACCCCGGCTCTGTGTAAACACTTAAGACCTCGCTGTCTAACCCGTTTAAAAGAAAAGGATTTGCAGGCTTTTCTATGATCAGCAGATATGCGGCCGCAACAAGTCTTTCTTCTGCCCTTGCAACAAACGCTATCAGTTCATTACCGAGTTTCCTTTCAAAATATCCCGGCAGCTGTTCTTCCATGCATTGTCTCTCTTTATCGCTAATACTTCCAAAATCATCTATCATATATGCGATCCTTAATCTTACGAGTTCGCTTATATCATTTATACCCGCTGTATCGTATACTATCTCATTACTCATTTGTTTCACCTTCCCTTATCGTTTTATCTTATTATACAGCAAAAGACGTGTGCTTTGATCACACGTCTTTTTTATTATCACTCCCAGCCAGTACTTCTGGCAAGGTCATTTATTACTTCTCCTGCTATTATAAGTCCCGCCACCGACGGAACGAACGCTGTCGAACCCGGTATAGATCGTCGCGCAGTATGTTTTTGCTCTGTTTCAGGATCACATTCACTGTTTTGAACACAGCTTTCGGCCATATCCTGTAAAGGAATACGTGCTATTTCTTTTGAATAAACGACCTTTAAAGAATCTATCCCTCTGTTCTTGCACTCCTTTCGCATGACTTTTGCCAAAGGACATACGGAAGTCTTATACAGATCAGTGACCTCAAACAAAGATGGGTCCGTCTTGTTTCCCGCCCCCATCGAGGAGATGACGGGAACATTTGCTTTTTTTGCATTCTCTATTATGGTAAGCTTGCCCGTTACGGTATCTATGGCATCGACCACATAATCATACTGAGTAAAATCAAACTGATCCTGCGTTTCGGGAAGATAGAATGTTCGGTATGTATTTACCGTGCAGTTTGGAGATATATCCTGTACCCTCTCCTTTGCAACATCCACCTTATATTTTCCTATGGTCTTGTGGGTTGCGATTATCTGACGATTTATGTTCGTAATACATACCTTGTCGTCATCTATAAGATCGAGTGCTCCGATACCCGATCTGGCAAGCGCTTCAACCACATATCCACCTACTCCGCCAACACCGAAAACGGCGACACGAGAGGATGCAAGTTTTTGCATCACAGCTTCTCCGTAAAGAAGCTGTGTCCTTGAAAACTCATTCAACATAGATTATTCCTGTTGTAAAATTAAATCCTATTATAATTTATCAGGCATCCTTTAAGAATGATCTGTCTTTCCTCGTCGGTGAGATCTCCAAGTGTAAGCTCGAACTCTTCAAGGCCTGATGCTGTTACCTTAAACGCTTTAATAACAGGTGTTTTTTCTTCTACTGCCTTCTTGATGCCAGGTATGAACAGGTAATCCAGATTCTTAAACGGGAGTTCTCCCTCCTTTATTATGAAAGGAAGCATTCCCCAGTTGATCAGATTTGACCGATATCTCTTTGTCGCATATTCATTGGCTATGTTCGCCCAGCCGCCAAGTACCTTCTGACAGCTTGCAGCCTGCTCACGTGCAGATCCGTCTCCGGGTTTTACGGCAAATATTGTTGATCCATATCCAATATCATCTGTTATCGAATCTCCTGCTTCTTTCTTTATGACCTCAATCACAGGTTTAAGTTCTGCAAGCGCATTGCATGCATCCTCTCCTGCCATAACGGCATTCTGTGCTTTCTGTATCTCTTTTGCACGGCCGACATATTCGGGATCTTTTCTTGAAAGTGCAAATTCTGCAAGGCCCAGAGGATTAGAACGATATGATGAAGTCTCTCCCGACGGGATGAGTTCATCTGTAGTAGTTACAGGATCATGTATCTCACTTACAACCTTAAGTACGAGGTTTTCAGGAAGTGCACACATCTTCGGCCAGTCCTTGATGTTTGGACCAAACTTGATCTCAACACTTGGATCTGCAACTCCCTTGCTGTCAAATACTCTGTTCTTGTAAATATTGCTGTCAAAGTGATATTTGTATGCTCCTATGCGGCCTTCCATCTCGGTAGCGGGTGTAAGATAACCCTTGTTTGCTGCCGTGGCTGCGATGGATCTTGCATCCATGAGCGCAACTGAAGCGATCTGGCCGTTTTGAACCTTGGAACCCTCACGGTTCGGAAAGTTACGTGTGCTGTGTCTGATAGAAAATGCATTGTTCGCCGGTGTATCACCTGCTCCAAAGCAGGGTCCGCAAAACGCTGTCTTAAGTATCGCACCAGTCTCAAGAAGGATTGCTGCACAGCCATTCTTCATAAGTTCCATATATATCGGAGTTGAAGCGGGATAAACATTGAGCGTGAATTCATCCGCACCTATATAACATCCTTTTAAGATATCTGCAGCTGCACAGATGTTTTCGAATCCACCACCTGCACATCCTGCGATAACGCCCTGATCAACATACAGTTTTCCGTTCCTTATCTTATCCTGAAGGCTGTATTCTATACTTTTGCCAAAGCTTACCTTTGCTCTCTGCTCGACTTCATGTAAAACATCCGCAAGATTTGCATTTACATCATCTATGGTATATGCATTGGAAGGATGGAAAGGCATTGCGATCATGGGTTTAACCTTGTCGAGATCTATGGTTATCATACCGTCATAATATGCAACCTCACCAGGATTCAATTCCCTGTAATCCTCACTTCTCTCATGTATATCATAGAAATCCTTTATCTGATCATCGGTCTTCCAGATAGATGAAAGACATGTGGTCTCAGTTGTCATTACATCCACACCGATCCTGAAATCAGCGCTTAGGTTTGCAACACCGGGGCCTACAAACTCCAGTACCTTGTTCTTTACATATCCGCTTGAGAATACTGCACCGATAAGAGCTATAGCCACGTCCTGGGGGCCTACACCCTTTGAAGGCTTGCCAGTCAGATATATGCCGATAACTCCGGGTCTGTCTATGTCATAGGTCTGATTAAGAAGCTGCTTAACAAGCTCTGGACCGCCCTCACCCATAGCCATGGTTCCCAAAGCACCGTAACGGGTGTGTGAATCCGATCCTAAGATCATTTTTCCGCCGCCTGCAAGCATTTCACGTGCAAACTGATGGATGACCGCCTGATGAGGGGGTACATACACACCACCGTATTTCTTTGCGCAGGTAAGACCAAACATGTGGTCATCTTCATTGATGGTACCGCCTACCGCACAAAGTGAGTTGTGGCAGTTTGTAAGTACATAGGGCATAGGAAACTTCTCAAGTCCTGATGCTCTTGCGGTCTGTATGATGCCTACAAATGTGATATCGTGGCTGGTAAGCTTATCAAATCTGATCTTAAGCTTATCCATATTCTGTGAAGTGTTGTGGCTTTTAAGGATACCGTATGCTATAGTCTCTTTTAACGCTTCCTCTTTAACCACATCCTTGCCGGTCTTTGCCTGAATGGCACTTAAAGCTTCCGGTGAATCTTCAACTATTTCCGTACCGTTTATCAGATATGCTCCGCCTTTTGATAATGTTATCATTAACTTTCTCCTTAATACTGTTTATTCACTGGCTTTCTTCTTTGGAAGTTTCACCTTGTCAAGATGCCATATATCGTCCACATATTCCTGAATGGTCCTGTCTGAGGTGAACTTACCCGAACATGCCACATTTAAGATCGCAGCCTTTGCCCATGCATCCTCATCACGATAGAATGCCTCAATTTTTTTCTGAGCCTCAGCATATGATCTGAAGTCCTTTAAGATGAAATATCTGTCTGCCTTATCCGTAGACTGTGTATTTAACAGTGAGTTATACAATGTACGGAACAACTCGGTATCATTGTGTGAGTAGAATCCGTTAACAAGCTGCATGAGGACTTTTCTGATCTCCTCATCACTGTTAAAGATCTCCATCGGATCATATCCGCCGTTGTTCTCGTAATTTATTACTTCATCCGAACTAAGGCCAAAGATCACAGCGTTCTCCTTACCGACTTCCTCAACGATCTCAACATTAGCACCATCCATGGTACCGAGCGTGATAGCACCGTTTAACATAAACTTCATGTTACCGGTACCAGACGCTTCCTTACTGGCTGTAGATATCTGCTCCGATACATCGGATGCGGCAAAGATGATCTCCGCATTTGATACTCTGTAGTTTTCTATGAATACAACCTTGATCTTACCGTCGATAGACTCATCATTGTTGATAACGTCCGCAACTGAGTTGATCAGCTTGATCGTAAGCTTCGCATTCTTGTATCCTGCTGCCGCTTTAGCACCAAATATGAAAGTTCTCGGATAGAAATCCATATCCGGATGCTCTTTGATCTGATTGTATAGATACATTACATGAAGGATATTGAGCAACTGTCTCTTGTATTCATGAAGTCTCTTTACCTGTACATCGAATATGGATCTGGGATCCACCTCTATACCGTTATGCTCTAGTATATACTCTGCAAGACGCACCTTGTTACGATACTTGATGTTCATGAATTCCTGTCTGCACTGTTCATCGTTGGCATATACCTTGAGTTTCTTTATCTTGCTCAGATCCGTGATCCAGTCATCACCGATATGCTCGGTTACCCAGTCAGCCAAGAGCGGATTTGCATGTAGAAGGAATCTTCTCTGTGTAATACCGTTTGTCTTGTTATTGAACTTCTCCGGGAACATCTCATAGAAATCCTTAAGTTCCTGATTCTTTAAGATCTCTGTATGAAGTCTTGCAACACCGTTTACCGAATAACCTGCAACTATTGCCAGATGAGCCATCTTAACCTGTCCGTCGTATACGATAGCCATCTTCTTGATCTTTTCCTGTGTAACACCGGTATCATAAGGATACTTTTTCTCTATCTCTATGATGAATCTTCTGTTTATCTCTTCAACTATCTGATAAATTCTGGGAAGGAGTCTTGAGAAAAGTTCGATAGGCCATTTCTCAAGTGCTTCTGCCATGATCGTGTGGTTTGTATATGCACATACCTTTGTTGTTACATCCCATGCCTCATCCCATGTGAGATAGAAATCATCCATGAGTATCCTCATGAGCTCTGCAACAGCCACAGTAGGATGTGTATCGTTAAGCTGGAAAGTTACTTTCTCGTACATCTTTCTTATATCGCTGTGAGTACGCATGTACTTGTCGACAGCTTCCTGAACAGATGCCGAGATAAAGAAATACTGCTGTTTTAATCTGAGTTCCTTGCCTGCCCAGTGATTATCATTGGGATAAAGGACCTCGACGATATTTCTTGCGAGGTTTTCCTGCTCAACGGCTTTTTGATATTCACCCTTGTCGAATGAATCAAGTTGGAAGCACTCAACAGGTTGTGCATCCCAGATTCTTAATGTATTTACGATGCCATTTCCGTACCCCACAATAGGAAGGTCATAGGGAACAGCATTTACAACCTGATAGTTTTCCTGTCTGAATACGTTTCTGCCGTTCTCATCAACCGATACACTTACATAACCGCCGAATTTTACCTGCTTTGTATACTCGGGTCTCCTCAGTTCAAACGGATTGTTTACTGCTAGCCAGTTATCCGGGACCTCAACCTGGAATCCATCCTGTATCTTTTGCTTGAACATACCGTAACGATATCTGATACCGCATCCATATGCTCCGTATCCCAAAGTTGCAAGTGAATCAAGGAAACATGCCGCAAGTCTTCCCAGACCACCGTTTCCGAGCGCTGCATCGGGTTCCTGATCCTCTATGACATTGATATCCACTCCGAGTTCTTCAAGGCACTCTTTAACAGCCTTGTATGCCTGCAGATTGATGAGGTTGTTACCGAGAGCACGTCCCATAAGAAACTCCATGGACATGTAATAAACTATCTTAGGATCCTTCTTCTCATACTCCTTCTGGGTCGTCATCCAGTGATCAACGATAGCATCCTTGATAGCATAACCAACTGCCTGGAATATCTCCTGGTCGCTAGCCTCCTCGATATTTTTGCGGTAAAGTGTCTTTACATTGTAAAGAACGCTTCTCTTAAAAAGCTCTCTGTCAAAATCCAGTGTTGTTTGTACCTTCTTTGCCATATCTTCTTTCCTTTCCTTCAACGAACAGCTTAATACTGTCTCTTGAATCGATGAATCAAACCTTTTCGATACAGATTGTTACATTTTCACCGTTTATGTTCCATTCTTTCTTTACTGTATATTCGTCTTCAAATGAGAAACCGACTGCCAGGACCTTGTCGCCTATCACTTTTTCATTCTTCTTTACCACCTGAGCTAACATATCATTGCCAAGAACTGAAACCCTTATATGATCCATAACCTCAAAATCAGCATCCTTACGCATTGTCTGGATCTTTGATATCATCTCGTTGGCATGACCTTCCTCGATGAGTTCGGGAGTAAGGGTCGTATCCATAACAACAGTGGTCTTATTATCAGCCTCTGTAACAAAGCCTTCCTTCTGGACCATGGTTATCAAAAGATCTTCCTCTGCAAGTCTTATCTCTTCACCATCGTCAAACACAAGTGCTCCGTTAGCTTTAAGCTCATCCATTGCCTCGTTTCCGTCAAGGGAAGCAAGTGTCTTCTGGATAAATCCAAGATGTTTTCCATACTTTGGTCCGACAGTCTTAAGCTGTGGCTTGAATATATAAGTTGTGAATTCTCTTACGTCATCGGTAAATGTTACCTTCTTGACATTAAGCTCATCCTCGATGATCTCAACATAGTACTCTGAAAGGGCATTCTCAGTCTTTACAAACATGTTTGCTATAGGCTGACGGTTCTTTATGTTGGATGCATTTCTGCATGCACGACCCTTTACTACTATATCAACAGCCGCATCCATGTCTGACTCGAGCGCCTTGTCTATCATCTTCTCATCAACAACAGGGAAGTCACAAAGATGAACACTTATAGGTGCATCCTTGTCAACTGAGCAAACGAGATTACGATAGATCTCATCAGCCATGAAAGGTATCATGGGAGCTGCTGCCTTTGAAACAGTCACAAGAGCGGTATAAAGAGTCATATAAGCATTGATCTTATCCTGCTCCATGCCCTTAGCCCAGAATCTCTCACGTCCACGTCTTACGTACCAGTTACTCATCTCATCGACGAATTCCTGAAGTGCTCTTGCCGCCTCGGGGATCCTGTAATTATTGAGGTTATCATCAACCGATGCAACCATTGAGTTCATCTTTGATAAGAGCCATCTGTCCATTACTCCGAGCTTGTCTGTCTCAAGAGTATACTTTGTTGCATCGAAATCATCTATATTTGCATAAAGTACAAAGAATGCATATGTGTTCCAGAGTGTTCCCATGAACTTTCTCTGGCCTTCAACAACCGCATCACCGTGGAATCTGTTGGGAAGCCATGGTGCCGAATTGATATAGAAGTACCATCTTATCGCATCTGCTCCGTACTTATCGAGTGCCTCGAATGGATCTACGGCATTTCCCTTACTCTTACTCATCTTCTGGCCGTCCTTATCCTGGACATGTCCAAGAACGATGACGTTCTCATAAGGAGACTTGTTAAAGAGCAGGGTTGACTCAGCCATAAGTGAATGGAACCATCCTCTTGTCTGGTCAACTGCCTCTGATATGAACTGAGCAGGAAACTGCTGCTCAAAGAGATCTTTGTTTTCGAAAGGATAATGATGCTGTGCAAAAGGCATCGCACCAGAATCAAACCAGCAGTCTATAACCTCCGGTACCCTTCTCATCTCCTTGCCGCACTCAGGACACTTGCATGTTATCTCATCGATGTAAGGTCTGTGAAGCTCTACAGTAAGTGCAGCATCGTTTCCTGAAAGCTGCTTAAGCTCTTCACGGCTTCCGATACACTCTCTGTGACCGCATTCGCACTCCCAGATATTAAGAGGAGTTCCCCAGTATCTGTTACGTGAGATAGCCCAGTCCTGGATATTCTCAAGCCAGTTACCGAATCTTCCCTTACCTATTGAATCGGGAATCCAGTTAACCGTGTTGTTGTTTCTTATAAGATCATCCCTTACAGCTGTCTCCTTGATGTACCAGCTCTCTCTTGCATAGTAAACAAGAGGTGTGTCACATCTCCAGCAGTGAGGATATTCATGTTCAAACTTCGGTGCATCATAAAGAAGCTTTCTTGAAGAGAGTTCCTTTATAACCTCGGGATCGGCACTTATTGCACCTGCCTTTATCTCAGCCTCGGTGGGCTTACATCTCATACCGCCGAAAGGAGATTCGTCAAGCATGATACCTCTCTCGTCAACCATCTGAACGAAAGGAAGATCATAGTTACGTCCGACATTGGCATCGTCTTCACCGAATGCGGGAGCGATATGAACTATACCGGTACCGTCTGTCATTGTTACATAGTCATCACATGTAACATAGAAGCCCTTCTTGTTCTGCTTGTCTGCAACCTTCTTTGCACACTCGTATAAAGGCTCATATTCCTTGTGTTCAAGGTCTTTTCCCTTATATTCCTCGATGATCTCGTAAGCTGGCTCATCTTCTTTCTTAAGAGGTGAAAGGACTGTATCGAGCAAAGCCTTCGCCATATAGTATGTATAACCGTCTGCTGCCTTTACCTTGCAGTAATCATCTGAAGGGTTCACACAAAGTGCTACGTTTGAAGGCAGTGTCCAGGGTGTTGTCGTCCAAGCAAGGAAATAAGCATCCTCACCGACAACCTTGAATCTTACTATCGCAGATCTTTCTTTAAGAGTCTTGTATCCCTGTGATACCTCGGCACTTGAAAGAGGGGTACCGCATCTGGGGCAGTAAGGCACGATCTTAAAGCCCTTGTAAAGAAGGCCTTTCTTCCATATTTCCTTTAAAGCCCACCACTCAGACTCGATATAATCATCATGATATGTTACATATGGGTCATCCATATCTGCCCAGAAACCAACAGTTCCTGAGAAATCCTCCCACATGCCTTTATATTTCCATACGGATTCCTTACATTTATCGATGAAAGGCTCCATACCGTATTCTTCGATCTGTTCCTTACCGTTTAAGCCCAAAAGCTTCTCAACTTCAAGCTCTACAGGAAGTCCGTGTGTATCCCAGCCTGCCTTTCTGGGTACCATATAGCCTTTCATGGTACGGTATCTGGGGATCATATCCTTTATTACACGTGTGAGCACATGTCCGATATGCGGCTTTCCGTTTGCGGTCGGAGGGCCGTCATAGAATGTGTAAACTTCAGCATCCTTACGCTGCTCCATGCTCTTTCTGAAGATGTCGTTCTCTTTCCAGAACTCTAATGTCTCTCTTTCTCTGTCCACAAAGTTAAGATTAGTATCAACCTTATTGTACATTGGAAACCTCCTTTAAAACTAAAAAAGATCCTACCCGCATAAGGATAAGACCTGTATCTTACTAACCACCTTATTGCGACACACTCCTCGTTCGCAAATGCTTAAAGCTCCTTTGCTAAGATTCATATGCGTGCCGGTAACGTCGGCATAACGGCGCAGCTTACTCTGCTTTGTTTTCAGCCTTGCAGCTCGGAAGTGATCTTCAGCTGTGTTCTACTTTCATGTACCTCTCACCGTCGTACACTCGCTCATGATTTCATTTCACAGCCTACTGTCTTCGTCATCGCTTTTCTATATGATTATCGATATTATACATTTTAGGGGATGAAGTGTCAAACAAATATTGACCACGGATCAACTATTTATCCCCTTTTTAAAGACATTGAGGCCAATGAATGGTATGATATGAGATATAGAGAAAAAATCTGTCATGAAGGATGATGGGTGGGGACGATATGAACAATCTGTTTAAAAAGATAAAAGAGTCTTGGAGATTACTTCATCAGGATATTTTTGTGGGTGATATGCGCAAACAGAACATGAAAGCATGCTTTTTTGTGGGCATAGCCGTTGCTCTTGCTGCCAGCACCACCACAACTCTTAATTTCTTAAGCAACAGGGATGCTATCACAATAGCCACGACCATAACACAGGCTATCGGCGGTATCGTTATAGTCATATTTATCCTCAGGGATGAGAAAAAGATACCGACGCTGTCCATGCTGCTAATCTGTATAATCACATTCACTTATTATGCCTTCAGCGGAGCAACTGGAGGTACGACCATCATATGGACGATCCTTGCCCCGTTGGGGATAGGATTTTTCGGAAACGCACTTTACGGTATCTACTGCGGTATTTACTTTGAGGTACTGCTCGTAGTCATCTTCTATACACCTATAAGACACCAGCTGGAAGACCATTATTCAAAGTTTTTCATGGACAGGTTCCCTGTTCTTTATTTCTTAAATCTCGCCCTTGTAACAGTATGTCTCATAAATTATCATCTGTCTGTTCTTAAACTGATGGATTCTGCAAAAGAGCTTTTAAAATCCAAAGAAGAGGCCGACAGGGCAAACCGCGGCAAGAGTGACTTCCTCTCAAACATGTCACATGAGATACGTACCCCGATAAATGCAGTTCTGGGTATGAATGAGATGATCCTGCGTGAGAGTTTAAATGCGACAAAGAATCTGCCTGCAGATAAGGAATCGGCCATGCAGATATTTGCCAATATAAGCAAATATTCCGGAAACATAGAAAGTGCGGGAAACAATCTTCTCTATCTTATAAACGATATCCTTGATTTCTCAAAGATCGAATCCGGAAAGATGCAGCTTGTGGAAACCGACTATAAGTTAAGTTCGGTACTAAATGATATCAGCAACATGATCTTCTTTAAAGCCAAGGAAAAAGGGCTTGAATTCGGTATAGATGTGGATAACACCATTCCCGACTGTCTTCACGGCGACGAGGTACGTGTCAGGCAGATAATAATCAACATATTGAATAATGCGGTTAAGTATACAAAGGAAGGCCGTGTTGATCTTTCTGTCAGCGCCAAAGAATATGACAAAGCCTACGAACAGCGTGCCATCTGTCTTATCGTGACTGTATCCGATACCGGTATTGGCATAAAAGAGGAAGATATAGGAAAGCTGTTCACCAAATTTGAAAGAGTCGACCTTGAACAGAACAGTACCGTTGAAGGCACCGGACTGGGGCTTGCCATAACAAAGAACCTGCTTGAGATGATGGGCGGAGATATAGAAGTAAAGAGTGTTTACAACGAGGGCTCTACCTTTATCATCCATCTTCCACAGATGGTAATGTCAGATGAGCCTGTCGGTGATTTCAGAAAGAAGTTTGACGAAAGCATAGAGTCCATGGAAGCATATGTGGAATCCTTCCATGCTCCGGATGCCCACATACTTGTTGTTGACGATACTAAGATGAACCTTCTTGTTGTTGAAGGTCTCTTAAAAAACACCGGTATAAATATAGATACCGCCTCAAGCGGAGCCCGTTCTATCGAACTCGCAAAGACTACCCGCTACGATCTCATCCTTATGGACCAGAGAATGCCGGGAATGAACGGTACGGAGGCAATGCAGCATATCAGGGATGAGAAGTGCATCAATAGTGATACTCCGTTCATATGTCTTACGGCAGACGCTATAAGCGGTGCCAAGGAAAGATATATGGAAGCCGGATTCATCGACTATCTCACCAAGCCGATAGATTACACCGCGCTTGAAAAAATGCTGATAACCTATCTTCCGGACTCCAAAGTCGTTATAAACAAGAACAGCGAAAACGAAGCAGAAAATAACACTTCATGGCCTCAAACACTGCCCGATGAATATGATCTGCTTTCAAAAGCAGGAATAGATTCTGCAACAGGCATCAGATTCTGTAATAATGACTGGGAGTTTTACACGACTATCCTTAAAGACTATGTAACGAGCTTTAATGAAAGATCAGCTGATCTTCAGAGATTCTATGAATCAAAAGACTGGAAGGATTACTGCATAACAGTGCATGCACTAAAGAGTACTTCAAAGACGATAGGTGCCACGGATCTTTCAAAGAGGGCAGAACTTTTGGAGAAAGCTTCCAATGAAGCTGATTCAGATTACATATCAGCTGAACATGATGCTATGAAGCTTATATATAAAGAAGTCACAGAATCCATCATATCCGTATTCCCTGACTTTAATCAGAGAACAGCTGATGATGAGGAAATCCTTGAATTCATGCCAGACTAGGCTAGTAAATAAGCAAATGAGACTGTTCACTTAGACCAGTCTCATTTCTATGTTCAAACTGTTATCCTTAAATGTGATATCAGCCATACTTCCGCTGATAAGAGGCATCATTGGTGACAGATGACCAATATCTGTATCCATGATAACTGGGATGTTCAGTTTCCTTGCCGTATTAAGAATCGCTTCAAATCTATCAAGCCCAAACATCGGCTCATCAAAATGCAGAGGTCTTCCTATCAGCATTCCTTTGCAGTACCTGAACCATCCTGCCTCATACATCTGCCACATAGCACGCCTGATTGAAAAAACATTAAGATCACAACTTTCCAGAAACCATATGAACCCGTCTTCCTTATATTTGTCAATAAAGCAACCTACTTTATCAAATCTTGTACCGGTTATCCCAACAAGGCAGTCCATGCATCCACCCACAAGTCTTCCCGACATCCTAACATCATCAGACTTTGCCAATCCGTTTTCTTTCGGCACAAACCCTGTCATTACGGTCTGTTCAGTACAGTTAAGCGGTGCAAGAGGATTCTCCTCGTCTTTTATCGATTCCTTCTCCCATTTATCATAATTATGAACTAAAAGGCGTTTACCGTTAAGCACCTCCCATGTATCGCTAAGCGATTTATGCCACGGTTCCATGCCAAACTTTGGAGCACTTGGACCGTATATGCCCGCAACATCACATAACGTGGTAAGAAGGAAGATAAAATTTGTGTTATCAGAATATCCCATATACCACTTCGGTCTTGCTTCCTTTATACTGTCAAAGTCTACAAGACTTATGGTCTCACACATAAGCTCTCCGCCACCGCAGGACATGATCGCATCGCTATCGGAACTTGTATAATAATCGGTCAGTTCCTTTGCACAGTCTTCGGGAGAAGTGCTGATACCTATACCGTCATCCTTGTAGCAGTTCGGACCAAGAAGCGTATGATAACCCATTTCATCAAGCTTTTTTATGAAGTTTTCGAAAGAACTCTTATAAGGTTCAACGCTACACCCGAATGCCGGGGCAACGAATGCAACTGTATCGCCTTTTTTAATAAATTCAGGATATCTCATCATTTCCTCCCTCATCTGTCACATGATGCGGCAGCTTATTCATTGCTATGTAAGCGATGATAACTCCAACAGCGCATACCGCAGTTCCTGTAATAAGCATTACACTTATGCCCAGATGATCAAGAATTACACCACTCAAAAGATTCGAAAATACTCCTCCGAGTGTTATCGCACTTGTAACATAAGCCTGTCCCTTTACCTGATCAAGCTCTTCCATCGTATTGCTGACATAATAAGCAGCAGCCGGAATATATACCGCATAAGCAAACAGCTGGAATGACTGGCTTAAATACATCATCGCCATATTTGTCGCAAATATCAGTATAAGTATCTTTACAAAAAACGCCGCGCCCGAGAAAACCAGCAGTTTATCCGCCGCTATCTTCTTAAAAACATAAACTATCAGTGCCATGACAGGCAGTTCAAGGATGGCCTGCAAAAAATTCGCATATCCGAGCTGAGTCTCCCCACCTCCCAGATGTCTTATAATCTGTATCATGAAGTCATTTATCATGTTGTGGGCAAAATAAAAGCAAACGGTTGCAACCATAAACAGCATAAATGCCGGATATGTTCTCGTAAAATCGGCGATGTTATTGTGAGCCAAAGCCGTATCGGCAGGTTTCTCATCTTCACTTATTTCGTGTATCGTTTCAGGCTTTTTAAATGTAAATATAAGCAGAGCCGATATGATCATGGTCGCAATATTTACAACAAGCAACAGATTTACACCGTTTTTTTCGACCATACCGCCGATAAATGCTGAAACAACGGCAAAGCTTGCAGATCCTAGACCTCTTGCCAGTCCGTAATATATATCGCATCCTGCTTTCTGATATTCAAAACAGAGTGCCGTCATGACAGGCTGGTACGCAAACTGGATCATATATATGAGTGCGTAGACAACAAATATGATCGCCCTGTTACTTTGAACAAACACTAGGATAACTGATCCTGTAAGTATAGTCAGTACCGCTATCAATATGAACCTTCGGTTTGTAAGATAACCCGGTTTATCTATGATACTTGCTATATAGGGCTGACATAAAGCCGACAGTATATTTGCCAACGCAAGCAATACTCCGACCTGGGTGTTTGAAAATCCATGAGCTAAAAGATAGACAGCGGCATAGGCATGTATCGTGCAGAATGCCGCAAAATATGTCATATTCAGTAACGTATATCTTAAGGTCCATGCCCCTTTTTTATCCTTCACCTGTAAATAATCCCTCCGCCGGATATATTAATGGGCGAAAAAATGTCTTGTTTCACACTTTTTCGCCCTCATGACCTTTTCTTTAAATTAAATCAATCCTCAGTGTAATGACCCTTTATGATGAAACCTATTCCCAAAGCTATGGGAATCACCATAAGGAGCACATCCACAAGGGAAATTCCGTAGAACGATATCCTCAGTGCCAGTATTATCGACAATGCCAACAGAATGAGCGTTATCAGAACAATGAGCTTTGTCCATTTGTTTGGATTGACAAATGCCGCCACGACAGCGATAACAAATAGAACTATCAGTATGCCTCCGGTACTCACATTCCCAAATCTGTAAAAACCAAAATGCGATACCGTTGCTGCCTTGAACAGCATAAACAGACCAACAAGTATTAGTAGTGTTCCGAACATCCTGTATCCCCTTTTTGTCAGTTTCATTCTCTTCTCCCTTGTATAATACGAACGATTCCTAAAGATTATATCATGTTATCGATATAAACGCCATATACATTCTTTTGATTAGGCTTTCCTTATCCGCATATATATTTACGGAAGACATCCCTGCTTATATAAAAAAACTCCGGTATCCATCGATACCGGAGTCATCTAACATATCAAATTTATTTTCTCTTACCCATGATCCTTAACAGTTTCAGGAACAGGTTGATGAAATCCAGATACAGCTGAAAAGCACCAAAGAGAGCCAGACTGTTTTCTGTCATGTCTGTAGAGTATGCTGCCATCTGCTTAATCTTCTGTGTATCATAAGCTGTAAGACCTACGAAGATAACCACTCCGATAACGGAAATGATCAGATCAAACATTGAATTTCCAAGGAATATATTAACTATGCTTGCAAGGATTATTCCAACAAGACCCATAAGGCAGATCGAACCGATCTTTGTAAGATCCTTATCGGTCGTAAGTCCGATAACAGCCATTACGGCAAACATTCCCGCTGTTACAAAGAATGTCAGTGCAATACTGGTTTCTGTATAAGCAAGTACCAATATTGAGAATGTCACACCTGTAAGGAATGAGTAAACGGTGTAAAGAACACCTGCCAATACCGCATTATTCTTTTTGATGGCTGCGTTTGAGATAAGAACTATAGCTATCTCGGCGATAAGTAGAATGAAGAATGATCCACCGGTAAGCATATTTATAGCTGTCATGGGACTGGTTATCATTGCCGCAAACGCCGTGATTACAAGAGCCACAACCATAAACACGAAAGACTTTGCAACCACCTTCTCGGTAGCTATGGTCATAAGCCCAGCCATACCCGACGGTGTTGAGTAATTATAGTCATTATTTGACTGGTATGTCGTCTGTCCTCCGTCGTAGCTGCTTGCACCCTGATTGAATGTATCATATCCGAACCCCGGTATATCACCGGAATTGTTATCGTAATTGTAATTGTTGCTACTGCTGTAGTTGTCCATATAAAACCCTCCTTTTACTGAATACATTAACACAAAACATGTGTTTTTACTATGATTAAATCATAAAATATCTATAAATTCGATGGTTCTATGATCTCTATAATGCATATGACCTTAGGATCGCTCCCCACACCGTGTATCGCTTCCTTAAGCGACGGATAAGCTCTTTGCCTGCTTCTGGCATTGTGAGGAACAAAGCCTGCTTCCTCTCTGATGAACGCCACAGTGTGTATCTGATGATAGAGGCTTTTCTGATTATTGTAGTAAGTTACAATAGCCTTATCAACCGACTCATCTATGTCATCTTCCTTCCAGATAAACCGTGTGTCTATCCCTCTTCTTTTAAGGTGCGCCCGTATGGCTCTCGGCGAAGAGCCTATCCTGCCCTTTAATGCGGCTCCGCTTTTTTCAAAGCTCTCAATAAGGTCTCCCACAAGCTCGGGACCTGTTTCTTTTCCCATCGCATGCAGGATGTTATAAACAGCCATTATCTCACATCCGGAATAAGCCATATCGACCTTGCCGAAAAGCACACCCTTCCAGGCGCTCTGGTTTTCTATGAATCCGTCTTTTAAAGGACTGCCTTCGCTTTTCAGTTTATCTATGTTGGCGCTTTTGTGATCTTTTCTCACAGATCCTTTTATAAAGCTGGTCTTATCCAGTATGGTATATATACCTACAAGGATCTTTGGTGATACATGTGAGGGTATCCACTGTGCCATCCTATGTTTGAAGTCATCGCTCATATATGTGCCCCGTTTAACCGTTAAACTTATTCATCGCCTCATCCAGATCTCCGTGAATGATAAGAGGGATAGCCTCCGATGCCTTCTTTGCCGCCTCATCTATCAGTTTTCTGTCATCATCACTGAAACGGCTTAAGACATAGTCAGCGAGATCGAACCTTGGCGGTTTTTCCCCTATTCCTATCTTCACTCTTGCAAAAACATCGGTTCCAAGATGCGATATGATGCTCTTTATGCCGTTATGTCCTCCGGCACTTCCTTTTTTACGGATACGCACCTTTCCGACATCCATGGATGTATCATCATAGATGACACAGACCTGTGTCATGGGATCCACTTTAAAATAATCCACTGCGGCACGTATTGCCTCTCCGCTAAGGTTCATATATGTCATGGGTTTCATAAGAACGACTTTCTCGCCCTCTATGACACCTCTTCCGACAAGGGCTTTAAACCTGCTCTCTGCTATATCGATCCCATAATCATCAGCGATCCTGTCTATCGCCACAAAACCGGTATTGTGTCTTGTGTTGTCATACTTTTTCTCCGGATTACCCAATCCGACTATTATATACATATCTCTACCTGCCTGTTACTCTTCTTTTCCTGCCAAAACAAGTATATCATACATGTCATCAAGCAGACCGTCAGTCATCTTTAAAAGATTCTCCTCATCTATCTCAGCGACCCCCGTCTTCTTATATGATAATACAAACTGAGGTGTCTTGTTCGCAACAAATCTCAGACTTCCCTTATACCTGCCTATAAACTCGCTTATCCTTGAAACATCTATCTTTGCAGCCTCATACATCTTAAAGGTAACTTTAGCGTTAAGGCTCTTTATCTCTGTCACATAGCAGTTATGCGCCTTTACCCTTAAAAGCGAAATCCTTATAAGATTCTGCGCAGAACGCGGCAGCACACCGAATCTGTCCCTGAGTTCATCCTTTAATTCATCAGCTTCAGCTATGTTCTCGATAGCTGCGATACGTTTATAAATATCGAATTTCTGAACCTCGTTTAGGATGTAATCCGCAGGTATGAAAGCATCTGCCTCGAGATCGATCTGGGTGTCGAAATCCGAGGTCTCATCGCTTATGCCCTTTACTTTTTTGACAGCATCGTTGAGCATCTTGCAGTACAGGTCGTATCCGACAGCCTCCATATGCCCGTGCTGGGTCCTTCCGAGTATGTTTCCCGCACCTCTTATCTCTAAGTCTCGCATCGCGATCTTAAAGCCGCTGCCAAGGTCGGTATATTCCCTGATAGCCTCCAGGCGCTTTTCTGCCTGTTCCTTTAAAAGCTTATCCCGCTTGTACATCAAAAATGCATAGGCGGTACGGTTCGATCTTCCGACACGTCCTCTTAACTGATAGAGCTGGGAAAGTCCCATCCTGTCGGAATCGTGTATGATGATCGTGTTTACATTTGATATATCAAGACCAGTCTCGACTATGGTCGTTGATACCAGCACATCTATGTCACCGTCTATGAAATCATACATGAGCTTTTCAAGCTCGTTCTCCTTCATGCGTCCGTGACCGTAGGCAACATTCGCTTCCGGTACAAGTGCCTGTATGCGTGCGGTGACATCTGCTATGTCGTTTATCCTGTTATAGACATAGTATACCTGTCCGCCGCGGGCCAGCTCACGCACTATGGCTTCCCTGACCAGTTCCTCATTATATTCCATGACAAAGGTCTGTATCGGTACCCTGTCACCGGGTGCCTCCTCGAGTACAGACATGTCTTTTATACCGACAAGCGACATATGAAGCGTTCTCGGGATCGGTGTTGCAGACAAGGTAAGTACATCCACATTTTCCCTTAGCTTCTTTATCTTTTCCTTATGTGTGACTCCGAATCTCTGCTCCTCGTCCACTATCAGAAGTCCGAGATCTTTATAGGAAACATCCTCAGACAAAAGTCTGTGGGTTCCTATCACTATATCGACCAGCCCCTTCTTAAGATCCGATACTGTCTCCCTCTGTTCTTTTGCAGTCCTGAACCTTGAGAGCATCTGTATCCTTACGGGATAGTCCTTCATACGCTGTGTAAAGGTATTGTAATGCTGCTGGGCAAGTATGGTGGTGGGAACGAGCATCGCCACCTGTTTGCCCTCCAAAACAGCCTTAAATGCGGCTCTTATGGCTATCTCTGTCTTTCCGTATCCGACATCTCCGCAGATAAGTCTGTCCATGATCTTTGTCGATTCCATGTCAGACTTTGTCTCAGCTATGGCCTTAAGCTGATCATCTGTCTCCTCAAAAGGAAATGTCTCCTCAAATTCCTTCTGCCAGACAGTATCCTCACTAAACACATATCCGTTCTTTAACTGACGTGCGGCATAGAGATTTACGAGGTCCTGGGCCACCTCATCAACAGCTGTTCTTACCTTTGATTTTGTATTGCTCCATTCCTTGCTTCCCAGTTTGTTTAACTTAGGCTTTCTTGCAGCATCGGAGGAGGCGTACTTCTGCACAGAACCAAACCCTGTGGCCAGCACATACAGATTTCCTCCGTCACGGTAGGATATCTTCATATAATCCCTGATGATATTTTCGGATTCGATCTGCTCTATACCCTGATATATGCCAAGACCATGGCTCTCGTGAACCACATAATCCCCGACTTTAAGATCGTTAAAATCATGTATGGCGGTCCCTTCGTACTTCTTTCGCCTGTTCTTCTTTTTGGGCACACCGAATATATCGCTCTCGCTTATGACAACAAACTTAAGTAACGGGTACTCAAAGCCTCTTATCATATGGCCGTACATGACCACTATCTCACCCGGGATGGCATCACGGTCAAAATTCTCGCTGTATACAGCAGGGATATCAAGTCCCCTTATGTCATCGGCAAGCCTGCCTGCCCTTGTACGTGAAGGAGACAAGAGTATGACCCTATACCCTCTTTTTTTATAGATTTCAAGATCCTTTATAAGATATTCAAAGCTGTTTTTATACGGGGCTATTGATTTTGCTGTTATATTGCATCTGTATGAAACATCAACCAGTGTGGTCCTGCTCTCTATCGACATCATACACAGTGTCGCAAGTTTGTTTAATCCGGCTATGGTCTCTTCCTGTGAATAGAGTAGCTTTCCCTGTCCGGGGAGTATATATCCCTTTAACAGCCTGTTTTTCATGCTCTCTTCAAATTCGATCTCGACAGCTTTTGCATGCTCCAAAATATGGACAGGCTCATCCAGTATGAGTAATGTTTTATCCGCATCAAACATGTCCGTGAAATGATACAGATCATCATAAAAATATGAAGCATATGAATCCAGGCTGACCATCCTTCCGAGTTCCAAAAGGTCCTCTTTAAGAGTCTTTACCTGCATATCTATCCTGTGGGCTTCCTCGGTCTTGAATTCCTCCCTGAAAGCATTATAGACGCTGTCCCTTTCAGCCTCGATCTTCTCAAGGCCGTCTCTTAACATATCCTGCGAAAGTATCATCTCCGTCGCAGGAAATACGGTTATCGAATCAAGTTTTTCAATGGAACGCTGGGAATCTATATCAAAGCTTCTTATCGAATCAACATCATCTCCCCAAAGCTCTATCCTGTAAGGATTGGCACTGGTCGTATCAAAGATATCAATGATATCTCCCCTTACGGAAAACTGTCCGGGTTCCTCTACCTGGTAATTCCTGATATACCCTATATCAACAAGCCTTGATGAGAGCTTCTTTATATCTATCTGACTCTCACTGTTTATCTCGATACATCCTGACACAAAATGCTCTATCGGCAGTACCGGACTCATCAGGGTGTCAAAGGTGGTCACTATGGTGCATGGACCGTTCTCAGTAAGCTGTCGTAAGGCCTTTAGTCTTTCTGTGACCAGCTTGTTTCCGTGGATATCAGCCTGATAAAAGATCAGATCCTTGGAAGGATATGTGTAAACATTGTCATCATAAAGACGCATATCCTCAGCGATCTCTTTTACCCTGATATCACTGTATGTGGCTATTATCCTGTAGTCGGCATTTTCAGAAAAAGCCTCGGCAAGATTGATCTTCTGTGAATCTGAACAGCCTGATACTGCTACCGCCTTTTTCTTTCGAAGCATATCATATATTTTGTTGTAATCCGAAAGCTCCTTTAGTGGAGAAGTAAGTATGTTCATATCATCCACAATGATAACATTTTCGCAAAAGAAAAGCCACAGGCTGATACTCCTGCGGCTTTTCTAACCCCATATCCGGTAACGACTGCTAATGTCGTTTCCTGTCTCTGAAAAAGAGCTTACATTTCATCCGGTTCATCCTTTGCTTTCTCATAAGCCTCGAGGATGATCCTCTGGATGGAATCTCTTGTTGCTGAATTGATCGGATGAGCTATATCCCTGTATTCTCCGTCCGTGGCTTTCTTACTCGGCATCGCGATGAATAACCCCTTTTCACCCTCGATGACCTTGATATCATGAACTACGAACTCATCATCTATCGTGATAGATACGATAGCCCTCATCTTACTCTCTTTAGAAATCTTACGTACCCTTACATCTGTAATCTTCACTGAGTTGCCCTCCTTTGGTGTCGTCACGATAAGTATCGCAACTGTCGTCGGATATATGCTTTACATTACATATCTGTCTGTATGTTCCACTACCACCTCAATGCCATTCTCACCCTTATGATAAGAATTTGCTCTTATGGTGCCGTGGCTCTCGACAATACAGTTCTCTATATATGAATTGTCTCCGATATACACATCATTTAAAATGATTGAGTTCTTTATCGTACAGTTGTTTCCGATGAATGTCTGTCTGAATATGACAGAATCCTCAACCGTACCGTTTACGATCGTTCCGCTTGCAACAAGGCTGTTCATGATCTTTGCACCGACATTGTACTTGGCCGGAGGAAGATCATCCACCTTTGAGTAGATATCGGGATAGGTCTTAAAGAAGTAATCCCTTACCTCAGGTTTTAAGAAGTCCATGTTTGCTGAGAAATAATCGTTTACGGAAGCTATATTCTTCCAGTAATCAGTGATCTTGTATCCGTATATCCTCTTCTGGCCTTTATACCTTATAAGGATATCTCTTACGAAATCGTATCTGTCCTCTTCAGCACACTTCTCTATCATCTCAACGAGAAGTCTTCTTCTTATGATATAGATACCGCAGCTTATCGTATTGGATCTTGCTACCACTGCCTTCTCTTCAAATTCTTCTATACGGCAGTCCTCATTCATCCTGATGGTTCCGTATCTGTCAACGTTGAAGCCCTGCTCCATCTCCTTGCATACAACTGTTATATCAGCCTTCTTTTCGATGTGGTATTCGAGTACCTTATTGAAATCGAGCTTATATACACAGTCTGCAGAAGCTATTACAACATATGGCTCATGGCTGGCTTTTAAGAACGAGAGATTCTGATAGATAGAATCCGCCGTGCCTCTGTACCAGAAACTGTTGTCAGCCGTTACCGCAGGTGTCATTACGAAAAGACCTCCCTGCTTACGACCGAAATCCCACCACTTTGATGAGCTTAAGTGCTCATTTAAGCTGCGCGCATTGTACTGGGTAAACACTGCTACTTTCTGTATATGCGAATTGGACATGTTACTTAACGCAAAGTCGATCGCTCTGTAGCTTCCTGCAATAGGCATCGCACCTATAGCTCTTTTTTGTGACAATTCCTTCATGCGGTGATTATTTCCGCCTGCAAGTATAATTCCTATCGCTCTCATACACTATCACCTGCCTTAATTAATGTCTTACCACTTGCCAGTGTATTGTTCTGATAATCCGCATACTCGGTCTCACCGAATACACATGCGTTCTTGCCTATCGTGATATTCTCGGGAATGATGCTCTTCTCACCTATACATACGAGTCCGCTGTTATAGATATGAGGATCTGTCTCATTCTCGACCTCGTCTCCTATACCGAGACGACAGCCGTTCCTGATCTCAACATTCTCCGCTACGATCGATTTATACAGTTCGCAGTTATCTCCGATCACCGTGTTGTTCATGATGATGGAATCTCTTACAACGGTGTTCTTTCCTATGGTGACACCGCAACCTATGACTGAGTTGTATACCTTTCCGTAGATATCAGAGCCCTCACCTATGATGCTCTTTTCAACCTCACTCTCTCTCGAGAAGTACTGAGGCGGTAAGATATCCGATTTGGTATAGATCTTCCAGTATTCCTCATAAAGGTTGAACTCGGGAACTATATCTATGAGTTCCATATTGGCCTCCCAATATGAATGAAGGGTTCCCACATCCTTCCAGTATCCGTTGAACTCATATGCATACAACGGACATCCTTTATCATGACAATAAGGAATGATATGCTTACCGAAGTCTAGTCCTGGCTGGTCTGCCATTGTTATAAGTGCTTCTTTTAAGGTCTTCCAGTTGAAGATATATATACCCATGGATGCGAGATTGCTCCTGGGGTTGGCGGGTTTCTCTTCAAAATCGGTGATCTTCCTGTTCTCATCAGTTATCATGATACCGAAACGCTTTGCCTCTTCCATCGGAACCGGCATAACGGCTATCGTACATTCAGATTTGTTCTGCTTGTGGAAATCAAGCATCACCTCATAGTCCATCTTATAGATATGGTCTCCCGAAAGTATAAGGATATATTCGGGGTTAAAACTGTCCATGTAATCGATGTTCTGGTAAATAGCGTTTGCCGTACCCGTATACCACTCACTGTTGGTACTCTTTTCATAAGGAGGCAGGACCGTAACGCCACCGATATTTCTGTCAAGATCCCACGGGATACCGATACCGATATGTGTATTCAGTCTTAACGGCTGATACTGTGTAAGAACACCTACCGTGTCAACACCTGAATTGATACAGTTACTTAAAGGGAAATCAATGATGCGGTACTTTCCGCCAAAAGATACCGCCGGCTTTGCAACCTTAGACGTTAGAACTCCCAGTCTGCTGCCCTGTCCGCCCGCGAGCAACATGGCAATCATTTCCTTTTTAATCATGTCATCACCTCTTCTGTCTCAGTATTATGTCTTTTTTGCAGTCAAAAAGGTACAATAGAAATTGTATGTAGATTATAGCATAGAAAGAATTTATTGTGAAGTTTTTTAGAATTATTTAACACTATTATGCAAATTTTTGTGAATTTTCACTAAATTGATTGACTTTCTTTTGAAAAATAATAAATTGATATGGTATATCGTCTGACCGCTACCACAAGATATTGTAGCCGTATTGTATTTTGAGAATAATTGGAATAAAATAAATATTTGATAGTTCTGATTCTTAATAGGAAGGAAAAGATCATGTATCAGTTAGATTTTAACAATCCCTGTCACGTATATTTCTGCGGTATAGGCGGGATAAGCATGAGCGGTCTGGCAGAGATTTTGCTGTCAAGAGGATTTACAGTTTCCGGTTCGGACATGAAGGAAAGCGAACTGACCCGCATACTTGAAGAAAAGGGAGCAAAAGTCTTTATCGGACAAAGAAGCGAGAATATCACAGCCGATATTGATCTTTTGGTCTATACCGCGGCCATAAGCAAAGACAATCCCGAATGGATCGCCATGACCGATATGGAGATACCTAATATATCAAGAGCCCAGCTTTTGGGTCAGATAATGAAGAATTTCGATCTACCCATCGCTATAAGCGGAACTCACGGAAAGACCACAACAACTTCAATGATAACCGAGATACTTGTGCATGCAGATACCGATCCCACGGTTTCGGTCGGTGGTATGCTAAAAAGCATAGGTGGTAATCTTAGGATCGGTCACTCGCCCTATTTTGTTACAGAAGCATGCGAATACACAAACAGCTTCCTCAGTTTCTTTCCAAAGATCGCACTTATCCTCAACATAGAAGAAGACCATCTAGATTTCTTTAAAGATATAGACGATATAAGAAATTCATTTAAAAAGTTTGCTTCCCTGCTTCCTAAGGACGGCACTCTTATAATCAATTCGGAAATCGACAGACTAGATATTATAACAGGTTCGATTGAATGCCCGTATATAACCTACGGAATGAACGATAATGCAGATTATTATGCGACGGATATCACTTATGATGAACTGGCACATCCCACGTACATACTTCACAGTCCGTCAGGAGAAGCAAAGGTATCGCTCAATGTTCCTGGAATACACAATGTCTATAACTCTATGGCTGCGATCGCATTTTCGGATGTAGCCGGTATAGACAGGATTACTGCACTCGATGCCCTGTTAGGTTTTTGTGGGACAGACAGAAGATTTGAAAAGAAAGGTGAGATCGGTGGCGTCACGATAATAGATGATTATGCCCACCATCCAACAGAGATAAAAGCAACCTTGAGGGCTGCTCAAAACTATCCGCATAAGACTTTGTGGTGCGTCTTCCAGCCTCACACATATACAAGAACCAAAGCATTCCTTAGCGATTTTGCAGAGGCTCTCTCACTCGCAGACAAGATTGTTCTTGCGGATATATATGCCGCAAGGGAAAAGAACACAATCGGTATCTCTTCACTCGACCTAAAAGCCGAGATAGAAAAACTTGGTAAGGAATGCTACTATTTCCCCACATTTGACGAGATTGAAAATTTTCTTTTGGAAAATTGTTCACAATCCGATTTGTTGATAACCATGGGGGCGGGAGATATAGTAAAAGTAGGCGAAAGCCTCCTCGGGATCTGATTTATTCACATTATCCACCAAATTGTCTGCTGAAAGCAGAATAATTTCGGTGGATAATTTTTTAAATTCAAAACGCCTGATTTTACTGGTCTTGGCTGCGATCATATTGAGGATATCCACATTTTCCACATTATTCACATCGCCAAAAATCCCAGTAAAATCAAGGGTTTGCGGTATTTTTTCATATTTCATTTTTCATTTCCCTGTGATATAATTCACCTTGCATCTGATGAGAAGGTTAGGGGGGACTCCATCGGACAGTATTGGGAATACCGGGTGAGAAGATGAGTAGTTTTTCAGTATACCGCGAAGCAGATAAGGGCTTCACCTATGTTTCAAATCAGTTTATCGATGAATTTCTTACTGAGGCAAATGCCGCACAGATCAAAGTATACCTGTATCTACTGCGTATGACCGGAAATGCGACAAGCGTATCCGAGATGGCAGACAAGTTCAATTATGTTGAAAAAGATATATGCAGAGCACTCAAATACTGGGAAAAAAAAGGTCTCCTTGCTCTGAATTACAATATGGACGGCTCGGTAGTAGGCGTTAAGCTTATCACGCCCGAAGCTAAAGTTGCCACAGTATCTGCGCAGCCTTTTGTGCCGATGACCATCACATATGATTCATTGATGCCCGCAAAAGAAACTCCCGTTATGACCTCTGTTACACACGATCAGCCCAAGAGTGACGTAAGCTTTATAAAGCCCACGTACTCTCTCGATGACCTAAAAGCGTTCAAAGAGCAGGAAGATACAGCTCAGATTATATTCATTGCTGAGCAGTATCTTGGAAAGACCTTAAGTCCTTCGGATATCAGATCGCTTTTGTTCATCACGGATGTTCTTCATTTTTCTACGGATCTTATAGATTATCTTCTCGCTTACTGTGCAGATAAGGATAAGAAGAACTTCAGATACATAGAATCGGTAGCTATCAACTGGGCTGAGGAAGGTATAACAACCCCTGAAGAAGCAAAGGCAACCACAGGCCGTTATGACAAATCGGTATACATGGTAATGCGTGCACTCGGAAAGAGCAGTACTCCGACAGACAAGGAAGCCGAGTATGTAAGACGCTGGATCAATGAATTTGGCTTCGATCTTGATATAATAATGGAAGCCTGCGACAGAAGCGTAATGTCCACAGATAAAAATCGCTTTGCATATGCGGATACCATTTTGAAGAACTGGCATAAAGAAGGCGTGACATCAAGGCACGATATCGATGAACTCGATTCAAAATTCAAGCGCCCCAGAAAGACAGTCAACACCACCTTCCACCAGTTTGATATGAAGCACGATTACGATTATGATGAGATTGAAAAGGCTCTGTTATCCAGAGATTAAGGTGAGTTAAGTGTCATTTACCAATGCTCAGTACGAATCGGTAAAAAGAATATATGACGAACGTCGTATTCTAAATCAGGAGGAAAGCGACAGACGGCGTGAGTATGTCTATGCTCATGTACCTGGCTTTAAGGAGATATCGGACCGTTTGGTCACCCTGAGTATGGAACATGCAAAAGCCATGCTCAACGGCAGCGACAGTTCTCCTGAGAAATATAAAAAAGAATTTGATGAAATCATTTCAAAAAAGAAATCTCTTTTAAGAGAAGCATCTCTTCCCGAAGATTATCTTGATCCAATATATACTTGCGAGGATTGTTCGGATACCGGGTATATCGACGGCAAACGCTGTCATTGCTTAAAGCAAATGGCGGTATCCATGCTGTATTCCAATTCAAACATAGATAAGTATCTCAAATCAGTAGATTTTTCACAAATCTCGGATAAATATTATAAAGGCAATGAACTTACGGCATTTAAAGATACATATGACAATGCCTTAAATTTTGTTAATAACTTCGGCAATGACTTTAAAAACCTTGTGATTTATGGTACAGTGGGTAGCGGCAAATCACTTATAAGTGCCTGCATAGCCAGAGAACTGATAGAAAAAGAGTATTTTGTGCTGTATTTCAGCGCATCTTCTCTTATGGATCTTTTCTCAAGATATTCATTCGATCACACGAAGCGTGAGGATCTTTATACCGACTATGCCGATATCTTTGAGAGCGATCTGCTTATAATAGATGATCTGGGAACGGAACAGGTCAACAGTTTTACGATAACCACGCTGTTTACCTGCTTAAATGAACGTTTCCTTAACAAGAAATCTACTATAATATCAACCAATCTGTCACCAAAGGCTATCGCTGAGACCTATACGGACAGAATATACTCCCGCCTTGTGGGAAGTTACACATTCTGCAAACTATACGGTCCGGATATAAGATTAAAGTCAAAATATGCTCAGATTGATGTATAATTAGAAGTGTGATAAGAAAGTGAGGTTTGCTTTAACACATGGCAAAACGCGAAGAAAAAAGAAAGCTTGACAGTATTCCGGTAGGCTCACTCGGTATAATCCCTTTAAGCGGATGTAAACTGCTTGGTGAAAGTGTTGATTCCTACCTGGTGGACTGGAGAACCGAAAGAGAGAATGAACATAAGAACAGTCTTGCATTCGCAGGATATATGAGAGATTCATATATCCTCAAGAGCAAGGTGTCAAGATTCGGTTCCGGCGAAGGAAAAGGTGAGATACTTGAATCAGTAAGAGGTATGGACCTATACATCCTTGTTGATGTATGTAACTACTCTCTCACTTATACGGTAGCAGGTCAGAAGAATCACATGTCTCCCGATGATCACTACCAGGATCTTAAGCGTATAATCGCAGCTGTAGGCGGAAAGGCAAGAAGGATTACGGTTATTATGCCATTCCTTTATGAAAGCCGTCAGCATAAACGTACAGCAAGAGAATCTCTTGACTGCGCAATAGCCCTTCAGGAACTGGTTCGTATGGGTGTTGACAACATCATCACGTTCGATGCCCACGATCCCAGAGTTCAGAATGCGATCCCGCTTCACGGTTTTGAAACCGTACAGGCAGCTTACCAGTTTATAAAAGGTCTACTAACACATGTAAAGGATCTGCAGATAGATTCCGAGCATATGATGGTTGTCAGCCCTGATGAAGGCGGAATGAGACGTGCAATATATATAGCTAACGTACTTGGCCTAGATATGGGTATGTTCTACAAGCGCCGTGATTACACCAGAGTCGTGGACGGCAGAAATCCCATAGTTGCCCATGAGTTCCTTGGAACAAATGTTGCAGGCAAGGATGTTATAATCGTAGATGATATGATATCTTCAGGTGACAGCATGATCGATGTTGCTACCGAACTAAAAAAGAGAGATGCTAGCAGGATATTCCTCTTCTCAACCTTTGGTCTTTTCACCAACGGCTTCGAGAAATTCGACAGAGCCTATGAAGCAGGCCTGTTCACAAATATCCTTACAACGAACCTGATTTATCAGCCACCGGAACTTCTCGAAAAAGAATGGTATATAAGCTGTGACTTGAGTAAGTACATAGCATATATAATAGATACACTCAACCATGATTCTTCAATCAGCGACCTGCTGGTTCCCAATGACAGGATCAATAATATCGTGGCCCGCTATAAAGCAGGTGAGGATCTCAGCAAACCCGCCGAGGAATAGGATCACAAAACGAGATGTTTTAAAGAAAGGGGTATAGTTATGAAGAAGTATGTTGCAGAATTTATCGGAACCATGACACTTGTAGTCTTAGGCTGCGGAACGGCAATGACCGTAGGCTGCGGATACGAGGGAAGCACAGGCTACATCCTGACAGCATTTGCATTTGGTCTTACCATAATCGCGATGGCGTACTCTATTGGCAATATCTCGGGATGTCACATCAATCCGGCTGTTTCACTCGGTGTACTTATGACAGGTGGTATGGACTCAAAGGATTTCGTAGGTTATATTATCTCGCAGACTCTAGGCGCTTTTACAGGCTCACTGATACTCGCTGCGATATTCGGTCTCGGTGGTATTGAAGACAAGACAGGCGGTTTCGGATCAAACGGACTTGCTGGAGTTAATGGGAATGCCATCGCAGGACTTCTTGTAGAAATAGTCCTTACATATATCTTTGTTACAGCGATCCTTGGCGTAACAAGCAAGAAGGCTTCACACGGATCTTTCGCAGGCGTTGTTATAGGCTTTACCCTTGTTGTCATACATATACTTGGTATCGGTCTTACCGGAACAAGTGTTAATCCCGCCAGAAGCATCGGTCCCGCTATCGTTGCCGCCTTATATGGAAACACGGCTCCTATCACAAGTCTTTGGGTATTCATAGTAGGTCCTCTTGCAGGCGCCGCTCTTGCTGCCGTTGTTTACAAGGCTCTTGAAAAATAATAGTATGATAAATATACGAAAAAAGGATGAGAAAAATCTCATCCTTTTTTAATGCCACATCTTAAATAAGGCTCTCACCGTCTCCCATTACCATTATATCAACAGCTGTTGCATCCTCGATATGGAAGCACATCATCTTGTTGCCTGTCTGCTCGTTATATATAGCCTTTAACTGAGGTGCTCCTTCAAGCATGGCCTGAGCATATTTCTCATCGGTCTCAAATACCGCTTTGCCTGTATAACGCATCCAGTGTCCATCCTGTTTTGATGCTACTATCTCAACTTTAGGATTAGCCACCATCTGCTTGTAGACATTCTTGAAATCTCCAACCCCGAAGATCACCTTTCCATCCATCTCCATGTGTGCTCCGAGCGGTCTGCATTTGGGCTGATCCCCATCAACAGTTGCCAGAAAGAACACTCCTGCTTCAGATAGAAAATCATTTACCTTACTCATGTTAATCCTCCTTATATATTAATTTTAGATTTTATATTTACTCCTGTGTTTCTAATGAATATGTGAGAAATGCATTACCGCTTGCTACGAAAGTGTTTCTCGAATCTGTCATTCCCTTCTTATATATGCTTCCAAGTTCAGGGTCATACCAGACCATATTCTGCTCATTGTACCCGACAAGCAATACCGCTCTGTTGTCTTCAGCTATAGCAAGTACCGGGATATCCATGTTCAGATAATATATAGCACTGTCCATTGTGCATCCTGTAAGATTAAGAACAGTCACGCCGTCAAGGTTCTCATTAAGTATATCATAAGGTGTACTGCCCTGTGCAATCATATATTCGGTATTTCTCGATATTCCTCTCTGTTTAAGCATGACGTCAAGGCATACAGCCAGGGAATCCTTGTTTTCATCCATACTGTCTTCTTTTATGGACATTATCTGATTCCTCACATGAGTCTCACTACGCTTATATATCTCATCGCCGTGATTGTCTACCACTATGCCTCTAAGATCATATGCAGGCTTTATAACATCACCGGGAACATCACTGACTTTGCTAATATGTCCGTTATAGTACAGATAATATCTATGCTTGTCCTCACCCTTTTGAACAGATACGTTCCTTCCCTGGTCGTGCAATACTTCCTTTGGTGTTAGGAATTTTAATGTCCTTGAATCTATATTGTTTCTTAGCTCTATCTGTGCTATCTTCTCAAAAAGTTCGGTAGCAACATAAACGACCTTGTTTTTGCCAGGATCAACACTCTCATTGTTCGTTATCTGATCATCGTGAGTCTCGGTAAAACTGCCGTCACTTTGTCTGCGTACTCTCTTTAAACTGATCTGGTTACCGCCTATGGTTCCCTCGACAACATATATATCATCAAAGTCGTACTCCTTTAAAACAGCACCGTAAGCTGATCTTATTATCAGCTTATCCATGAGAAACTTAATATCTCCAAGTCTGTTGTATATTATATCGTTCTTGTGGCTGACACCGTATATTAGGTCGTCATTCATGAATCCGATAGCCTTGAGACATTCCGAATTGCCCCTTTCAACCTCGCTTATGAACCCGTCGCCCATATCGATAAGCTTTAAAGGCTCATCTGGCTGATCCGATTCCTGCCATACAGCATTTCTCCCGCTAAGTGATACATGAAGCGTATTCTCCAAAACTGTGTCTGATATGGTGGATACAGTCAAGTCATTGGTATCGACTTTTATCAGGTTTCCGTCCAAAAGGACAAATAATTCCTTCTTATTGTTCAGATAACTCAGTTTGTCGACATCGGCCATTAGAATCTCTGCTGAGCGGTCATACTCAACAAAAACCTGCTCCTCTATGGTATTTAACAGGCTGTTGTAATACTCAATAAGAATACCGACCTGACCTTCATGTACTCCTCTGTTCATATATCCGTAGACCATAAATGTCACATTTCCGTTCTCTTCAACGGAAAGAATCTTGATCTTTAACTTGTTATATATATTCCTAAGATCAAGGTCGCCTGCCGTATAAAACGAATACAAAGTGGCAAGCTTATTTGCCGATACATCATAGCTGTATATCCTGTCACAGTTTTCAAGGACTATGATATTTCCGTCATCACTTTCCATCATGTTGACATCATCACTGTTGATACCAAGCACTATCTTGTTATTTACCATTGATTCCTTGTCCGCCGTGAAGATATCGTCCATGGTCCTGTCGAATGAAAGCAGATAGAATCTGTCTGATCCCTGACGTATCTTATAATACTCGTTTATCCTGTAATAGTTTATCAGTGAATCATTTCTCACGCTTACAATATACTCTAAAAGGACAGATGCGGTATTGGGGGTGACATCAAATAATGTTGTGCTGATATCTCCCTCTATCCTGGGATGCATGTTTCCCCATCCCAGTTGGTTGATATTGCTGTGTATGCTCACTTTTCCAAAAGAGGTGTTATCCTCATCGGAATTCGGTTCCATATATGAAGCCAGACTCTTTACCTCCGTCTGACTGAATGTTCTGGTATTAAAATCATAGATAAAATCCAGCTTATCATTGATCCTTACATCGTCTGAGCATATGATCCTAGTGTAATAATATATGTCTCTGCCATCGACCAGTTTAAGCACAAATCCGAGGTTATACTCTTTGTCGCGTTCTATAAGGTCTTTAAGGGTTATTGTCCCTACTATTCTTCCTGTTTTATGCTCATAATTGCTTACGACAGTCTCCTCGATAAGTCTTGTTCCATCAAGGTTTCTGACCTCATAGCTTATCCGGCTAACGGCCGTATCAAATGCATTTACCGAAAACGACAGTGAACGTTCATCACCGATGGGGCAAATACCGTCACGAAGTGTACCGGCATCCATCCTGTTTACATAGCCGTGCATGTTATTCACGGTCCTGTCTCCATAGAGCACACCAATAACAGGAAGTGTTGCTTCCTGCATTTCAACGGTCATATCGGTTGTTCCACGGTTAAGTAATACATTGGATGTGAATAAAGTTGCAAAAAACACAACTATTATAACCACCCATCTGATGATAATCCTTTTCATCGTTTTCCTGTCTGCGATATAAAGGGCCATGTAAACACATGGCCCTTACTTTAGATCACCTTAATACATTAATTCTTGCAACAGCTCGACTCAAAGCGGTCTCTGCTCTTGCTATATCTGTTGTCGAAGCATGCTCAGCCAAAAGCTTTTCAGCTCTGTCCTTTGCAGCCTCTGCCCTTCCACGATCTATCTCATCCGGCCACTCTATGACCTCAGCTAAGATTGTTATTCTGTCCTGAGTGATCTGGGCAAATCCGGAATGGAGTGCAGCCTTTAAAACCTGCTCTCCCGTGATGGTAAGTACCCCGGGCTTTATGATAACCGTCAACGGAATGTGATTCTTATAGACACCTATCTGGCCCTCGGTTGTATTGAACTCAACCATGCTTACCTGTCCCTCAAAAAAGGTTCTGTCAGGAGTGATGATCTTCAGTTCAAAATTCTTGTTATCCTCTGCCATAATGATCCCCCTACTTTACGCGAGCAAGAACATCATCTATACTTCCGGCATTTAAGAAGTAACTCTCAGGCACGTCGTCATGCAAGCCTTCGATTATCTCCTTGAAGCCTCTTATGGTCTCAGCTATAGGCACATACTTTCCTTCCAGACCTGTAAACTGACCTGCAACGAAGAAAGGCTGTGAAAGGAATCTCTGAACCTTTCTTGCTCTTGATACAACAAGCTTATCCTCTTCAGAAAGCTCATCCATACCAAGGATAGCAATGATATCCTGAAGTTCCTTATACTTCTGAAGTATCTCCTGAACTCCACGTGCAACCTTGTAATGATCCTCTCCGACGATCCTGGGGTCGAGGATTCGAGATGTAGACTCGAGCGGATCAACTGCTGGATATATTCCAAGCTCAACTATTGAACGGCTAAGAACGGTCGTTGCATCTAGATGAGCAAATGTAGTAGCCGGAGCAGGGTCTGTAAGGTCATCTGCAGGCACATATACCGCCTGAACGGAAGTGATTGAACCGTTCTTTGTTGATGTTATACGCTCCTGGAGGGCGCCCATCTCTGTCTGCAGTGTAGGCTGATAACCAACGGCTGATGGCATACGTCCGAGAAGTGCTGAAACCTCCGAACCTGCCTGAGTGAATCTGAAAATATTGTCGATGAAAAGAAGAACGTCCTTTCCACCCTTGTCACGGAAATACTCAGCCATCGTAAGTCCCGTAAGACCTACTCTCATACGAGCTCCCGGGGGCTCGTTCATCTGACCGAATACCATGGTGGTCTTATCTATAACTCCGGATTCTTTCATTTCGTAGTAGAGGTCATTACCTTCTCTCGTACGCTCTCCTACACCTGTAAATACGGAATATCCGCCGTGCTCAGTCGCTATGTTTCTTATAAGCTCCTGAATAAGTACGGTCTTGCCAACACCGGCTCCTCCAAAAAGTCCGATCTTACCCCCCTTCTGATAAGGACATAACAAATCGACAACCTTAATACCTGTCTCAAGGATTTCTGCCTCAGTTGCCTGCTCGCTGAATGAAGGTGCAGGCCTGTGAATAGGCTCGAATGTTGTAACCTCGGGGGCTGGCTTGTTATCTATAGGCTCACCAAGTACATTGAATATTCTTCCCAGTGTATTCTCACCTACAGGAACCGTGATAGGAGCGCCTGTTGCCTCTGCATCCATGCCTCTTACCAATCCGTCTGTCGGTCCCATGGCAATACATCTGACCGTATCGTCGCCCAAATGCTGCGATACTTCCACTACCAGAGTTCCGCCGCCATTTCTTTCGATCTTTATAGCCTCATTGATCTCGGGAAGATTTCCTGAAGCAAATTTGATATCTAGAACGGCACCGATAATCTGAGTGATCTTTCCTGTCTCTGCCATCTTAGTTTCCTTTCTTGTATCTTTAAAATATTTTATATGCAGGTCCTAACGTTATGATATCGCCTGAGCACCCGCTATGATCTCCGTAAGCTCCTGAGTGATAGAACCCTGTCTTGCTCTGTTATACTGCAGTGTCAGCTTGTCTATCATCTCTTCCGCATTTGACGTTGCAGAATCCATTGCCTGCATACGGGCTCCATTTTCACTTGCTACGGATTCTATCATCGCACCATGTATAATGCTAGCAACATACTTGGGAATGATCAGTTCCAGTGCCTCTTCTTCAGTAGGTTCAAAGTTCATGGGAACATCATCTTTGTCATCGGCATCCGTCGACATGTCATTCTGGTCGACCGGAAGAAGCTTAAGCAATGTAGGTTCATGCGACACCGTGTTCTTAAATGCGGTAAATGCAAGATATATCTCACCGATCTCACCTTTACGGTACTGATTTAGAAGGACTGCGCTTAATCTCATTGCATCCACATAATCTGGAGCCTCGATCATATATGAATAATCGTCCGCCAGCACATAACCATATCTGTTGAATGCTTCCCTGCACTTCTTTCCTATCGTGTACATTATCAGCTCGTCATCCGCAAGATCGCCCTTTGTAATGAGCTTCACAATATTGGAATTGTAGCCTCCTGCCAGTCCTCTGTTACCTGAAATTACTATTACCGCTTTGTTGGTCGAATCATTTCCTGTCACATAGCTGTGATTTATGGTCCCCGCCTTTGATAGGATAGACTGAACCGTATTGTACATATAACTGAAGTAAGCTTTGGAATTGAGGGCACGCTGCTTGGTTCTCTGCAGCTTAACCGTCGAAACCAGTTTCATGGCTTTGGTGATCTGCTGTGTACTTTGTATACTGCCTTTACGTCTCTTTATGTCGCGCATAGAGGCCATAAAAATCACCTACTTTCTATGAAAACTGTTCCTTGAATTCCACAATGGCTTTCTTAAGTGTCTCTTCGTTTTCTTCCGTGATAACCTTTTCCTTTGCTATGGAAGCAGGTATCTCGGGATACTTGGTATCAATAAACTCGAACAATTCACTCTCAAATCTTGTGATATCAGATACTTTGACATCAAGGAGATACTTGTTTGTAGCCGCATATATGATGATTACCTGATACTGTACAGGCATCGGCTTGTACTGAGGCTGTTTTAATATCTCTTTGATCCTTTCGCCCTGTGCAAGTTTTTCCTTTGTATCATCATCCAGTTCGGAACCAAACTGTGCGAATGCCGCAAGTTCTCTGTACTGAGCAAGTTCTACACGGATAGGAGCCGAGATCTTCTTCATAGCTTTAATCTGAGCTGCGCCACCTACTCGTGAAACGGAAAGACCTGCGTTAACAGCCGGTCTGAATCCGGAATTGAACATCTCTGTTTCAAGATATATCTGACCATCCGTAATAGATATTACATTAGTCGGAATGTAAGCAGAAACATCGCCTGCCTGGGTCTCAATAATGGGAAGCGCGGTCAAAGATCCACCGCCGTACTCCTCGTTCATACGAGCTGCACGCTCGAGCAGTCTGCTGTGAAGATAGAATACATCACCGGGATAAGCTTCACGTCCCGGAGGTCTCTTAAGCAGCAATGAGAGTGTACGGTAAGCCGTAGCATGCTTACTCAGATCATCATAGATAACAAGAACGTCTTCACCGTTCTCCATCCACTCTTCACCTATGGCACATCCTGAATATGGTGCTATATACTGCAAAGGAGCAAGTTCACTGGCTGTTGATGCAACAACAGTGGTATAAGCCATTGCGCCATGCTCTTCGAGAGTCTTAACAATGCTTGCAACGGTTGATGCCTTCTGACCGATGGCAACATATATACACTTAACATTCTGTCCCTTCTGGTTAATTATCGTATCGATAGCGATAGCAGTCTTACCTGTCTGTCTGTCGCCTATAATAAGCTCTCTCTGTCCTCTTCCGATAGGAACCATCGAGTCAATAGCCTTGATACCTGTCTGAAGCGGTGTATCAACGGATTTACGTGTGATAACACCTGAAGCAACTCTTTCTATCTGTCTGAATTTCTCAGTCTGGATCGGACCTTTTCCGTCAATGGGCTGTCCAAGAGAATTAACAACTCTTCCGAGAAGCGCATCGCCTACGGGTACCTCAACAACTCTTCCCGTTGTCTTAACGATATCGCCTTCGTTGATATTCTTGCTGTTTCCGAGAAGAACGACACCGACATTGTCCTCTTCAAGGTTAAGTACCATTCCGAATACTTCACCGGGGAACTCGAGCAATTCACCCTGCATGGCCTTCTCAAGTCCATGGACTCTGGCAATACCGTCGGCAACCTGGATTACAGTACCGACATCCGATACTTCCAACTCACCCGCATATCTCTTGATCTGATCCTTTATGACTGAACTTATTTCTTCTGGTCTTAGATTCATGGATCTGTTCCTTTCTAAATTACAGCTAAACCATGACCTTCATCATATCCTGCTGCATTTTCATAATCTTGGTATGAATACTGCTGTCCACAACACGATCACCTATCCTGATCTGCATTCCTCCGATAAGTGTGCTGTCCAGATCATAATGCATTTCCATCGCTTTAAAACCTGTTGTCTCCAGCAATCTCTTCTCAATATTCTTCTTCTGAATATCAGAAAGCTCAATAGGAGTCGTAACATATGCGACACCTATGCCTTTAAGCTTTTTGACTTCATCCAGAAAATACGTAAGTATCTCATCTATATGGTCATATCTGCCCTTGCCGATGACCATTGAGAAAAATCCCATCAGTTCCTCGCTGATACGTCCTTTAAAAACGTTGTTCATGACTTCCAGCTTGCCATCAACGGCAACCCGCGGATTGTTCATAAGCTTTCCGAAATCCGGATTGTCATGAAGTATATCGATAATCGCCGATACCTCTTCAGCCAGAACATCTATCTTCTTTTCCTCAACAGCTATCTCCAAAAGCGCATCGCCATATGTTTTGGAAATCAGCTTAGCCATGTGCCTTCACCTATTTCTTTCAATGTCTCGTCAACAAGACGTTCCTGAACAGAGATATCCATGCTGTTTCCGACTGCTTTTCTTGCAACAGCGGATGCAACATCTATCATCTCCTTCTTAACATCATCTTTAACGCGAAGCTTCTCCTGCTCAGCCTCAACACCTGCTCTTTCAACGATTGCATGTGCTTCTTCTTTTGCTTTTGCGACTATAGATGCTTCATTATCCATAGCCTTCTTGCGTGCTGCGCTCAAGATTCCTTCCGCCTCTTTATCGACGTTCTTAAGTTTGTCTTCGTATTCTGCCTTTAATGCTGCAGCTTCTTCCTGACTTTTCTTTGCTTCTTCAAGTTCGCTCTTTATCTTGTCTTTTCTCTTGTTCATGAATTCCCTTGCAGGATTGAAGAGAAAATAAGACAGGAAAAAGAACAGAGCAATAACAGCAATAAGTGTCAATACCGCATCTGCAAGGAGCTGAAAATCAAGATCAAAAAGTCTTGGCTCCATCTGCGCGTTAAGCAGCATAAATCCGGCTCTTCCTAATTCGCTCAACTCTTACAAGCCTCCTTTCTTAAAATATCAACTGATAAAAGGCTTATTTTGCCAGCGGTTTAACGAAGATGAGGATCATGGCAATAAGAAGACCGTAAAGACCTGTTGTCTCCGCAACAGCCTGTCCAAGAAGCATGGTACCGGTGATATCAGATTTTGCACCGGGGTTTCTTCCTACGGCATTAGCCGCATAACCAGCTGCGATACCCTGACCTACACCAGGTCCGATACCTGCGATAACTGCAAGTCCTGCACCGATTGCTGAACATCCTAAGATAAAGTTTGTGTTAAAATCCATTACGTTTTCCTCCTAAATCGTATATATTTAAGTTGTATTATTCACTGTGTAATTGTCACTCGGTTGTCATTGCATCCGAGATATATGTCATGGTCAGCATACAGAATACATATGTCTGTATCGCGCCAGAGAACATATCAAAGTATACATGTAACGCTGCTGGCCAGATTATCGCGATCTTGCTTAAGAGTCCGTATATAAGGGCCATCATTACTGTTCCCGAAAGGATATTTGCGAACAAACGGAGTGAGATGGATATCGGAACCGCTATATCACCGATAACATTGATCGGTGCCCAAAATACCCACGGATCGCAAAGACCCTTTATAAATCCTGATACCTTCTGATATTTCAGCTTATTAAAGAATATCAGTGTGAAAGTCATGATGCCTAGCGGTAATGTCGTGCCATAATCGGCAGTCGGCGGTCTGAGTCCCAATAATCCCGAAAGATTACTTACCAGTATGAAAATAAATATGGTGCCTATGTAGTTTCTGAATTTGACTCCGTTCTTACCCATCGTACCGTCAACCATACCGTCGAGCAGTTCCACAACAAGTTCAACGAAATTCTGAAAACCTTCAGGTACTTCTTCAGCATGCTTCATCTTCCTACCTGCCAGGAAACCGAAAAGCATAAGTGAAAGCAGTACTATAAGGCAACATACATGAGTGGTTGTTATCCATACGGGATGACCAAAGAAGTTATACTGGAATATACCATGTATCATAAAGTCAACTTCATTGTCAGCGGACAACAGTATTCCCATGTCCATATGTTTACCTCCTTATTTTTTTCTTTTATCTAAGAATTTTTTTACGAAAGGCTGCATGTATGCTCCAGCTTTAAGGGCCATGATCCCGAGAAATGCCGCCAACGGATATGCAAAATCGGTAATACATACACCTGCAAACACCAATAGTATAACAGCGTATCTTATCAGATTCTGCTTTATGGCATATGTTCTTGCACCGCCCTCGTTATCTGCATTAATATCGAGGTTTCTGTTAAGGCTCCACCATATATGCCAGGCACATGCCATCGCAAGCAGTATCCCTATCCATAATCCAGCCGTATATTTGAACATACTGTCGACCCAAAACATGCCGGCCAGTTGCGATGCGATACCAAAAACAAGTATCCCGATCAGCAATTCCTTAAGTGTATCATGTGCATCCAACGCTTCTTTGCTCATAGATCGGAATCCTCTTTGTTGCCATATGCTTTCTTTGCCAGAATATAAACATTCCTTCCGCCTGCTATGGCTCCGACAAAGAAAAGGATTATAAACCATATCTGGCTGCCAAAATATCTGTCGATATAATAGCCTGCAAATGAGCACATACATATCGGTACTAACATATTTACCGCAAACTGTGTAACAAATGTTAATATTTTGAAATTATTACGTTTATCCACGTTATGAGCCCTTCACACAATTAGATATATTATACAATATTGCGAATATGGTGTAAAGGAATTATGACAGTTTAGAACATTCAAAATTCGAGTTAGCCATGGTTGACTTATAAGTCCGCAGAGAGTACTATTGTATATAATATTTAACTATTCAAAGGCTGTTTTCTGAATATTATGTGCTAAGATCCGGGGAGGTATAATCATGGCATATCCTGTTCTCTACCGTAAACGTCTAATTCCCGAGGAGTGTATTCCTCTGAAGGATGACGTCATCCTGTACATGGATGATGATATCATCGTCACCAAGTGGAATACTCTTAAACCCCGAAAGGATTTTCATCACGGCTATTCCTGTTATTTTTTGAAAGACGGATATAAGGTCAGCAAATTCCTTGCTGAGGACGATTCGCTCGTATACTGGTACTGCGATATAGTCACGTATCTGTGGGACAGAGCACAGAACACGCTTACCGTGGTCGATCTTTTAGCGGATGTCATCGTAAAACCCGACGGTAAGATGAATGTCATAGATATAGATGAGCTTTGCGAGGCAAAAGAAAAGCTGCTCATTAATGAACAGCAGTTTTTTATAAGTGTAAAACAGCTTGGCGCACTGATCAAACTGATCCAGGACGGTAACTTTAGTACACTGACAGATATATTGATGAGTAAGATTTCCTGATGTGTTACAGTACTGTTACACATCGAGTGATATTATTACGATACAAGGTGAACGGATAATCATCTTTTCATTTAGTATTGTAAACGTCTCAATCGACGTAACAAGAAATATACTCCCCCTTTAGAGGCCATTCGTGTACGGATGGCCTTTTCCCTTGGGGGAGTATTTTTGTATCAATAGAATATGTGTCCGCCGATCTGTATTCCGCTGAGTCCCTCTATCGGAGTCCTGAAATACACACAGGTACCTACATTCGTCTGACCGCCCATCGCGGCATCCGCTGCGTTGTAACAGGCCTGCGTTGCTCTGTCCTCAGCAAGTGCGAGTGCAAGTCTTCCGCTTGCAACAGGCGAAAACTGTCTGTTCTGATATATAACGCCTACGACCGTATCCGGATAAACCGACGAGAGCACTCTGTTTATTACAACAGCGCCTACAGCCACCTGACCTTCATAAGGCTGGTTTCCGGCCTCACAGTAGATAAGGTTTGCAAGAAGGTATCTGTCTCCTTCATCGAAGTTCACTTCCGAGATGTCTCTCCACTTGGACTGAGCCGCCAGTTTTGAGAGCCTTATCTCTTCTTCCAGCTGTTTTTTAAGTGCTTCGATATCAGCTTCTTCCGCGGCCGACTGCGCCTCGTAGGCTGCTGCAACCGCCTCAGCATCTTTTATCTGTCCCGAATAACTCTTTATGCTGGATGCCGTGGCGTTGACATATCCTGTCACTTTTTCCTGTTCGGCCACGACTTCCTCATGGAGCTTATCAAGTTCTTCTTTTTCCGATTGGAGCCTTGCTTCTGTCTCTTCAACATTGATCCTTGTCTGCTCAAGTTCATCCTTCATCTTCTTATCATATGAGGACAGGCTCTCGATGTAATCGTTCTTGTTCAAAAGATCAGCAAAATTCTTTGCGGAGAAGATCATTTCCGTAAACATGAAATCCTGCTTCTCATACATGAACTGGATACGCTTCTTCATGGCAGCATACTGCTCGGCTTCTTTTTGCTTTGCAACCTCCAGATCAGCCTGCGTCTGTTCAATCTCTTCCTGTTTGTCTTCTATCTTATCTTCAAGATCGGCCAGATTGTTTGAGACCTCCTCCAGCTGATCATTAAGCTGTGCAAGCTCGCCCTGAAGAGAATGCTTCACATCGTTCAGATCATTTATATTCTCTTTTGTTTCGTTTAGATTCTTTTTGGTCTCTTCATGCTGCTGCTTGGCTTTATCCAATTTCTCCTGTGTCGTTTCCGCATAGGAATCAAACGACGGCATTATGGAGAAATACATCGTTATTATCAGCAAAACCGCTACAGCCTTCAGACCTTTTTTTCTGATCATCAATATATGATTTCCTTTGACTTATTACCTGTCTTCAGACATCTATGGTCAGTGTTCTGCCGCTGTGTTCATATTTAACATATTTCACACCCGCAGCATCAAACATCCTTTTTGAGGCTATGTTTCCCGGAGTTCCCGCATATTTGTCGCTGTCATAAATTACTGTCTTTATGCCGCTCTGGATTATAGCCTTTGCACACTCATTACAGGGGAAAAGAGATACATACAGTTTTGCACCCTGAAGAGAGCCGTTGCCTCCTCTGTAATTAAGGATCGCATTAAGCTCACTGTGCGTAACATATGCGTACTTGGTCTCAAGCACATCGCCGTCTCTTTCCCACGGAAATTCCTCATCGGAGCATCCGTTAGGGAATCCGTTATAACCCATGGAAAGTATCTTGTTATCCTCACTGACTATGCATGCTCCGACCTGTGTATTGGGGTCCTTGGAACGCATGCCCGCAAGCTTGGATACTCCCATGAAGTACTCATCCCACTTGATATAGTCTGTTCTTTTCATAAATCACCTTTACTTTGTACCGAAAATCCTGTCGCCTGCATCTCCAAGTCCGGGAACTATATATGCATTGGAATTGAGTTTCTCATCCTTTGCTCCGACATAGATGTCAACGTCCGGATGTGCCTTCTGCATTGCTTCTATTCCTTCGGGTGCAGCGATAATGCACATAAAGTGTATCTTCTTGCAGCCCTTGTCCTTAAGCATCTGGATAGCTGCAGCAGCAGATCCGCCTGTAGCCAGCATGGGATCTACAACAAATACTTCTCTCTCATTACAGTCAGCCGGAAGCTTACAGTAATACTCTATCGGAAGATGTGTCTCGGGATCTCTGTAAAGACCGATATGTCCGATCTTTGCTGCAGGGATCAGAGAAAGCATACCGTCAACCATACCCAGACCAGCTCTTAAGATCGGTACTATGGCCATCTTCTTGCCCTTGAGTTCCTTTACTGTGGTCTTGCATATGGGTGTCTCGATCTCAACCTCCTCGAGTTCGAGGTCTCTTGTTGCCTCATAGCAGATAAGCATTGCGATCTCAGATATAGTCTGTCTGAAATCCTTTGTGCCTGTATCCAGCCTTCTGATATATCCAATCTTGTGCTGAATGAGCGGATGATCCATGATTACTAATTTTGCCATTGTTATACCCCTCCTTTTTGTTATGCATTTTCTATAAGATCTATTCTTCTCTGGTGTCTTTCTTCTCCGGAAAACTCCGTATCGAGAAATACATCCACTATCTCATTTGCAAGCATGGGACCTATGAGAGCTGCTCCCATCGCAAGAACATTTGCATTGTTATGAAGTCTTGTCATCTTGGCTGACAGCGGTTCACTGCAAAGAGCACATCTTATACCCTTTGTCTTGTTTGCAGTTATTGATATTCCTATACCGGTCGTACAGATAACTATGCCTTTTTCACAGCTTCCGTCTGCCACTGCCTCTGCAACCGCATGACCGAACACCGGATAATCACATGAGCTCTTATCGTAGCATCCGTAATCCTTGCAGTCTATACCTCTCTCCTCCAAATGTTTGATAACGGACATTTTTAGATCATATCCGCCGTGATCGCTTCCAATCGCTATCATATCTAACCTCCAATCAAACTTCTATTATCTGATGACCTGCTGCCTTAAGCAGTCGGTTCATTATTGCCTGTCCCATTCCGCTCGTATCAAAACTCTCGGAATAGATGACCTCCATATCCTCGTCATCGCATTCCCTGAGCATCGTATAGAGTCTGTGTGCTATGGTCTCTTCATCATGTCTGCTGCCGATACTCTTTACATGAGCGCATTTATAACTCTTACATGTTTCCTCTGTCGCTATGACACAGGTGTTTTTGCCCTGTGCTTCAGCCTCTGTGGTAAGAGCGTTGATCTTATCTATCACATTTTCCTGTATGCCGGAAACTATCTTAAGATCACCCTTTGGAGCATAATGCTTATATTTCATGCCGGGAGCCTTCGGTCTTTCCTTGCAGTCCCCGTCGAGGATCGTTTTATCTATATCCACAGTACCGAGCGCTTCTCTTAACTGCTCGATCGTTATATATCCCGGTCTTAGCAATACAGGCGTATCACCGGAAAGATCAACGATAGTCGATTCCAGTCCTATACCTGCATCAGATCCGTCAATGATCATATCTATCCTGCCATCCATATCCTGAATGACATACTTTGCGGCTGTAGGGCTGGGCTTTCCCGAAAGATTTGCACTTGGTGCCGCCACATATCCTCCGCTTGCTTTTATAAATGCAGCTGCAGTCTTGTGAACAGGCATACGAATCGCCACAGTATCAAGCCCGCCGGTGGTCTCATAAGGAACCCTGTCAGATTTTTTAAGTATCATGGTAAGGGGACCCGGCCAGAATCTGTCTGCCAAAGTCTTTGCCTCTTTACTGACCTCTCTGACTATTAAGTCCATGTCCTTTAGATCCGCTATATGCACGATCAGCGGATTATCGCTCGGTCTTCCCTTTGCCGAATATATCTTTCTGCTGGAATCGGGATTTAGGGCATCCCCTCCAAGTCCGTATACAGTCTCTGTGGGAAATGCGACAAGACCTCCACGTTTAATGATATCTCCGGCTTTTTTAATCAGGCCTGTATCTATATTCTCTTCATCTATATGAATGATCTCAGTATTCATGCTCTCTTATATCATACCATATATCAGCGGACCTTTTTAACAGGTTTGTTACAAGCCTTAAAAATCCCGTTTCTGATACAATCGATCAACACTCCTATAACAAAAACGATAACGATACATAACAGCATGTGGAAGAACTGCCACCATTTTCCAGCTGCACATTCTATGCCCAATACCTTCTGCCACAGTTCTCTTAACGCAATGCTATCATGCAAAAGATATACCCCGAATGTGCATGCCGCTATCCTGTTTAACAAATCTCTTCCTTTGGTATCCATATTTGCGAATGCCACAAAGAGCCCGATGCTGGCTATATATATGGTTATATAGTTATAGCAGTATGTCATGTCCATGCTGTACTCCAGCTTGCCGGTATTCATAACGATGAACGAATACGCAAAAGCTATCATGAACGTAGCCAGACTGAAGATCACATAAGCTGCAAACCCGTAAGTTTTTATCTTCTTTGGATCTTTGGTCTTAATAAACGGCACGCCATACAGTCTTATATATCCCGCAGTAACATATAACACTATGAACCACATAACGTCATTTCCGTATTTATCCCAGGGGATAAGGTAAGGATTTATGGATTTGAATCCGCAAAATACCGCAACAAGTGTTATAAGCACCATCTTAAAAACCTTTTTATCAAGTTTTTGGATCGCGGCATTAAGGATCGGAGATACGATAAAGAGCATTATATATGCTGTCGCAAACCAGTAATGCTCATAACTCACCGGTAGGAATATCTGCTGTTTTACTGACAGGTCCTTACCTGCAAGATCAAATATTCCGAATGCTGACATGACAAGCGGAACACAAATGGAATAGACCAAAACCTCAGCCCACAGTCTGATGAGTTTTCCGATATTCCACTTCGAATCTGTCGCAAAGTACCCGCTGATGAAGACATACGCATTAACTGAAGAAAGACAGAATGCATAGATTATCCAGAAAAATATGTTATGCACGCTGTGATCAACAGACAGTTTCGGTATTCGCATGCCCTTGGTCATGTAATGCATGGCTATGATCATACACATAGATACGATCCTGAGCAGTTCAAAATTGGACTGTCTTAACTTTATTTTGTTGGTCTGAACATCCGGATTACTCATTAGTTACCTGCAACTTTTTCAAATCTGTTCGTTCTGCCTATGAAGCTTCGGATTCTCATAGATATCCATGAAATCATTTCCGAGTTTGATCCTCTCATCGGCAAACTCTATCTCATCCACCACTGTAAGTATCGATACCACGGTATCCATATGGAACTCATCCAGATAATTCATCATCTCCATGGGAAAACGTCCCTTTATCACGATACAGTCAGAAAAGTCTTCTGTAGTGTAATCCAGAGCATCCCTTGGATGGGGTTTTATAAATACAGTGGCGTTTTTTCCATACTTTTCTATTATATCACGCATAATGCGTTTACGCGTTTCAAGGTCACATACGGGATCTGACAGGATCATGACCTTCTTTTTATCTACCGGAGCCTCTTTCATCTGTCTGATAAGGCTTTGCGGATCATCCATGAAAAGTTCAATAAGTAAATGAATATCTTCTTTTGACACATTCTCTATGAGTTTTTTCCGTGGCACTTCTATATATGCGTCATTTTTATACTTTATGGCAGAAACATCATTCACTTCCATATCGATACAGTACTTTGAATAACCGTTTTCGATAAAGATAAGACCGTGTTTTGCCATAAATGCCTTTATCTTAAAATGTCCCCTGTTTCCGAATCTCGCATCATCACAATAAACTACAGTATCAAGTCCGTCCTCGATCGCATGATAGTATATATGCTTATAGTTCAGATAATACCCTATCGGATCGGAATCGCAGAACACATATATATCCTTATACTGTTTAAAATCCACAGGGACATTAGCTTCCTGAGCTTTTCCAAGTTCTCTGGTGTATTTTATCCTGTGATACAGATTCAGGATGATATTTCCGTTATCCTTGTGATCTGCCATCACATCGGGCAACCGGGTATCCTTTATCTCATCAAACATGTATACTGCTTCAAACAGTCCGCATTTTTCCGCTCTCTCTGTCATAGAACCGAAATCATTTGACATCGTGCTCAATAAAAGAGTTGCTTTGTTTCTGTCTTTGATCGGCAGATTAAGTTCCTTTATCACCGTGATATACACGTGATAAAATGTGTGACACACATATATCCTGTCCTTCATGTGTTTCTCACCGCCTTACAACTTTCTCTTTCCGTTTATTTATTTTTTGACCGCTTTTTAAGATTCCTGTATCCCCAGAGCAGTCTGTAATACACATAAAACAAAAGTGTCGATCTCTGCGCCATTGAGATCAGCTTTTTCTCTTCAGCGTTCACTCTTCTTTGATAGTAGGCATTATCCTGGAAATCCGGGAAATACTCACGCATCTCTTTACACAGATTCTTAACAAATCCGATCCTCGCAGGCTTCACACACGGCATATACGTAAACAGCGTGTTGATATAAAAAAGCTGTGTAAACTTAAATTCAAGTTCAGTCAAAAACTCATCGTAAAATCCCAGTCTTTTGGCCTCATCGATCATTATCCTGCCTGAAACCATCCTGTCCTCGCATCTTCTCTCAGAGAAGGAATGCACAGTCGAAGTATCATGCTGATAATAATAATACAGCGGCTCTTTTATGTACTCGAACCTTGCAGCCGTCAAAAGATATCCGTCACTCATGGCATTGTCTTCATAAAAGATATCCTCAGGAAACCAGAGGCTGTTATCCAGTATGGCCTGTCTCTTAAAGATCTTCACACACAGACTGCCACCATCCAAAATGAGGCTGCACTTTTTGTCATGGTCAAGAACACCCACCTGATCATCCCTGCTGTTGGCTTCCACCGGTCCGTTAACCTCATATGTGTGCTCATTAACAAGTACATAGTCGCATCCGACCACTTCAGCACCAGTCACTTCAGCTTTTTCTATCAGCTTTTTATACATGTTTGGATCGATCCAGTCATCCGCATCAATGAATCCGATCCACTCACCCTTAGCCTGCTTTATCCCGATATTCTTCGCTCCGCCCTGATGCTTATTCACATCACTGTGTATCGCTTTGAATATATCAGGATATCTGTCCTGATAATCCTTCATTATCTCAAACGAAGAATCAGTGGATGCATCATCAACAGCAATGATCTCATAATCGCTCAGATTCTGAGCAACAAGAGAATCAAGGCAATATGTCAGCTTGTTATCTGATGCCATGTTATAAACGGGTACTATTATGCTGAGTTTTAGGTTTCTTTTTTCTTTATCCATATCTTCGTTTATGCTTCCGATAAAATCTTATACTTCTTCGACCAGATCGTGTTCTTTCAGCCTGTCGATTATCTCTATTATCTCAGGCACATCTACACCTATGCGTTCGCTAAGATCCAAAAGATCGTTCTTTCCGTCGCAGTATGATATAACATCACGCTGGATCAGTATCGTATCATATATCCCTTTTCTGCTTATATCAGAGTACAGCCCCCTTTTGCCCAGCTGGGGTTCGCACAAGACCTTCATCCTGTAACAGGCATTCTTTTCCAGGATATTCACAACTTCCATCATTGTGTCAAAGGCTCCCTGGAAACCTTCGGGTGACACAAAAGACATATCGTCAGCAGATGTATGATACTCCGGGAACTCTCCAAACTTGGATCTGCAGAAACATACAACGGGAAGATCGACTCCCGGTGCATTGTACTGTCTCTCATCAGAACCCCTCTTTTTAAAATCATACTCAATGAAATTCTCTTTGTACTTAAGCACGTTTAAAAGAACTCTGTCTGCCAGTGTATCGGAATACCTTGTATGTATCATCGAATAATGATTGTCATCACCAACGCAGGATAGTACAAATCCCGCTTTAAGATGCTTCTTAAGATACTCAACATGATCGCCCTGACTCAAATAAGTGATGGAGCCTATAGTCTCAGGGACAAACACAAATCTGTACGTGTATTTTCTATTGGGCATGGCCGCTATCGTATTTATCAGTTCCGCTGCCAGCGAAGGACCCGAACACTCATTATCAGCCATCGAGGGATGGCAGAAATATGTGGAAAACATTATCTCTTCATCCGTATCTCCGGGTATTGTCGCCTCAGCATAATTTAATACTCCGTCAAACAGCTCACTGTCTATATACATGTGATACCTTCCGGGTTTTAGCGAATCCAGCATATTCTTGCTCATGCAGAAGCCATAACGCTCCTTATAATATGAGGTCACATACGGTATCAGATCGGGCTGGTCTTCCTCAACATATACATGTTTTTTGAGTTCCTCCAGATCAACCCATCTGTCAACAGGTATCGAATATCCCAGAACATGAAGATTCGTATCCTTCATGTCTATAACGTGCTCACCGTTCTCATCCTCGATATAGGCTTCTCTTATTGCCCACTCCCTGGGTACGGTCCAGTCAAATACCTGTGTTCCGGAAGGTACTTCGTAAACCGTAAGCTTGGTGTCCGATATCGATATGTGATCGGAGATGTCTTTAAGAGTCTGCCTTACGCCCTCTCCGGTTATACTCCTGTTATACGGAAAGATACGGGATGCAAACTCATACATTCTCTTTCCGGCGCCACTCATGTCAGTCATATCAAACTACCCCTTCATCAGCTCTTTCAGATATACTCTGTCAATCTTACCGTTGATATTAAGCGGCATATTTTCAAGTCTGTTGATCTTAGACGGAAGCATATATCCAGGGACCCTGTTTTTCAATTCCCTGTATATGCCCTTGTCCGTTATATCAGTATCCGAAACATAGAAAAACACTATATGTTTGTTAACATCGTCATACAGAGCACAGCAGGTATTCACACCCTCGATCGAACCTCCGGCAGTATCAATCTCACCAAGTTCGATCCTGTGTCCCTGATGTTTTATCTGGAAATCCTTTCTTGACAGATACATAAGCTCGCCGTGTTCATTATATTCAACTATATCGCCGGTGCGGTATATCATCTCATGATAGAACTTGTTTAAAGGATTCTGCACAAAAGCCTTATCAGTCTTCTCATAATCCTTGAAATATCCCATCGAAAGGCATGTGCCTCTTACACATAACTCGCCCTTCTCCTTTGGCGCTGTGACCTTCTCATCCTTGTCATTTAACACGATGATGTCGGTATTCTTACATGCAAAGCCTATGGGCAGTGGCTCATCATCCGCAAACTCCCTGTCGACTATGAAATATGTGCATACATCCGTTATCTCAGTCGGACCGTAAAGATTTGCAAAGAGCGCATCCTTGTAATGTCTTCTCCATACATTCAACTGTTTGTTTGGCATAACCTCTCCGCAAAAGAGGATCTTATCAAGTTTCGGCACTTCCTCTCTGTCCAGTATGCCGCTGTTAGCTACAGACACCAGAGCAGACGGCACCCAAAATATCGTATTGATCTTATTATCCTTAAGAAAGGCGAACAGATCTTTGTGAAATGTGAAAGATCTTTCAGGGATTATATAAGTTGTAGATGCATTCCTGAGTGTGGAATATATATCAAGTATCGAATTATCAAAATAAAACGGTGCCTGGTTTCCGAATACCGTAGTCTCATCAAATGCAAATGTATCATAAAGCCATTCGGCATAATCGATGACACCCCTGTGACTGATCGTTACGCCCTTGGGCTGCCCTGTTGAACCCGAGGTAAAAAGAACGTACAGAGGATCTGTATCGATGTTATCGTTATAGTATCTGTATCCGCGCTCAAAACGTTCAGTCTTATTAATGTCTATACATATACTCTCTTTACCCTCAAAAGGCTCATCATTGTACAGTATGGCCTTGGGTGAGAGTGTATCAACTATCCTGTCTATACGCGCCTTCGGGGAATGACGGTCGATCGGTGAATAGAAATTTCCGCTGCATACGATACCCATAAAAGCGATGAGACAGTCGACACCCTTGTACATATACACCCCGACAGGCTCATTTTTAATCTCACCGCATTTTTCATATATGCTGTCTGCTATTGCATATGCCTTTTCTCTCAGTTCCCCAAAAGAAACAGACTTCTCAGAATCCGCAAATGCGATCTTATCGGGATATCTGTCAGCACTGGCCTCAAGATACTGAAAAACATTAGTGATCATATCATTCACCCTTAAGAGAGCTGACCATGCCTGCTATCTTGTTAACTGTTGCAAAATTCTCCAGTGTAACAACCTCCTCAGGTATGAACACTCCCAGTCTCTCCTCAATATTATTTATCAAAAGGACTAATGTTAACGAATCCAGAATACCGTTCTCAAACAGATCCGTATCATCCTCAAAGTCCTCGTATTCATTGATCTCCTGTATAAATGCTGTTATCTCTTCTTTCATGTGTATTCTCCGTATCAAAGATCATTTATAAAAAAGCATGTCTGTCTCGTCAGGATGCGTCTGTCCCTTGTCCCAGTCCAGCTTATATCCCATAAAATCATACCAGTTGTCACCGTTATGGTATCTTAGATTCTCCTCTATCACCGGAAACGCTCCAAAAAGATCCACAAGCTGAAGGTTTATATTTCCAAAACTTCCTTTTTTTGCAACCTGCGCATCAACAAGACAGTCATCCGGTGTCACCTGTTTGGATTCTATATCCAGATCCCTGACAAACATCGTATAGGTTCTTTCCTTTACATCACCTGCCGCATCCAGATACTGTCCGTGGAAATCCTTATAATATCTGTGAGGTACTCCTATCGTCTCTTCCACATAGTGAAGGAATGTGAAGCTGCCGCTTAAAGAAACATTGATTATCAGATTCTTTGCATGCATGGCATGAAGATATGCAAAGGGAGAATCCTTTCCCCATGCTGTTCTGTTGTTCATGTCCACGAGTTTGTCCGCATCCCTGCCCCATACCATAAATGAATACAAGGGATGTTTTGTACGTCTAAAGTCTTTTCTGTTGTTCAACACCCAGTTTCCGAGTGCTCCGACCTCACCCTGTGTTTTTTTCTCATCATAGGGAATATTTCTGCAAAAACTCCATGTGAATACCGGGAACATCAGTGTTCCTTCGTCCCCGACCTTTTCCTGCATACTGTTTATCAGAACCGAGTAGAACTCATCTATATCCTTTTTCCCTTTAAGCCCGCATTTTCTCAATGCATCCAGTGTGAGCAGGGTAACATCGGAGGATATATAAAGAATATCTGCCTTTTTAACCCCAAGATCACAAAACGTGCTTATCAAACTGTCAGTGTATTGTTCTATGTTCATATACAAAACCTGCCATCTTCCCAACAATATATTGTACCACATCTTGTAGTATGTGGCTCATTAAATTCACAATACATACTGTTGTTATCAGAAAAATTGTTATCACCAAGATTGCATGTTATTCTATATATCAGATACAAAACAGGGAGGCTGAATATGAGAGCTGTGATAACAAGAGTGCTGTCAGCATCGGTTACGATAGACGGCAAGTGTGTTTCAAAGATAAACAAAGGTTTTCTTATCCTTTTAGGAGTCCATACATCGGATACAGAAGAACAGGCAAAAAAGATAGCGGATAAGATCTGCGGTCTGCGCATATTTGAAGATGAAAACGGCAAGATGAATATCTCACCCAAAGATGCGAACGCTGAACTTCTTATCGTCAGCCAGTTTACTTTATATGCCGATTGCAGTTCAAGAAGACCCGGCTTCACCGAGGCTGCCAGACCGGAGATCTCAAAACCTCTGTATGAACTGGTTGTATCAGAGTGCCAAGCAAGAGGTTTCAATGTCGGAACAGGAGTGTTTGGTGCAGACATGAAGGTGGAGTCCGTAAATGACGGTCCCGTGACAATAGTTTTGGATGTATAGATCACATACAAACAAAGGAGTCTCAAAAGAGACTCCTTTAATTATGATCATTTCTTTCTTGCCACGATCATATATCTGTGGATGGTTCCTTCTATAACACCATCCTTTTCTATTTTCTTCTGAAGATCCAAGAGCTTATCAAGACATTTATCAACAGAAAAGTCAACAAACTCCCATTCAATGATACGCGCGAACCACACGAAGGCTCCCACATCATAAAATCTTATAGGTCTGAATACCTCGTCGCAGTTTAGTATCTCGAATCCGTTTTCCTCAAATGCTTTTTTCTGAGCTTTCAGATTAAGATCATGATATGCGAATTCTACCTCCGGCAGTACCATGTCAACAAGATCCCTGTCATTTTTATCACCAACCTGCTGGGTGACAAACAATCCACCGGGCTTGAGCAGTCTTTTTATCTCGACAGGATCAAAGTCTCCGTGTCTGTTGATCATTATGTCGAAAGACTCATCATCAAAAGGTATCCTTGATGCATCATGGCATTCTCTTATGTCTATTCCCAACGGGCGCAATGTCTCCATGCAAAGTTTTACATTTGGCGGATATCCTTCAGTAGCCGAAGTCTTGTCATAGGGATGGCCAAGCGATAAAAGGAATTCTCCTCCGCCTGTGTCATAATCCAAAAGATTCATGTCATCTTTTAAATACTGCTGCACCAGCGCCTTGTAATCCCAGGGGATATCCTCATCAGACTCAAATCTGCCGTCCAGATGTGAAAAATCCCAGCCTTTGATGTGAGCAATGCTCTCTTCATCTTTCCAAATCTTTATTAATTCTTCCTGTTTCATTTCTGCTTTCCTTTCTTTTTTAATCAACGTTAATGATCAATGAAAGGTGCAGTTCCTGACAACATAAGATAATGTTAACCTCGGTACAACCTGTTGTCAGTTCATAAACTGCACCGAGTAGTTATCTCGTTTCTTCATACATTTTCCTCCGTTCCCATCATATCTGATAATAAGATATCATTTATAAGCATCCTAAAAAGGAATTGCTTTTATACACTCACTAAACTTCTCAGCCAAGACTGCATGTGCATCGGGCGTAAGATGCAGTGAATCGAATCCAGACGGTTCTATATACTCAGCCGCATCAATAAAGATACAGCCCTTATCTTTTGCCACTTTGCTGTAGAATTCCCTGAATCGCTTTGACTCCTCTATGGCTCTTTCATAAAATGCCCCGTAAAAGGGAGAATCTGCTATTCTCTCACCGATATGAGGAGGTGAAACAAGGATGATGTTTGGAACATATCCCTGCTTCATCTTTGTAAATTCTTTTATGACATCAACAAGTATTCCGGCTCCGTCTGCTATCTCAGATGCCGAAACATGAAAAGTCTCTTTAAGATCGTTACTCCCCAGCATAAGTATCACAATATCCACTGGCTTATGTGAATTAAGACACGGCTTCAAATAATCAAGACCGTTCTTCCAGCCGTCAAGCGGATCATCCCGAACAGTAGTCCTGCCGTTACAGCCTTCTTCTATAACACTGTAATCATCTCCAAGAAGTTTCTGCAGTCTTCCTGTCCAGCGTACATCCCTCTCATATCTCATTCCCGTTTCGGGAATATATCCGTATGTATTTGAATCTCCGTAACACAGAACTGTTTTTGACATATCGATAAACCTTTCTATCTATGCAAACATCTATATCAATAATACACCTTTACCATACCGAAAAGAAGTACCCCGCAAGCGGTGACAGAACTATCATTATCACCGAGAATGTAAAGGACGAGATGGATATGAGTGTCGCTCTCTGATCAGACGGAAACATTCCCTGCAAAAGAGCATCCGATCTTATCTGAAGCGCATCATCCGCAAGTGCAGATATGAATCCTCCAAGTACCATGATGGCTGCGACTCCGGTATGTTCCAAAAGCACACCCGAGATGACTCCGATCGTGCATATGATAAATACTCTTGCATATCTTACATTTTTTGCCTTGAGCACAAGTCTTGCTCCCGCAACTCCTCCAAGCTGCATGATAAATAATGCTATTCCTAAAGCCCAGTCCGTGATACCGGCACTCATAAGTGTGCTCTGCAAAAAGAACACTAAAAGAACATCGATTGCACCCACAAACGAATTGGCAAACATAAGCTTTGTTGCTTTCTTATTCTCGACAAGAAAACGTAAACTGTCTTTAAAATACGCTGCGACCTGTGTTAAGAGTGCCTTAAGTCTGCTGCCCTCAAAAGACTCCCTGTATCCTTCGGAATCCGGCATAACTTCCGTAAGCCTTAGGGTAACGGCAAAAGTTATCGCGCTTGAAACCGCCGAGATCAGGTAAGCCGGTCTGTATCCTATAAGCAGTGCAACACCTGCCACCAGTGTCGATATACCGCTTGCTATCCTGTATATCACAGACTGATTGGAAACATATCTTTCATAACCCTCTTCGGCTTTCGAAAGCTTCATTGAATCGTATGCCAGTGCCTCACCCGAACCGGATGCAAAGTTGTATCCAAGAGCATGAAACGAAATAGACAGGCAGACCAGTCCAAGGCTGTTTGATAATGCCATGACTATATTTCCTATAAATGTCATGAGATTGCTCACCAGAAGCATCCTTCGTCTTCCGTATATGTCGGCCATAAGTCCCGAAGGTATCTCAAATATCAGACTCGTTATGTGAAAACATGTTTCAGCGAATCCTATCTCAACAAGAGAAAAACCTCTTGCAGCAAGCAGTGCCACCCAGGCGCCTGTTATGGACAGATTGCCCAGGATCGAAGTTATATATAATGTGTTTATCTGTTTCTTTAAATTGAACATAAAAAAATCCCCTTATCTTGATCATTGATAAATTTCATCACAATAAGATAGGGAGACAGTACAGTACTTTTTCTGATCAATGATTTCCGAAAAATGGGCGCACTATCCCCCTAGGGGAGATAGATATAACCTTTCTTCAGTTGAACATTGATAAGTTTCCAGTACATGATTAATTCCTCTTGTTCAATTAACCATATAATACATATAAGGTGTTTTTATGTCAAGCCTCTGTCAGTTGATGCCTTCCCACCAGTGTTCGTTGTAGGAAGCTATATCATCAAAATCAACGCGTTCTCCGATCTTTGGCGTCGCTTCATTGATACCTTTCTTCTCAGATTCCGCTATTGACCTTATGACAGAATCATCCCATGCGTTATAGCATATGCAGTAAGCGCCCCAGTGAACAGGTATAAACCACTTGGCATCCAGATCTTCGACAGCCTGAACTGTCTGTTCGGGGAACATATGGATCCAGGGCCATCCCTTGCCGTACTGTCCGCATTCCATCAAAGCCAGATCGATATCACCCAGTTTTTCCTTTATTTCCTTGAAATTGTCACAGTATCCTCCGTCTCCGCTGTAGTAGAGAGTATGCGAATCGTCATTAAGATAAAACCCGCACCACCATGAGGCATTCCTCTTTAAGGGATTACGTCCCGTATAATGCTTTGAAGGTGTGGCAACGACTTTTATATCATCAAGCATGGTCTCCTCATACCAGGCCATATTTGTGATCTTTTCGCTGTCCACTCCCCAGCCGATAAGATAGCTTTCAACACCCAGCGGAACGATATATCTGTCAGTCTTGTCATTTATCTTCTTTATTGTCTCATAGTCCAGATGATCATAATGATCATGGGATATCAAAACAGCATCCAGATGCGGCAGATCTTCAGGTTCTATCGCAACTTCGGAAAAACGTTTTACTCCTGCAAAACTCACAGGTGAAGAATACTTGCTGAACACCGGATCTATGAGTATGTTTTTTCCGTTCATCTGTACAAGTATGGAAGAATGACCAAGCCAGGTGACATAGAGTTTTCCCTTTTCACCGTCAGGAACTGATTCAGACTTTACTACCGGTATCTTGTCTTTTGGTTTCATCCTGTCACTTTTTTCTTCGGATTCAGCTGTGACAACAGGATCCGAGTCCTGGTTTGAAAAGCTACCATCAGAAAAATATTCCGTACGACGTGCATAATCCTCCTGCATGCTCTTATCAGGCAGTTTACCGACTGAGGGCCAGAAGTTAAGGAAAAGTATCACTGCCAGTACAACAACCGCCAGAAATACCAGTATACTAATAATTGAAATCATGATCTTTTTTAGAATCCTCATTTTCACTCTTACCATATATCAAAAAGGCGCACTCTCACATAAAGGAGGATGCACCTTTTAAAGATCTGTTAAAACAGCTTTTTCTTTTTCTTTGTTTCCGTACCTGACTTTGAATCAGTATACTTCTTGGCCGCATTTAAAGAATCTGACGTAGCTTCGTCAAACTTCTTTAACAACTCTTTGGCTTCATGAGACAGCTTTTCGGGAACCTGAACAACCAGTGTAACGTAATGGTCGCCTCTTGTGTTCTTGTCACGAAGATAGGGAACACCTTTGCCTTTGAGACGTATGCGTGTATCAGTCTGTGTTCCTGCCTTTACTTCGTAGACAACCTTGCCGTCCACTGTATCGATGACTATGTCTCCTCCAAGAGCTGCTATGGCATAACTGATCGGAACGGTTGAGAAAATGTTCTGATCCTGTCTCTGGAATATCGGATGTCTTCCGACAATAACCTCAACAAGAACATCTCCTCTCGGTCCTCCGTTAACACCCGGTTCGCCCTGGCCGGCAAGTCTCTTGCACTGTCCGTTATCTATACCTGCAGGAATATCAACGGCAAACCTCTTCTTCATGGGTATGTATCCGGTACCCTTACAATCAGGACACTTATCCTTTATGATCTGACCGGTTCCTCCGCAATCAGGACACGCCTGGACATTTCTGACCATGCCGAAGAAAGACTGCTGTGTGAACACAACCTGACCTTTACCGTTACACTTGCTACAGGTAACAGGCTTTGTTCCGGGCTTTGCTCCGCTGCCTTTACATGTCTTACACTCATCCTTGGTGTTGAGATCGATCTCTTTTTCACATCCGAAGATAGCCTCTTCAAATGTTATGCGCACACTGGTTCTGATATTGGCACCTTTCATGGGACCATTGCTCGAACGGCCGGAACTTCTTCTGCCACCAAAGAAATCTCCAAACAGATCACCAAATATATCAGTGAAATCCATGCCGCTGAAATCAAATCCGCCGGCTCCCATACCGCCCTGTTCAAATGCGGCATGACCGTACTGATCGTACTGTCTTCTCTTTTCGGGATCAGACAACACAGCATAGGCTTCCGATGCTTCCTTGAATTTTTTCTCAGCTTCGGCATCTCCGGGATTCATATCCGGATGATATTTTTTTGCAAGAGCTCTGTATGCTTTTTTAAGTGCGGCATCATCGGCTGTTTTCTCAACGCCGAGTACCTCGTAATAATCTCTCTTCTGCTCTGCCATAATTCCTCGTTTCCATGAATACGCAGACTAAGGGGACGTACGCCCCCTTTAGTCCGGTCTCATATTTTCTAGCTTTAAAGTCTTTTATACCTCACGGAAATCTCCGTCGATTATGTCATCATCGGGAGCTGATGTTGAACCGCCTGCATTAGCGCCTCCCATACCTGACATATCAGGACCTGCACCGGCAGCACCTGCTGCACCCTGTGCATGCTCATACATCTTTGCGAACAGGTTCTGTGCACCGCTCATGAGTTTCTCCTGGGCTGCCTTCATCTCAGATACCTGATCCGGAGTCATCTCCTGATCCTTTGTCTTCTCAAGGATGTCCTTAAGAGCCTGAAGGTCAGCTTCAACATTAGCCTTCTCGCCGGCATCAACCTTGTCACCTACTTCGTTGAGTGCCTTCTCTGTCTGGAATACAAAGCTGTCTGCTTCGTTTCTTGCATCTATAGCTTCCTTACGAGCCTTATCCTGTGCCTCGTATTCAGCAGCTTCCTTGATAGCCTTATCTATCTCATCATCTGACATAGATGAACCTGCTGTGATGGTGATATGCTGTTCCTTACCTGTTCCAAGGTCTTTTGCAGAAACATTTACGATACCGTTTGCATCGATATCAAATGTAACCTCGATCTGAGGAACACCTCTCATTGCCGGAGGTATACCATCAAGTCTGAACTGACCGAGTGACTTGTTATCCTTTGCAAACTGTCTCTCACCCTGTACAACGTTGATATCAACTGCTGTCTGATTATCTGCTGCTGTTGAGAAGATCTGGCTCTTCTTTGTAGGGATAGTTGTATTTCTTTCAATAAGTCTTGTAGCTACACCACCCATTGTCTCGATAGAGAGTGAAAGGGGAGTAACATCAAGAAGAAGGATCTCTCCGGCACCTGCATCACCTGCAAGCTTACCACCCTGGATAGAAGCACCTATAGCAACACACTCATCGGGGTTAAGTGACTTAGAAGGCTCCTTGCCTGTAAGCTGTTTAACCTTCTCCTGAACTGCAGGGATTCTTGTTGAACCACCAACCAAAAGTACCTGTCCGAGATCTGCGTTTGTAAGACCAGCATCCTTCATTGCGTTCTGTACAGGAATAGCAGTCTTTTCTACAAGATCATTTGTAAGTTCATCAAACTTAGCTCTTGTAAGGTTCATATCAAAATGCTTCGGTCCCTCACTTGTAGCTGTGATGAAAGGAAGGTTGATATTTGTTGTTGTAGCACTTGAAAGCTCTTTCTTAGCTTTCTCTGCTGCTTCTTTAAGTCTCTGGAGTGCCATCTTATCGTTTGAAAGATCCACGCCTTCAGCAGATTTGAATTCTGAAAGCATCCAGTCGATGATCTTCTGGTCGAAGTCATCACCGCCAAGGTGTGTATCACCGTTTGTAGACAATACCTCGATGACACCGTCACCGATCTCAATGATAGATACATCAAATGTACCACCACCAAGGTCGTAAACCATTATCTTCTGTTCTTTCTCATTATCAAGACCATATGCAAGAGCTGCAGCTGTAGGCTCGTTGATGATACGCTTTACATCAAGACCTGCGATCTTACCTGCATCCTTTGTTGCCTGTCTCTGAGCATCGTTGAAATATGCGGGAACAGTGATAACTGCCTCTGAAACCTTCTCACCAAGATAGCTCTCAGCATCAGCTTTAAGCTTCTGAAGGATCATTGCAGAGATCTGCTGAGGTGAATACTTCTTATCATCAATTGTTCTGCCTCTGTCTGTACCCATATCTCTCTTTATGGAAGAGATGGTCTTCTCGGCATTGGTAACTGCCTGACGCTTTGCAGGCTCACCTACAAGTCTTTCCCCATTCTTTGTGAACGCAACAACCGAAGGTGTTGTTCTTGCTCCCTCGGTATTCGCTATAACGGTAGGCTTTCCACCTTCCATGACCGCTACACAGCTGTTTGTTGTACCTAAGTCAATACCTATAATCTTTCCCATGTCATTTTCCTCCTGAAAGTCCTCACTTTATATTCTTTGATCATTTACAAAATCTATTGAGCAACAGCAACCATGCTGTGTCGCACAACGCTGTCTCTGTACATGTAGCCCTTCTGCAGTTCCTGGGCTACGATGCCTTCCTCGAATTCCTCACTCTCAACCTGCATAACCGCATTGTGAAGATCCGGGTTGAATTCCTGTCCCAAAGCTTCTATGGGTTTGACACCAAGCTTGTCCAGTTCTCCTATAAGCTGTTTGTATATCAGATTCATACCTTCATATATGGGATCTGTCTGTTCCTCCTCCGATACACTTGCAAGTCCTCTTTCGAAATTGTCGACTACGGGAAGCATCTTCTCTATCACGCTCTTGGCTCCCATCTCAAACATCGTAGCCTTCTCTTTTTCTGTACGCTTGCGATAGTTTTCAAACTCAGCCATCTGACGCATTACTTTGTCTTCAAGTTCTTTTTTCTGGTTTTCTAGTGCTTCCAGTTTTTTGTCTTTCTTTTTAAAGTTTTTTAAGATACCGCCTTCTTCAGCATTCTCTTTTGACTCGTTTACTTCTTCATCAGAACCTTCCTCTGCCTCAGGCTTTTCCTCTTCTTTTGAGTTTTCCTTTTCTTGTTCGATGTCCTTATCAGTATCTTCACAGACTGTTTCTTCTGTGTCCTTCTGATTCTCTACGGCTTCTGACTTTTCATCCTCAAGTACTTCTTCTTTTTCCTTATCAGACATATCCGTTTTCCTTTCTGTAATATATGTAAATCTCCTGAAACTACATCTTGAACTTCATGGAATCCAGCTGATGCATCACATGTTTGAGATTATCTACGACTTTGTCATAATCCATTCGCTTGGGACCTATGATACCTATAGTACCTTTCATCCCTTCCCCCATGTCATATGTTGCCGTTACTATACTGCAGTCTTTCATGGAGGTTATAGGCGATTCGTTACCTATATAAACCTGAATACCGGTATTATTCTCATCTGCCAGTGTGTCCTGAACCAGTTTGCCGAGAACCTGCTTCTCCTCAAGAGTGTTGATCAGTTCACCGGCTTTATGATTATCCGAAAGTTCCGGATACTTAAGAATATTGTTGGCACCGCTTGTATATATCTCGAGATCTTCTTCATCGTGGATTGCAAGAGCAACAGCATCAAATACATCTCCGATCAGATCTCCGTGTATACCTGCCTGTTGTTTAAGAGCTGTGATCATTCCAAGGTTGATCTCTTCTATTGACAGTCCGTTTAAATGTGTATTTAGAAGGATGTTGAGCTTGAGTACTGTTTCCTCATCCATCTCACTGTCAATGTCTATGATACTGTTCTTTATGACATTGCCTTCAACCACTATCACTGCAAGTAGTTGCTGTGAATTCACTCTGGAAAGCTGAATGAATTTTAACTTGTTGCGGTGAAGTGTCGGTGCTGATACCATGGTTGCATAATTTGTATTGACCGCCAAAAGCTTTGCTGTCTGTTTTAAAAGATTATCAAGTTTCTCTTCCTTATCAAGAAGCTCGCCTTTTAATTCATCAACTTCCTTTTGTTTCTCTTCCATGAGAGCATCGACATATAATCTGTAGCCTGCATCCGAAGGAATACGCCCCGCTGATGTATGCGGCTGCAGTATGTATCCCATCTCCTCGAGATCCGACATCTCGTTTCTGATAGTTGCCGAACTGAGATTAAGATCAGTATATTTTGAAATTGTCCTGCTTCCTACAGGTTCACCGGTTTCAAGATAGTTTCGTATGATGGCCTGAAGGATCTTCCTCTTTCTCTCTGTCAGTTCCATACCACATATCCATTCTGATTTTATCTGTTAGCACTCGCCTCAATTGAGTGCTAACATCTTTGCAATAGTAAAGATACCACCACGCCACAATAATGTCAACACATTGAAATATTAAATAATTATAAAAAATGTAAAGAAAAATGACCCGGCAAAACCGGGTCATCATCTTGTGTATATTATCAATATGGATTAGATATCGAAAGAACCTGTGATATCGTCGTTGAATACATAATATACTTTGCTCTCCTCAGGCTTAACGAAAAGCTGAACCTTCTTAAGCTCTGAAGCCTTCTTGTCATAATCGTATGTCCAAACGTCCTTAGCGATCTTAACAAGAGCATCCTGTGTGTATTCCTTCTCAGCGAACTGAAGAACTACTTCTGTACCTACTGCTGCTTTCTTTGCAGGTGCTGCTGCCTTTTTAGGAGCTGCTGCCTTTTTAGGAGCTGCTGCTTTCTTAGGAGCTGCTGCTTTCTTAGGAGCTGCTGCTTTCTTAGGAGCTGCTACTTTCTTCTCAGCTGCCTTCTTGGGAGCTGCTGCCTTCTTTGCAGGAGCTGCTACTTTCTTCTCAGCTGCCTTCTTGGGAGCTGCTGCTTTCTTAGGAGCTGCTACTTTCTTCTCAGCTGCTTTCTTTGCAGGTGCTGCTGCCTTCTTCTCAGGTGCTACTACTTTCTTCTCTTCTGCCTTAACCTCAGGTGTCTTAACTACTTCCTTCTTCTCTGCATCCAATGATGCTGTTACTTTTGTTATTGGCATTTTTCTTCTCCCTTCAATAAACAAACTGTCTATTAAATCTGCAGGATATACCATCCCACAAAACCTCAATGTATCTATAAAAAAATATTAACGCAGTAAATATATATGTGTCAACGCAAATACTTACAAAAGATATTTTATTTCCTACCTATTAATATAAATGTTGCATAAAATACTAATACATTTCTCTCACAAACTTTCTGAGTGCTTCGAGAGATCTTTCAACCTTTTCCGTTTCTATGCAATAAGCAAGTCTGAAATATCCCGGACAACCAAAACTGTCAGAAGGTACGCCAATAAAATCATAGCGCTTAGCTTTTTCGCAAAACGATATTGCGTCATCCTCGAGTGCCTTGGGGAATATGTAAAATGTTCCGCCCGGCTTAACACACTCAAATCCCAGATCTGTTAGTTCATTGTAAAGCAAGTTCATATTTCTCTCATATACAGACATGTCCGCTGTAAGCTCAAGATTTTCCGCAACAGCCAGCTGTATGAGTGAAGCAGGGCAGTTATGGCCTATGCCTCTTGATATCTGCCCGCACATGACAGCCATCTTGTCTGCGCCTTCACAAGCCGGATTGATTGCAACATATCCGATACGTTCTCCTGGAAGTGAAAGTGATTTTGAAAATGAATAGCACGAAAGAGTATGATCGTAGAATTTTGATACGTACGGAGAATCAACTCCCTCGAATACTATCTCTCTGTAAGGCTCATCAGATATCAGATAAATAACATGTCCGTACTCTTCAGATTTATCTTTAAGTATCGCAGAGAGTTTCTCAATAGTATTTGTAGAATAACATATGCCAGAAGGATTGTTCGGTGTATTGACAAGAACCGCCATGGTCTTCTCATTTATCATTGATTCAAACGCTTCGAAGTTGATCTGAAAACTTGAAGTATCCGCAGGAACGATCTTGAGAACAGCACCGCTCAGATTGACATACGGATTATACTCGGGAAAGAACGGAGCAAATGTTATGATCTCATCTCCGGGTACGGTTATCAGTCTTACGGCATGAGCGATCGCACCTGCCGCACCGCTGGTCATAAAGATATGATCGGCAGTATAATTCATTCCAAATCTCTTATTAAGTGATGCTGCTACCTTTGCTCTTACTTCAGGTATTCCAAGACTCTGACTGTATCCGTGAAGTTCTACGGAACTCTTTGTCTGAAGCAGTTCTATCATTGTATCAGTAACCTGCTGGGGAACCGGTACTGAAGGGTTTCCGAGTGTATAATCAAATACATTCTCATACCCGATTTCCTTGCCTCTTGCAACTGCATACTCGGAAAGATTCCTTATAACAGATTTTTTTGATAACATATCAACATATGTCTGTACTAACATTTATTTATTCTCCTCCCGGCAGATCTATCTATTACTCTGCCACGTCTTTATATAATCCATCACCATGTCTGAAAGAGCATCAACAGTCATGCTGCCGGTGTTGATACACAGATCATAGTTGGTGGCAGCTTCCATATCATTTCCCGTAAAATGATGATAGTAAGCCTTTCTGAACTTATCAACATTTGCGATACGCTTTACCGCTTCCTTCTCATCCAGTCCGCATACATCCATCGTACGTCTGACACAATCATCATAGGATGCATAACAGAATATCCTTATGACATCATTCCTGTTTGTAAGAACCGCATCGGCACATCTTCCCATGATGACACAGTCTTCCTTTTCAGAAAGTTTTTTTATCATCTCAACCTGCAGTCTGAAAAGATTGCTTTCTGTTGTATACTTTTTGTCTGAAGGCGGCAATGGTCCCCAGTCATCCATCCATTCGGTATCCGTACCTATATATGTTCGGTTGAGTTTCTCATCGGATTCTCCGAACAGTGCTTCGCTGATACCTGTATCATCAGAAAGCATCCGCATCAGTTCTCTGTCATAGAACTTATATCCAAGTTTTGCAGCGAGTGCTTTACCCATCACTCTACCGCCGCTACCGTATGTTCTTGATATAGTAATGACCATTATAACCTCCCAAACGAAATCTCAAAACTTCTGTCTGTAATGACTACTCACCGAGATATGCCTTCTTTACAGACTCATCATTCATAAGAGTCTTTGCATCTCCCGAAAGAGTTATATTACCGGTCTCAAGCACATATGCCCTGTCCGATATGGAAAGTGCTTTCTTGGCATTTTGTTCCACCAAAAGCACGGTGGTTCCAGATGCAGATATCTCTTTTATTATATTAAAGATCTCTTCCACGAATATAGGGGACAGACCCATACTGGGTTCATCCATTAGGATGAGCGTAGGATGAGCCATCAGAGCACGCCCCATGGCAAGCATCTGCTGCTCTCCACCGGAAAGCGTTCCGGCTAACTGGTTTTTTCTTTCCTCAAGTCTTGGAAAACTTGTATATACCTTCTTAAGTGTCTCTTCGATCTCTGTCTTGTCTTTTCTGGTATAAGCCCCAAGTTTAAGGTTCTCCAAAACAGTAAGCTGTGCAAACACACGTCTTCCCTCAGGTACATGTGACATACCCATATATACTATCTTATGAGCCGGCAGTTTGGTTATGTCTTTACCTTCAAAGGTAACGCTTCCCGCAGCCTTGTTTATCAGTCCGCTGACCGCATGAAGTATGGTGGTCTTTCCCGCACCGTTCGCACCGATAAGAGAAATGACTTCTCCCTCATTTACCTCAAAGCTCACACCTTTTATTGCCTTGATGACTCCGTAATTAACTTCCAGATCTTTTACTTCCAACATAGCCATGATATTCTATTCTCCCAGATATGCCTTAATAACTTCAGAATCGTTCAATACATCCGATGTCTTACCCTGTGCGAGAACCTGTCCAAAGTTAAGAACTGTAAGTCTCTCGCATATACCGGATACCAGCTTCATATCATGCTCTATAAGAAGGATAGTCATATCAAACTTCTCTCTTATAAGCTGGATAGTTTCCATCAGTTCCTTGGTCTCATTAGGGTTCATTCCTGCCGCGGGTTCATCCAAAAGCAAAAGTTTGGGATTTGTCGCCAGGGCTCTTGCTATCTCCAACTTTCTCTGTTTTCCGTAAGGAAGATTGCCTGCCAAAAGAGAAGCTTCCTTATCAAGGTCAAATACCGCCAATAGTTCCAGAGCCTTCTCATCCATGGCTTTTTCCATCTTACGATATGAAGGCAGCCTGAAAATACCCGCAACGGTCGAATACTCATAACCGTTATGAAGTCCTGCTTTTACATTATCTAAAACCGTCAGCTGTGAAAACAGTCTGATATTCTGGAAAGTACGTGCGATACCGGCCTGATTGATCTGAGTTGTTTTCATTCCGGTTATATTCTTACCATCAAGCTTTATCACTCCGTCTGTTGGTTTATAAACACCCGTAAGCATGTTAAAGACCGTAGTCTTACCTGCTCCGTTGGGACCGATAAGCCCGTAAAGTTCACCTTTTTCGATATGTACTTCAAAAGCATCTACCGCTCTGAGTCCTCCAAAAGAAATACCGAGATTGGTCACATCAAGCATAGCCATATCACTGTACCTCCTTTGTCTGTTTTTTTGCTGCAATAAGTCTTGAAGGAGATATCTTTTCCTTTATCTCCATGCCCTTTGGACTTGCATTGAACAGCATGAGTGCGATGAGCACAACGGAATAGATAAGCATACGATAGTCGGCAAATCCTCTTAACAGTTCAGGAAGAACTGTCAGTATTGCAGCTGCAAGTATCGAACCTCTTATATTTCCTATTCCTCCGAGTACAACATAGACAAGTATCATTATCGACATGTTGTAACCAAAGTTTTTGGGAAGCGCATTAAGCGTTGAAAGATTATGCGCATAAAGTGCACCTGCCATACCCGCCAGTGCTGCCGATATCGAAAATGCCATGAGTTTGTACTTACTTATATTAATACCGATCGATTCTGCAGCGATACGGTTATCCCTGATAGCCATGACTGCACGACCGCTTCTTGAATGCATAAAATTGAGCACAACAAAAAGTGTTATGAGCAGAAGGACTATTCCGATGGTAAAGTTCGAATCATGAGGTGTGCCGGTTATACCCTGAGCACCGTTTATTATTACCTTTCCATCCTCTTTTAATCCAAGCGATATCGAATCCTTTATCGATATATGCAGTCCGTCGCTGTCTTTTCCGACATAAAGGATATTCACTATGTTCTTTATTATCTCGCCAAAGGCAAGGGTAACGATTGCAAGATAGTCGCCTCTGAGTCTTAATACGGGTATACCTATTATGATACCGAAAATAGCCGCAACAAGTGCACTTATCAGAAGTGCCATAAAGAATCTCACAAAAGAGTTTGTGATCGTATCCTTCATGCACATTGAAAAGAATGCGGATGAGAACGCACCAACACACATGAACCCGGCATGTCCGAGACTAAGCTCACCCAGTATACCTACCGTAAGATTCAGGCTGACAGCCAAGATAGTATATACGCAGATCGGAACAAGCAGACCACTGAACAGACTCGAGAGATTTCCCGTTCCCTTTAATATCGACATCAGGATATAAAATCCGATGACCATTCCATATGTTATAAGGTAATCCTTGCTTAACTTTAACTTCTTCATACGGACCACCTACACTTTCTCGCTTATCTTCTTGCCAAGAAGTCCCGTAGGTTTAACAAGAAGAACTATGATCAAAACAGAGAACACTATGGCATCCGCCATCTGAGAAGAGATATATGATTTACTCAGACTCTCTATAACGCCAAGAAGGATACCTCCGATAAGTGCTCCGGGGATAGAACCTATACCACCGAACACCGCCGCAACGAATGCTTTGATACCGGGCATCGAACCTGTATAGGGATTAAGTGAAGGATATGCCGAGCAGAGCAGCACTCCTGCTATTGCTGCAAGCCCCGATCCTATCGCAAAAGTCAGGCTGATCGTTGCATTGACATTGACGCCCATAAGCTCGGCTGCACCTTTATCTTCTGACACGGCAAGCATGGCCTGTCCCGCTTTGGTCTTCTTTATAAATGTTGTGAGCACTATCATGATTATCATGCAGGCTATAATGGTGACTATCGTCTCACCGGTTATGGTGATCTGTCCGTCAGCGATGACCAGCGGCTTAACCTTTACTACTGATGTAAAGAGTTTTATATCGCTTCCAAAAAGGATAAGTGCAAGATTCTGCAGAAAATAACTGACGCCTATCGCAGTGATGAGTACCGCAAGAGAAGTAGCACTCCTTAACGGTTTATATGCTATTCGTTCTATGGTCATACCAAGACAGGTACATACCACTATGGATATCAACACCGCCGCAACAGGACTCAGTCCCATACGTGTGGAAAGTGTGAATACCACAAAACCTCCTACCATGATGACATCACCATGTGCAAAGTTAAGCATCTTTGCGATACCATATACCATGGTATAACCAAGTGCTATGATCGCATATACGCTTCCAAGGCTCACGCCATTGATCAGATAATTTAAAAAACTCATGTCTTCCTCCCAACTATTTCTCTATTATAGGCATTTGGGATACTTTATGCAAGCAGATGCCGCCTTACAAAAAAGAGACATGCCTTAACCGACATGCCTCTTTGCAAATCATATTAGATATTCTGCCAGGATTAATCCATAGCTACATATACGCCTTCTTTGATAACAACAGCCTTGGGAGCCTTGTTAACCTCACCGTCTGCTGTCCAAGACATACCAGCACCTGTAAGACCGTCTACAGAGATCTGAGTCATAGCACCCTTTACTGCATTGCAGATATCTGAAGCGCTCATGTCAGGTGTGCATCCTGCCTTCTCCATAGCTGCTTTCATGATATAGATAGCATCATAAGCATCTGCTGCGAACTGGTTAGGTGTCTCACCATACTTTGTGTTGTACTGTGATACAAAGTTAACTGTAGCATCATCCTTTGCATCTGCTGCGAAAGGAGTAAGGAGCATTACGCCCTCTGCAAGCTTGTTGTCGAAGTTCTCAACACCAAGGATACCGTCAAGGCCGTCACATCCGAAGAATGTAGGCTCATAACCCATGGTATCTGCCTGAGAAAGGATAAGTGTTGCTTCCTGATAGTAAATAGGAAGGAAGATAAGGTCTGCACCTGCATCTTTTGCCTTCTGAAGCTGTGTTGTGAAATCAGTCTTGTTATCTGCTGTGAATGCTTCTGCAGCTACGATCTCAAAAGGCTGGTTTGCAGCTTCTGCAGCAAATTTCTCATAGATACCTGATGAGTAAACATCTGAGCTGTCATAAATAACGGCAAGCTTAGATGAAAGGTTGTTCTGTCCAATATACTGTGCTGAAGCTGTTCCCTGCTGAGGATCTGAGAAACATACACGGAATGCGTTCTCATACTGTGTACAAGGAACAGATGTGCCTGAAGGTGTAAGCTGGAAGATATTATCTTCCTTTGTCTTCTCTGAAACTGCTACACAGGGAGCAGATGTAACTGTACCCATAAGAAGCTGCATGTTCCAGTCCTTAAGTGTGTTGTAAGCGTTTACTGCCTTCTCGGCATCATGCTCATCATCTTCAAATTTGTACTCAATCTGTGCGCCGTTGATTCCGCCAGCAGCGTTGATCTCGTCGATAGCGATCTGTGCACCGTTCTTTACTGCATTACCATAAACTGCAGCACCACCTGTGATAGGTCCGATTCCACCAATCTTAAAAGTCGCACCTGTTGCAGCTGAACCTGCATCTGCTGAAGTGGTTTCAGTGGCTGTGTCTGTGCCGGTAGTCTCCGTAGCAGCGCCACCGCATCCGCAAAGAAGCGTTGCACCAAGGACTACAGCCATTAACATGCTTGTAATCTTTTTCATAATTTCCTCCTGTTCTGATATCTGTCAAAGATAACACTATCGTACCTGTAGACAAATAACATTATATAAAATACAGCATTCCTTCAAATAAGTCAAATTATTGTTCTGTATTGTCTATGCTTTTATTTAAAAAAGTATAGACCGCAAGATAAGGCAGGATAACAAGTAAAGCATATCCGTATCTTAAATCCGCTACTAAAGGTGTGGCGATAAAAAGTGTGAACGTGAGCATGAGTGACGGCAGAAAAGCAAACAGTTTATGTATGTTGCCACTCACTATGCAGATCGCTCCCAGTACCAGTAACAGCCAGAAGAAGCTTCCCATACTGTAGAACGTTCCGTATACAGGTATAATGCCGTAAAACTTGGTCAGTAACTCATTTATCTTTATAAGGACCGGCCCTTCTATGACAGGCTTAAGGCATAATCCCAGATCATTGTCACTCATTCCAAAGTAAACGGTCTGCTGCGGGTTCATGGGTGTCCAGTAACCCTTTGTCAGATCGCCAAATGCTTTTATATAAGTAAGCGGATGTTTTAGCCCGATCTGAAACCATATCTTTATAAATTCCGATTTGTGAGAATTAAAGTATTCTTCATCTCCATCCAGTACCCATGCAAACATCGGATCGGCACACTGAACATCAAAACCTGCCCTGATATAATCAAGCGTGTTTACTTTTTCAAGCCATTCCGTCTGTTTAGGTTCAATCTCCTCACCTGTAGCTATAACCCTGCCGACCTGCTGTAGAGGCATGCACATGTTATAAACATATTCTCCGGGAGCAACTGAACAAGCCTTCATCAAGGGGCCGGAACACAGCAAAGACACAAGAATTACCGCTGCGGACAATACCATGTATCTCTTATGTGTTTTTCTCTTTATGAATAGCCATATCAAAACTGTTGCCACAAACGCATAAAATCCGTTATGTCTAAGCACACACATGAAAAGAGCACTGATCACAAATATGACACTGTCTCTTGTACCATACTTTTTATCGACCTGCGTTCCGTCTGATAGAGCTGAGTTTATTCGTATGACAGTTATCGTAAATACGAGAACCGACATGGTAAACAGTATATCTTTCCACATGGTGACCGCATACATCAGATTATACGGAAGCATTACAAAGCAGATCAAAATCGTAATCCTTACTCCATTTTTGATACCTGCTTCATACATGCACTCAACGGCATATCCAACACAAAGACCTACCATCAGTATCTGAAAAGAAGTATAACAGGCTATCCCGACATACATGCTTCCCGTCAATCCATATCCCATATTGTAAAAAAGTCCGATGATCGCCGTGTGAATCCACGGATGATGATTAGAACGCTCTACTATACCCATGACCTGACCAAGCTGGCTGAGACTGTCAACCGTCAAAACTCCGGGAAAATTAAGAGCAAAAAACGGGATGCAGCATATATATATGATGCATGTGTAACAAAGAAGGATCTTTAATGAGAAATCATTATGCGTCAGGTTTTTTTTTTCGCCTGCAAACTCCACAGCTTTTAAGATGCCAACATCAAGCAGAGTCTTAAACATAAAGAACAGACCGGCAACTGTACTCACCTCATATATAAGAATAAATGCTTTATTCTCAAGGCCTCCCGAAAGATCCGCAAAACAGGCGTAAAGCAATGAAAAAATCGCACCCAGTATAATCGCAGAAAGTCTTATCTTCTTATTGTATGTATCTTTTTGTGCTACAGCATCACGATATGAAAGCACAATAAAGCCTGCACCAAAAGTGCACAACAAAAGAATATTGGTGGACTCAAGTCCTCCAATATTCATCCAGGCAAAACTCACAAAGAAACACATTATTAACTTTATAATGATGTTCTTTTTATTCATGCTCCCTCAATCATTTCATCTTTTCACAGATGATCGAATCCATACAGTGAAAATGAGGTATTCCACCGCTGTTATCTTCAAATATGATCTCATCTATCCAGTGAAACTTCCAGTCAGACAGATATTTAAACAGCTCACCGGACTTCCACATCTTCTCCTCAATATCCCAGTCGGGAGGAAGCTGTAGAAACGGCTTGTCGACAAATACATTGAAAAAAGCTATGCCGTTAATATTTGTCAGCTTATCTATCTTTTTAAAGAAAGCTTCCTTATTTTCATCAAACAGATACTGTACTGTTCCGGTCGAATATATGATATCGAATGTGTCATGCAACTCAAATGTATTGATATCGGCTACAAAAGCATCTATATCAACGCCCTTTTGACCTGCAAGTTTTTTCGTCTTTATGATACCGTTTTCACTGATGTCAAACGCACTGACACTGTATCCCTTTGTTGCCATGTAAACAGCATCTTTTCCTTCGCCACAGCCTATATCCAAAACCTTTTTGGCTTTTGGGAAAGGTCTTAACTTTATCAATTCTTCGCAAAATGAAGCTGGTTGTGTACCCCAGTAATACTCCTCACCGGCATACCAGTTTTCATAGTTCGTCCGGATATCTGCCACTGTTACTCCTTTGTCATCTCCTGTAATCTGCTATTTTAAAAGCTCCCTGATATAAGTCTCAATAGCCTCGTGCCATTCACAGAAGGTATAACCGCCAACAGCCTTTAACATGCGATTCTCCAAAACGGAATGAGCCGGTCTGTTTGCAGGAGCATTATACTCCTTAGTGGTAATACCGGTAACCTTTACGTTCTTACCTGCAAGCCTGAATATCTCACGTGCAAATTCAGCCCAGTTACAGCTGCCTTCACATGTAGCGTGATATATGCCATAGTTGTCTGTGAACAATATACTGTCTATGGCTTTCACAAGCTCGACTGTGCTAGTGGGTGTACCAAACTGATCCTCAACAACCCTTACCTCATCATGATCCTCAGAAAGACTGAGCATGGTCTTTACAAAATTCTTTCCGTCACCATAAAGCCAGGCTGTTCTGAATATGAAGAACCTGTCTGAAAACATGGTCACCATCTTCTCCGCCTCTGCCTTTGTCTCACCGTAGACACTCTGCGGACATATGGGATCCGATTCAAAATACGGAGTCAGTTTTGTTCCGTCAAAAACATAATCCGTAGAGATATGAACCATCTTTGCTCCCACAGCTTTTGCTGCGATCGAAAGGTTTCTGGGACCGATAACATTTACCTTAAATGCGATATCCTGATTTGTCTCACATGCATCAACGGCTGTATAAGCAGCACAGTTGATGATGGCGTAAGGCTTTTCGCTCTCGATCATATCCATGACAGCTTTGATATCTGTTATATCCAGTTCGTCAACATCTGTATTTACGAGTTCTATTCCGTTCTTATCGGCATAGAATCTGTTTATCTCTCTTCCTAGCTGACCGTTGCAGCCGGTAATAAATAGCTTTTTCAAATCATTCACCATTCTCTCTTTATTTATCTCCGAGTCCCAGTCTGTTCATGGCTGAGAATATAGCTCGTACGGATGCTCTTGTGATATTTGAACTTACACCGACACCATATGTGACTCTTCCGGTGTTCGCATCAAGAAGATGAATGTAAGCAGCAGCCTGTGAGTTTGATCCTGACTGAAGAGCATGCTCAGAGTAATCAAGTATCTTGATCTCGATATCCAGGCTGTCCTGAAGAGCTCTCTTGACAGCATCGATGGGACCGTTTCCGATTCCTTCAGCCGACTTTTCCTCACCATGATCGGTGTATGTGAGAACGATCTTTGTATCAAAGTTGCTCTCTGTCTCATCAGAAAGATCATCGACCTTGAGCTTTCTGAAATGAAGAGGCTCTTTCTTGTCCAGATACTCGATCTTAAACTCTTCCATGATCTCATCAGGTGAGATCTCACCCTTCTTCTCTGAGAGAACCTGTATGACGTTGGCAAACTCTTTATGCATGGCTTTTGGAAGCTTAAATCCAAAGTAGTTATCCATGATGAAGGCTACACCGCCCTTGCCAGACTGGCTGTTGATACGTACGATAGGCTCGTATGCTCTGCCGATGTCGGAGGGATCTATGGGAAGATAAGGAACCTGCCATATCTGGCTGTTTCTTTCCTTCATTGCCTGCACGCCCTTGTTTATAGCATCCTGATGCGATCCGGAGAACGCAGTGAATACAAGCTTGCCTGCATAAGGATGTCTGGGATGTATGGGCATCTTACAGCATCTTTCATATATCTCTATTATCTCATTTATGTTCTCAATATTGAGTTTGGGATCTATACCCTGTGAGAACATGTTGTAGGCGATATTTAAGATATCAACATTACCTGTTCTCTCACCGTTACCAAACAAGGTGCCCTCCACACGATCAGCACCTGCAAGCATGGCCAGTTCGGCACTTGCCACGCCACATCCCCTGTCATTGTGAGGATGAATGCTCAGTATAACGCAATCACGCTTATTAAGACGCTTATCCATCCACTCGATACGATCGGCATAAACATTCGGTGTTGTCATCTCAACCGTCGAAGGAAGATTGATGATTATGGGATTCTCGGGTGTGGGGCCCCACTCGTCAATAACTGCATTGCATATCTCAAGTGCAAAGTCATCTTCAGTTCCGGTATAGCTTTCGGGTGAATACTCAAGGAAAATATTTCCATCAAAATTCTTTGCTCTTTCCTTAACCATCCTGGTACCTGCAAGAGCAATATCTATTATCTCTTTTTTGTCTTTATGGAAAACAACATCTCTCTGAAGTGTCGATGTTGAATTGTATATATGAACTATGGTGTTCTTTATTCCTTCAATGGATTCAAAAGTCTTGTCAATGAGTTCTTCTCTGCACTGTGTCAAAACCTGAACCTTGCAGTCCTCCGGTATCATCCTTCTGTCCACGAGCTGTCGAAGGAAATCATATTCTATCTGACTTGCTGAAGGAAAACCTATCTCAATCTCTCTGAATCCTAGTTTTAAAAGATACTGAAAGAACTCGACCTTCTCATCAACCTGCATGGGATCTATCAATGCCTGATTACCGTCACGCAGATCAACACTGCACCATACGGGTGCTTTTTCAATCTGTTTGTTTGGCCATTCTCTTTCCGGATAATCAATAACCGGAACTCTCTGGTATCTCTTGTAATTCATCATGATGTACTGTACGCCTCCTGATTATATGATTCGATTTAAAAAAGGCGCCGTAACAAATACGGCGCCTGCTGATATTCTTTATTCTCCGAGTCCACTCTCGATAGCTGTGACCAAAGCCTTCAAAGCTTCCGCTTCATCCTCTCCGTCACAATTGATCTCTATCTCATCTCCACACTTTACGCATGCTCCCAAGACACTCAGAACACTTTTTGCATTCGCTGTACTATCACGAAATGTGAAAGTTATCAATGATTTATACTGCATTGCTTCCTTGCATAGTATACCTGCAGGTCTTAGGTGTAACCCTGTGGGATTCTTTATAACTACCTTTTGGGAAACCATACCTTTGTTACCTCCATACATTTATCCTGTGTACATAATAACATTTTTTGCATATGTAAACAAGTATCTATCCCTTTATTTCATTGTCTTTTCGATGAGCGAAGCAAGCTTTTCAGCTTCAGCGTCAATCACCTTTTTATCTTTACCTTCTATCATGACACGAACCTTTGGTTCTGTTCCGGAAGGACGTATCAAAACTCTGCCTTCTCCGGCAAATCTCTTCTCGAGTTCATCTATTGCTCCCTTGATCACAGGGTACTCAAGATAACTGTATTTCTTATCATTTGCAACCTGTGCATTGACAAGAGCCTGAGGGAGGACAGTCATGATCTTTGAAAGTTCACTGAGTGGCTTTCCTGTCTTCGTAATGACTTCCAGTAAATGAAGTGCGCTTAAAAGTCCGTCACCGGTCGTATTCTCATCAAGCAGAATGACATGACCGGAACTCTCACCGCCAAGTGAGGCTCCGATCTCTTTCATACGTTCCAGGACATATCTGTCACCGACTTTTGTCGTCTCAACATTTATACCCTTTTCTTTGGCCATGAGCATAAAGCCCAGATTTGTCATAACCGTTACGACAATCGTGTTTTTCTTAAGCCTTCCCGTTTCCTTAAGATAGTTTCCGACGATAGCCATTATCTGATCGCCGTCTATCATATTTCCTTTTTCATCAACTGAAAGGAGACGATCGGCATCACCGTCAAAGGCTAGCCCTACATCGGCCTTTTCTTTTTTTACCCTTGCCGCAAGTTCTTCCATATGAGTAGAGCCGCAGTTCTTATTTATATTTGTCCCATCAGGTTCATTGTGAATGGCAACAACATCTGCTCCGAGTTTTTTGAGAGCTTCGACGGAAGTGAAAAATGAAGCTCCTTCAGCACAGTCGACAACAATCTTCTTTCCCTTAAGATCAACCGGAACCGATTTGATCGAATGTGAAATATACTCCTCTTTGGCATTTTCAAGGTAAGATACCTTACCTAGGTCAAGTCCTGTCGGGAATATGATTCCCTTAAAGTTTTCCTTTATGAGTTTCTCTATGCTGTCTTCAACTTCATCGGGAAGCTTAAAACCATCCTTGTCAAAAAACTTTATACCGTTAAATTCAACAGGATTGTGAGAAGCCGAGATAACTACTCCCGCATCCGCTTTATGTTTCTTGGTAAGATATGCGACCGCCGGAGTGGGAACGATACCCGCATACAGGCAATCGGCCCCCATACTGCAGATACCGGCCATCAATGCATTTGCGAGCATATCTCCCGAAATTCTTGTATCACTGCCAACCACTATGGTCGCTTTACGTTTTTTTCCTTTTGTGAGGGCACACACTCCTGCCTGTCCAAGCTGCATGGCAAGCATGGGGGTAAGTTCTTCATTTGCAACGCCTCTGACACCGTCTGTCCCGAATAATCTGGCCAACTGTCTATTCCTCCTCTTCGGTATCGTTATCTTCTTCAGCCGACTTGATAATACGCAATTTGAGTGTAGCTTTGGTATCCGTATCGGTATCGGGTATTATGACTCCGTCCGGAAGATGCTTCTTGATATCGATAATCTCTTCTATACTCCGTGTTGCTCCTGTAATGTCTATAGCCTCGGGTATATCTATCATCTGCATGTTCTTTAACACACTCTGTTTTCCAGCTACACTTATATAGCTGATAGTGCTCGTAAGATTGCCGTCAACCTCATATCCGTCTGCAGGAACTCCCGTATATCCGTATTCAATGGGCAGGCTCTTCATGAGCCAGATAGTTGCTGTAGTAGATACGTCATCTATATTCTTTGTTATCCTCTTGTCTATTATCTCCTTACCGTCTGTGTCATAAAGATGGATCGGCAGTGAGATATTGACGTCTGCGTTGACATTGTTGATATCGATATCAACGGACACGGTGCTTACAGTATCGACAACAGACTCCGGACCTGATATGGATACGGCATTCTGTGCTGTATTTGTAGCTCCGAGCATGTAATTCTCTGCAGGTGTTCCCTGAACATCAACAGATATCGGAAGCTGTCTTCTCTTGATATTCTCAACACTTACATGAACATAGTCCTTGTCGCCTTTAAGATTGTCATCAGAAACACTGTTTTTGGTGCAGGATAACTCAATGGGAATATAATTACCCTCTGTCATTTTGTTCACATCAGCTACTGCCGATATATTCTTATCGGTGAGTTCATTCAGTACAGATCTTGCAGCTCTTACCGTGACTCTTACGGAATCCGAGCCTTCCAAAACCTCAACGTATTTGTTATTGTCTGTCAGCGTGTTCATGTTCACGATCTGAACCGATACGTTGTATGACTGCTGGCTTACGGGATCGTTGATATTGATCGCTATGAGCCACAACAGACCGGCAATAAGGACCGCAAGAATCTTCAGTCCGAGATTATGAGTCAGCTTTTTTCCCATTCTTCTGGTCCTTTCCCTTTCTGTGTTTTTTCTTCTTTTCATCGTCAGGCTTGTCCTGAATCGCCGTTAAACGCTCTTCCACTTCCTGAACAGTGAGTCCTCTTTCAAGATTTCCCTTATACGCAATACTTATCTTTCCAGTCTCTTCGGATACAATGATCACCATCGCATCGGTCTCTTCAGACATACCCACACCTGCACGGTGTCTGGTTCCGAGTTCCTTGCTGAGCATCATATTATCAGAAAGAGGCAGATAACAGGTTGCAGAAGAGATCCTGTCACCGTCTATTATCACAGCACCGTCATGTAACGGTGTGTTGTGTTCAAATATATTTATCAGCAACTGACTGGTAACAATGGCATCAACACTTATACCTGTACTCTCAAATTCAGCCAGGTTATCATTCTGTTTGACAACTATGAGAGCACCTGTTCTTACCTTGCCCATCTCAGCAGATGCTTTTGCTATTTCTTTTATGGTCTTGTCAGAAAAAAGGCCGCCCTCCTCACTGTCTCTGAAAATATCGCCAAAGAACTTTTTCTTTCCGAGTTCTTCAAGTGCTTTTCTGAGTTCAGGCTGCAAAACAACTATGATACCGGTAACCGCTATGGAAACAATACTCTTTACTATCCACAGTATCGTCTGCATCTCGAAGATATATGCAAGAAAAATGAACACCAAAATAACGACCACTCCCTTTAGGAGTGCCCATGCTCTGGTGTTCCTTATCCAAACCATTATCTGATATACGAGAAAAGCAATTATGAGTATCTCAATTATGTCCGTTACATGTACCCCCGGCACATGGAGACTGTTGATATAATTGCTAAACCAATACTGCAATTGTTCCATTTATTACGTAGTCCTTCTGACTCCGTTGGCTGTTCTTACCGTTCTCGAGGTTGACTCCCCCGAAGATCTGCTTGCCGACGAAGCTGCCTTCCTTCTTTTTTCTGCTCCAAACTTTGGAACGGCTTTCACATAATAATAATATTCATCATCCTCAAACTGCAGATTCTCAGTTTGCCGATAATCCAGTCCGTGTGCGAAGAATTCAATGACAAATCCCAAAAGTGCTGCGAACATCGATCCAAATACGATACCTGCCATGGAATAGTCAAGTCTCATACCAAGCAGACATATCGTAAGGAGAACTATATCTGTAATGCATCCGCCCAAGATAGCCACCTTCCAACTGTGGGCAAATGACAGTCGTCTTATAACATATACAAGGATCAGAGTTACCGAAAAACATATGATCATGCATATCATTGACTTGTTGCCTATCATACTGTCTATGATCTGTCTTAATCTCGTTACCATGTTCTCACTGGCACCGGATGCAAGCATTTCCTTATTTACATCCGCATATTCAATAAGATACGACAGCACTACTCCGAATCCGACAGAAAATATTGAAAAAGGAGTTCCTAAAAGCCCCATAGCCAAAGGCATCACATACGGGATCTTAAATATAAACATGATCGGCATCAAGAGTACTGCAAGAGATTCTCTTGGCGCAAATCTAAGATACAGTATATACATCAGCAAAAGCAGAACCGCCGCTACAATGGCCGTCTCCAAGCTGAGTGCGTAAAAATGCAACAGCACAAAAAGCCCTGACAGCAGAGCCGTAACACTTAACGGCATAAACGAACAGAAAAGTGATGCCATCAGCACTATCGCACCGTCACTGATCTTATGCATGTATCCCATCTTAGCATTTATGATCGTTAACATCGTCAGTGCGAGCAGAAACTTAAGAACAGGATTGAAATACGCCGCATTCTTTGAATATATCCTGCTGAAATTGTTTTTTATCTTGATTAAATCGGACATCTGTAAATCTTCCTTAACTTATTTTTTTACCTCTTCGCTCTCATAATACTTCCTGCTGAGCTTGTCCATGACAGAGATATATGAATTCAGGCTCTTTTTTGCCTTGGTAAACTTATATACTGCCCATATATATGTAGGCACCAGATATAATATCATACCTACGATATACACCTTCGCCCAGTGTCTAGCAAACTCTATGAGATCTATATCATAGATACCCTCTAAGAAGGATTCAAAATTACACAGACCCATAAGCCCAAAAACAACCACGAAAGCAAGAGTTCCATATATAAACGATTTCAAGAGCTGCATAAAAATATAATCCACTCTGAAATACTGTCCTATGGGAAGATATTTCTTGCCGGTACCTTCTTCGTATGCGGCAAGTCTTGTCATTACTCTGACTTTGGTCTCATCCACCATATCAAATGCTCCTATTGTTCGAGGAATCTCATCTTTGCGCTTCCCTTTGATGTGGGAACATCATTCGATGACGCCTTCTTGTTCGGATCGATACCGAAAGCTTTATTGAGGTTTGTTGTCATCTGCGTTCTGCACTTATCGCAGTATCTTCCGGATCTTATCATGGTACCGCAAAGTTCACAGTTGAGTCCGACCATGGAATCCTCTGAAAACTGAAGGCGATCCTCTCTTATCCACTGTCTTATCTGCTGAGGATCAACTTCACATGCCTCTGCAACTTCATTGATATCACAGTTGCGGTTCTCATCTATATACTTCTTTACTACCTGAAACTCCTGCTCGATCTCGTCACGACATACAGGACAGATGATAGGACCAACAACATAATTGAAAAGCTTTTTGCATCTTCTGCAGGTTCTTACATCCATGTCATTACCTCCACTGAAAATATCCTCTTAACAATGTTACAGTTATAAGACTAACAGGCCCGGTCTCTTCCATATTCACGGTTCACATTTTTCTTTGCAACTTGGCCTGTCGTATATATATCACCAACAACACATACCTTTTTTAAGTTTACATCATTTTTAGCCAGTTTAAAAGCTTTTTTGAGGTTTTTGACGTATTTGTGCCTTATATTCTCTCATGTGTCTTTTCCCCTCATTTTTTTCATGGCTTATTTAAGCATTCATAACCTCTTTGATACGCATATAAAGCCCAGTATATCTCTTCTTTTCACTCTCATTCCGAATCATGGTATTAACCGTATCCCTGCTGCCAAGGATCATGACACACCTTTTGGCTCTTGTGACTCCGGTATACAGAAGGTTCCTTGTAAGAAGCGGTTTTGGTCCTCCAAGCAAAGGCATTATAACTGCCGGATATTCACTACCCTGGGACTTATGTATCGTTATTGCATACGCCAGTTCAAGTTCATCGAGCCCGTCAAAGCCGTATCTGACCTTTCTTCTTTCATCATATTCAACGCATATAAAGCCTTCTGATGGTTGTATCTGAATGATCGTCCCAACGTCACCGTTAAATACGCCGCTTCCCTTGTCTATGACTATATTGTTCCTTCCCGTAATCTCCCACTCCAGCGAATAATTGTTTTTGGTCTGCATGACCTTGTCGCCTTCCCTGAAGATACAGTCTCCGAATTCCTTTTCGCGTTTTTTCGGATCCTGAGGATTTATATAATTCTGTAAGACCCTGTTCAGTGCCTCCACACCCAGAGGACCCAAATGTGTCGGAGTCAGTACCTGGATCTGGGAAGGAGATGCTTCAACATAATCGGGAAGCTTTTCTGTTATCAGCTGAACCATATGCTTATATATGACATCTATGTTATTTCTTTCCAAAAACAGGAAATCTTTGCTGTTAGTATCAAGTCTTATCTCCTCACCCCTGTTTATCTTATGAGCATTTGTGACTATATCTGATTTTTCAGCCTGTCTGAAGATATGCTTTAAGATCACAGTCGGGCAGCACCCGGATGATATAAGGTCCCGTAAGACCTGTCCTGGACCGACACTAGGCAGCTGGTTCACATCACCTACAAGTATGAGTCTTGCACCTGCCGGTATGGCCTTTAGAAGCGCATTGAACAGCTGGATATCTATCATTGACATCTCATCTACTATGAACACGTCTGCTTCAAGCGGATTCTCGCTGTTTCTCTCAAAATACACCGACCTTCCGTTCTCGGATATCGAGCCGTTGAGTTCCAGCATCCTGTGAACCGTTTTTGCCTCGTATCCCGTAGCCTCAGTCATTCGCTTTGCCGCCCTTCCAGTGGGAGCTGCCAGCATGACATCCAGACCTTCCTGCTCAATACATCTTATTATCGCATTTATTGTAGTTGTCTTACCCGTTCCCGGACCACCGGTTATTATCATGATGCCTGACTGCATTGACAAAAGCACTGCTTTTCGCTGCATCTCATCAAGTGTTATTCCCAGTTCCTTTTCAACCTTATCTATGCGTCTTGAAAGATATTTTTCATCCGACAAATTATCAACGCTTCCTATATCCCTTATCATGGAAGCCACGGCAAGCTCCTGATGGTACAAAAAAGGTATATAGCAGTTGGTACTGTCATTTTCCTGTTTTGCTATCAGTTTCTTATCCATTATAAGATTGGTGATCTGCACCTCTATGTCAGATACTTCCACCTTTAAAAGATCTGCAGATCTTTCAACGAGTTCCCCTTTCGGCAGAAAAGTATGTCCGTCATTCATGGCCTGTGAGAGGGTATATACCACACCGCTTTGTATCCTGAACTCCGAATCGATCCTTATGCCTGCTTTCCTTGCGATCTCATCCGCTTTTTTAAATCCGACACCGTCAACCTCTTCAATGATCTTGTACGGATTATCTTTTATGATCCCATACAAAAGATTTCCGAATGCCTCATATATCTTAATAGAAAGAGTCTGACTTATACCGTACTGCGCCAAAAAAATAAGAGCATCCTGTTGTTCTTTTTTACCAACAACCTGCTCGCAGATCGATTGGGCTATCCTTTCGCTGATGCCCTTTATCTTAACAAGTCTTTCCGGTTCCTCTTCTATTACCTTTAAAGTATCCTCTCCAAATTCATTAACTATGCGCTTGGCCATTTTAGGTCCAACACCCTTGATTATACCAGAAGACAGATACCTTTCTATACCTATGATCCCTGTGGGAAGGATAGCTCTGACAGTCTCAAGTTTAAGTTGCGGTCCGTACGTGGGATGTATCACATACTCACCGGTCACCTCTACCATCTCGCCCTCGTCAAAGCCTGTGAGAGTCCCTACACAGATAACATCATCATCTTCAGTTGTAAGTTCCATAACACCATATCCGTTGGTCTCGTTCCTATACAAGAAATGGTCTATGACTCCGCTAAGTTTATCCATTATCTTTATCATGACAAATGCTTGAACCCGTATGAGTCCAAGCATCTTTGATCACATCTCTACATTTCTTTTCATCTGTTCATAAAGCATCTGCGCCAGTCCGAGACTGTTCTGTTCTGTTGACTGGCTTGCCAGTTCCTTTATCGTGTTCTCCTTGAAATAATCAACAAGGTTCGAAGTGCTCTGGCTTGAGTAATCACTCTTGGGTACCGTCTTGTTCATCTCCTTGAAGACCTGTTCCAAAAAATAACTCTCAAATTCCTTACAGACCTTCATGAGTTCATCATCCGTTGCTTTGGAATAATCAGCTCCCGCTACGGATTTTAGTTTTTCCGCAGTAGCATTCTGTACGGTAGCACTCATATAATCACTGTATCCGCTTGTCAATCCGTTAAGATCTATCTGCCCCATTTAATTACCTCTTAAGATTGTTTGCAAGTTCCATCATCGAATCCGTGGTCGTGATCGCCTTTGCGTTCATCTCATAAGCTCTTTGCGCAACGATCATGTTAACCATCTCGTCAACTATCTGAACACCGGATCCTTCCAGATATCCCTGGCGGATAACACTCTTGTCCAGATTATTGTTTGTCGCCTCATTCATAGCCGCACCGCTTGCTGCAGTGGGAATATAAAGAGTATCGCTTGTTTTTTCAAGTCCTGACGGATTATTGAACTGATACATTCCTATAGTTATACCCATCGGCTGAGGATTGTTCTGTGCATCCGGATAACACAGCTGTCCGTTGGCATTGACCGATATCTTGTTTGCCGCATACTGGGTTGTATTTATCGATATAGCCTTGCCTGTTGTATCCAGCACCGGAAGTCCGTTTGATGTGGAAAGAACAAGTGTTGAACCCTGTCCTGTATTAAATCTGAAATCACCGTTTCTTGTATACTTTATAACTCCGTCTTCACCTTTTACTGCGAAAAAGCCTTTTCCTTCAACAGCAAATGCAGTATCGGATTCAGAAGCAAGAAGCGGTCCCTGTTTAAATATGGTTGTTATCGATGAATTACGAACACCCAGACCAACCTGAGCACTTATCGGCTTGTTATCTCCGTTAGCAGTCGTTGTCTTGGACTGCAATTCCTGATACAGCAAAGATTTGAACTCTGCCACTTCTGTTTTATATCCAGTTGAATTGACATTTGCCAGATTGTTAGCGATCGTATCCACATTAGTCTGCTGTGCGATCATGCCGGTAGCTGCCGACCATAAAGATCTTACCATGTGCCAACCTCCTTTTTCAAGAACCGTTATCTATGCGGCTTTATATCAGACCTTACCCAACTGCTTTGAAGCTATTTCAAGCGTTGAGTCTATGGTTGTTATTATCCTCTGATTGCTTTCATACTGACGGGAAACGCTTATCATCTCAACCATTTCCTGTACTACCTGTACATTTGAGGTCTCTAGATATCCCTGGTTGATCGAGTAATCTGCCGTTTTTTCTTTAGCACCCTTTACCGGCTGATAGTAGTTTTCTCCGTAGTGTTCAAGATAATTGTAATCCTCAAAATCGGTGATCTTTATTGTTGCGATCGATGCACCGTCCTGGAAAACATTTCCTCTTGTATCTATCGAAACGTCTCTTACGGGATCCACCTTGATCCTGTTATCCTTTGCATCAAGAACATAATCACCGTCCTTGGTAACCAGATATCCTTCTTTATTCACGGTAAATGCACCGTCTCTTGTATACTTGGTTGATTTTACTCCGGCCTTGTTTGTGAATTCAACATTGAAAAAACCGTCACCGGCAATGGCCACATCATATGTATTCCCCGTCACCCTGAAAGGACCCTGGGAATAATCCGTATAGTTCTCTCCTATTTTTACACCGAGGTTCATATTGCCTATGCCCCTGGCAATATAGGGAGCATCAGAAATGTCTTTGATCTTATATCCTAAAACGGTATCAAAGGCCTGGCTTGTAGCACCCTCCTTCTTAAAACCGTGCGTATCGGAATTCGCAAGGTTGTTCGTGAGGACATCCATCCTGTGCTGTTCATTGAGCATACCCGTATATGCGGTGTACAAGCCTTTAACCATGATATCTCCTTTTTACTCCGTATCTCTGTAACCTGCAAGGAACTCAACATAACGACCGGTACCTATAGCAACCGCCGTCATGGGTTCTTCTGCTGTCATAGTGGTGATACCCGTCTTTGAGCAGATCAGGTCTTCGAGACCGCTTAACAGGCTTCCGCCTCCTGTAAGGACTATACCTCTCTCGGCTATATCCGCTGCAAGTTCCGGCGGTGTCTTCTCAAGGATACCGTGTATCGCTTCCACTATCTGAGCCGTTGTGCTCCTTAATGCTTCTTCTGTATCTTCGGATGAAACTCTCACAGTCTTGGGAAGACCGGTTACAAGGTTTCTTCCTCTTACATCCATATATATTGGCTCGCTTCTCTTGAATGCTGAGCCGATCTTTATCTTCATATCTTCAGCAGTACGCTCACCGATCAAAAGATTATGCTTCTGACGCATATAACGCACTATCGCTTCATCAAAGTTATCACCGGCGATCTTTATCGAATCACTGACAACAGTACCGCCAAGCGAGATAACAGCGATATCGGTTGTACCACCGCCTATATCAACTATCATGTTTCCGCAGGGCTTGCTTATATCAATACCCGCACCGATAGCTGCTGCTATGGGCTCCTCGATGATGGCAACCTCTCTTGCACCTGCCTGATAGGTTGCATCTTCAACGGCCTTCTTTTCTACTTCAGTTACTCCTGAAGGTACACAGACTGCAATCTTGGGCTTACGTAAGCTTCTGTGACCAACCGCTTTGGTAATGAAATATTTCATCATCTTCTCTGTTACCGTGTAATCAGAGATAACTCCCTGTCTGAGCGGTCTTACCGCTACTATGTTACCGGGTGTCCTACCCAGCATGAGTCTGGCCTCTTCACCTATGGCCTTTATCTTGTTTGTATCTCTATCAAAAGCAACTACTGATGGCTCTTTTAAAACAACACCCTTGCCCTTAAGATAAACCAGTATGCTTGCTGTACCTAAATCTATACCTATATCTGTTCCCTGCATGTCAGGCCCCTTTCATATAAACATCCATAATCTGATATATTATAAATGATTTTTAAGCCATTTTAAAGGGGGCTTGTCCAATTTCATAAAAACTTAATACTTGGATGCAAAGAAAAAATGCACGTCCACCTAAGGTATATCCTTATTTAGCATCCGTGCATTCATAAATATTATCGGTTCCATATGTGGATTACTTAACCCGATCAAGGCTATTTCTTTTCAAGCATTTTCTTTATATACTGCCCCGTGTAGCTTTCCTTATGTTTTGCTATCTGCTCCGGAGTCCCTACACACAGAACGGTTCCTCCTCTGTCTCCACCTTCGGGACCGAGGTCGATTATATAATCCGCTGTTTTTATTACGTCGAGATTATGCTCAATGACAACAACGGTATTTCCTCCTTCGGTAAGCCTCTGAAGTATCTCGATAAGCTTTGATACATCCTCAAAATGAAGCCCGGTAGTGGGTTCATCAAGTATGTATATAGTTCTGCCGGTCGATTTTCTGCTAAGCTCGGTAGCCAGTTTTATACGCTGTGCCTCGCCTCCCGAAAGCTGAGTCGAAGGCTGCCCCAGTTTTATATAACCCAGTCCGACATCATAAAGAGTTCGCATTATCCTGCTTATCCTCGGCACATTCTCAAAAAATGTGACCGCCTCCTCAACAGTCATGTCAAGGACATCATAGATTGATTTTCCCTTATACTTTACTTCAAGAGTTTCCCTGTTATAACGTTTGCCTTTACATACCTCGCACGGGACATATACATCCGGCAAAAAATGCATCTCGATCTTTACTATACCGTCGCCGTTGCACGCCTCACATCTTCCGCCTTTGACATTAAAGCTGAACCTTCCTTTCTGATAACCTCTAGCCTTTGCATCGGCAGTTGTTGCAAACAGATCTCTTATAAGATCAAATACTCCTGTATATGTGGCAGGATTTGATCTGGGAGTCCTCCCTATCGGAGACTGATCGATATTGATTACCTTATCAAGCTGTTCAATGCCAAGTATCTTTGCATGTTTACCGGGTATGGTACGTGCTCTGTTAAGTTTCTTTGCCAGTTTTTTATAAAGTATCTCATTTATAAGAGAACTCTTTCCCGAACCAGAAACTCCTGTGACACAGGTCATTATCCCAAGCGGGATCTTAACATCTATATCCTTAAGATTATTCTCTTTTGCACCCTTTATCTCAAGATAGCCCGAAGGTTTTCTCCTGACGCCCGGTACAGAGATACTCTTTTTCCCCGAAAGATACTGTCCGGTTATGGATTCCGGTACGGCCATTATCTCTTTTGCTGTACCTGTTGCGACCACCTCACCACCGTTGCTTCCGGCTCCGGGACCTATATCCACGATATAATCCGCGGCATACATTGTATCCTCGTCATGTTCAACCACTATCAGAGTATTTCCAAGGTCCCTCAAATGCTTAAGAGTTGACAGCAGCTTGTCATTGTCTCTCTGATGAAGACCTATACTCGGTTCATCAAGTATATAGCACACTCCTACCAGACCGGATCCTATCTGAGTGGCAAGCCTTATTCTCTGCGCCTCTCCTCCCGAAAGTGAAGCCGTAGCTCTCGAAAGAGTAAGATAATCAAGTCCCACATCCATAAGGAATCCGACTCTCGCTCTTATCTCCTTTAACACCTGCTTACCTATTATCTGCTGAGTCTGACTCAGTTCAAGATTATTAAGATAATCGTACAGTGTCCCTATGGACATCGATGTGATCTCATATATGTTCTTATCGTTTATGGTCACAGCCAGAGATTCAGGTCTCAGTCTCTTTCCCTGGCAGCTCTCACAGGGTGATATGTGCATGTAGCCTTCATATTCCTGCTTCATCGTCTCGGATGCTGTCTCCCTGTATCGCTGCATCATATTTTTTATGAGTCCGTCAAAGGTGATGGGATATACACCTTCTCCTCTCTGTCCCTTGTAATGTACCTTTACCTCTCTCGTATTCTTTCCGTATATGATAAGGTCCTGTACATCCTCAGAGAGTTTTTCAAAAGGTGTATCAAGAGAAAACTTATACGCCTTTGAAAGAGCACTCAGTACCGCATAGGTAAAGCTGCCTTCCGAATTTGATGACTGCCATCCCGGACAGGATATCGCTCCCTCATGGATACTCAGTGTCCTGTCAGGTATAAGAAGCTCCGGTGAGAATTCCATTGTATATCCAAGACCCAGACAGGCTGGGCATGCACCGTACGGGTTGTTAAACGAAAAACTCCTGGGCTCTATCTCAGGAACACTCACACCGCAGTCAGGGCATGCAAGGCTCTCTGAAAACTGCAGAGTATCACCGTCTACTATCTCTATCTCAAGGAGTCCCTCAGCTATCTTTAAAGCCGTTTCCACGGAATCGGTAAGTCTTGTCTCTATACCTTCTTTTATGGCAAGACGATCGACCACTATCTCTATCGTATGTTTTATATTCTTGTCTAGTTTTATCTCCTCGCTAAGGTCATACATGTTTCCATCGACCTTTATCCTGGCAAATCCGTTCCTGGAAGCCCTTTCGATGACCTTTGCATGTTCGCCTTTCTTGCCTCTTACCACTGGAGCCATGACCATGAATCTTGTTTTCTCAGGAAGTTTCATGATACTGTCCACCATCTGGTCGACAGTCTGTCTCTCGATCACCTTTCCGCAGTTAGGACAATGCGGTACGCCGATCCTCGCAAACAGCAGCCTGAAATGATCATATACCTCCGTGACTGTACCGACTGTGGAACGCGGATTTCTGTTTGTGGATTTCTGGTCTATTGATATAGCCGGAGACAGCCCTTCTATCTTTTCAACCTGAGGCTTCTCCATCTGCCCAAGAAACTGTCTGGCATATGAGGAGATAGATTCCATATATCTTCTCTGTCCTTCCGCATATATCGTGTCAAACGCAAGGGAAGACTTTCCGGAACCCGAAAGCCCTGTAAAGACTACAAACTGATCTCTCGGTATATCAAGATCTATGTTTTTAAGATTATGTTCAGACGCCCCTCTTATGCTTATGTATTGTCTGGCAGACATCCTGCTTGCTGCCTTTTGTTGTGTACTCATTTTATAACTCCGTATATCTATGCTATTTTCTGTCATCGAGCTGTTTTTTTAGTTCGACCATTTTATCTCTGAGTTCCGCGGCTACTTCAAAGTTAAGTTCCGCAGCTGCTTTTCTCATCTGTTTTTCGATCTTTTCGATCAGCTTCTTTATCTCGGCATCACTCATCGACTCAGGATCTTTTTCAAACTGAACTTGTTCCTTTTCGATCTCTTTTGTAATGCTTATGAGATCTCTTACTGCCTTTCTGATAGTCTGAGGAGTAATGCCGTGCTCCTCATTGTATTTCATCTGCAGAGTTCTTCTTCTGTTGGTCTCGTCTATTGCATACTTCATCGAATCGGTCATAACATCTGCATACATTATCACATGACCGTCGCTGTTTCTTGCCGCACGACCTATTGTTTGGATGAGGGAAGTCTGAGATCTTAAGAAACCTTCTTTATCCGCATCCAGTATTGCCACAAGTGTGATCTCCGGTATATCCAAACCTTCTCTTAAAAGATTAATACCGACGAGAACATCGAAAACATCAAGTCTCATATCTCTGATGATCTGGGCTCTCTCAAGAGTATCTACGTCGGCATGAAGGTATCTGACCCTCACGCCTACATCTTTCAGATAATCCGTAAGATCTTCTGCCATCCTCTTTGTCAGGGTAGTCACCAGGACCTTGTTATGATCTTTTACTTCTTTTTTTATCTCGCCTATAAGATCGTCTATCTGTCCCTCAACCGGCCTTACACTGACTTCGGGATCAAGCAGGCCTGTCGGTCTTATGATCTGCTGGGCTCTTAACAACTCATGTTCCTCTTCATATGTGTTCGGAGTAGCCGATACAAAGAGCATCTGATCTATCTTGCTCTCAAACTCAGAAAAATTGAGAGGTCTATTATCAAGAGCGGACGGAAGTCTGAATCCATAATCCACCAGTACGTTTTTTCTGGATCTGTCTCCCGCATACATGCCACCTATCTGAGGTATCGTAATATGTGATTCATCTATTATGATAAGGAAATCATCGTCATAATAATCCATCAGGCAAAGTGGTGGAGATCCGGGCGGCAGATCGTTAAGCGGTGCGGAATAATTCTCTATTCCAGAGCAAAATCCTGTTTCTCTTAACATCTCAAGATCAAAATTGGTTCTCTCAGCTATCCTTTGAGCTTCTATAAGCTTATCCTCTGACTTGAAATATCTGATCCTTTCCTTTAGCTCCTGTTCGATCCTGTCACACCCCTTAAGTATCTTTTCTTTCTGTATGACATAATGAGAAGCAGGGAAGATAGCTACATGGTCAAGAGTAGACTTCATCTTGCCCGTAAGCGGATCAACAAGTGCTATCCTGTCTATCTCATCACCGAAAAACTCAACACGTATAAGATCGTCTCCGCCCTGGGCAGGATAGATCTCTAACGAGTCACCTCTTACTCTGAATGTAGCTCTTTCTATATCGAGCTCATTGCGCACATATTGTATATCTATAAGTTCATGGATTACTTCATCCCTCTCTTTATTCATACCGGGACGCAAAGATACTATCATCTCGTGGTATTCATCGGGACTTCCAAGTCCGTATATACAGCTTACGGATGCAACAACTATCACATCTCTTCTCTCGGAAAGTGATGCCGTTGCCGAAAGTCTAAGCTTTTCTATTTCGTCGTTTATCGATGAATCCTTTGCGATATAAGTATCCGACGAAGGCACATACGCTTCGGGCTGATAATAATCATAGTAAGATACGAAATACTCCACCGCATTTTCGGGAAAGAATTCTTTCATCTCTCCATACAGCTGTCCGGCAAGGGTCTTGTTATGGGAAATAATGAGGGTAGGCTTATTCAGTGCTGCAATAACATTTGCCATCGTAAATGTCTTACCAGAGCCTGTTACCCCCAGAAGTGTCTGAAACTGATTACCTGCTTTGAAGCCGTCCACCAGCTCTTTTATTGCCTGCGGCTGATCACCTGTCGGTTGATATTCAGAGTGCAGTTTAAAGTCCATCTTTGCAAGAAAACCTCATATAACAATACAGAATTCTTTCATATAACAAAAGAATGATACACCTTTTTTGTAGTGTACCATTCTTTTATATTTCTGTCTATGTTTTTTAGAACATTTGTTTGTGTTTTGTTCTTTATTCTGCGAATAAAGCTGTTGAATAATATCTGTCTCCGCTGTCAGGAAGAAGAGCTACTATAACCTTGCCCTCATTCTCTTTTTTCTTAGCGTACTCCAAAGCCGCATAGAGTGCTGCTCCTGAAGATATGCCTACAGAGATTCCTTCCTTCTTTGCAAGAAGCTTCGCTGTCTCGAACGCATTCTCATTGGGTGCCTTGAATATCTCGTCATATACGCTTGTATTTAAAACATCCGGAACGAAACCGGCACCGATACCCTGAATCTTGTGAGCACCGCTTCTTCCTTCTGAAAGCACTGGTGAATCGGCAGGCTCAAGAGCTACAACCTTTATATCTGGGTTCTGTTCTTTTAAGTATTCGCCTGTACCTGTTACAGTTCCGCCAGTACCTACACCTGCAATAAATATATCGATCTTTCCGTCGGTGTCCTTCCAGATCTCTGGACCGGTTGTTGCTTTGTGAATAGCGGGATTTGCAGGATTTACAAACTGTCCGGGGATAAATGAATCAGGGATCTCCTTTGCGAGTTCTTCAGCCTTGGCAATGGCTCCCTTCATTCCCTTTGCTCCCTCTGTCAGAACTATCTCTGCGCCATAAGCTTTAAGAATACTTCTTCTCTCAACACTCATGGTCTCAGGCATTGTAAGTATGATGCGATATCCCTTTGCAGCAGCTATTGAAGCAAGACCGATACCTGTATTACCTGAAGTAGGCTCTATTATAACAGAACCTTCCTTCAAAAGTCCTTTTGCTTCAGCATCTTCGATCATCGCTTTTGCGATCCTGTCCTTAACGCTGCCTGCGGGATTGAAATACTCAAGTTTAACAAGTACGGTTGCCTTTAACTGTAATTCTTTTTCTATGTTGATAACCTCAACAAGTGGGGTGTTTCCAACAAGTCCAAGTGTTCCTTTGTAAATATTTGCCATGATACTCTCCTCCGTTAGCATTTAATAGATTAACTGTTGGTATCATAACACCATTCACCTACTATGTCAATAGGTCAATCTTTCATCATCTTTTTTATCTGTTCTTTAGCAGCATCAAGCTGGTTGTCGGTCTTGTCCTCTTTATATGCTTCAGAGTCAAATTCGACTTCGATATCAGGCTCTATGCCTATATCATGGATATAATTTCCCTTAGGTGTATAGTACTTACTGATAGTCATCTTAACAGCTGTTCCGTCTTTTAAAGACATGATCTGCTGCACGATACCCTTTCCGTAAGTGGTCGTTCCCATTATCGTACCAATACCGTGATCTTTTATCGCACCGGTAAGGATCTCTGATGCACTTGCAGAATAACCGTTGACCAAAACTACCATAGGCTTGTCAAACTCGTGTTTACCGTCACAGTTATACTCTTCTCTGTTACCGTATTTGTCTTCAGTGTAAACTATCAGTCCCTTGGGAAGTAGCTGATTTGCGATATCTATGCATGTAGACAGGTTTCCGCCGCCGTTAGATCTGAGATCGAGGATAAGCGCCTGCATTCCCTGTCCCTTGAGAACAGCCATGGCTTCGGTAAACTGATCCGTCGTAACATCATCAAACTCTGTTATCTGTATATATCCGATGTTATCCTCCAGCATCTCATAATCAACAGTAGGTGATTCGACCTTTCGACGTTCAACCGTATATTCAACAGTCTCTCCGTCCCTTATGAGAGTAAGATTCACGGTTGTGAATTCCTCGCCTCTTATCAGAGTAACAACTTCAGACGTGGTCATTCCCGTAACGTCCTGACCATCAACCTTATATATGAGATCGCCTTCCTGTAATCCGGCTTCCTCTGCGGGAGTTCCTGATATGATTCCCGAGATAACCGCCAGTTTAAGTTCATTGTCAAGAGACACATATGCACCTATTCCATAGTAGATACCTTCGGTGCTCTCTCTTACTTCCTTAAGATCCTCAGCAGAATAATACTCTGAATACGGATCTCCCAATGAATCCAGCATTCCTCTGTATATACCGTCAGCCAGCGTCTCCTCATCCACATCCTTGTAATAATTCTTTTTTATCAGACGCTCGATCATCTTTATCTTGGATGTTGTCGTGGAATTTACCACCGACTCGGAGGTCTTTTGAGTATCAACCTTAACTTCTTCCGAATAATCCGCTTTATTCTTATAGTACAGATACGAAGCCATTGTAAATAGAACAGTCGCTATCAGTACTCCTATGACACCAAAACAGAAACCAAGCCAGAATTTACGTCTTTCTTTTTTCTTTTGTTCCTTGTCTGTTTTTGCTGTATCAGTAACGGCAGACTGTATCATCTCCTCCGTCACCGTTTCATCTTCTCTTATTTCTTCACTCATATCCAAATTTTGCCACCTTCGTAACTATTTACCCAGATAACTCCAGGGACTCACATAATCTCCGTTCTTTCTTACGCTGAAATGCAAATGATTTCCCGTTGATCTTCCCGTTGATCCGACTGCACCGATCTTTTCACCTCTTACCACCTTTTCTCCCGTAGAAACATATACAGCAGATGCATGCATGTAAATGGTATAAAGATCGTCACCATGGTTTACCATGATGTAATTACCCATTGTGGATGAATATGCCGCCGCAACCACTTCTCCGTCATAAGCGCATACTATGGGTGAACCTGCGGGTGCTGCCATATCCACACCGTTATGGAACTGCTGAACTCCTAATATTGGATGCGTTCTCCATCCGTAGTCATCGGAGATCCTTGTATACTTCGGTGCAGGCCATGCGAACATACCGCCATCATAGCTTATCAGGTTTCCTTCTTCTTCAAGAAGCTTTTTCTTCTGCGCGGTAACCGCTGCTTCCAAAGCCTGGATTACAGCCGTCTGCTCGGCAAGATCCGCTTCATATTCTTTGATAGCCTGTTCCTTATTGGATATATCGTAGGACTTTGCATTGATCTCATTCTTCTTGTCAGTGATGAGCTTGTCAAGATTTGCTTCCTCTTCTTCCACCTGGGCTTTTGCTTCATCCAGTGTCTGTTTTTCCGACTCAAGCGAAAGCTTGCATGCCTCCACATATTCACAGTTGGCAACGTATTCTTCAAGTTTTTTCTTGTCATATGCCGAAAGCTGCTCTATATAATCGGCTTTATTGACCATATCCCCGAAGCTCTTGGCTTTAAAGAGCATCTCAAGATAATACGAATCGCCCTTTTCATACATAAACTTGATACGGGCTTTCATGGCGTTGTACTGATCAAGCTGAATCTGTTCAGCTTCCTTAAGATCTACCTCAGCCTGTTCTATCTCCTCTTCTTTCTCAGATATGAGTTCAGTCAGTTCTTCGATCTTATCCTGTATCTCTTCCATGTCGGCATCAAGCTTGGTAACGTAATTTGAAAGATCATCCTTCTCCTTTTCAAGATCATTTACCATGCTCTGTATATCCGTTATGCTACTTTTTATCTTCTTTCTGTCTTCTTCGGCCTTTTTTATCTGATCCTGTTTCTCCTTGATACTGTCTTCAAGCTCCTGGATCTTATTGGCTCTGTTAGTATCCTCATAATCATGCTCTTTATCTTCTGCTTCCACTTTGCTTGCTTCTTTGTCATCGCTTTCGGTGGCATAGGCACTAACAGCAGGAAAAACAGCCGAAACAGACAATGCCACCATCAGTAAAATGGCGGCCAGTCTTCTTTTTACCATATTAAGTTACACCTTCAAATGCTTCCTTACGGTTATGATACTTCCCAGTAAACCTATACCGGCACCTATTCCCAGAGATATCGGGATAAGTGTCTTGTTGATAGTCTGTATTGGAAGGAATCTTAAAATGCTGTTTAATACTTCGAAACGCTGGGTTACGAGCGTAAGCACTTTATCATAAACAATATTTATTATACCAAGCGGTATAGCTGCACCGATAAGACCTATGATAAGACATTCAACAACAAATGGTGCTCTTACAAAGAAATCGGTCGCTCCTATATATTTCATGATGCCGATCTCTTCCTTCCTTATGGAGATACCGATCATAACGGTGTTGCTTATAAGGAAGATTGATACCGCAAGCAGTATTCCGATTATACCTATTGACACATAGCTGACCATGTTGTTGACACCACTTAATGCATCAGCCGTCACCTTTGAATAATTGACTTCTCTTATCCCGTTCATTGTCTGAAGATAAGATACCAGACTGTCCTGCTGCGATATATCTCTCAGATATATCTGGTAGTTTGCACTTCCTGCAAGAGGGTTCTCTGTAAATCCTTCCGCGTACTCTCCAAGATAATCGACCTTGAACTCTTCCCATGCCTGATCAGCCGATACAAACACAACCTTGCTGACTTCACTTCTGGCACTTATCAGATCTCCGATCTCCTTCATGCGCGCATCGTCTTCACAGACTTCTTCAGTGAAAAACACAGTAACAGCAACGCCTTCTTCGGCTGTTTTTACTATGTTTTGGAAATTGGCGATTATCGCATAGAACACGCCAAACAAAAGTAAGCAGGACGCGATCGTGGCTATTGAAGCCAGTGAGAAAACGGCGTTGCGGAATATATTCTTTATACCCTGCTTAATCGTATAAAAAAACGAACTAATCCTCATCTATATATCCACCCTTCTCCTCGTCATTGAGTATCACACCTTTCTTCATGGTAATGACACGCTTCTGCATCTCGTTGACTATCTCTCTGTTATGCGTAACAACGATAACGGTCGTTCCGCGCTTGTTGATCTGCTCAAGAAGCTTCATGATCTCCCATGAATTCTTGGGATCCAGATTACCTGTAGGCTCATCACACAGAAGGATCGGCGGTTTGTTTATGAGCGCCCTTGCCATTGCGACTCTCTGCTGCTCACCACCCGATAACTGCATGGGCTTAGCCTTATATTTGCTGGCAAGTCCGACTATAGACAGGATTGCCGGCACATTTCTCTTGATAAGCCTGTTGGGAGTCTGTACTATGCGCTGAGCAAAAGCAACGTTTTCATACACGTTCCAGTTCTTAATAAGACGGAAATCCTGGAACACGACTCCTAAGTTTCTTCTGTATTTGGGCACCTGTCTTCTGCGAAGTTTGGACAGGCTCACTCCGTTTACATAGATCTCACCCTCGGTGGGAACAAGTTCCCTGAGCAAAAGCTTGATCAAAGTAGATTTTCCCGATCCGCTGTCTCCGACTATAAAGACAAACTCTCCTTTTTTTACCTTTAGGCTGACTCCGTTTAACGCAGGCGCACCTGTCTGATATGTCTTGGTGACATTCTCGAAAACTATGAGTTCATCCTCAGGTATAACTCTTCCTTTTTTCTTTTTTCCAAAAGCCACTGTAAAACTCCTCTAAAAAACCATTTAGTATTCCAATGATTCCATATAATTCATATATTTAACAACCATGAGAGCGATCTTGAATGTTATCGCATCCTCAAAAATCCTCAGATCAAGTCCCGTTGTCTTTTGCAGCTTGTCCAGTCTGTATACAAGAGTGTTACGATGGATGAATAGCTGACGGGATGTTTCCGAAACGTTAAGGCTGTTTTCAAAAAACTTCGTTATCGTCATTAAAGTCTCTTCATCAAAATCATCAGGACTCTTTCCTCCGAAGATCTCCTTGATAAAGAGTTTGCAAAGAGGTATCGGCAGCTGGTATATAAGTCTTCCTATACCCAGCTCGCTGTAAGCCATGATATCCCTGTCATCAAAGAATATCTTTCCGACATCCAGAGCCATTTTTGCTTCTTTGTAGGAACGGCTCACTTCCTTGATCTCTTTTACTATGGTACCGTAGGATATCCGGATGTCCTTTACGCTCTCTCTGTCAAGCTGTGCTTTGTATTGAGCACACACTTTATCTATATCCTCGTTTGAGGAATTGTCCTCAAGCTCCTTGACAACGATGACACTATGTTCATCAACCGCAGTTATGAAATCCTTGTTGTTGGATCCGAAATGAGTCCTCATGATCTCAAGAACATTGCTGTCCTTTCCCATGTTTGCCTCTATAATGATCGCAACCCTGCTCTTATCCGACTGGATATGAAGTTTCTTTGCACGGCTGAATATATCGACAAGCAACAGATTGTCAAGCAACAGGTTCTTGATAAAGTTATCCTTGTCAAACCTCTCCTTATAAGCTACCAGCAGGTTCTGTATCTGGAAAGCCACCATTTTACCGAGAGTATATACGTCCTCGGTAGTACCCTGGGCAACAAGGATATACTCAAGTTGCTGTTCATCATATATCTTAAAGAACTGACAACCGGCTATCTCCTGAGAATCAGCAGGTGATCTTACAAATTCCACAGCCTGCGGACTGTACTTTTCCATGTCCTGATTGGTGAATGCGTATGCCTTCCCTTCTGTATCAAGTACACACAACTCGATCCTGGCAATATTCTTGAGTCCCTCTAGGGTACTCTGCAATACCTGATTGGATATCATACTACCTCCACAAAAATAGTTATTTTCTACAAAAGTCAATGCCTCATAATAGATATTTTCACAATACCATTTTATATAATAATGCATTTATATAAAAAAATCCATAGTTAAACATGGTTTTTTATGGTAATTTTTCACAAAAACCATGCTATTTTCCTTTTTACACTCGCTTTTTAACCTGTACGATACGATAATAACTTTAAGGAGGTGTTGATATGACTATAAGCAATATAGGTTCAGCAGCAATGTCTGTAACGGGCAGTGACTCCTTATCTAAAGTTGAAGTTGCCATGCTCAGCAAGGCTCTCGATGCCAATGAAAGTGCAGGCAACGGGCTACTAAAAATGATTGACGCAGCTGCTATGGAGCGTTCAGTCAATCCATCGGTTGGTTCCAACTTTGATATGGTAGTCTAACTTTATTTCCGGGCTATGCGCCCATCATTCATAGAAAAGGAGCGTCTAAATAAAGACACTCCTTTTTATATTTAACCTATCTCATTTGATATCATGTAACAGAACAACAGTATCAGTGTCACGACTAACGGAGCGCTGAAAATCTTCGGTTTCTTCTCACCTTGTCCGTAAGGTTCAAAAAGACCTCTGACATTCTTTATCCTGTTTTGGAATTTAGCCGCAAGATACAAAAACAGTATCGCAAATATAAGTCCTCCTACCGCCAGCAGGGCATAGAACGGAAGATAACTTAAGATCTCGTCCCTGTTTATGGTCAGATCGTCATATGTCCCCGGATAGAAATACTCCTCCAGATACATAAATATCACACTCTCTGCATTGAACAGACCATGACAGATGACAGATGCCCACAGCGAACCCGTTGCTTCATATATAAGTGCAAAGGCTATTCCGACAATAAACGCATATGCTGCCTGATTCACATTCATATGCATAAACGCAAACGCAAGTGCTGAAACAACAACAGCAGAAAACCTTATCTTATCCTGCCTGTATCCGTTGTACATGAATCCTCTGAAGCAGAATTCTTCAATAAGAGGCGCAACGACAGCTGTCGCTATAAGCACGGTAACCCAGTTCTGGGAAAGCATGGAATCTGTTGTCTCGAGTACCGTGTTATCTACCCATAAAAGAGAGATGGCATTCGCCAGAGTACCTATCGGCATTATAAATATACCGTATAGCACAACCATTGCAGTTGTTGACAGCTTCATGCCTTTGATACCCAGTCTGTCCTTAAGACTTATATCATCCCGTTTAAACGAGAGCATGATAACAGGTGCCAAAAAGATCGTGGATTCGGCAACAAGTGTACTTATCATGGTATCTTCAAGATCAACGTTTATGACCTCGAATACAAACAACAATATCAATATTATCTCAAATATAAGAAATACAAAGAAACCCCAGTTTACTCTTTTATACTCCATAATTCTCCATCTTTTTCAGTGTTATGCTGTCCGTCTCAATAGTTATCATTCCTGATTTGAGAAGATTTCCTACCGCACGCTTGAACTCATTCTTGCTCATATTCATGGTCTCACCTATAAGTTGTGGAGAAGCTTTGTCGGTAAACGGTATGACCCCGTCATGCTCCTGCATATACTTTACAAGCCGGTCAGCATCTATGCTCATCTGAATGTAGGCTTTTTCCCTGACACTAAGATCGACCTTTCCATCCGCTTTAACACCGGTCACTCTCGCAAAAACTTCATCTCCGGCTTTTATATTCTGAGGCAGGTCCTTTTTAGGTATGAGTGCAGAATATCTGTTATCTATGGCTACAAACGCACCAAAATTGCTGCTGATCTCATACACTATACCTTTTACCTGATCGTCCTTTTTAAAGTTCTTGTTCTTTTCAAGATAAGGGTATACCTTCATTGTGGCGCATAGTCTGTCACTCTTGTCTGTATACAATGCCACAAGGACTTTATCGTTAGTATTCACCTTATAAGTCTGTTCTTTAAACGGTAGCAAAAGGTCCTTTTCAAGACCCCAGTCAAGAAATGCACCGACCTTTCCGACGTCTTTTACCGTAAGAAGAGCAACTTTTCCAAGGGATATAAGTGGCTGCTTTGTAGTCGCAATCATCCTGTCTTGTGAATCCCTGTAAAGAAATACCTCGAGTTCATCTCCAATCGCTGCACCTTCAGGTACCTGCTTTACGGGCAAAAGCACCTTGTCTTCACTGCCGTCGGTAAGGTAGACACCAAACTCTTTTCTGTCTGAAATTCTTAAAACCTGTTTATCACCTAATCTGAACATATTCTCCACTCTGATCATTTATTAAAACAAAACGAACTTACAGAATAAGGACTCTTGTTTTCATCATATAAAGCGACCACGATATTATCACCTTTTCTGTAAACAACGGGATATATTGTATCTCCAAGCACTGCCTGTTTCCTGTAATCGATCCTAAGTGAAGAGATATTGTCATCATCACCGGCAGCCGATATAGCCAGCTTGACATACTGTCCGTTGTTAACATGATGGTTGCTGTCAAGATGGTGCACCTGTATATGGATAGGATCCTTCTCAAGCATTATAACATCATCGCCTTCGGGTATAAGAACCTTTCTTGAATTGTATTCCATGTCAAGCTTGGGTTCCATCTCATAAGCATTGCTTATAAACTCGGGAGCTCTTGTCGGTTTAAGTGTCTGTGTATCAACAAGTGTCCACATGGAATTTGCCTTGACGATGAATTCCTCATTTGCATCCTTTAGGTAGAAATTCCTGAACCCAAAACATCCTTTAAAATCATAAGGGAATGTTCCCACTGTCACATAGTCGCACAGTTTTGGAAGTCTAGATATATCAAGTTCCCAGTAATTGATAACCCATACCAGATTGTGTGCCGTCAGCACATCGAATCCCACATTCAGGTCCTCAGACTGAAATGTTGAACAATCCTGAAATGCATCTATAAGTGATGTTACCGTAAACGTTTTATTTATATCACACTCGCTGAATCCTATTCTTACCTTATATTCGTACATATCCTGTCTCCTTTTTCAGATTATAGCATATCAGTATGCTATAGCAAATGCGCTTCCAACCACAAGAGTCATCGTAACGATCGACAGCAGCGTTGATACCGCCACGGTCTCTGCTGACAGTTCACTGTTTCCGCCAAACTTGATGGTAAACATGGTAGAACTTGCGGCAACCGGTGCCGATGCAGACACCGCACACGCAACCAGAAGTGTTCCCCTTATTCCCAGCCCATACATGATCCCAAGAACTATAACAGGACACACAAGCAGTCTTAAGATCATCATTATATATTCATCCTTGTCCCTCATGGCTTTTTTCAGATTGATACCGGAAACGTTATATCCTATGACCAGCATGGGAACAGGTGTGTTTAAAGCTGCCAGATAGCTTACAGGCGTTGCTATAATGCTTGGCAGTTTAAAGGAGGTAAAGAAGAATAACAGTCCTACGAAGACAGGAACGACTCCGGGATTTAACAATAGCTTTTTTATGGAAAGCTTGCTTCCCGTTCTGTCCATGATCATCACTCCGTATGACCATAATACAAGATTAAATACGGCAACATAGGAAGCTCCGTAGAACACACCTTCACTTCCCAGCAGTGCATCCAAAAGTGGCAATGACATGAACCCGCAGTTTGAAAAAATCACACCGAATCTGAAAAGTCTGTTTTTGTCATCATCACTGTTATGTATGAACAGCTTACCGAGGATTATACATATCGCATGAGAAAGAAGAGCTGCGCCAAAAGCAATGAGAAAACCTTTTAACAGTTTCGGTTCAAAATCTCTCTGGAACGCATATATGATAACACACGGAGTCACAATATACAGCATGATCTCAGTGATCGTTGATACTCCTTCTTTTTGTATTATCCCTTTTTTTGCTCCGATAAACCCGATCCCTATTAATATAAACAGTATGAGCACCTGTGTTCCTACGACAAAAAAACTCTGAAGCATTTTTCAACCCTTTAAACCAAATAAATACACAAAACCTGTTATTCAAAAATGACGGCTTTCCAAAGCCGTCAATGTATCAATATCGTTTATATTCTGAATTCACACAAGAGACTGAAGCATTTCTACCATATCCGCGAAAGACCCGCGTTCACCGTTCCATGGATGATCCTCGCATTTTATCATGCTATCCTCTACAAGATAACAGTCTATCCCTGCAAGCGTTGCGCACATCATGTCTTCTTTTTCGTCATTTCCTATCATCAGGCATTCTTCGGGCTTAAGTCCCATCTTGTTAAGGACTGCTTCAAAATACCTGGGATTGGGCTTGCAGAAGCTCTCATCTTCATAACAGGTAACTAGATCAAAATCTTTATCGCCAAGTCCGATCCAGCTCAACCTCATGTTCTGACCGACTCCGGGAAATATGGGATTCGTGGCAAGTATAACCTTTTCAGCTTTTGCATGCGCTGTTTCAACCGCTTTAACGGCCAGGGGATTGTCAAACGTGTAACGTTTTGCTTTGCTAAATTCATTACCATAGAATTCCAGACATCTCCTGTCCAGTTCTTCCACGTCACAATCTATCATCTGACCGAATTTATCCCAGAACACATCCCTGTTTGACCTGCTGCCGTCATTCTTCATCATGGCATATGTTCCTTTCCAGATCGCATCCACAAAAGACGCTGCCGGGATCTGCGGCATATCTATTGTTTTATACAGGTCTTTAAAATATCCTTCGGTAAACACCTGCATGTCCATTGGAAGCAGTGTTCCGTCAAGGTCAAACAAAATTGCTCTGTAGTGATTTTTAATCATATTGCTTTCCGTTTCCTAAATATTCCTCAAGTTAAAATCATAACAGATAAGCAAATCCTTAGCAATAACGAGTTATACTTTCCTTAACAGCAGTTCTACAACAAAACCGTTCTCATTATAGTATTCCATTCCGCCGCCCTGTTTTTCCATATAGGTCTTGGCAAGATACATTCCAAGGCCGTATCCTGTCTGTTCAGAAGAATTCCCTCCTCGGTAGTACTTTTCAGCAATAAGCGGAAGATCATCCTTATCCACTCCCGGGCCGTTGTCCCTTATGGTTATTTTTATGAAGCAGGCCTTCGATCCGTCCGCCATAGGGATGTCCTCGGTCTGGGAGAAGTTTACTCTTATATCCGTTCCCGCATACTTGTTCGAATTACCTACTATGTTGTCGATGACCTGTTCCATGCGCTTTTTGTCCATATATACAAGGCACGGATGGATATGGTTTTCGAGTATGATCTTTCCGTAATCCGTAAGATTCTTCAAAAAGTCCTCTATCAATGTCGAATGCTCTTCATGCGGTTGAACATCGACCTTTTCAAGCTCCTCGAGATTTGCATGCATGACATCACTCATAAGAGAACTGATGGTATCAGCCTTGCCCGATACGGATCTTACCTTATCTATAAGATCGATGTATTCGGCCGCTTCGGTATCATCTTTATCCGATATATCTTCAAGCTTTCTGGAAAACTTGAGTTCTATAACCTCGCATGTGGCCTTTATTACAGCAAGAGGCGTCTTGATATCATGACTCAGGCCCTGGATGAGTTCTTTTCTTGCTATCTCCGCCTGTCTTTCCCTGCTTATAGAGGATTTTAGCTGCTCTCTCATCAGGTCAAAGCCTTCGACAAAACTTCCGAACATTGTGTTCTTTCTGATCGGCAGTGATTTATCAAGCTCTCCCTTAGCAATATCAGTCGCGAATCTCTTTAATTCCTCGATAGGTCTTAAGAACACGATATACATATACAATAACAACAAATAGCCGCATGAGAGTACTGCTATCCACAGTACCATTGCGGCTCTGAAAAATACTTCGCTCGTTCTGTTGAAATTTCCCTTGATATCATTCCAGCCGACCTTGCCTATATACTCTCCGTTTGCCTTAACATCGAGTATTATCGCTCCTTCCGCATAAAGAGAAGCCAGCTTCGGATCATTGATATCCTTATTCGTTGTAAGAACGCAACCATATTTGTCTTCTATATCCGATTCTGAAATACCGGCTTCAATATCAGCCTGTACCTGATATAAAAGATCGTTGTAATAGACTATATCCCTTTTATCATAGGTCGTCTTTTTGCTGATGCTGTAAAACATTAACAGTCCGATGACCATGAAGACCGTAAAAGAGAAAAACAGCTGTCTTAATCTTTTCATGATAATTCCAGTATATATCCGGTTCCCCAGATCGTTTTGATATATTTCGGTTTGTTGGGATCTTCTTCTATCTTCTCCCTGAGTTTCCTGATGTGGACATTAAGTGTACTGTCGCTGAAAAAAGTATCGCCCCATACCTCGTCAAAGAGCACCTCTTTTTTTACTATCGTATCATGATGAGCATACAGACAGTTTAAAAGAGCATATTCCTTTGCTTTCAAAGATATCCTGCTTCCGTTTATGACTACAGACATGGTAGATGCATCCATCACAAAATCTGATGATGAAATCTGTGAATCGTTTTCTTTTAAAGTTTCTCCCGCATCCTTTTCTTCCGCTTTCTTTACCTGCTCGGCTCTCTTAAGATTGACCTTTACCTTTGCAAGCAATACAGAAAGGCTGTAAGGCTTTTTGACGTAGTCATCTCCGCCTATCGAAAGTGCGATAAGGACATCATCATCACTCTGTCTTGCACTGATAAAGAGGATAGGCAACTGCATATCCTCTCTAAGTTTCTTACAGACATCAAATCCGGATCCGTCTCCAAGATTGATATCAAGCAATACCAGATCGGCAGTGTTCTCTTCAAAGAATCTGTAACACGCCTCGCCGCTTTCCACATACTGAGTAGAAACATCAAACATGCAGAAATACTCTGTTGTCATCTTCGCTAATTCAGTTTCATCATCGACTATCAAACAGTTATAATGCATAGTGCGATCTCCACAAGAAGGATTATACCACAAATACCTGTCTTTTCATCAATCCATTCTCTTACTCTTCCGTTATCATCTTAACCGGCTCGAGTGTCTTTATTCGACGTCCCATGAGCCCTGAAGTTAACAGTGCAACTCCGATTATTATAATAGCCGCATATATATAAGATAAAGTCCTGACCGTAAATTTAACCTTTTTAAATCCGAATATAGCCATTGACGATACCATAAGGCTGGTTCCGGCATACGGAGATATGATAAGTCCGATGATAACACCGATAAGGATCGCCGGCATGTTTGACATCATCACCTGTCCTATAAGCTGTCTTGATGTAAATCCTAGTGCCTTGCTCACACCCATGTTTCGCCACTGCTTGTTGATATTGGTTCGAACGATGAGCGATTCTACAAATGCTACGATAAGGATTGTCAGACCCGCTATCAGGAAAGCAAAAGCCTTCATACCGATAGTGATCATGCCCACCGTCTGGTGTGCCGCCTCATTTACATCTGTCACTTCAACCTCGGGATAAATATCTTTGAATTCCCTTTCAAAATCCTCAAATGTCACTCCCGGCTTAAGATTTACACAGATATTCAAGCTGTCGGGAATCTTTGAAAGTTTGCTCATACCGTCAAGTGTCATATAGCCCATCAGTCCAAGATTGTTAAACGTCTGATTGATACCACAGACAATATATGACTCCTCTGTACTATCCGTCTTGACCGTGACCGTATCGCCTACTTTAACATTAAGCTTATTGGCAGCATTGGCAGCAAACATGACCTCATTGGGATTTTTGGGCCACCTTCCCTCGATAACATATCCGCCTTTAATGGTCGATGTATCGGATATTCCTCGCGTGGTAACTGACTGATCAAACTTCTTATTGGTATACTTATAGCTCATCCATAGTTCCATACGGACATCCTGGACGGTGCTCATCCCTCTTACCGTCTCGGCCATGGCCTCGCTACCGCCAAGGTCGGCATCATACATATCAATACCGGACAGTTCGATACATCCTTCATCCGTTCCGTATGTATCTGCCATACCAAAGCCTATGATGGTCGCTATCGCAAGGATCATCATAATGAATATAACACCTATCTGGCTTCTGAATCTCCCGAATGTCTCCTTTAAAGAAAGAGTTACGGCTATCGGCAAAGAGGTCTTGTCAAAAGCAAAGAGATTCTTTTTATAATTGTGTGTATTCACTCCGCCTCTAAGAGCATCTAGAACGCTCACTTTGCTGTACTGTCTTCCGAGCGTAAGTGTAAGCAGACCGATTACAATGCTCATACCTATTATCACAAAGAGCGCAGCTGATATGTTTATTGGCTGATTCCACGGCAATCCGAGAGTCACTAACATGATTACGCTTACCTTGCCTATTGTAGCCGCCCCAATCAGCACGCCTACCACGGCTCCTGTTCCCGCTATCATCATGAGCTGACACAATAGTATCACGACAAGTTCTCTTACAGTGTATCCCGATGCCTCCATGATCGCAGTGTTCTTCATGTTTGTCATGATGAAATTCTTGACGCTGAAATCGATTATGACAACAGCAACTATGAACATTATGATCGCAAAGAGAAGGACAAGTGCCACAAACATAAGCGGAAGTATCATCGCACCCGTCTTCATCATTCCCGCATCAAAGAAATTGATGCTCAGTTCGCCTTCCGGATGATTCTTGACATAGGTATCATACCAGTTGAGCAATTCATCGCCCATGTTGTCACTTAACTTCTCGGCATTTATACCCTTCTTTTTAGCCGTATCGGTAAGCTGGGTCTTGACAAACCTCCACTCGCCTGCACCTGTCGGATTCTCAAAAAGGATATCTTCAAAAACATTTCCTGAGATATATGCCTTATACAAACCGATGTTCATCGGACCTGAGAAAAGATTATCTTCATTAAAGTCCACAACCTTAAGATCATAGACATTCTCTTCTATCTTTATCTGGATTATATCCCCAACTTTAAATGAAGTCATAAACGAAGCCGGAAGGACTATATCATTGCCGCCGTAACCTGATGCATCAATACTCATGCTCTGTATCTTATTCTCATCCTCGTAGCAGCACATGATAAAAGAATACTCGACCCAGGTCTTATCACCCTTGTGTCTATACTTGGAACTGCATCTTACAGCTCTTTCTGTCTCGCAGTTCTTAAGATACACATTACCCTTTATGATCTCTTCAACCTTCGATACTGCAGCATCATTTTTATTAAGCATGAAGAATATATCAGCTCCGTTGATCTTTTCCTTGCATGTATCTACCACTTTACCTGCTCCTGTCATGAATGACAGACTTATGAATATGAAAAGCGAAGCTATAGCCGCCAATATGAAGAAGGTGATCATATCACTCTTCTGCTTTTTTATGTTATTCTTCGCAATAAAGAAATATCTGTACACGACTATATCCTTTCTACCATCCCATATCCTGAAGGAAAGCCTTAAGACGACCGTGACGCTCCTTTGCTTCAGTAAGGTGCGGATTACTCTCGTCCTTGTAATCTCCCACATATGGTCCAAGATCTATCTCATCCGATATAACACCGTCTGCAAGATAGATAATCCTGTTACCGCGTTCTGCTGCCTTGATGGTATGTGTGACCATTACTATACTCTGTCCTTCGTCATTAAGATCTGACATGATGTTGAGTACGTTTTCCGTATTCTGAGAGTTAAGAGCACCTGTAGGCTCGTCGGCAAAAAGTACTTCCGGACTGTTGATCACACCTCTGACCACAGCAATTCTTTGCTGCTGTCCGCCCGATAACTGAGTCGGGAATTTCTTATAATCCTGTTCTTCTATCTCGACATTATGAAGAAGTCTCTTGGCTTTCTCAGCCAGTGCTTTTCTGTCTGTTGCCTTCAAAAGTCCGCACACCATAACATTATCAAGAGCACTCATACTGTCATTTAAGTAGTTCTGCTGAAATACGAATCCTACATGATTCCTTCTGAACATAGCCAGTCTGTCATTGTTATATGTAGATATCTCAGTCTCCTCGATTTCTTTCTTGTCACCGTTTTCCTTATCGGTAAAATAGGTTATGGTTCCCATACTGGGTCTGTCCATGCCCGAAAGAGCATACAGGAGTGTACTCTTGCCGGAACCCGAGTTTCCCATTATAACGGTGAAATCACCTTTATATATAGACAGATTTAAGTTTTTAAGTACATGCTGCTGGACCGTTCCGTTAGAAAAGGTCTTGGATAAGTCCTTTGCAGTTAATATCTTCCTCTTATCTGATTCCATTCTCATTGTCCCCGATCTGTTAATCAACCTTTATGCTCATTCCGTCTGTGATCTCGGCTGTGTCATTCCATACCACAACATCACCCGGATTTATGCCTGAGACGATCTGTGCCATGTCATCATTTCTGATACCTGTTTCAACCTCAGTCTTTACAGCTTTGCCATCTCTTGCAACAAACACGAAGGTTCCTTCTTCATCTTCCCAGAGTGCCGATGTGGGTACTCTTAAAGTCTCTGTAAGATCTGCTGTGCTGACCTTTGCCTTTGCTTCTATTCCGAGGATTATATCACTGTCAGGCGTATCGAGCTTAACCTCTACACCTATACCTGTATTCTGACCTGACTCCTTTGTCATTCTCTCTATTCTTGAGATCTTGCCCGTATAATCCTTGTTCTTTATGGCTACTGTAGCAACCTGACCTTCTTCGATATTTATAATATCATATTTATTTACATTTAACCTTACGACAACATCATCAACAGATTTAAGAGTAACAAGCTTTGTACCTCTTGCAACATCACTGCCTTCAACAACACCGATCTCGGTAACTACACCGTCAAATTCGGCCCTGATACCTTCGGAAGCTTCTTTATAGTTCTCTATTCTGTCATTTGAAGTAAGTTCATTTGCTGCCTTGACTGCTTCAAGCTGATCCTTGGCTCCGTTTGTCATAAGACTCATCTGTGTGCTGGCCTTCTGACTTGTCATCTCGGCTTTGTACTCCTTGCAGGCCGCAAGCTGTACATTTAGTCTGTTGAGTTCCTCCTGCATCTGAACTATATCAGAAGAATATTGCTGCTCGTAAGCATTGCTCTGTACGAGTTTTTGAAGGTTCTCATACTCATCCGAATCAGGCTCATCCGCCCAGTCGATAAGAGATATCTGAAGCTTTGCCCCTTCGTTTGCAAGCGCTGCTTTTCTTTCCAGAAGATCTTTCTCTGTCTGTGTTATTGCAGCCTGAGTATCTGCGATCTGCTGATCGAGTACTCCCAGATTTCTCTTTGCTTCTCCGTAAAGGCCTGCTGTTCTGTTTCCAGTCTGGATCGAATTGTTATAGCTTCCAAGATCCGCCTGTGCACCGTACTCAGCGATCGCTGTGAGTCTTTCGATCTCAGCTGCATCGTAGCTTACTATAACATCACCTTTCTTTACGAAGTCGCCTTCTTTAACATGAATGGTACCTATGATACCGTCAACCTTTGAGTAGTATGTCTTGCAGGTGTTAGTCTCCACCGTTCCGTTCAATTCCAAAACACTGCTGAGCGCCCCCGTATCCGCTGTGTAAGAATTGACTGTCATTGCCGCATTGGCACTTATGGATATGACACCGACTGCGATCACAGCCGCAAGTACTGCTCCGATCACCATTGTCTTCTTTTTGTTCTTTAAGAATTCAATCATTTTTATTCCCTCTTTCACAAAATAAATAACTTCCGTTTATCTGTTGCTGATACTAATGTAACGCAAAGACATACGGAAGTCTTAATCTGTATCTTGTTTAATTCTTAACTGTTCCTTAACTGCTCACAGAGCCTAAATCTGTTCTTTGATGAACTCAAGTACCTGCTCCTTATTCCTTAAAGCCGTTTCGGCCCCAACTGCCGTGGTACAGATGGCTCCGCACGCATTCGCAAAGGACAGAGCTTCTCTTTCATCATGACCGGATAGTAAATGCGCAACTAGACCAGCAACAAAATTGTCACCGGCTCCTGTCGCATCCACAGCTCCTATTTTGCAAGAGGGAAGGCTGATCTCTGTACTTTTATTCTTAAAGAAACACCCTTTGTCACCCAGTTTGATTATTACATTCTTAATGCCATATCCAAGGAATACATCCGCCATATCCGACGGTTCGTTCTTTCCCGTATAATACTTAGCCTCATCTTCATTGGGAGTTATATAATCAATATATGGTAATCCCTCACTTATTTCATCAAGATTAAGAACTCTAAAATTGGGAAGTTTCGTATCCGCCACCGTCAAAAGTCCCTTATTCTTTGCATCTTTTAAAACCGACATTATGATCTTGGGATCATCAAACGGTGCCCTGAAAAGCGAACCTAAAATAACCGCATCATATCCTTCAAACAACCCTGTATACTTTTCTGGATGAAAATTAAAACGATGTGCACTGTTTGTTATGGACTTCCTCGATCCGTCATCATTCACAAACATTGTAGTAACAGGTGTCGGATGATCCTCGCCTCTTATAACAGATTCAGTATTCACTCCGAGTCTTTTCAGTGAACCGATAACCATATCTCCTGCATCATCTTTTCCCAGGGCACACAATATGGACGTATACACACCCAGTTTTGAAAGCGCCATTGCCTCATTGACCGCTTCTCCACCCACATTCAGCGAACCGGATACTGCTCTGTAACCTGATGCCGATATGGGATTTGGATCAAATCCCTTGATAATGGAATCCACCAGAGCCATTCCTATACAGATGACCTTTTTTTCATCGCTTGGATTGTCTTTCGTTAATCTGTCTTTTGTCATATCTTTATCACACACTTTCTCGGATATTCTATATGGAACATTTTATATACTATGCTCTTTCATTACAAGCCGCACCTTACATGATGATACATTGTATGATAAAATCCTTCGAATTATGATATACTTTATTTACTGTTCTTGTTTAGTATTTAATGAAAAGAAATGAAGGGAACTCCAGATATGAAACATAAAAAAAACATGTCTTTAATATTATTAACCGCCATGCTTTTCACAACAGCCTGCGGAAATAAGGATCCTTACGCCGAATACGCATATGATGATCTTTACGAAACAGATTCCTCCAATGATAATGCTGTGATCACCGATGATACTACTCCAAAAGAAAATACCGATGCAGTCAGTGACTCTGATCCGGATTTTGGTCCTCTTTCACAGGGACTGTCTTATGAAGGTGACTACATCTGGGTAAATGACAAGCCCGAGTATTCAGAACTCATAGAGATCTTAAGATCGGAATGCAAGAAGACAAAGTTTAACCAGGGCGTATATATCCTCGCGAACGATAATGAGATCATATTTCTTGCAGGACTTAATTCAGTCGAAACAGACGGTATAACCCAGGTTAACCCATATACCACGTACGAAACCGGTGCACTGGCTCTTCCCATAACGGCAGTAGCCATATATCAGCTAGAAGAACAGGAAAAGCTGAAACTGACCGATACCATCGACAAGTATCTTCCCGAGTATGAATTCGGAAAACAGATCACAATAAACAATCTGCTCTATATGCAGTCAGGTGTCTATGACTATCTGCGTTCACCCAAGGATTTCTGGGGAGATGCATACGACGGGATCAATGGTGAATTTACTACCCGTATGTACAATGACGAGGTCACCGATGAGGAATTCATGCAGGCATTAAATGATTCCGGTTTCAAACATGAACCCGGCGGGATGGTCAACTATTGTACGACCGATTACCATCTGCTGGCAATGATAATAGAAAACATAACCGGAGAAAGCTACGCTGATTATGTTAAAAAGAATATCTTTGATGTTTGCGGAATGGAGAATTCATCTGCTGTTTCAAAAGGAGACATTACAAGTGTTCCCGATGTAAACATGGGCGGCGATGCAAAATACCTGGAAATGCCAAATACTTTAAGAGGTGCGTGGGATACACATTCATGTGCGGCAGACATTCTTGCCTTTGACAGAGCATTGATGAGCAATCGTCTCTTATCCGGCGAGTCCAAAGACAAGATGCTCACCTCACAAAAAGGGTATGCCATAGAAATCTATGCCGGCGGTCTGTTTCTTGCCGACAACGGAAAGGGCTTCGCAACTTCCGGAGGTATTCAATCCTATCTTAATCTCGACTGTTTCCTTCCGGATACAGGATACGGAAACCTCTATTTTATAGATCTTGAGTCTACGCTTAGAGCTTACTATGTTTCAGAAAACATATCTAGACGTCTTCTTGAAGCATTAAAATGATCTTCTTACAGACATCTGCCATTACTTCCTGTGATGGCAGATGTTTGCTTTCTATATACTGTACTCTGATATCATTTCCAAATACATCTCTGGCCCTGTCAAACACTTTATCGGCAGGAAAGAATATATCGCTTTTTGACGCAATGATAAAAACTTCGGTGTCAAGATATCTTAACTCTTCTTTTTTGTATTCCTTTGGAGGCCTGAGTTCCATCCTGTATGCAGACATCATAAGATCAAAAAATTCTCTCCATATCTCATCGTCTTTTCCGCCCATATATTCGAGCACATCATCAAGCAGCTTTTCATCCGGTCTTATATAATACCTGACAAACGGTATAACCATCTTTTTGATCATAGGTAATATCGGTCCGTGTGCCAATCCGGAAGGAACCAGCAAAATTGCTTTATCGATCCTTTGCGGAAAGCATTTGGCAAACGAAAGAAACATGGAAGAACTGTATGATGACACCACAAACGATACCTTATCTTCTTTGTAGAAATCCAGTATTTCAGATATCCATTGTCCGTATTCATCTTTCATGCTGCTTATATTTCTGTATGGTTCACTCTTTCCGGGCATCCCCACAACATCGGGCGCAATGATGCAGTATTCCTTAAGCAGCGGTAAAAACAGCCTGATATTAAGCGGTGTTATCCCGTTACCGCCGTGGATTGTGCATATCCTTGGCTTTGTTTGATCTCCGACTAAGAGTGAATGTGTCTGTCCAAAAGATGTATTTATATAGTTTTCCAAATAGGGCACATCTAAAGATTCCATGACTCTGTCATAGAATTCATGCATCCTGCTCATGCTATCTTCATCTTTGTATACGAATGCAGCTTTCTTCATTAATCATCCCTTTAATAAAAAATCCGTGATCATCTTCTTTTCATCAAAAGTAAGATCATGTACATGTCCTCTGTCCTTTAACAGATAAGTTTCACAGTTCGGTATTATCTGTTTTGACCTTTTAATGATTCCTTTTGCCGGAAACAGGCAATCTTTCTCCGCCGCCATCACAAGTGTCGGTGCCTTGCATTTTTTCATTCTCGCCGAAGAAACATTTGTCGGCATGGCGGTCTTGACCTTTATATGATCTATGCTCAGCTTTGCAGTCTGATACAGATCATCGGGGATATTATCCTCTGAAAGAGCCATCGGTATCATCGTCTTTTTTAACCAGTTTTGTTTTCCCGTTATCCAGTACATGATCATAGGAAACATCATCTGAGCATTCTTTAACTGAAACGCGTTCTTTATCCCCGAAGGAATGTACATGACCACACGCTTGATCCTGTCAGGAACCTCGCACATGGTTTTGGCAATGACTCCGCCTCCGAACGATCCTCCGAACAGGCTCATACTTTCGTATCCAAGCGCACTTATCACTTCGCCTGTCCATTTCCCATAATCATAATTGAATGCCGAAAGACTTCTTTCCGCACTTTTTCCAGGGTGTCCGATAATGTCTACAGCATATATATGGAAATCATCAAATAAAAAATCGCACGCAAGCAGATTAAATGCAGAAGTTGCATTTCCTCCGTGGAAGACAAGTAAAGGTTCTCCCTGCAGCGAACCCGTTTCTATAAGATGTGTCCTGCCAAAGGATGTCTCCACATATACATCTTTATATGGAACGTTCAGTCTATTGAGCTGTTCATCATAAAGGGATAATATCTTCTTTTTTCCTTCCTCTGATTTATATATCGATCCTGTTTTCACTGTTTATTCCCTCAATCCATGTAAAAAACTTATCCTGTGTATCGTTTTCATTTCTTGTTTCAAGAAATGAACCAACACAATACCATGAATGCGTATTCTTCCTGTCGGTCACACCATACAATTCACATCCATTGCCCACCTGTTTTGCTCTTTTTGCAAAATCCTCGGCACATGCATATTCTATCAGTCCGTCATGTATGCTCTGAATGAGTAGCATGGGGATATGATTTTTACTCATAATACTTACAGGCTCTGCGTTATGATTATCATAGCCTTTTTCAAAAAGAAGCTTCTCAAGATAAGCTATCGTCTTCGTCTGATCATCCCTGAAACTATACGGTCCACCGAAACCGACAAACCCTTTGATATCAGAAATATCTACACCATACTCCCTCTGAACCGATGACGAATAACAGAGTATCGATGCAAGATGGGCTCCGGCCGAAGGTCCCGCAACAATAATACAGGATGTATCAATGTTTCTCTCATTCAGGTATGAAACAGAAGCATTGAAACAGTCACATACATCTTTTATCTGACTGGGATACTTATTTTTAGGCGATAATCTGTATCCCGCAGATATCATTACATACCCTTCCGATGCTACTCTCTGTCCCACATGATCAAAAGAGCTCGGACTGCCGCTATTCCATCCACCGCCGTGTACCCAGAATATTACGGTATTGCTTTTCTTTCTTTTTGGTTCATAACAGAGAAAATACTGCTCTTTCTCTTTTCCGTATGAAATCCGTTCAGGCCTAATCTCCTTCTTTTTACTGCGCATCTTAAAAAACAGCGCAACATAACTGAGATTCTCACGGACATAATCATTCATTTAATTATCTCCCATCATCCGAATATCTGCATGACAAGTCCTTTTATAAGAAACCTTGTACTGCCGTTAATGTTTTCTTCCCCTATAACCTGCTTATACATTCCTCCAAACAGTACCATGGTAAACGCACCGACCATTTCATCAACGTTTAGTCCTTTATCTTCTATCACAGTCTCAAACAGACCTGCCCCGATCTGTCTGTCATGCTTAACATGATCTTCCAATACCTCTTTGGGAAGCTTTGATAAGACCATATCCATGGCTTTAGGATCAAGTAATACCCTAAGGCAGGAATTGCGGGTGATCTTTATCGCTCCCATGATGACATCCACCACCTCATCAATATGCTTTGAGAATGCTACGTTCTTAGTTGGGTCGATACAAAAATCATTTTTGATCTTATACATTCCATCCTGAATATATCTGTCAACCTGATCATGAAACTCCTGTGCACAATCAAATAAAAGCATCTCCTTGGACGGGTAGAACAGATAGAATGTACCCTTGGGTATACCGGCTCTTTTTACCAGTTCATCTACAGTTGTCTTTTTGACACCTTTTTCCTGCATGAGTATATTTGCTTCTTTTTTTAATCTTTCAACAATCTCTGTTCTTTCCTTATCGGAATATATCTTGGGCATGTCAGATCCTCTTTTTGACCAATTTTATATTTTTAGTCATAATAGCTCTTAAGATCTTTTTTGTCAACAATAAATTGATGCGTATTGACATTCGAAGGTTTTGATTTATAATATAAACATATTTATATAAATAGATTTATATTATAAGGAGATGTCATGGCAAGAAAAGTCACCATTTCAAAAGAAGTCATCCTCAAATCTGCACTAAACATGCTTATCAGAGACGGTTATTCATCCATTAATGTTAAGACTCTAGCCTCAGAGATAGGCTGTTCAACCCAGCCTATTGTATGGCATTTTGAAAACATGGAAGGTTTCAGGAAGGCGTTGAGCAGATATGCTCTTGATTATGCAAACAGCAAAAGGGTTTCATCAAAAGATGCTGCTAAAAACTTCGAAAACATGGGGAGCAGCTATGTGGAGATGGCAATAGATGAACCAAATCTTTTCAAGTTTTTATACCTCGGACAGAGTTCCTATGAACTTATGGACAGTTTCAAAGATGAAGATAATAAAGCAATGGCAATACAAATTGCTGAAAGATTCGATATAAGCAAAGAACAGGCTCTCAACTGCATAAAAAACATCATCTTCTATTCTCACGGCATAGCAACCATGGTCGCGACCGGTGTTATAAAAATATCACAAAAAAAGATGATGGAAATGATCAAGCAGGCATCCGAAGCTTTCCTGATGAAGGAGAAAGGATACCAGAATGAATAAAAAAAGTCTGTACTGGCTGCTCCCAAGCCGTAGCATTGTATTTATACTATTTTTTCTTACAGTGGCTGGTCTTACTCATAAACACGTTGAGGACATCAGTAATATATGGTCATTCTCTGTTTCTGTCATAAACATATTTTTCATTCTTTTACTCATATATGTTTCTGGGAAAGAAGGAATGTCATATAAAAAACTGATTAACTATGAGAAAGGAAAAGCAAAGATCAGTCAGATCCTGATCGTATCGGCTATCATAATCATCATCGGAATGAGCGGGATGTTTCTTGCAGGGATCCTGTGCTTCGGTTCAACAATGCCTTCTTGTTCACTTCTGATAATCAGTCCCATACCGGGATTCCTTGCGATCATAAATGTGTTTCTGCTACCGGTATCAACCACTCTTGCAGAAGACGGTCTTTATCTTGGATGCGGCGTTAATGCCATAAAAAACAAAAAGGCATCAATACTGATACCGGCTTTTTTCTATGCTCTGCAGCATTGCTTTATTCCCGTGCTGTTTGATACCAGATATGTCATATACCGCTTTCTCTCATATCTGCCATGTACGATATTTATATGCCTTTACTATGAGAAAAAGGAAGACCCTTTGCCTGTCATGGTGGGACATGCACTCTTAGATGTCGCAACAGTACTTGAGATTCTCGCCGCCAGTCTGATACCGGGCTTTTATGAATCCATGTGTTCAATGATCTGATCTTAAGTTACGAAAAGCAGAAAGAAATATATAATTAATGGTATCTGGATTTTCATATAGTAAAAGCAGTATAACTTAGAATCGGGAGATGCTCATGTTAAAGAAATTTCTGATAATCATATTGTCTGTCATTATAACACTTACTCTTGTCGCATGTGGATCAAAGGAATCATCAAAAGCAGATTATGACAGCGTAAGGGACGCGGTACTTGCTCATAAGAACGGAGAAGATATTACCGGCAAGACTGTTACTGTAACAGCCACAATGGATGCTGACAACCTTGTAATATACTTCATGCCGGATACAAAAGTAGGCGCAAATCTGTACGTTACACTTTTATCGAATGATAATAAGGATGATCTTCAAAAAATTGAAAACATAAAAGAAGGTGATACAGTCGATGTAAAGATCGGTTACATCGATGATCACCTCGAAAAAAGTATCTATCTTTTTGCTACTCTTCCATAAAATACTGCATCAGTTCATATTTCAGTTTGCTTCCTTCTCTGATCTCCGCAGGAAGCAGTGCTCTTGCAACCAGTTTTAGATCATCAGAATCTATATCTGTTCTTTTTAAATTTGCATAATCACCGTCTATACTCACAACTTCATAATACCAAGTATCCATTTTAATCCTCCCATATGATCTTATTTACATGAAATTATATCATGAATGTAACAATCACTAAAGACTGTCAGTACAGAGCAGAACCCTCATATCCATATTTACTGATTAAACTCCCCAGACGATAGTACAGAAAAAAGAAAAAATCACTTGCATTATTGGTAAAAATATTGTAATATAACTTGTGCTGACAGAAAATCAGTTCAAATATAGCGCTATCGCCAAATGGTAAGGCAACGGACTCTGACTCCGTCATTTTCTAGGTTCGAATCCTAGTAGCGCTGCTCAAGGGATCGATAATTCGATCCCTTTTTTCATTGTCAAAAAGCACCGTATTTATGCGGGTTTCGGCAGTTCTTGATCAAAAAAATTCATCTACATTTCAACGCAAACAGTATCAGAAACACCTTTCCAAAAAGTGTACGCTTTTCGTAAATTCTAGTGATAATCTGCCCCAAGTTGAATAGTTTGGGACAAGGTTTGGGTCAAGGTTTTTACGCAATTCGTAATCACAAAAGTAATTCAAAAAAGAGTAATTATTCTGTGTTTCATTGTTTTGGAAATAATCCTCTGTTAATGTTTTCCGAAGAATAGTTGTAAATATAATCCACATGACATATAATCAGCTTAACAAGAAGTCGGTGAAGCAGTCTGCAGCTGCTTAATCCAGCGATCAGACTATTAAAGAACAGCCATAACCTACCAAGTTATAGTGGCTGTTCTTTATTTATCTTACCTAAATTTGAGAACTACTGCAATTACCGCGCATAACATGATGATGATTTGGATCACATCAGAAAGGGTTATATCATCTTCAATTAACAGTATCAGAATAACATATTAGAGGAATCTATTTTGTACTTTTATTCATTTACCGCTTACTTAACATACGTTATCATAAGTTCATGAATGATATATATATAAATCGCATATAAATGTTCATGGGAAAGGTTTAAATGGAAGAAAAGAGAAAAAACAAAACCATACTCACAATATGTTATCTTATATTTTGTATTCTGCTTGTAGTGCTTATAGCTTTCTTTGTATTAGACTGCATAGACTATTCAAAGGGTATAAAAACAGAAGCAAAGGTAACAGAAGTAATACATAAGAGAGCAAAAAACGGTAACGGAAAATCATCCAAACGAACGATTTTGCATATAGATTACGAGGCTGATAATGAGAATTATTCGACAACGGTGTATCTATCTGGTAACAAGCTTTATTCGATAAATGATACGATAACGGTATCCTATGATCCGGGTGATCCTCAAAAGATATGCGCAAAAAATCGTCTGTTTCAGGAATTCAGAGTTTTGCTTTACTACAGTTTATTTGTTATTATAATGATCGCTCTTTTGATACGTTCGAAAAGAGACAGTAGTAGAAGAAAGGTAATAGAATGATCCATACAATCTACAATAACACAGCTTTGATCAGATTCATCGAAATGCTCCCGCTTATAACCATTTATGCTATTATCATCCTGGTAAGAAGAGACAGGAAAAAGCAGCAAGAGAAAAAGGAAGAGAACAGAGTATACACAAATATGAGTTATAACGCTGATTTCATAAGTAAAAGTGAGTATGTAAATACTTTGGATCGAATCGAAAAAATGCTTAAGGATGATGCTTCAAAAGAAAGTGTCATTGATTACATAGAAAAGATCAAATGGTACAACTGATACTTTAGAATTTAAGGGTATTCACCCTTAATAACAATATAGGAGCCGCCCATACTGCCAAACGGACGGCTCCATTTATTTAACCTTTATGAAATCACATATCTTTCATCTGTTCATAAGTAATACCGTATTTTTCAGCTATATTTCTGGCATATGAACTTGTATCCGGTGCGCTGCGTTTTACTTTAAATGTGTTTTTGTTATCCTTTATCTCCATCACCACACTGATTATATCGCTTTCACCTTCCCAATCTTCCATTTTGGAAATACTTGAAGCCAGTTCGTGAAGATGAGTATTGAAAATAACATATGAACCTTTTTCCTTCAAGATTCGAAGAAGATCTTTCGAAAGGTATAAAGCGTCTGCGGCAGATGTAGTGGAAAATGTCTCATTAAACAGGATAAGAGTCTCTTTGTCAGATCTCTTTACTATCTCTCTGATCCTTACAGCCTCTTCACCGAGTCGCCCGTAATTGATCGTAAGATTTTCATCGATTGGAAAATGTGTAAGGATATTCTTAAACGGCATTCCTTTGCAAACATCAGCCGTTACAAACATCCCCAGAGACGCCATAACGGATATCAGTCCAACTCCCTGTTCGAGTATAGTCTTTCCTCCTCGATTGGGACCTGTCAAAATAAAAATGCGCTCTTTTTTCAAAAAAGAAAAATCATTTTTTACGATATCTTTCTGATCGTCTATCGCAAGTCTGATATTATATAAGCCTTTTATCTCAAAACCCTCAGTCTGTTCTATCTGAGGAAATGATATGTTATGATCGTTTGAATTAAGCTTTCTTCCAAGTTCAGCCACACACAGATAGAAGATAAGACTGTTATAAAGATCGGTAAGCAAGTGAGTATCATATTTTGAATGCTTTGCGATAAGACGTTTTACTTCTCCCAGATGCTTCCAAAGATGCTTTTTCATATATGGTGTCATGGATACCAAAAGAGGATCTATGACTTTATATTTCTTAAAAGGCGTGTTTATCTTATAACCAACACCCATCTCAGCTATAGAATAACTGGATCTTGGTTTATAATCTACAAACTCAATGGCGGTTACACTTTCCATGTCGAGATCCGGCGTAAAGGTAACTCCCACAATAGCACCCCTTATGTTTGAAAGATCCTCATGTATCCTTATAATGTCAGGTTTGACTGACTTGAAATTCTCATCGTTTATTATATCTTTCAACTGATCTCTTAAATTGATCAGACCTTCCGATGAGATGTCATTTTCATTGAGTGCATCATACAAAGACTCTACAACTTCAACCCAGACTTTAAGCTCTCTGAGATTCTCAAGAAGTGCCATAAGTGCATTATCCTTATCGAGCATATTTCTGGTCTCGCTGCCATAATACCGAAGCACATTTATCGAATCAATGGATTCTCTTATGGCACTGCATAATCTATCATTGGACATCAGATCCCTTACGATCTCCTGACGATATGACATATCGACCATTTCAACCGGGATCTTTGTCATGATATCCATAAGGATCTTTCGCTCATCATTAACAATAGTCATGTAGTCGATAACTTCCTTAAGCGCTATGTCTTTGACAGTTTCATCAGACAATTCGCAGTATCGCTCTTTACCAGTTGTTTTATAAAGGATATCCATCACCTATACTCCTGTATAACGAATGATATATGTTATCTGCAATACTCATAGATCACTCCGAACCATTCCCTGACCAGATATGTCGGATAGAACCACCAGTGGGTATGTGCAGATACAGCATAGCATTCAAGACCTAGTTTTTCCGCAATAAGAGAGGCTCTGCATTCATGAAATTCATTGGTCACTATCGCTATACGATGCTCAAGACCTCTTTCCTCTATAATAGCATAAGAATACTCCAAATTTTCAATGGTGGATGTAGATTTGTCCTCCATGATCAGCCTTTCTTTGGATATACCGTTGTTGACCAGATAATCATACATGCACTTTGCTTCACTGACGGCCTCATCTTTTCCCTGACCTCCCGATAAGATACAAACGGTATCCTCGTGTTTTTCCATATACTCCAATGCTGTTTTCAATCTTTCTGAAAGCATCAGACTCGGCCTTCCGTTACGAACATGGCAGCCCAGAACCACAAGAGTAACATCTCCTTTCGGCTCGTTATGAGAGACTCTGTACATAAATACGGATATAAACAATATCAAAACGATCATAAGCAAAAAGACAAGTAAAGAAGATATGACAACAATCTTCCCTGCTCGTCTTTTTAATATCGCTTTTATAAAAGAATTAATCTTTTGTGTAAAAATACTATAAAATACAAGTGTTGTGCTAAAGAGGATACCAACCATATTACCAAGGTTTATTATCCTGCTGATAAGCGGTATGCAAAATAGCATTAACAACACTGATCCAACTATAAGAGTCATTATTCTAACAGCCTTCAAAACCCACCTCACATAATACAGATATTATCATTGCATCTTATATTCTAAAGTCCAAAGGTAAGTTTTTCTTTGCTATTTGATTAAGAATTTATTAAACTTCAAACAGCAGATCCGCATATGTAGGGAAAGGCCAGTAATCCTTGTCCACTATTCGCTCAAGTTCGTCTGCTGCGTGACGAAGGGTATCCATAGCAGGAACAACCTTTTCACGATAGTAAAAGGCCTGCTCTTTCCCTCTTTCCATGACAGAACCGATCTTCTCTATAGAAGACAGATTCACTCTTGCTTCCTGCATAGCAGTAAGAAGTCCGCTGACACGCTTCAAAAGATCTGATGTCACGACAGATTCAACTCCTGCCGCCTTGGTCGCATTGACAGTCTCAGCCAGCATTCCCACATACTGTATAACAGCAGGAACAAGCTGCTTGTTTGCTATATCGACCATTGTGAGTGCTTCGATGTTTATCGTTTTCGCATACTGTTCATAAAGGATCTCTGCACGCGATTCAAGTTCGGCTTTTGTAAATATTCCAAACTTTTCAAAAAGTCTTGTTGCTTTTTCAGTTGTAAGAGCACTTACAGACTCAACCATTGAAGGTATGTTAGGAAGTCCTCGTCTTGCTGCTTCTTCTATCCATTCTTTTGAATACCCATCACCATTGAATATTATTCTCTGATGTTTTGTAAGATATTCTTTTATGAGATCGTGAACTGCACTGTCGAAGTCATCCGCTGCTTCAAGTCTGTCGGCCGCCTCACAAAAACTCTCTGCAACTATAGCATTTAGTATTATATTGGGGCTTCCGATGGAATCTGAACTTCCCACCATACGGAATTCAAACTTATTTCCGGTAAATGCAAACGGAGAAGTCCTGTTTCTGTCTGTAGCGTCTATCTCAAAATCAGGAAGTGTAGATACACCCGTCTGAAGTGTTCCGCCCTCTTTAAGTGTTGCAGCCTGTCCGGTCTCAACCAGCTGTTTTACAACATCCTCCAGCTGTTCACCAAGGAAAACGGATATGATGGCCGGCGGTGCCTCCATGCCTCCTAGTCTGTTATCATTTCCCACATTTGCAGCGCTCTGTCTTAACAGATCCGCATGGGTATCAACTGCTTTTAGAATGCAGGCAAGTACAAGCAAAAACTGGATGTTCTCATTCGGACTTATTCCGGGTTCAAGAAGATTGAGTCCCGTATCGGTAACTATAGACCAGTTATTGTGCTTACCGGAACCGTTCACACCTTCAAACGGCTTCTCATGAAGAAGGCATCTGAGTCCGTGATGACCTGCAACACGCTTTAATGTCTCCATTACGATCTGGTTATGGTCAACGGCTACATTTGCTGATTCATATATGGGAGCAAGCTCATGCTGAGCCGGTGCGACCTCATTATGCTGCGTTTTGGATGTAATACCCATCTTCCACAGTTCTATGTTTACATCGTGCATGAATGCGCCGACACGCTCTCTTATGACACCGAAATAATGGTCATCCATCTCCTGACCCTTTGGTGCCGGAGAACCAAACAATGTTCTTCCCGTAAATATCAGATCCTCACGCTCAAGAGCTTTGGCCTGATCGACCAAAAAATACTCCTGCTCGGCACCCACACTGGGTGTTACTTTTTTTGCATCGGTATTTCCAAACAGTCTAACAATCCTTAAAGCCTGCTTATCCAAAGCTTCCATTGAACGTAAAAGAGGAGTCTTCTTATCAAGTGCCTCTCCCGTATATGAGCAGAATGCTGTGGGTATGCAGAGTGTCGAACCTACTGCCTGTTCCTTTAAAAAAGCAGGACTTGTGATATCCCAGGCTGTATATCCTCTCGCTTCAAATGTTGCTCTGAGTCCTCCTGAAGGAAATGAAGAAGCATCAGGTTCACCTTTTATCAGCTCTTTACCAGAAAACTCCATGATCATCTTTCCGTCCGCATCCGGATGAGTGATAAACGAATCATGTTTCTCCGCAGTTATACCGGTGAGAGGCTGGAACCAATGTGTATAGTGAGTTGCTCCTCTCTCAACAGCCCAGTCCTTCATGGCTTTGGCTACGATATCCGCTGTCGCTTTTGATAACTCACCACCGTTTTCAATGACATCTTCTACCTCGGCAAATGCTTCTGCCGGAAGCCTGTCACGCATGGTACCCATGGTGAATACATTGGATGCAAAGATCTCTTCAACGTTCATAATGTCTCCTCTGTTTATATAAATGTATAAAAAATCTCCTAATTATTGCTGACTCTCAGAATATCATAGATCTCGGGCTGTATACTGAGATCAAGATGAATCTCCTGTCCCGGATGAGGACATGATTCAACTGACTCGCCGTCAGCATTATACATGGCATTTACCTTTGTTGCAATATTCCTGCCGTCCGGTTTCATGATTTCTATCTCATCACCGACACAGAATTTATTTTTCTGTTCTATCACAGCAAAGCCGTCACTGTCAATATTCGCTACGGTTCCAAGATAGATATACTCATTTATATATGTATTTGTATCATATACCTGTGCTTCATCACTAGGCTTTCCAAAATAAAAACCTGTTGTGAATCTCCTGTAGGTACACTTGGATATTTCTTCTTTATACCAGTCCATGTTTGCACGATATACATCCTCACCATTTTTAAGATCATCAATGGCTTTTCTGTATGTTCTTGCAACCGTGGCAACATAAAGAGCGGTCTTCATGCGGCCTTCTATCTTAAAAGAATCTATCCCTGCTTCTATCAGTTCCGGGACATATTCTATCATGCACAGATCCTTCGAATTGAATATATATGTTCCTCTTTCATTCTCATATACCGGATAATACTCTCCCGGACGGGTCTCTTCCATAACGGAATATTTCCATCTGCAAGGATGAGTACAAGCCCCCTGGTTAGCATCCCTTCCGGTAAAGAAGTTGCTTAGCAGACATCTTCCCGAATATGAGATACACATGGCTCCGTGAATGAAGCTTTCTATCTCCATCTCCTCAGGTATATGATCCCTTATCTCTCTAAGTTCCTTAAGTGAAAGCTCTCTGGCACTCACAACACGTTTTGCACCCATCTTCCACCAAAAATCATAGGTCAGATAATTGGTGTTATTGGCCTGTGTGGATATATGTATATCAATCTCAGGACACTCCTCTTTTGCCAGAGTGAACATACCCGGATCCGATATGATCAGGGCATCAGGACCGATCTTGCCCAATTCTTTAAAATACTCTCTTGCGCCATCAAGATCATAATTATGGGCAAGAATATTGGCAGTAACATATACCTTGACACCTCTATCGTGTGCAAATGCGATGCCCGCCTTCATATCATCGGCGGAAAAGTTCTTTGCTTTGGCTCTGAGTCCGAAAGCCTCTCCTCCGATATATACCGCATCAGCTCCGTATATGACTGCCGTCTTTAAGACCTCAAGATTGCTTGCCGGTACAAGTAATTCTGTTTTTCTTTTATTGTTTACCATATTGATGTTCTCGATCAGATATTGCCGATCTTACTGATTCTTTACACTTACCGTTATACCGTCACCCACAGGAAGTATAGCCGTTGTCAGCTGATCATTATGTTTAAGCTCATAAAGATACTCTCGCATCCTGTTGTGTATAGTCCTGTTTCTGCGTACTATCGCATATTTTGATTCTATTATATCTCCATCCTGCAGTACGTTGTCTGATATTAGTGTTCCACCGCTTTTAAGCAGTCTTAAAATATCCAGAAGATAATTGATATACTGTCCCTTTGCGGCATCCATAAATATCAGATCGTATGTATCCGACAATGTTGGAAGGATCTTTAGTGCATCTCCCTGCAAAAGCGTGATCACATCATCTTTGCCGCACTTTTTAAAATTCTCTTTTGCGATCGGTATGCGGGGTTCATAATTCTCAATTGTTGTTATCTGACATCCTTCCGGTGCATACTCGCTCATCAAAAGTGCCGAAAACCCAATAGCAGTACCGACTTCGAGTATCTTCATCGGTTTGATACTCTTCATCACATATCTTAAGTAAGCCTGCATATCTTTGCGTATGATAGGCACATAGGTCTCCAATGCATACTTTTCTATCTCATCCAGATATGATGGATTGCCCGGATCAAGTGAATTGATAAATGATACTGTTCTCTCATCTACCATCACTCTTCTCCTTCAACAGTCCCTTGTTCATCTTCTATGGGACCGTATCCGTCAGTCTTGATATCAGGATCGTCACCGAACTCTTCAAGCATCATTTCACTTTCTTCAACCTTGAAAGGCACTTCCTGCTCATCTGCGCCGTAAAGGAGCTCTTCCTCAGTCATTTCCTTTTCAGCATCTGCCATGATCAGGATCATCTCGCTTGCTGTCATGGACGTATTCAGTTCATATTTACCCGGCTTGATCTTACCATGATACTCGTTTGCAAGTTCCTGTATAAAGAACAGTTTTGCATCTCTGATAAGTCCCTTGTTCTCGAGCATCTTTCCGATCTCCATAACGGAATTGTCCTCACCTATGGTCACCTGTATATCGGTTCCTTCGCCTGTTATGGTCACCGGCGGTTCAGTAAACACTCTGTATCCGTAGTTGTAAGCCATCACCGCATATTTACGGATGAACATCACAACAAGGAACCCTATTACAACTTTGACCGCTATTGAGAATATCGATCCGATGATCTCTTTAACATTGTCACTCATGCGTTACCCTTTCAAAATATCCGGCTATCAGATCTCCTGTATTATCGGAATGATCATGGGACGTCTTTTTGTCTTCTTCCATACATAATCACCAAGAGAGTCTCTGATTGCCGATTTTATCTTTCCCCAGTCGGTTATCCCTCTGTCAAGAAGGTCACCCACAACCTCATGCATAAGCTCGGTAGCTTCTTCCATGAGTTCCTCTGATTCCCTTACATATACAAATCCTCTTGATACTATATCAGGACCTGCCATAAGCTCGCCTGTTGTCATATCAAGAGCAAGTACAACCGTCATCATTCCTTCTTCGGAAAGCTGTTGCCTGTCTCTTAAAACTATCGTTCCGACATCTCCGACACCTATGCCATCAACAAACACCGCTCCGGTCTGGACCTTACCTGTAACTCTTGCAGTGTCCATGTTCATCTCAAGGATATCTCCTGATGAGAGTATGAATATCTTATCCTTTTCCATACCCAGATCCATAGCAAGTTTAGCCTGTGCCATAAGATGCTTATATTCTCCGTGTACCGGGATTGCGTATTTGGGTTTCACCAGTGAATATATAAGCTTGATCTCCTCCTGACATGCATGTCCCGAAACATGTGCATCCTGGAAGATGACCTCTGCTCCTTTCATGGCAAGCTCATTTATGACCTTGGTCACGGCTTTTTCATTTCCCGGTATCGGATTTGAAGAAAAAATAATCGTATCTCTTGCACCGATAGAGATCGTCTTATGTATGTCAGCTGCCATACGGCTAAGTGCTGCCATACTCTCACCCTGCGAGCCTGTTGTTATTATACAGGTTTTCTCCTCGGGATAATTCTTTATCTGCTCTATCGGTATAAGTGTATTGGGCGGGATATTCATATATCCGAGTTCCGAAGCGGTCTCTATTATATTGACCATGCTCCGGCCTTCCAATACAACTTTTCTTTCAAATTTGTATGCAGAATTTATGATCTGCTGAACTCTGTCGACATTGGAAGCAAATGTCGCAATGATAAGCCTCTTGCTCCTATGCTCGGAAAATATGGTATCAAATATCTTTCCCAGAGTCCTTTCCGACGGAGTGAAACCGGGTCTTTCGGCATTGGTCGAATCACACATAAGCGCCATTACACCTTTGTGACCGATCTCCGCGAATCTCTGCAGATCTATCGCATCTCCGTAAACAGGTGTGTAGTCGACCTTAAAGTCACCTGTATGCACAACAATGCCTGCCGGTGAGTATATCGCCAGCGCAGCCGCATCCACTATACTGTGATTTGTCTTTATAAACTCTATCCTGAACTGTCCGAGGTTTATACTCTGCCCGAACTTTACTATCTTTTTCTTTATCTGATTCTTAAGATCATGCTCCTCAAGTTTATGATCTATAAGCCCCATTGTAAGCTTTGTAGCATAAATCGGAACATTCATTTCTTTAAGTATATAAGGCAGTGCTCCTATATGATCCTCATGACCGTGAGTTATTATAAATGCCTTAACTCTGTCTATATTATTCTTCAGATAAGTAACATCAGGTATTACGAGATCGATACCCAGCATGTCATCAGAGGGAAAACTCAATCCGCAATCAATCACAATAATACTGTCTTCATATTCGAAGGCAGTAATATTCATACCTATCTGCTCAAGTCCGCCGAGAGGGATGATCTTCAGCTTACCTGTTTTAGTTTTTTCTTTATTCAAATTCCTTTCTCCTTATGCTATACGAACTTAACATCCTCCAGCAAGTCCTCAAACACTCCGGCAACTGCTTTAAGTTCCGTATCATCATCAACGATGGCATAAACACTCTCCTTGTCCTCGTCCTTGGACATATCCTTTAAGATGAGTGCTTCTCCGTCACCTTCTTCAAAATCCGTTACAAGTATATAATTTGTTCCGGAGATCCTTGTCTGTTCCAAAACAAAGAATTCTACCGGCTCGTCCCCATCGGGACAAAAAACAACTTTCTCAAGTTTCATATTTTTTCCTTTATACTATCGATATATTCCTGCAGAATAAACGTTGCCGCTATCTGGTCAATATACTGCTTTCTGTCTGCTCTTTTTACACCCGTCTCGGAAAGTACTTCATCGGCAGCCACTGTGGTTAGTCTCTCATCCCACAATATCACTTCAAGTCCTGTACGTCGTTCGAGTTTATCCTTAAACTCTTCGCTTATAACAGCTCTTTCTCCGATAGAATCATTCATGTTCTTGGGGTATCCAAGCACTATCTTTGAAACATCATATTCTTCAATGATAGCCTCAATACGTGCAAGAGTCTGACGCAGTTTGTTCTCTTCTTTTCTTGTGATCGTTTCCAAAGGCTGGGCGGTTATAAGCATGGGATCGCTCAATGCTACCCCGACTGTCTTAGAGCCCAGATCCAGTCCCATTATCCTCATGTAAACCCCGGCATCACTTTAAAAGCTTCGTATTGATGTATTCGGTAAGAAGCTCCTCTACAAGCTCATCTCTCTCTACTTTCTGTATCATGCTCCTGGCATTGTTGTGGCTTGTAATGTACGTAGGATCCCCAGACATGATATAGCCGACTATCTGATTGACGGGATCGTAACCTTTTTCCTTCATGGCTTCAAAAACCATCTCGAGAATTATCTTTACACTGGTTTCCTTTTCAACATCTACTTTAAAGAATTGTGTTGCTCCCATTTCTCCCATAAGTCTTCTCCTCCTTTGGTGCAGTTTATGTAAACAATACCACCTTTCATAATAACATTTTTAGCCCTATATTTTCAACAGCATTGTATCATTTTGCAAAAATCCGCAGACCTGCCCTTTTACGATCTCGTTCAGTCCAAGTTCACCCAGAACAGCCATTTTGACATAATTTTTTGTATGACCTGTCGTATAAGTCTCACCTTCATATACTATATGATCTTCGGTAAGTATCTCTTCTTCTTTTCCAATGAGTTTTGATTCAAATGCTTTCTTGTTTTCAGCACATATCTGTTCAAGGACGTCGCTTCTTTTTGCCTTTACAGCCTCTGTAAGCTGTCCCTGCATACGGTCTGCCACAGTTCCTTTTCTTCTTGAAAACTTAAATATATGTGTCTCATAAAAACCTATGCTCTCAACAAAGCTTTTCGACTTTTCAAATTCCTCCTCGCTTTCCATGGGGAACCCGACTATTATGTCCGTTGTGATCGCAGGATGCTCAAAATACTGTCTTATAAGCAAAACAGCTTTTGCATAATCATCACATGTATATCTTCTGTTCATCCTGACAAGAGTCTCATCGCAGCCGCTCTGCAAAGAAAGATGAAAATGTGGACAGATCTTTTGTATGGCAGCGATCCTCTCTAAAAATTCCTTAGTGATCACTCTCGGTTCAAGTGAACCGAGTCTTATCCTTTCTATTCCTTCTATCTTAGCCACTCTTTCGATCACATCTATAAGAGCCTCATTGGTAAATGCTTCTTTAGCGACTGCATTGTAGGAAGTAGGCTCATTCAAAAGATCCAGGCCATATGAACTCAGATGGATTCCGGTAATGACCACCTCCTTGTATCCGGCTTTGGCGAGTCCCATTATCTCCTCTGTGATCTGTTCGGGTCTTCTTGATCTGATCCTTCCTCTTGCATAAGGAATGATGCAATATGTGCAGAACTGATCACAGCCATCCTGTATCTTTACATCCACTCTGGTCCGCAGTATTGATGCATCTATCCCGCAATCCTCATATTCAACGGGTTTGCTTAAGTCTTCAACCACAATGCTCTTTCCTTTGGATGAAATATAGTCCTCTACTATACTTACCAGTTCGCTCTTGTGATTATTACCGATAACTATATCCACCGCTTCATCTGCCTGTGCCCCTTTTGTATCGGTCTGAGCATAACAGCCTACAGCTACCACAACAGCATTCTCATTCTGTTTCTTTGCCTTGTGCAGCATCTGACGGCTTTTTCTGTCCGCGATATTGGTCACACTGCAGGTATTTATAACATATATGTCTGCTTTTTGTGAAAAGTCCACAATTTGCCAGCCCGCTTTTAGTGCATTTTGCTGCATCATTTCTATTTCGTATGCATTTACTTTGCAACCCAGATTGTGGAATGCTACAGTTTTCATGTTTTTCTCCGGTTTTTTCGTTAATCTTTATGTCTTGACTTTTTAACCCCTCACCTTTAAGATTGTAGTCGTAAGGTACATAAGATTTACAACAAAAGGAGGAGAACAGTATGAAGACAGTTCAGATTTCATTAAACTCAATCGACAAGGTAAAGTCATTCGTAAATGATATCACAAAGTTCGATTATGATTTCGACTTAGTATCAGGCAGATATGTAATCGATGCAAAGTCTATCATGGGTATCTTCAGTTTGGATCTTTCTAAGCCTATCGACTTAAACATCCATGCAGAAGAAAACATTGATGCTGTACTTGATGTACTTAAGCCTTACATGATCTAATCGTAAGTGCTGAGTATTTAAGCACAGTCGACCGGTCATCCGGTCATTTAAAAAGAGTTTAACGCAAGACAAAAGTCTTGCGTTTTTTTATTTCTCTATTTTTACTATGATCGTTTCTTTTGTATCAAGCGCTGTCTTAACCAGATCATCTATAACCTCGTCAAGATTATGCTCATGTCTTTTTATTATGCTTAAATTGGGTTTTGTCACGGGATGCTTTGCTACAAATATCGTACAGCAGTCCTCAAACGGAAGGATCGAAGTCTCATAAGTACCAATCTTTTCGGATATGCTTATGATCTCCTGCTTATCCATACCTATGCAGGGACGATAAACAGGCATAGTACATACTTCATTTGTGCATGCAAGACTGTGCATTGTCTGGCTGGCAACCTGTCCTATGGATTCACCCGTTATAAGTCCGAGACACTCTGTTTCTTCCGCTATCGACTGAGCTATCCTCATCATATAACGTCTCATTATGATAGTAAGCTCATCATGCGGACACTTCTCATATATGGCAAGCTGGATATCCGTAAAGTTGATCACATGAAGATAGATCGGCCCGCTGTATTTTGATACCTGTCTTGCCAGATCGATAACTTTCTGCTTTGCTCTGTCGGATGTATATGGCGGAGCATGGAAATATACAGCATCGATCTTGACACCCCTTTTGCTTATCATATATCCGGCCACCGGCGAATCTATTCCGCCCGACAATAAAAGCATCGCCTTACCGTTCGTACCTACAGGCATTCCTCCCGGGCCGGGTATTATCTGGGAGTAGACATATGTCTTTTCCCTTACTTCCACATACAGACAGATGTCAGGATCGTGAACGTCAACTTTTAGCTCAGGAAATGCATTAAGCAACACCTCTCCGATATCGGCATTCAGTTCCATGGAGTTCTTGGGATAGGACTTGCGTGATCTTCTTGCGAACACCTTAAAAGTTTTATTCTTATCAGGATACTCCCTGTCAAAATAATCCACTATAACACTGCACAGATTATCAAAGCTGTTATCCTCTATCTGTATCATGGGACATATGCCAGATATTCCGAACACCGTCTTAAGATTGTCTATAAGTTCGTCATAATCAAAATCAGAAACTGCATCAACATATATCCTTCCTTCTGCTTTTCTTACTTCGAAGTCTCCTTCACAGCGTTTGCAGGCATATTTTATCTGCTGGACAAGCGCATTCTCAAAAAGATATCTGTTCTTGCCCTTGATACCAATTTCAGCATATTTAATAAGAAATGATGAATACATATCTTCTCCCTTAATGTCTTGTAAATCTTCTTAACATCGGTAATGTATCATGTAAAACTTCAAGACAGTAATCTATCTGTTCCATAGTATTGTCTTTGCACAGACTGAATCTTATTGTCGACTCAAGCATCCTCTTCTCAACCCCGATAGCCTTAAGAGTCTCCGATACAGCCGGTTTATTGGATGCGCATGCGCTGCCTGCCGATACATATATTCCCTTGTCTTCAAGCGCATGCAACAGTACTTCACTTCGAACCAAGCCAAATGAAACACTCAGTATATGCGGAGCACTTTCTCTTCCTGTAAGACCATTGATCTTTATATCTTCAATATCATCAAGTCCTTCTATCAGTCTTTGTTTCATTGTATAAAGATGATCGTTAGCATTATCCAGATCGGAATATATAAGCTCGCAGGCTTTAGCCATTCCGGCTATGCCCGGAACATTTTCTGTACCCGATCTTAAGTTTTTCTGCTGCCCTCCTCCGTGTATGATCGGATTTATCTTTACACCGTTGCCGATATATAAGAAACCGATCCCTTTAGGTCCGTGTATCTTATGAGAACTTACGGATAGCAGATCTATGTTTTGTTTTGAAGGCAAAATGCGCCATTTACCGTAACCCTGAACAGCATCAACATGAAAGAGGGTTGACGGATTTTTCCTTTTTATAGCCTCTCCCGCTTTTTCTATCGGTTCAACAGCACCAATCTCGTTATTCGTATGCATTATGGATACTATCGTGGTATCTTCTCTTATACTGTTTTCTAGTTCTGAAAGATCAACAAGACCGTTCTTATCGACTCCGAGATAAGTTACTTCATATCCGTTTTCTTCAAGATATTTACATGTATTCAGTATGGCAGGATGTTCTATCTTTGTTGTTATGATATGCTTTCCCGAACGCTTATAAGCATCGGCACATCCTATCAGAGCCATGTTGTCGGATTCCGTACCGCCCGAAGTGAACAGTATGCATCTGTCATCGACCTTTAAAGTAGATGCTATCGTTTCACGGGCATTTCTAACTATCATCTCGGCTTCCATGCCTTTTTTATGCATGCTTGACGGATTGCCGTATTCATCAAGCATAACTTTATGTATTGTATCTGCAACCTCGGGATGAACTCTTGTGGTTGCGGAATTATCAAAATAGCACTCCATCTTATTCTCTTTCCAAATGATACATCAATATACTTAAAACCGTCATTCCGGCTGTCTCAGTCCGCAGTATCCTCTTACCAAGAGTAACGGATTCAAATCCGTTTTCTCCTGCCAATTGTATCTCTTTTTCAGATATGCCTCCCTCGGGTCCGATGATTATACCTACAGACTCACCCTGTTTTATTTTTGATATAACATCTCTCGTGTGTGACATTCCTTCTGCCATCTCATACGGGATCAGCTTGACATCGAAATCTTTGGCATACTCAACTGCATTTTTGAAACTCATGGGTTCACACACCTTCGGAATGATCGCCCTCTTGCTCTGCTTGGCTGCCGCCTCAGATATAGCCTGCCACCTTGCAGTTCTGGAGGAGATCTTTTTTTCATCCAGTTTCATGACACATCTGTCCATCGTGACCGGTATGATCTCATAAACTCCGAGTTCCACTGCTTTTTGTATAACAGTTTCCATCTTATCGCCCTTGGCAAGCCCCTGGAACAGATATATCTTTGAAGGCAGTTCAACATTGTCTTCCTTTATAAATCTGAGTTCACAATCAACAGAATCCTTCAGAAATTCTCTTATGGCACATCTGTATTCTTTCGAATCCTCACCTGTTGATACACAGAACTCCTCACCCTGTTTCATGCGAAGAACATTTTTTATATGATTTACATCCGTACCCGTGATGGTAACCGTCTTATTATCAACATCTATCATCTCGGAAGGCACAAAAAACTGATGCATCTTATTATTCTTTCTTTCCTGTTACACTGACCCATTCACCCTGATAGCTGACATCAACCACCGTAAGCCCGGCATCTTTCATTGCTTTTATAACCTGATGCTCTTTATCGTTATCGTTGATTATGCCTGAGGTGATATAAACCGCACCCTTCTTCATCTGAGACACTATGACAGGTGTCAGATCAACAAGAACGCCCGCAAGTATATTTGCAAGAACTATATCATAACACTCATATCCTGCACGATCCTGAACCGACTTGTCATCTATGATATTTCCGATGATCATTTCGAATTTATCTTTGGAGATGTTGTTCTTCTCCATGTTGTCAGCCACAGCACCAACAGCACACGGATCAAGGTCCGTTCCAAATGCATGCTTCGCACCGTACATGATGGCAAGAATGGCAAGAATACCGCTTCCCGTACCAACATCCAGCACTTCACTGTCAGGCGTGATATACTTTTTCATCTGCTTTACACAAAGCTGTGTCGTATCATGCAGTCCGGTTCCGAATGCGGTTCCCGGATCTATACGCAATATCATCCTGTTTTCATCTTCTTTGGATATTTCCTCCCATGAAGGAATGACCAAAAGATCATCTATATAAAACTGATGGAAATACTTTTTCCAGTTGTTGATCCAGTCTAAATCTTCGGTCTCATCAACTGTTATACTTCCTTCTCCTATATCCATGAACTCGCTTATATCATCCAAGACCTCTCTAACGGATTCCAGTGTCATGTCTATATTAAGTTCAGAATCCTCTTCCACAAAGAAGCTAAGATATGCTATGCCGTCATCCTCCTCCGTCTGAGGCGGTATATCAACAAACATCTGCTCTTTTTCCCAAGCACTAAGCGGTACCTTATCTTCTATCTGGGCACCCTCCAATCCTATATCATATAACTCGGATATTATGATATCCTCAGCTTCAGTTGTCGTCTTGATCCTTATCCTTGTCCACTTCATAACTGATTCCTTTATCGATCATTATTTATTCAGATATGCTCCGATAACGTCCCATACCGAACTGTTCTCAAATCCCAGCTTCCACTCCGCTACTCCGGCAAGGTTATGACTGTCCATTACACTTAACTTTGCCGCGATGGATTCATTGTCCTCAAGCCATACCTGATAAAGAATGCCGTTCATCGTCTTTTCGCCGTAATACTGGCAGCATTCATCATCCCAGGCCGTATCTATTCCGTTATCCTTTACAAACGCAGCAGCCGCATCCATACCGAGTGCTTCACTGGTAACGTCTCCTCCGTTGGTCTTCCAGACACGTGTGTAGAAAGGTACGGCATTTATAACCTTCTGAGAAGGTACTTCTCTCAAAGTCTGCTCTATTCCGTCAAGAACATAGGGAAGAGATGCTACAGAGCCTGCCACTCCGCCGCTGCCCCAGTGCTCATCATATCCCATTATGATCACGTAGTCGGCAACAATTCCCTGTTCTTTTCTGTTGTAATGATTAGTAGACTCTCTGGGAACATAGTTATCTACAGAGAGCACCAGACCGTTTTCTCTGCAGGAGATCGAAAGCTCTCTTATAAATTCCACATAATGTTCGCCTGCTTCATATGAGATCTGCTCAAAATCGAGATTGATCCCATCAGCTCCCGAAGAAAGAACATCACTCACAAGGTTGTTGATAAGTCGTTCTCTCTTCGAAGTATAAGACATAAGTTCCTTGGTATTCACATCGGTATTGAAATTATCAAGAAGCGCCCATACTTCCATGCCTTTTGCATGTGCTCTGTTTACATACGAACTGTCTGCAAAACTTGTGAAATTACCCTCATTGTCAGTAAGCGAGTACCATGTGGGTGATATTACATTAATGCCTTTGGTCCCGGCTGTATATTCCTCAAATGAATCATTTCCTGCCTTGGTGTATATTGCATGCCAGGCAAGATTGATCTTATAATCCCTGTGAATGGAAGTATACTCAGGTTCTACAAAGTCATTCTCCATTTTAGGCGTAGTAGTCGTCTCATCTGCCAGATATTTATTCTCTATGTATCCCATAAGAGAATCGTCCGTCTTAACCTTGGTCCATGTATCCATTCTGTCAAGTATAACAACTTTCTCGCCCTTTACCACTTCACGAAGGATAGGACTTTTTACACCACCCTTTAATCTGACCGCATTGTCCTTATTGATCGTTGCGATCGTCTGCTCATTCCATTCGGTATAGACCTGTATACGTGCAGGGTCATTGAACAGTGTGTAATCAAATGCAGTATACTTTCTGACATAATCAAGGCTGACATACAAAACATCACCCTTCTGTATGGTGATCGGGCAGCCAAAATCCTGTTCGCTGCCACCAATCATGTAGGTGCTCTCTCCAAGATGTGACTTTATGATATCCGTAGGTGTCGTGTAGATAAACCAGTTTTCGTTATAGTCAACATAGAATCGATCATTCAAAAGATCACATACGGAATCATAATCAAGATAAACCCTGCCCTCCATCAGTTTGGCCTTTGTTTCTATCTTGCTGTCCTGCCATACTATCGCCACATCATCCGCCTGAGACAGACCATAGTATTCATTCAGATCCTGTTTTTCTTTTGAGTATGTATACTTCTCAATATACTTTGTAGCTACGACTCCCCCGCCGATAAGTACGATCAGAACTATCGCTATGATCGTAGGTATAAATTTCTTCACAAATATTGCCCCCTTTGTGTTTGAAAATATAATAGACAGTGCAGTCAGTTTTTCCTGACATACACTGCCCTATTATAGCAGTTTTTCGCTGCTTAGTCATTACTTTTTACATGATCGCTAAAAAGAAGATTCCTATTTACAGATAGTATTAATCAAGTTTTTCATATCACTTGAAAACTTACATATGATGCTCTTTATAGTCTGTCACTATCCCTTCTTCTTCTCTGCGCCTCTTTATACCCTGAAGGATAACTTTTTTCTTTTCAATCGCCTTTTGCTTATCCATCGGCGGAACATCTTTTAATTTGTAATCCATACCAAGGTTTTCGTATTTGGGCTTGGCCAGATCATGATAAGGCAATACGTCAAGTGCTTTCAGATTTCTAAGTCCGCCTATAAAATATCCCAGCTTATCCAGATAAAAATCATCATCGGTTATCCCAGGCACCACAACGTGTCTTATCCATACCGGTATGTCTTTTTCTTCCAGGTATTTCGCAAATGCGAGTATCCCGTCATTAGGCTGACCTGTAAGATCTATGTGTTTTTCGGGATCGATATGCTTTATATCAAGCATGACGAGATCTGTCATGGTCATCAGTTTATCAAGCTTTTCATTGTAGATCTTGTTATCAGGCTTATAAGTGATACCAGACGTATCGATAACAGTATGGATTCCGTCTCTTTTACAAAGCGTGAACAATTCCAGCAAAAAATCAATCTGTAACAGCGGTTCTCCACCCGTTACCGTTATACCGCCTCCGGTATAAAATCCTTCATTTCTATGATACTGTTCTATGATATATTCGGCATCATACTCTTCGCCCGCACCTATAGCCCAGGTGTCGGGGTTATGGCAATATGCGCATCTCATGGGGCATCCCTGCAAAAACACAACATATCTTACTCCGGGTCCGTCTACCGTTCCGAAACTTTGTAAAGAATGTATCCTGCCTTTCATATGAACCTCCGATCATCATTGTCATGTCTACCAGACAATCATACTAAAAAAACAAGGGTCGGTCAAACAGACCAACCCCTGTATAAATCGTTATCTTATTCCAATTAGATTGACTGATGGAATGTACGAGAGATAACGTCTGCCTGCTGTTCAGGTGTAAGCTTGATAAAGTTTACAGCGTATCCTGAAACACGGATAGTAAGCTGAGGATAGTTCTCAGGATGAGCCTGAGCATCCAAAAGTGTTTCTCTGTTCAATACATTAACGTTAAGGTGATGTCCACCCTTTGTTGCATAGCCATCTAATAATGATACAAGGTTGTTAACCTGTGCTGCTGATGCTGCCATAATCGTATCCTCCTTTTTAGAATTGATTAATCGTCAATACCTTCATGCAATGTCGGAACGCTGCAAGCCATGGGATTCTTTGAGCAATCCACGCAACCCAGCGTCTGTACTTCCTTGGTGGCAGATGTCTGATTCTCATCAACATCGACATTTACATGTCCGACACCATTGGCCATTCCGGCATCGAGCTGTGCTACCAAATCATCAATCATACTCTTCTGATCCATACTTTGCGCTCCTTTCTGCATGAATATGTGTCTGTTTCTATTATTTGTTAAGATCTATCTCGATATCACCTGCGAATACCTGATCCTCTTTACCAAGAGCACCGGGGATGATGGTGAAGGTGTTAGAGATACCATCCTGTGAATGGTTGAACGGAAGCTTTGATACAGATGAAAGTGAAGCTACTGCACCATGAGTATCACGTCCGTGCATCGGGTTAGCACCGGGTGCGAAAGGCTGACCTTTCTTACGTCCGTCAGGTGTGTTACCTGTTGCCTTACCATATGTTACGTTAGAAGTAATTGTAAGAACTGACATTGTCGGGAATCCATCTCTGTATGTATGATGTCTTCTGATCATTGTCATGAACTTCTTAACGAGGTTCTTAGCGATCTCGTCAGCTCTGTCATCATCATTACCATATTTCGGGAAGTCACCGGTTGTCTCGAAGTCAACGATTACGCCGTCCTCATCTCTTATGCACTTAACCTGTGCATACTTGATAGCTGAAAGTGAGTCAGTAACAACTGAAAGACCAGCCATACCTGTTGCGAAGTAACGAAGTACGTCTCTGTCATGAAGAGCCATCTGTGCTCTCTCGTAGCAGTACTTGTCATGCATGTAGTGGATGATGTTAAGAG
>JAEEGJ010002037.1_pt1 | contig 165519 bp, 131 predicted proteins | sample 8958761 | NCBI WGS metagenome assembly JAEEGJ01 (sample SAMN16246546, study PRJNA631951) | gut metagenome | biome: gut microbiome; feature: rumen; material: RS-attached | host: Bos | place: Iran: Karaj | collected 2018-10
CACCTCGACCTTCCACTTCACCGGATCGCCCTTGCAGACCTCCTGTGCCTTGTTGTTTATCTTGTAGGACTGGTATACCGTGTACTCGTGGCTTGTCGTCGTGCTCACGTCCGTGTCCACCGTCGGAACCGTCGTGCTCTCCGCTCCGCCATCAACCGACCAGTTCATCGCATTCGCGTAGAAGCTCTTGCTCTCGTCCTTCTTCTCCTTCGCTACCAACGGCAAAGCTTGGTCTCCCTTGCAGTAATGGTAGGTGTTGCCCGTCGTGTCTGGCTCATAGACGCCTACTACAGTCACATTAACCGTCATCATTTTACTCTCAGGGTATGGAGCTTGTTTGCTTTGTTGCGTCACATAGAATTTATATTCACCAGGGACATCCGTCACCACGGTCGGCTTAGCATTATCACCCGACCCGTCCGGTTTTTTCTCCTGGTCATACCATTTGAGTTCATATATCGCATCCGTCGTGCTCACCAAATCGTCCATATCGACAGGATCGCCCATGCAGACGATTGTGTCACTCACCAAAGGCACAGGAGAAGAGCTAACCGTGACATGAACCTTCACGGCAGGACCCTCACAGCCATATTCGTTCACTTGGCGCACGAAGAAGAAATAAGTTGTATCGTAATCCAAAGAGACGAAAGGCTCGTCACCGCTCCAACCCGTAGTAGGAGCGCTCGAAGTCGACTCCAACGTCGGAACCCACTGCAAGGTGTGATCGACATCAGCCGTGGCGGCGCCCAACACAGAAGCCTTATTACCCGCATCCATCACAAAAGAGAGGGAAGGATTGGTAATGGTCGGTTCGCCAGGATTAGGTTTCAAGATAATATTACGGACACGTTCGTCAGTAGGGCAATAGCCATTGGCTTCACCATAGAAGAAGATCTTTTTTTGCTGAGTCGGGTCCTCACCCGCCGGCAACAAACTTCTGTCATAAACGAACTCGTCCCCCTCATAATCATTGCCATCATAAATCCATATGATCTTTGCGTCACTTGGCGTTTTATCTTTAGCCTGGAAGACAGTCTTTTCGCAGAGTTCATCGAAGTCATAGTCAAAATCCACTGTTGGTTTCACATCGACCTCGTACTTGCGTTTACCCTGACATCCATCAGATGTTTGAGCGATGAAATAGTAGACTTCCTTATCATTGCTCTTATGAGAGATTTCATAAGAGAGGGCATCACTGTTATCAGAGAGAGGAACTACCGTAGCGCCAGCCTCGCTGGTCCAACCCCAAGCCACCACCTCAGAAGGAAGGGAAGGAGCAACCAACGTCACCGCCGCATCCACGCAAGCGGAAGTCGTCGCCGTCGCTCCGAGGTCCAAGTCGCCCGCACGGGTGATGGTGAAAGGCTCCGTGATGGAGTAGTTACGGCAAGCGTCATCAATATCAGCCTTATTCGGATCATTCACAAATTCATCCAACACATCCGAGGTAGCCACCACCACGCGGAACTGCATCTTATCCTCTGTATAATCCTTCGTATTGATCGTAAATTCATTGACACTCTCCAAACCAGATATATTGCGCCATGTATTGCCCATATCGCCGCTATACTGGAACAAAAACCTACGATTAACACCGAAGAAATTCTTCAACATCTCACTCTCAGGGGCATCAATCATAAACTCCATATCCGAACAGATGGTGGAGTCTTTCGCAAAAGTGGAGATATCCGAGTAAGCCTCCAAAGAAGGAGGAGAGCAAACCATGAATTTGATGTCATCCAAGATCAAGTCATTTCCGCTTTGCCAATAACTTTGGTCAGACGTAGTTCCCGAACCATTTGTACTCAAGACCTCCAGTTTCACACTGCGCGTACCAGAGCCACTCAGTTCGAATTGTCCATTCACACGCTCCCATCCCCCATTCATCGACGCCTGCACATCGGCTTGCTCGTGCAAAACGGTTCCATCCTTAGAATCGACGACTCTAACTGTAATGATAGGAGGATAAGACGTTCCACCCGCAGAAAGATTGGCGAACCAAGCCTCGTAAAAGATCGTTTTTCCTGTACAAATATCAGGGAATTCAGCTTCAAACACTGGACCCGTATAAAAGAAATCCACATTAATAGCCAATGCGGCGGAATTTGACTCACCAGTAATTACAGAAGTATGGTCATTATGCACACCCTTCATCCAGTTCGCATAATTTCCATCAGGCAACGCATATCCATTAGGAGTTGGAACCACGATAGCATAATATCCGTCATCCACTTTGCCAGGTGTTTTACCACTTTTACAATCAGTACATTGCGTTTTCCCATCATCAAATATATGACCTGGCAAATCATACGAAACATCCGACCAATATTTAGGCCAAGCGGCAGGTGTGGTCGTCGAGTTTCCATCCCTGTCCAAGTAGGTGTGGTCTCCCGTAAAGCGACCGAATGTCTCCCACATAAGTGTACGGCGTGACGCCGGTTTACCATTCTGTTCGCAGCACATAATACTCTTCACCTCCAATTCGTTCGAAGGCGCACCATCTACCAAGCAACGGAACGTTTCATCCTCCTGCATCTCATACAATAGGCTTTTTTTATTGCCGACTTCCTTCCAAGTACCATGGTCATATCGTTGCCAAGAATAGGTGCTCGCATTGTATTCCTTGTCAAGGAAGAGCAATGTTTGTTCTCCCTTACATGCTTCCGAGCCTTGGCTCGAACGAGCGACAGGATCGAGAGTACCCTCTAGCGTGATTTTAGTGATTCCAATCGCATATCCCTCTTCCTTTCCGGAATAAGGGAAAAGGAATGCCAAATTCATATCCCTCTTCAACACCGTACCGGAGAGTTTTAGCGTCTGCTTCACTTGCGGCGTCGACACTTGAGGAGAAGCAGCATTGCCTAAATCCGTATCATAGTCCGATGCGCCATACCCATTCGGATCAATCGAGAACTTAAAGCTCAAAGGCGTACCGACCGTCAATTTCGAGTTAAGCACATAATATTCAACTGTGATATTGAACTTTGTTCCCGTCTTCAAACCACTGACATCGTAAGTGAGGAAAGGAGTCATCGGTTCCATAGCCCCCCCATACTGAATAACGAGCATAGGGTCATCCTCATCCAAATAAGTAGAGTTCAAAATGCTCGGATTATTTACCACACTGTAAATAAAATCCCTATGGGCAGTCGTTTTCCTATAATTGGCGGCATCCGGATCATATTCCGCCGTCGTAGAGAGATGGTTTCCCGAAACACCCTCCTGCACCACTGAGTTCAAATCCCAAGGGACAGAATCACCGGAATTAACATAAGGCGAAAAATCCGTACTCGCTATCACCGCAGCGGAAGCCGAACTCCACAACGAAACGCAAACCCACAACACCAGCGTTGCAATAGGTTTGCAATATTGACATAACTTTTCAGTTTTCATATCGTTCATCTTTTTCATTTCAAATGTAATAATTATTCCCTATTATCTGCATATATACTAGTCTTACCCATACAAATGTAATACAAAAATTCAAAACAAAGAAACATTTACACTATGAAATCTATTTTTGTTTTTCGAACACCTAACATCACATACAACAATTCCACATGGCGGAATCATTTGCGGAAGACGAAATAGACCGCCAACACCAGGCATACGAACGCCGCCGCATGGTTCCAATGGAACGATTCTCCCTTGAAGGCGAGCGTCACAATACAAGTGAAGACACAGATGGAAATCACCTCCTGCAACACCTTCAACTGCATCAAGGAGAATGGGCCACCCATGATCTGCGAACCGATACGGTTAGCGGGAATCATAAAGAAATACTCCAACAAGGCGATGCCCCAACTAAAGAGGATGATAAGGATCAGCGGCCAATCAGTCGAGATCTTCATCTCCTGCAACTTCAGATTACCATACCATGCGAAGGTCATAAAAACGTTCGACACCACCAGCAAAAGGATGGTCAATAAACCTTTAGTACCCATTTCCTTCTATTCTAAATCCACGACAAATGTACATAAAAATTACAGGTAAGTTCCAAAGATTCACTTTTTTATTAAACAGGCAATGCTATTCACCTGAAAATCAATCCTCAGAACCTACCCGTAATACTCTCTGCGACATGACAAGCCGCTATTTACTTGCGACCGCCGGTGCGATTCCACTCGAGCAACCGCACTTGTTCTCCGCCACGTCTGTCTTCGTAAACCGGACACCCATGATCGGACCGAACATGACAAGGTGGGCGATGTCCGCTTCGTTCTTCCACATGTAGTTGATATTAGTTTCCCCTCGTTTTTTAAGGGTGGAATTCCTGAAATCAACTTTCCAGCAACTGTAAAGAGGTTCGTTACCTATCCCATCCCGCACCAATATCGTCACATCCGTTGTTTTATCCTTGTTCCTATGAACGACAGCCTCAGCATCGTCTTGAAGGAAGATCGATGTGATGCGCTGCTCATCATCCAGGAATGTCGTCTTTTCCTTAAAGCCGCTGTTTTTCAACGAATTCTCAATATCCTTGGTCAATGACTGGGATAGACTTAACGTGTAGAATGTGGTCGAATCGGAAGAGCCCATAAGGATGCTCGAGGCTGCTCTGTAAAGAGCGTCGGTGAGATAGCTTGAGTTCATCTCATCGTCAACATTCTTGTTCTTGACGTCAGCCGATCCGTACAGATAAATTTCATCGTCGAGCTGGCCATCCTCGCTCATCGCATAGTTCGTTTCGAACGTATAGATGTCATCCGCTTGGGCATAAACGTTTTTGCTACCGCTTATCACGTTCATCTGATCGGTAAGCAGATAAACCGTAAGCTTACGTGACATCACGGATGCTTTATCAAACTCGTTCTCCAATATGAGCATACCGCCATAGTCGGGGCTCTTGTACCAAGCCTGATACTTACGGACATCCCTTCCATTCTTCGTTTTTCTTTGGAACATTTCCGTGTATTTATCCTTCTTCGTGTTGAATTTCACGGTCCGGTCTCCAATAATCGCATAGATACAGTTCGGGTCTGGCTTATCACCAGCGCACACCTCAATTCCTCCAAGGTCTATGTTTCCGTCAATCTGATCAATCTTTCTCTTGACCATCTTCCCATTGCAGTCGATCTTGACCTTCGCGCTGACACCCTTCACGTCTACGGGCAAATCGACGTCAAAGTATCCGAATTTCGAGGACTGCGAGATTACCTGTTTGTTTTTTCCATGGCCTATTATGATGGACATCATCGCCTTGGACGGACCACAAGTGTTGACGATGGAGCCTTTCACCGAAAAGCCCATCGGGACGTTAATATCAGGCATATAAATCCTAAGACGACCATCTAACGTATCAGTCACACTGTTGGATTTCACTCCATATCCATCTTCAGCTTTGACATATGCGGTGACCTCCCTCGCATCTTTGGAGACATTGAAAGAATAGAAGGTATGGGTGTAAATGCGGCTTTCTATATCGTACTCCTTCTTTCCGATGACCGCTGTGACTTTGATAGGCTTATTGATGGTTTTCCCATTGGTGCCGCGAACAAATCCGTAAACATTTATCGGTCTGTCAATCACGAAGTCATAGCTTTTATCCTCACCTATCTCCCAAGGGTTTCCGAACACATACTTCTTATACGTCCCACGCTTGTCTATCGCAACGGATTTATCATCAACGAAGAGAGAGAAAGGGCCTTTCGCATTATAGTAGAACGTATACAATCCATCCGATTTCGTCACGGCTGACACATTGTCTGTGCGTACGACGACACCACCCATCGGAGCACCCTCCTTGTCCGTCACTTTTCCATGAAGGCAAGGCATAGTCGGGAGGACGACGTTCTGCACATAACAAGACCCCGCACGTATTCCATCGACATCGTAGATAGGGTTATTTACGCAATCGGCATAATCTTCCGGCTTTACCGTCACAAAGACGGGAGTGTATTGTGGCACATACGCACTGTAATAACCTGCGGTATCAGTATATGCGCACGTCTGGGAGATTGTCACCAACACGTGAGGCAATGGTTTCCCGTCCTTGTTCGTCACACGACCCATGATGGTCGCCCTAGTATACGGATTATCAAGATTATGCCAAGAGAAATGTTTGACATTTCCCACGTAGGAATCACCCTTTTTCGTGGCTATACCCTCTTCGATCCATGTACCTTTCTCCTCGTCGAAATACCAAAGAGGAATTTTGTCGTATTTCTGCTCCTCTTTGAATCCATCAGGGATGGGAAAGGTAAGCGTGCTTTCCGCACCCTCTTTCAGTTGAAGCTTCTGGCCTAAGGAATCCTTCATCGTCACCTCGACCATGCCATACGAGACGAGGACGACGGACTTCCCATCAGCAGTCACTCCACTCATGTCTCCTCCAGGCATCTCTTTGGTGAAGGTTTCCGAGTTAGGATTCAGATAGTATGCGCTAGCGAATACGGAACCATTGAAATCCTTCCCATCTTTTTCGTAGACCATGGAGTTGGCAGGAATCATGATTTTCATTTTGCCCACCTCGATCGTCGCGCCTTGGCTGTTATAGAAACGAGCAACCTCCGAGACGCCCTCCTTGCTGTCCTGCGGCATCATAACAGCATCGATCCGAGCTTCCCCGTCGAGGATATCCGCCGTACGGACCACAGAAAAGAAATCCCGCAGTTCGAACTTCACCACGCATCTACCATTCACAACACGACATTTATCGAACGAATAGACTCCGCTCCCGTTCGTAAACACAGTATCCTCACCGCTCATGACCAACACATTCTCCAACGCGTTACCGCCCGCATCACAGACAATGCCGTAGACATGCGTGTTGGAGACTGAGTCCGCATACGTATAATCACTACATTGCTTCAGGTTTTCTTTGGAATTATCACAACCACTAAACAACACCAGAAGTGCCGCGATTGCCCCGAACGCCAGTTTTTTCATGTTTTCCATAAGATATCCTCTTTTAAAGTTATTATTCAGTTATTTAGAAACCAAATGCCTTTTTCAGGTCATCCACTTTTTTATTGAGATTGTTTTCCCGTTCTTTCGCCGCATTTTTCTCTTTCACCTCTTCCTTCGTGCGCACTTGCAATCCAAAAGGATCTCTTCCGGAAGCATCCAACAAACTCTCTGTGTCTGTGATAGGCTTTCCATCCAAGGTGAAATATGAGTATTTTTCTCCCTTTTTACATCTAAACAATGTTTCATTCATCACGAATTCGTCATAGGTATCCTTCTTACCTGTATAAAAGTTCATACATACGAATTCGGGCATAGGCAACATATCAATGTCAGTTCCGACCTTCTCGTACTTAGACGATTTGTATTTACACGTGATTTGGGGAGCAGAATTTCCTCCCAAAGTTCGAAATCCGGAATAGGCGTTTACAGCCTCGTAGCGGAAGACTCCGAACATCAACATGCGGTCATAGAAGTCTTTCCCCCAAGAGTTCCTAAGCCAATCCACCCATACATTTTTTCCTATCGTATAGAGCAGTCGTCTGTCCATGCCAACGGGGACTGCGTTTCTGTCTCCATGAACGACATAGAAATCCGGCAGGTCTTCTTTGTTCTCGAATGTATTCTCAAAATAGATCATAAGGGGTGCGTCGTCGTTGATGTTGACATTGCGGGAGTACAACAGAAGCACTTTCGACTTCATGCCCTCGAATACGTTACGCTTCATTCTCGTAGCTGGTGGCACAGCCAACACACCAGAGGTAATTTCCAAATCACGGAATGCCTCATCCCCAATGAATTTTAATCCGAAAGGAATGATAAGGTTCTTTAGCCTAGCGCCTCTAAAAGCACCCGCTCCGATTCCCCTGACATTGTATTCAGCCAAAACCGTCGTGTCTTTCCTGCAAAACGTCGAAGGATATAAGACGATAGGAGGGATCGCCACAGAACTATCCGAAACAGTGACTCCGCTCACATATACTTCGCCTACGTTCTTAAGGGTCCTTTTATTCTCACCCGCCGACCATCGAGGCATTATCGTCTCAGAAGATATAACATATACCAAACCATCTTTCTCGAAGGAGACACCCCTCTGATCCGCAACCGCCGGAAGGCAAAAGAGAAGCACGAATAATATTATCACCACATTTCTCATTTCTTCATCTGTTTACCGTTCAACGTATATTTTGTCTCAACCTCCTTCTCTTTGTCTATAAACTTGACATACCAGCCCTTTTTCTGCGTGGCGTCCGGCACCGGAATAAATTGCTGATAATATAAAAGTTTCCTCCTGTTTTTCTTATTGATCACAGCATATCTGGATTGACGATAGTAATCATTGGTAAGAGTACCCCAAGGATATCCAAGGCCCTTCACGTTCACAGCGCTCACCACAATGAGCAACCCATTCTTGTCTTTCACGGGTGTCGTGGAATAGGATCGCATGCCTAGGTTATACCCTCTGTCATTGAGTGCGTTCTTCATGAATGCCTCATCACCATTGAACGCTTTACGGATCCACTTCGTGAAGTTGTTCGACGTAGCGCTGTAACAATCATCGTATACCCTGCAACCCCGAATGTATTTCAGCATTTCCGTTTTAATCTTAACTACCCCTTTGGGGGCACTAAAAACGAATCTCGATTCTTCTTTCTTTTTACGGAACGCATTCCCGATATTAATCCTTTTGGTTATATCGAAAATCAGGTCAGCGTCAAGGCTATCGAACACGCCATCACCAAGATTAGCGATGTTGTGCACCACCAAAGCCCCACTTCCCACCTTCAATCCCGCAAAGCAGCCACTTCCCGCGAACTGGAGTTCGGGCAACCATATCCTATCGTGCTCATGCCCGAAAAACAGACTGTCGGTAAGCCCCACGACCCTGAATCTTTCCACAACCGGAGGGATGACAACGTCTTTAAGATTCTTGTCGACATTTATGACCATCAACTCTCCTGAGCAATAAAACTTGTCGGGTCCTTTTATGGTGTCGGGTGACTCCTTCCTGTCCACCACGAGATAGGAGACCAACACCTTGTAGGAGATGCCGTCCTTTTCAATGACGTCCCCCATTGACCACCCGTCGGCAAACAGCCTGGATGTCAATACGAATGCGAATATGATTGTGAAAGCTATGCGCATCATCTCCTTACCCGTTTTTTTTTACTAAATAATACAAATATAAAAAAATAATCAAATGATGAACACCCGTTCGGGAGGTTTTAGTTATTTACTATTTACTAATCAGGCACCAGAAATTTCCAGCCAATCCTTATCTTTGCAACACTATGGATGCCGCGAACCGCACATATATTGCCATCGATTTGAAGTCCTTCTTCGCCTCCGTGGAGTGCGTGGAGCGAGGGCTCGACCCCCTCACGACCCACCTCGTGGTGGCGGACAGCAGCCGCACGGAGAAGACGATATGCCTCGCCATCACCCCTGCACTGAAGGCCTACGGAATAGGCGGACGCGCCCGGCTCTTCGAGGTGGTGCAGTTGGTGAAAGGGGTCAACTACCGACGCACGATGGAGTCGCCTCAACGACGGCTCACGGGAAAATCACACTTCGAGACAGAGCTCAAAGAGCATCCAGATTGGGCATTGGACTACATCGTCGCGCCACCCCGCATGTCCTACTACATCGAATACAGCACCCGCATCTACAAGACCTACCTCAAATACGTCTCGGAGGAGGATATCCATGTCTACTCCATCGACGAGGTCTTCATCGACGCGACCAACTACCTCAAGAGCAACCATCTGACCCCGAGGGAGTTCGCCATGAAGATGATCCGCGACGTGTTCGAACACACCGGCATCACCGCCACGGCTGGCATCGGCACCAACCTCTACCTCTGCAAAATAGCCATGGACATCGTGGCGAAACATATCCCTGCGGACAAGGATGGGGTACGCATCGCAGAACTAGACGAGCTCTCCTACCGCCAACAACTTTGGGACCACCGTCCCCTCACCAGTTTCTGGCGGGTGGGCAAAGGCATCGCCCGCAAGCTGGAGATGTACGGCATGGACACGATGGGCAAGGTGGCACGTTGCTCCCTGAGCAACGAGGATTTCCTCTACCAACTCTTCGGCGTCAACGCGGAACTGCTCATCGACCACGCCTGGGGCTGGGAACCCTGCACCATCGCCGACATCAAAGGCTACCAGCCTGAAAACCACTCAATCGGCAACGGACAAGTGCTCTCCTCCCCCTACGACTACAAAAAGACCAAGGTGGTGGTCCAGGAGATGGCGGACAACCTCGCCCTCGAACTGGTGGACAAGCGCTTGGTCACCAACCTAATCAGCCTCTACATAGACTATGACGCGGAGTCGCTCACCCGCCCCGAAATCAGGGAGGCCTACCATGGAGCGATCACCACCAGCTACTACGGCAAGCCCGTACCCAAGCCCGCGCATGGCAACTGCAACCTCTCCGCATACACCTCCTCCACCCATGCGATCATCGAAGCCGCGACCAGCCTGTTCGATAAGATCATCGACCCCAACCTGCTGGTCAGGAGGTTAAACATCACTGCGGGAAGGGTGTTGCACGAAGGCGCGCAAGAGAAGGGAAAACAACCAGTCCAACTGGAACTCTTCGTCGACTACGAGGCGCAGAAAAAAGAGAATGCCCGAAAGGAAGCGGCACAGAAGAAAGAGCGGAAGGTGCAAGAGGCTCTGCTGGACATCAAGAAGAAATTCGGCAAGAACGCTATCCTGAAAGGGTTAAACTTCGAGGAGGGCGCAACCGCCAAGGAACGTAACCAACAGATAGGAGGACACAAAGCATGACGCATGAATACGACGACATCATCCACCTGCCCCACCCCGTCTCCGCGAAACATCCGCAGATGTCGATGCGAGACCGGGCGGCACAATTTTCCCCCTTCGCGGCCCTGAACGGACATGGCGACGCTATCCGAGAGACCGCCAGGGAGACGGAAGCGTTCATCGCCCCGGACGAATCGACACAGAAGGAACTCGACCAGAAGATGGCCTACCTGCTCGCCCACATCAGCGAACAGCCGAGCGTCACCATCACCTACTTCGTGCCCGACAAGAGGAAGGAAGGAGGCTCCTACCCAACCAAGGAGGAGCGCCTCGTCAAGTACGACGAATACAAGCAGGAGATACAGATGGGAGACGGTACGTGGATTCCGATTAGATCAATCGTGAATATCGAAGGAATATCCTTGTGAGAAGCCTGGGATCCATGTAACTTCACGCATAAATATTTCACTTAAAGAGGAATAATTCACCATGGCTCTACTAAACGTTTCATTCGGCATATATGTTTTCCATCCCATAGGATGGGCTTTCATGACCTTCGTCATCTTATGCGAGGCGTTCATCCTATCCAAGTACCTCACACACAAGCGATACGACAAAAAGATATACCTGACGGAACTGCTGAGCAACATGGTCAGCGGCATTGCAGGCATCATCACCACGCTATATCTCAACGGAGGGTGGTGGCTGGTCATGTGGTTCCCGTGGGTCACCTCACACGAGGTGAATGTGCGGGAGCACAAAGAGGTGTTTTGGCTCATCATCTACTATGTGGTCGCCTTTATCCTCTCCCTCCTCATCGAATGGGGCATCAACCATCTCTGCCTAAGGAAACGGTACGAGTCCCAAGCCATCTTCAGGGGAACATTGCGCGCGAACATCGTGACCTATGCGATAGGCGCCTTCCTATTGACGTTGTTGATTCTCTAAGCAAACGATTGGGCATAAAAAAACCCTTGATCGCTCAAGGGTCTTAGGATTGTATTGTTGCCTTACTAGGATTCGAACCCAGACAAGCAGTGCCAGAAACTGATGTGCTACCATTACACCATAAGGCAATACCATTTACGACCGCGAATATACTACATTTCCTTTTCCCGCAAAAGCATTACAATGATTTTTTGAAAAAAAGTTTCACACAGGGTTGTGCGAAAGCGGACGAAAAGGGAAAAAACACTATATTAGCGACATGAAAGAGTACCGATTAAGCGATTTTCTCCCGACGACCAAGAAGGAGTTGGAGTTGAGGGGCTGGGAAGAGGTGGACGTCATCCTATTCTCCGGCGACGCATACGTGGACCATCCCTCGTTCGCCGGGGCTGCGGTCGGCAGGATCCTGGAGCACCAGGGAATACGTGTGGCGATTGTTCCGCAACCCAATTGGAGGGACGATCTCCGGGACTTCAAGAAGTTAGGGAGGCCCCGCATGTTCTTCGCCATCTCAGCCGGTTGCATGGACTCGATGGTGAACCACTACACCGCCAACAAGAGGCTCCGCTCGGACGACGCCTACTCCCCCAACGGGCAGGCCGGTTTCCGTCCAGACCGCGCCACCATCGTCTACTCGAAGATACTGAAAGAGCTATGGCCCGACGTGCCCATCGTCATCGGAGGAATAGAAGCCTCCCTGCGGCGCGTCACCCACTACGATTACTGGGACGATGAGCTGAAACCCTGTCTCCTGCAAGACTGCAAGGCGGACCTGCTCATCTACGGCATGGGGGAACTACCCTTGAAGGAGATTGTGCAGAAGATGAAGGCGGGACGAAGCGTGGCGGAGCTGACCGACGTGCCACAAACCGTCTACATCGCCCGGAACGACGAGATACCCGAATACGAAGGGGAGACATTCACCCTCTTTTCCCACCAGGAATGCCTGAAGGATAAGATGAAACAGGCGAAGAACTACCGTGTGGTGGAGGAGGAATCCAACAAACTGAAGGCGCGCAGGCTGATACAGGGTGTGGACAAAGAGCACTCGGCCGTCATCAACCCGCCCTATCCACCGCTCTCCACCGAAGATCTGGACGCCACCTACGAGTTGCCCTTCACACGCCTTCCCCATCCGAAATACAAGGGGAAAACCATTCCAGCCTACGACATGATCAAGTTCTCCGTCAATATCCATAGAGGATGTTTCGGAGGGTGCTCCTTCTGCGCCATCTCCTCCCACCAAGGGAAGTTCATCATGTCCCGTTCGGAGGAATCCATTCTCAAGGAGGTGAAAGAACTCTCTGAGCACCCGGACTTCAAAGGCTACTTGAGCGATCTGGGCGGACCATCCGCCAATATGTACAAGATGCGGGGAAAGAACCCTGACCTATGCGCCAAGTGCAAGCGCCCGTCGTGCATGCACCCCGCCATCTGCAAAAACATGAACACGGACCACTCGACGCTGCTCGAACTCTACAAGAAGGTGGACGCGCTTCCCTTCATCAAGAAATCTTTCATCGGAAGCGGTGTGCGCTACGATCTCCTGTTGCAGAAAAGCGACGACGAGCGCATCAACAAGAGCCACCAGGACTACATGGAGGAGCTGATCGCCCATCATGTCTCCGGACGTCTGAAGGTGGCGCCGGAGCACACTTCGGACAATGTGCTGAACATCATGCGGAAACCTTCGTTCAAGCTATTCCACGAATTCAACAAGGAGTTTGAGCGCATCAACAAGGCATACAACCTCAAGCAGCAGCTTATCCCCTACTTCATCTCCAGCCACCCCGGCTGCACGGAGGAGGACATGGCCTCACTGGCCTGCATCACCAAGAACCTGGACTTCAAGCTGGAGCAGATACAAGACTTCACGCCTACCCCGATGACCCTCTCCACAGAGATATACTACACGGGTATCCACCCCTACACGCTGGAGAAGGTATGGACGCCACACAGCAAGGAGGATAAACTGGCGCAGCGCAAATTCTTCTTCTGGTACCTGAAAGAGAACCAACGAAGCATCATCAACGACCTACGTAAGATGGGACGCCCCGACCTGATCGAACAACTATTTTCACATTCCAAGGGGAATACCTATCCCGCACCAGAGAAAGAGCGGTTCCGCCGAGAGGAAAGCGGCAAGAAGGAAGAACGTTCCTTCCAGAAGGGTTCTCACAATCGTCCTGACCACCGTAACCCGTCCAACAACAGGCGAAACAAGGGGAACGGACCTGCCAACAATAACCATAGACGGTAGAAAAAACAAAAAAGGCGTGGATTATCACGCCTTATCTTTAGTTGAATGATCTATAGGAACCACTCAAGTATCGTTTCATCCATCAATACTCCACCTTATCCTCCTTCTCCGTCCAGGCACGGAAGACCTCCATCGCCTCGTCCCTGAGCATCTGCTCACGAGGCATTTTGCGCTTGCCGGCAGGCTTATCCAGCTCGTCGTAGATAAACTGGTCGTCGAAGCCGATGGACTTAGCGTCCTCCTTCTGGTTCGCGTAGTAGTAGCGGTCGATATGCGCCCAATACATAGCCGAGAGGCACATCGGGCAAGGCTCGCAGGAGGCGTACAGCTCGCAACCGGAGAGGTCGAACGTCTTCAGTTTCTTGCAGGCCTTACGGATCGCCATCACCTCCGCATGAGCAGTAGGGTCATTGCCCTTCGTCACCTGGTTGTTGGACGAAGCGATGATCTCACCATCCTTCACGATAACCGCACCGAAAGGTCCGCCGCCCGTCTCCACGCTTTTGCGGGAAATAGCGATCGCCTTCCGCATGAATTTCTGTTGGTCCTTATTCATACTCAATCCTCCTCGTCGTCTTTATCCTTAGCTGATGGCGAAGCAATAATCGGGGTAGAATCCTTGTACATACCATTCTTAGCGTTCTCGCAGATGGTGGAAAGGGACTCTATGGTATACTCCACGTCCTTCATGGTGTGTTGCGTCGTAGGAATCAGGCGAACCATCACCTTACCCTGCTCGATGTAAGGGTAGATCAGGTTCACGCAGAAGATACCGAACTCCTCACGCATGTGCATCATGGTATGGATCGCCTCCTGCATGTTCTCCACGTTCAAATAGACCGGTGTGACAGGAGATTGCGTGTTTCCTATGTCCATTCCATTCTTGCGGAGGCCCTTCTGCAGGGCGTTCGTGATATCCCACAAAGTCTTCCGCAGTTCAGGATGTTTCACCAGATAGTCCAAGCGAGCGATGGCGCTAGCCGTGATAGCGGAAGGGAGCGCCTCCGAGAAGGTCTGGGAACGCATGTTATAGCGTAGGAAATTGATCACATCCTCATTGCCGGCGACAAAACCACCAGAGATGCTCAACGCCTTGCCTAGCGTACCAACAAGCAAATCAACCTTATCGAGCACATTGAAATGGTCCGCCACACCAATACCGTTCGGACCAATCGTGCCGAAACCATGAGCGTCCTCGACCACCAACATGAAGTCATACTTCTCCTTCAGAGCGGCGATCTTATCCAATGGGGAGAACTCGCCCGTGACACCGATCACACCCTCGGTAACCACCAAGACGCCTCCACCAGACTCCTTCGCCACCTCGGTAGCCTTCTTCAACTGGGTCTCGATGACCTCAATATCGTTCTTGTGGTAAGCGAAGCGATGGCTCAGCTGCAGACGGATACCATCATGGATGCTGGAGTGAGCCTCCGAATTATAGACAATCACGTCGTTGCGGCCACATAAGCTGTCGATGACAGAGATCATGCCCTGATAAAAAGAATTCAACACGAAGGCGTCTTCTTTTTTTACAAAATCAGCTATTCGCTCCTCCAACTCCTCGTGAAGGAACGTATTGCCCGTCATCAGTCGGGAGCCCATCGGGTGGGACAATCCATATTGAGAAACCCATTCGACCTCCTTTTCACGGATCTCCGGGTTAGACGCCAAGCCAAAATAGTTGTTCATGCCCCAATTCAAGACCTCCTTGCCACGGAAAGTCATCTTAGGGCCAATCTCACCCTCCAACTTCGGGAACATGAAATAACCGTAAGCCTGCTTACTCCATTGTCCCAAAGCACCTGGATTGGCAATAATTCTATCTAAGATATTCATTGCAATACATTTATTCAAACAAAATCATCTCCGGGATCTCCTCCGCCTCCGCCTTATGGCTCTCTTCCGCCTTCGAGCAGGTGTACTTATCAGTCACGATGAACTGTTCAGTGCGGGAATATCCCAATGATTCATCCTTATAAACTTTATTCATATAAGTTCCCCAAACCGGCAAAGCCGTAGCGGAACCCTGACCATTTTTGATGTTGTCGAAGTGAATGTCACGATCCTCGCCGCCGACCCAAACACCCGTGATCAGATTCGGCACAAAGCCCATGAACCAACCATCGGAGTTGTTTTGTGTCGTACCCGTCTTACCAGCGACAGGCGTCTCCCAACCGATGCAATAATCATAGCGTCTGGTTCTCAAGCGGAGACCCGTACCACCGTTCATGACGCCCTGCAGCATGGAGATCATCTTATAAGCGGTTTGTTCGCTGAAGACCTCGTTCATGCGAGGCATGAAGGTCGATATGACATTACCCTGGTTATCCTCGATACGGGTCACGAAGAGAGGCTCTGTACGGATACCCTTGTTTGCGAAAGCGGTGTAGGCCGAGGTCATCTCACAGACGGAGACATCCGCGATACCCAAGCAAAGCGAAGGAACCGGGTCGATTTGGTTCTTCAATCCGAAGGAGTGGAGCAACTTCACGAAACTCTCAGGACCCAACTGCTTGATCAAGTAGGCGGAAGTCCAGTTGTTCGAAGTCTGCAATCCCCTACGGATGGTGATCATCTTACCGATCTCCTTCTTCCCCTCCTCGCCATAAGGGACGTTACGAGGCTCCCAGATCTCGCCGGAAGGCAACAACACCTGAGGCTGAACGTTCGGCACGGAGTCGCAAGGCGAATGGCCCTCCTCCATCGCAAGGGAGTAGAGGAACGGTTTGATAGTGGAACCCACCTGACGGCGGCCACCACACACCATGTCGTATTGGAAGTAATTATAATCTATACCACCGACATAAGCCTTCACATGACCGTTGAACGGGTCGATAGACATCAAAGCGGAGCGGAGGAATGACTTAGCGTAACGGATAGAGTCCATCGGCGTCAGCACCGTATCCTTGCTACCCTGCGCCCAATCGAAGACACGCATGGCGATCTTAGCCGTGTCGAAGAAAGCCTTGATATCCGCATCCTTCATCTTCTCGTCATACTTCATGACGCGGTATCTCTCCGACATACGCATGGACTTCACCAAGATAGAATCCACCTGCGCTTGGGTGGACTTGTTAGAGAATGGCGCCTTCTTATGTTTTTGGTTAAACTTCTCCTTGTGGAAAATAGGTTGCAGGTATCCACCCACATACTCCTTTATAGCCTCCTCCGCATACTGTTGCATTCTGGAGTCGATGGTCGTATAGATCCTCAAGCCATCCGTATAAAGGTCATAAGGAGTGCCATCAGGCTTAGAGTTCTTGTTACACCAGCCGTAGAGCGGGTTCGTTTCCCACGCCAAGGAATCCTCGTAATACTTCTGGTGCATCCACTTAGGATACTTCGAGTAATCGGGACGAGGCGCCGTCATGATCGCACGCAGATACTCACGGAAATAAGGGGCAGGACCCAGTTTATGATCCACCTTTTGGAACTTCAGTTGGATGTCCAACTTAGACAAGGAGTCGTACGCCTCCGGTGCCAATTTTCCATACTTTACCATTTGGGAGAGAACCACATTTCTTCTATTCTTACAACGCTCGCGGCGCTTCTCCCTCGCAGGGTTGTACAAAGAAGGGTTCTGCAACATACCCACGAACAAAGCTGCCTCCTCGATCTTCAGGTCGGCAGGTTGTTTGCTGAAATAGATTTGAGAGGCAGATTTGACACCCACCGCATTGTTCAAGAAATCGAACTTATTCAGGTACATGGTGATGATTTCCTCCTTCGTGTAATACTTCTCCAGTTTAGCGGCCACCACCCACTCCGTCAGTTTCTGCTTCGCACGTTCGAAACCCGTCTCAGGTTTCTTGGTGAACAACAGTTTAGCCAGCTGTTGGGAGATGGTACTACCGCCACCCGACCCCTTATGCATCACTAAGGTTTTGATCGCCACACGGAACAAAGCCTGGCCATCAACACCTGAATGTTCAAGGTAGCGCACATCCTCTGTGGATGTCAACGCATCAACCAAATAAGTAGGGAGCTCCGAATATTGCGTGTTCAAACGGTTTTCACCACTTTGGAAATAGCGGCCCAACACCTTCATGTCGCAGGAATAGATCTCCGTTGCGAATTTACTCTTAGGGTTCAACAACTCCTCGACAGGCGGCAAGTAACCGATCTTGCCATCCGCAATCATGTCGAAAATCTTATAGACAGTGAAAATACCCACGAAGAAAAGCACCCAAAGGGCAATCAGGATCTTCTTTCCGATGCTCAACTTTCCTTTTCTTTTCGTTTCTTCCTTCTCCATATCTGAATAATTATATCTTTAGCAAAAGTAACAATAAAAACAAAAAAAGAATCTTTTCGGGAGAGAGAATCAAATCACTCGACTCTCATAATCTTCGCACCGACTGCATTCAACCGGCCGTCAATGTCCTCATACCCGCGATCAATTTGTTCGATATTACTGATAGTGCTCGTGCCATGAGCGCTCATAGCGGCGATCAGCAGGGCGATTCCCGCACGAATATCCGGGGAGCTCATCTTAGACGCCCTCAGCGGTGTGTCGTTTCCTAGACCGATGACCGTGGCGCGGTGAGGGTCGCACAAGATGATCTGGGCACCCATGTCGATTAATTTATCCACAAAGAAGAGCCTACTCTCGAACATCTTCTGATGGATCAGCACACTACCCTTCGCCTGAGTAGCCACCACGAGGAAGACACTGAGCAAGTCGGGTGTGAGGCCCGGCCACGGAGCGTCCGCGAATGTCATGATAGAGCCATCGATAAAGGTATCAATGGTATAATGGTCCCGCTTAGGGATATATATATCGTCGTTTCTCCTCTCCAGTTCAATGCCCAATCGGCGGAAACAGTCAGGAATCATACCCAATTGGTCGTAACAAACATTCTTGATGGTCAGTTCGGAGTGCGTCATGGCGGCCATGCCGATGAAACTACCGATCTCGATCATATCCGGAAGGATCAGATGGTCGCAACCCGACAAAGAGTCAACCCCCTCAATCGTCAGGAGATTCGAGCCGATGCCCGAGATGCGAGCCCCCATGCGGTTCAACATCTTGCACAATTGTTGGATGTAAGGTTCGCATGCGGCGTTATAGATCGTCGTGACGCCCTTGGCGAGAACCGAAGCCATCACGATGTTGGCCGTACCGGTCACGGAAGCCTCATCAAGGAGCATATAAGCGCCCGTGAGCTGCTTGGCGGAGACGTTATACAACTTACGCTCGTCATCGTAGGTGAATTCCGCACCCAGTTTCTGAATACCCAGGAAGTGCGTGTCGAGACGACGTCTACCGATCTTATCTCCGCCCGGCTTAGGGATAATCGCCTTGCCGAAGCGGGAAACCAGCGGACCCGCCAGCATGACGGATCCTCGCAACGCCGCACATTTCCTATAAAAATCAGGCGTTTCCATATAATCCAAATTAACCTGATCGGCATGGAAAGAGTAGCAACCCTTTTTGATGAGGTTCACCTTCACGCCCATATCCCTCAGCAGGGAGATTAGGTTATTCACGTCCAATATATCCGGGATATTGGAGATGGTCACCTTACCCGAAGTCAACAAGATGGCACAGATGACCTCCAATGCCTCGTTCTTAGCTCCTTGGGGAGTTATTTCACCACATAAGGGATGACCGCCTTCAATCAAAAACTTCGCCATAGCAAGTCAATTTTAGACACGCATCATTTTTTCTTTTTCTTCTTGGAGGAGGACTGAACCTGAGACGCCAACAAATCTTTGCAATCCTCCAACACCACATCGTCCGCGGACAAGCGGATATCGCCCTTCGACATGTTCCGCAAGTCATCGAATATCTTCTGATCCGCCACACCATCCTTGTTGTAAAGGATGTAACACTTCTTCATGTAGTTGGCGATATAGATGGAGAGCTCCTTCGCCTCCTCTGGGTCCTTCAATTCAGAGACCTTGTCGATCATTCCCTGAATCAGTTTGCCATAATGCCTGTAACGAAGGTCGCGAGCGGAAGAGTATGGCACCCTGTCCGGACAGATATTGAGGGTTTCCTTCTTAACCACCTCATAAGGATAATCGATATCGAGTTTGAAGTCGGACATGATTGCGAGATGGTCCCACAAGAGATGCTTGAACTCGGTCAGATCCCTCAACTGGGGAAAGAGGTTACCCATCGTGGCTATGATAGAGTAGGCACAATTCGTACGCTCCTCACGGTCTTTAATCGTCAAACAATAATCCACCATGTTCTGTATATTCCTGCCATATTCCGGCAGTGCAAGGCGTTTCATTTTGGTGTTGTATATCATACTAATAATTTATTACATCCAATTTACACTGATATGAAACCGAACCATCGGCTCCATCGGTCGAGGCCACGACCAATCCATGCAAAGGTACAATTTTTTTATTAATACAGAGGAATTTTTCCACCAATATTAAAATTATTAGGGCCGTTTTTATTAACTTTGTAGGAGATAAAACAAAAGAGACAAACGATGATCCATAAGAAGGGGAAGATAATAATAGGGGTAGTCGCAGTAAGTGTTTTAGCGGTCTTACTGGGACTATTTTTTCTACGTAAAAACGCCAGATTGGCAGAGCAACATTTTAAGGGAGAGGCGCTTGGCACCTACTTCAGCATAAAATGCTCCGTGGATAGCGTGCCGATCGACCCGAGAGACCTTCTGGCATGCCTCAACAACTTCGAGCACTCCCTCTCCACCTTTGACGAGCAATCCATCATCTCACGCATCAACAGCAATGAACCATATGTGGACCCTGACACCCTATTCCTCAACGTCTTCAATCGGGGGATGGAGATCTCCAGACTGACGGACGGCGCATTCGACATGACCGTAGCCCCGCTCGTGAACCTCTGGGGCTTCGGGTTCAAGAAGAGCGAGGAGGTGACCGACAAGCATGTCCAAGAGATCCTCCGCCACGTCGGCTATCAAAAAGTGGAACTGAAGAATGGCTACGTCGAGAAGTCTGACAAAGAGGTCATGCTGGATGCCTCCGCAATCGCCAAGGGGTACTCCTGCGACGTCGTGGCACAGTTCCTCCGTTCCAAAGGCTGCAAGAACTATATGGTGGAGATCGGAGGAGAGATCGTGACCCACGGAGTCAACGCGAAGGGCGAGCCTTGGAGCATTGGCATCACCCAACCGACAGAGGACAACAGTGTGGACAATCCTACGCTCCAGGCGAAGGTAGTATTGGGTGACATCGGCACCGCCACCTCGGGCAACTATCGTCAATTCTACTACAAGGATGGGAAGCGCTATTCGCACACCATCGACCCTCATACGGGTTACCCCGTGGAGCATAACCTCCTGAGCGCCACTGTGTTCGCATCTGACTGCATGACCGCAGACGCACTCGCCACCGCCTTCATGGTGATGGGGCTCGAAAAGGCCTGCGACTTCGTCAACCAACAGGTGCTCCCCGTCACCGCCTACTTCATCTACTCGGATGAAGGAGACCACCTCCGAACTAAAATCGTCGGCCCGGACAGCGAGAAAATTAAACTCACAGAACTACAAGAAGCCAAATGAACAGACGCGTCTTTCTGACAATAGTGACCTTGTGCCTTGCCCACTTGCTCGTCTTGGGGCAAATAGGCACACGCATCTCAACCTATTCGACGGAGACCGGACTTTCCCAAAATAATGTCACGGGCATCATCAAAGGACATTCGGGCTTCGTTTGGGCCACGACACTAGATGGACTCAGTCGTTTCGACGGATATGACTTCAAAAACTTCAAAGCCAGTTCCAAAGAACTTTCCCGAAGCATCAGCAACCAATTCATAGATATCAAACAAGACCAGTTCCACCATCTGTGGATCCTCAACGACATCGGTCAGGTCTTGCGCTTCAACCCTAAAAACGAGACCTTTAGCCTATACCCTTCCGCCGACAGCAACAAGGGAGACAACTACTTCTCCGCCGCCAAGCTCGTCCAACTCACGCCTTCCGAACTATGGATCATCGGCTCGGGCGAGAGTGGCGCCTTGCAAATCGTAGTGGACTCCACCGAGGAGGCTCACATCCACCACATCGGCAGGGATGCGGACGAGACGCAAGGCACAAAGGTCAACAATGTCTTCATGGAAAAGAGCGGTCAACGTTGGGCCCTGACGAAGCAGGGAGCGGCCACCATCAGCCAGCAAGACACTATCCTCACGCTGAACTACATTCCGCTACCGGACAGCCTACCCGCCTTCCAAATGATCGAGACGGACCAAGAGCTCCTCATCGCATCCGCACAAGGCAAGGTGATCCTTTACGACAAGACCAAGAAGCGTTTCTCCTCCGTTCCGATAGGAGCCCCAAGCGAAGAGATCACCCATATCTTCTCGCTCGACGACGCGCACTTCTGCACCATCAGCAGTGACTACACCATCCGCGTGGTGGACCTGAAGGACTGGACCGTCAAGGGAACACGCACCATGGATGGCTCCACCGAGAAGATCTGGCAAGACGAAAGGAAAAACGTCTACGCCAAGCTGAAAAGCAAGAACATCATCTACGAGATCGACGCACGCTCTCATGCCATACAGGAGGAGTTCACCCACTCACAGACAAGCTCTGCCACCCTGAGAGACACAATGGGGGTCACCTGGACCACCGAGCCCAATGCGGGTATCAGGAAAGTCGTGAACTTTGTCAGCCCGACAAGCCAGGACGCCGACCTTCCCACCATCCACTCAAATCTCTTCAGCGAGGCGAAAGCCCTCTTCGAGGATGACGCCAGAAGGCTATGGGTGGCCACAGAAGATGGTGCACTACGACTCTTCGACACGGAAAACAAACTCATTGGGTTTGTAAACAACAAAGGCGAAGTGGGTGCCAACAAATCCTACTTCGGCAATATATCCGTCATCTACCAAGGACGGAAAGGGAACATATGGATCTCCACAGAAAAATCACTTCTGGAGCTCATCGAGCAGGGCAAAAACCATTTCGTCATCAAGAAGTGCCAGGCTACAGAGCCTGAATTCCAACCGCTCTCCCACTACTTCTCCGAGATCATGGAGGACTCGAAAGGCCACCTGTGGTTGGTCTCTTCCAACGGAGGACTCCATCTGCTGAAACAAACGGAGAACGGCTACCGTTTTATCCACAAGGAGAACCTTTTCAAGTTCAATTACCCCCCAACCGTGGAGAAATCACACTCCATTATGGAGGACAAGAACGGCAACATCTGGCTAGGCTCCAGCGAAGGACTCACCATATTCTCCTCCGATTTCGACAAGCCAGAGGATATTCGTTTCTTCTTCTATAACACAGAGAACACGAACCTCTCCAACAGCTGCATCTACGATATCTTCCAAAGCGAGAAAGGTGACATCTGGGTGGCCTCCTTCGGTGGTGGGTTATTCCACTTGGAGGGTGATTTCGTCCTGTTCCAAACCCCAGAATTCAAGCCATTCAGCCGAAGCAATAACAGATTCCCTTCCGACCTGTTATACGACATCGTGGACGATGCGCAAAACAACCTATGGATCCTAACGGAGGAGGCGATCGTCAAATTCGTCACGGAAACAGAGACGACGGAATCATTCGGACAAGTGCAGGACTTCCGATGCTCTGAAGACGCAGGTGAGAAGCTGGTGAGAAGGCACTCAGGATTCATCTCCACCGCCACCAACACGGGCTACTTCTCCTTCAATCCACAAGAAGTCAAATCAGTGGATTACATGCCTCAGATCGTCATCACACGATTCCTGCTCTTCAACAAAGAGCCGAACATACACGAGGAGAATTCGGTCATCCACACCTCCGCCAACTACGTGGAGGAGATCACGCTGAAGCATAATCAATCCGTGTTCTCCATCGGCTACGCCTCGCTCGACTACAGATTCCCCGAGCACATTCAATACGCCTATATGCTGAAACCTTTCGAGAAGGAGTGGAACTACGTGGGCAACCAGAGGCTCGCCACCTACACGAACCTACCGAAAGGGGAATATACCTTCCTCGTCAAATCCACCAACAGCGAAGGCATCTGGTACGACAACACCAAGGAGATGAAGATAGTGGTGCTGCCTTCCTTCTGGGAGACGGGTTGGGCCTACCTCATCTACACCCTCATCATCGCCTTGATCATCCTTGCATCCGCCTCCTTCTATCGTTCCAAGACGAAGATGAAGATGGAGCAAGAGATCTCAGACTCTAAGTTGCAGTTCTTCACGGATATCTCCCACGAACTGCGCACCCCGCTCACCCTCATCAACGGTCCGCTGGAGAACGTGCTCGAAAACGGTACGCTACGCCCCGAGGACAGAGACCAACTGGAGGTCGTGCGGACCAACACGAACAGAATGCTCAGGATGATGAACCAAATCATGGATTTCAGAAAGATACAGAGCAATAAGATGAGGCTACGAGTGGAACAAACACGCTTGGGAGAATTCATAGCCTCCTGCAGCACCACCTTCCTCAAACTGGCGGACAATAGGAAGATCAAGTTCACCGTCAACGACGAGACGAACGGCGCCACCTTCTGGGTGGACCGTGACAAAATTGACACCATCATCTTCAACCTGTTGTCCAACGCCTTCAAATTCACACCAGACGGCAAGTCCGTATCCGTGCGCACCTACCTGGACAAGGGAGAGGGCGTCATCGAGGTGGCGGACAAAGGATGCGGAATGCCTAAGGACAAGCTATCCATCATCTTCGAAAGATATACGACGCTCCAGAACTTCTCACTCACCAAACAGAGCGGAACGGGCATCGGACTATCCCTCGTCAAGGAGATCGTGGACCTGCACAAAGCCACCGTGAGCGTAGAGAGCGAACCGAATGTCGGCACCACCTTCTCCATCAGGCTGAAGCCAGGCGTCGACCACTTCGACAACACAGTGGACATCGTCATCAACGACGGAGCGAAGGGAACAGCCGCCGAGGTGACAACCAATCCAGGGAACGAAAAGCACGACAGCGACGCACAGGAACAGCCTAAACTACTGATCGTGGAAGACAACGAACAACTCAGGGAGTTCCTTCGCTCCGTGCTTGGCAAACGCTTCTTCACCATCGAGGCGGCCAATGGAGAACAGGGCCTCGAGGCCGCATTGAGGGAGCTTCCGGACTTCATCCTCACCGACATCATGATGCCTGTGATGGATGGTGTAGAGATGGTGCGGAGCATACGAAACGACGAACGGACCTCCCACATTCCTATCATCCTGCTCACCGCAAAGACAGACATGCAGAGCAAGATAGAATGTCTGAAGATCGGGGCGAACGATTACATCACCAAACCGTTCAGCATGGCCTACCTTGAGGCGAGGATCGACAACATCCTTGCGGAGAGGGAGAAGTGGCAGAAGAGGTATAAGAACGATCTGCTCAACGTTAGCCCTACCACCAATGCGGAGACGAAGGAAGAGGAGGAAACACCAATCGAACAAGAACCGCTCGCAAAGAAAGACGACGCCTTCATGCGCTCCATCGTGGAGATCATCAACAAGAACATGGACAACAGTGACTTCTCCGTGGACGATCTGCAAGACGAGCTCAAAATAGGGAAATGGAACCTCACCTCAAAGGTCAAAGCACTCGTCGGACTCACCCCTATGGAGTTCATCCGTGAGACCAGGCTGGCCCACGCCACGGAGTTGATCGACAACAGTGACTACAACATGACGCAGATCACCTACATGATCGGCATGTCCGACTCGCGCTACTTCAGTCGTTGCTTCAAACAAAAATACGGGGTCACCCCAACAGAATACAAGAATCGTAAAAAATAGTTGATTATGAACGTATATGATTTCGCCTCGTTCGGAGGTTTCATCTTAATTATCTCTTTCCTCCTCGCATTGGATTTAGGTGTGTTCCACAAGGATGACCATGTCGTCACATTCAAGGAATCCCTCACTTGGACCTGCGTCTGGGTGGCGGTGGCCATGCTTTTCGGAGGCCTCATCTACTTTTTCGGCGAGTATATCCACGGCGTCGATTCAATCGACCAACTCATAGACATCAACAAACGGCATGGGCACGGACTGAAGATTGATCCCCAACAAGGGATAGATGCGGCTCTCCACCTCTATCGGAAAGCGCTCACGCTGGAATATTTCTCAGGCTATGTGATCGAGGAGATGCTCTCCGTGGACAATATCTTCGTAATGATCATGATCTTCATGAGTTTCGGCGTCGACAAGAAATACTACCATAGGGTACTCTTCTGGGGCATCATCGGGGCCATCGTTCTACGCTTCTCCTTCATATTTCTATGCTCCGCACTCATCCAACGCTTCTCATGGGTATTGGCCATCTTCGGCGGACTGCTCATCATATCGGGTGCGAAAATGCTCTTCGGGAAAGACGAGGAGGAGAAAATCGATACGGAGAACCACCCTATCGTCAAGTTCGCCGCCAAACACTTCCGCCTAGACAAGGCCTACAAAGGGCATGACTTCTTCGTCCGCAACGAGGGGAAGCTGTACATGACGACACTCTTCCTTGTCCTTTTGGTCATCGAGTTCTCGGACATACTCTTCGCGGTGGATTCCATCCCCGCCATCTTCTCCGTCACAAGAGACCCTTACATTGTCTTCTTCTCGAACATATTCGCCATCATGGGACTCCGTTCGCTCTTCTTCATGCTGAGCAATGTGATGAACATGTTCTGTAGGCTGAAGACAGGTTTAGGTATCCTCTTGGCGTTCATCGGTGTCAAGATGTTGCTCAACACCTTCCTCGACATTGAGATTGGTCCTGGCATTTCGCTCCTGGTCATCTTAGGCATACTCTTGCTGAGCATCATCGCCTCCATCCTCTTCCCTGTCAAACCCAAGGAAGAGAAACCAGCCCAATAAACATTCGGAGACCGCTCACGGGAGGAAGCGCACGAGACACTTCCCCGCCCGTTCTTTTGCGGATCAACCATAAAAAGAAAGGTCCCATTGCCGACTTCAATCAAGCAATGGGACCTGTTTGTTTTTTGATACAATATCAAATGAACTCTTCGCCGATCTTCACTTTCGTGTCGTTCACGAACTGGCGTATATGCTGCTCCTCTTCCTTCTTGCAGATGAGAAGGGCCTTATCGGCCTCAGCGACGATATAGCCGTCCAAGCCCTGGATTACGGCCAATTTGCCTTCAGGGAGGGCAACAACATTGTTCTTGCTGTCGTAGAAGAGAGTCTTACACTTCAACGTGACGTTACGATCCGCATCCTTGTCTGAATGTTCATAGACAGAGCCCCACGTACCCAAGTCGGACCAGCCGAAGTTAGCGGCCAAAACATGGACGTTCTTCGCCTTCTCGAGGATGGCATAGTCGATGGAGATATTCGTACAAGACTGATATATACTATCGATAAAGATCTGTTCCTTTTCCGTTCCGTAGAAAGCGGCGCCCGCCTCGAACTTACGGTTCATCTCGTTCAAGTAGAGGTCAAATGCCTCGATAATCGTATTCACATTCCACAGGAACATACCCGAATTCCAGAAGAAATCGCCGCTCTCCAGGAAAATCTTAGCCAACTCGATGTTCGGCTTCTCCGTGAAGGTTTTCACCTTCAGCACATTACTGTCAGAGGAGAGGTCAGCCACTTGGATATAGCCATATCCTGTTTCCGGACGACTTGGCTTGATACCCAGCGTCAGGATATCATTGTGCGAAGCGGTGTAATCCAAACCATTCTGAATCGTTTGAACGAACTCATCCTCCTTTAGGATCAGATGGTCAGAAGGTGAAACCACGATATTCGCATTCGGGTTCTCAGCCTTGATACGATGCATCGCATAAGCGATACAAGGAGCGGTGTTGCGACGTGCAGGCTCCAAGAGGACTTGGTTCTCCTTCAGTTCAGGCAATTGCTCCAAGACGAGATCCTTATAATGACTACTGGAAGCTATCAATATATGCTCCTTAGGGACAATCTTCAGAAAACGATCATACGTCATCTGAAGCAACGATCGTCCCGTTCCGAAAAAATCCAGAAACTGTTTAGGTTTGTTGTTCGTGCTAAATGGCCAGAAACGGCTTCCTACACCGCCCGCCATTATTACGCAAAAATTGTTACTCATCACATATAGGTTTTAAAATAGCAGTTAGTGCACAAAATTACGATTTTTCTCCAATAACTCAAGTTTTAGACACAAATTTAACTTGTTTCGAATTATATTCTAACATTTCAGAGCCCAAGCAAAGCCCGATTTTCTCCGCAAAATAAGGGATTATATTCCCTATCCTCCTATTTCTCGTCCCCCGCACCTCTCAGAAACTAAAATTTTTCAAACTGATTCACAACAGATTAAAGAATATTATCCATGAAACACGAAAAAAAAAGCGCAAACACGCTTGGATGTCAAGAAAAACGACTATCTTTGCACCGCAATTGAGAACGAATGTTCGACAATTCGCCCAGATGGCGGAATCGGTAGACGCGCTGGTCTCAAACACCAGTGGATTCACTTCCATCCCGGTTCGACCCCGGGTCTGGGTACAAAGAAAGGCTGTTGATCAAATGATTGACAGCCTATTTCTTTTCAATAAGCAACCGATAAGCAAAACACTACACACCTACATTTTTTTCTCCACACAAGCAAAAAACGACTTGTGCGCTCGTTTCCACGTACATCCCTTATGGTTCATTGTCCGGGGAGTCCACATAAAAAAACATGGGCAGACCCAAAGGATCTGCCCAATTTCGCAAAGCTTACACAATACATGCAGGTAATTTCCAAAATCTTGGTCTAGAATAAACCATTATTACACTTTATCAATAATCGTTCTGTCATTGACATTGCAAAGTTAATGTAAAAATGTTCATATCAATGAATTTATGCGCTAAAAATACTTAATTTCAGAAATATTTTTCGTATCGGAGATAGAAATATCCTCGATTCTGTTGACGAAAGATAAAAATAAAGATGATCAAACCTCCTGGGAAGGAGGGTAACCGAAGAACGACCTGTACTTCCTGCTGAAATAGAACGGATCGTTAAATCCTACGGAATACGCCACGTCAGAAACACTCTGATCCAGCTTCAACATCTCCTGCGCACGATGCAAACGATACTCTGTAATGATCTCCAACGGAGTCTTGTCCGTGATGGATTTCAGCTTGCGGGAAAGGGACGATTTGCTCATCGCCAAAGCGTCCGACACATCATCAACAGAGAAGGTCGGATCCTGGTAACGGTTCTCGACCACCTGAAGGAATTGCTTAAGCAATGTGTTCGTCTCCTCGTCGATTCGGTTCACCGCCAAGTTCCGGGAGAGGACCTCCTGCTGCTGACGTCTACGCCATTGCAGGATATTATTCAGCTTCATCAACAATTCACGAGAGGCAAATGGCTTCGTGACATAATCGATCGCACCGCTGGACAACCCCCTTAACCGATCATCCTCATCGCTACGAGCAGACAAGAAGATCAGCGGAACCACCGTCGATTGCAGGGTTCTCAAACGCTTGTACATTTCAATACCATCCATGACAGGCATCTCGACATCCGAGATGATTATATCAGGGTTTTCCTTGCATGCTATTTCAAAGCCACTCTCTCCATTATTCGCCTCGATCACTTGGAAATATGGCTGCAACATCTCCTTTAGGTTATTGAGTATCAACGGATCATCATCCACAATCATCACCGTGTTGCCATCCATCAACTCCGTATTGACCTCGAACGGCGTCTCCTCGTCTGGTTGAGGAGAGACCTCGACCTCATCCTCCGACTTCGGCAACAGGATGGAGATAGTCGTGCCCTTCCCCACTTCGCTGGTCATGGAGATGGATCCTCCACTCTTGCGGACGAAGTCTTTCGTCATCTGGAATCCCAAGCCCGTACCTTGCTCATTATTCGTACCCAAAGTGGATTCATGCACACCGTCCTTCATCACGTCGTCCACCTGCTTTGGGGTCATGCCGACACCATTGTCCGATATCGTCAGACAAACATGGTCGTCCTTCTCCTCCGCCACGATGTCAATGGCCCCTCCATTAGGGGTGAACTTCGCCGAGTTGGACAATATGTTACGGATGGCCGTTCCTATCATACGAGGGTCCACATATATCTTGTGGGCGACGTCGCACTGACAGTTGACGGAGATATCCTTTTCCGCCATCACCCCCTTCAGGAGATTCATCACCTCCGTCAAGATCTGACGCAGACTCACACTCTGTAAGTTACATACCACATCCGTCTGCTTACCTCTCGCCCACTCCAACAGCTTAACCATCACAGATTGCAGGTTAAAGGCGGAGAGATAGGTGTCATTCAACACCTTCCAAGTATTCGGGGAAGTCTCTTTCTTTTTCAATATACCCTCCAATGCGCCCACAATGGCGAACATCGGGTTCTTCAAGTCATGCGCCACGACAGATATCAAACGGTCCTTCTCCTTCAGCACATCCAACAGATCTTGATTTCTACGTTCGATGAGCTCCTGCTTCTGCTCCAACAGTTTATTGCTTTCGTCCAACTCTTTCGTACGCTCAGCCACCTTCTTCGCCAAGAGTTCCCGCTGCTTAACAATGGTCCTGAACCGCAAATAGAAGACCGCCACCACGGCCGCGAACAATGAGAAGATCACCAAGAGCGTGAACCACCAAGTCTTCCACCAAGGAGGCAATACCCTGATCTTCAACGAAATGGACTTAGACTCGCCCACCCCATCACGACGGTGCGCCTTCACTTCCAACACATAATCGCCAAAAGGCAAGTGGGAGATCTTCACCTCTCGTTTCTCCCCGAGATCCACCCAGCGGCGATCCAATCCATTGATACGATAGGAAGCGTCCACATTGTTCAGTCCGGAGAAATCCAGGACGTCAAAGGTAATTTCTATGTTCGTTTCGTCATAATTGAGCACCAACTCATCCGTCTTGGAAAGAGGGGAAGGCAACAACTCACTGTTCGGAGCCACCCTTTCGCCAAACAAATAGAGGTCGGAGAACGACAGATATTCCACACTCGCCGTTTCATGGATCATCGTAGGGTCGAAGACAAAGAATCCTTCGGTACTGCCGAAGTAGAAACGGCCCTTCGAATCTTGGAACACGGCACGGGAAGTAAAATAGTTACGGTTCCTGCAACGTTCGTCCAACAAGACCAACTGATAAGAACGCTTATCGTAGTCGAAGTGAAGGATACCATTGGATCCACTCGTCCACATATGACCATCCTTACCCAACACGATCGAGGAGTAATGGCCCTCCGGCAAGAAATCCAGCCACTTATACGAAGAACCGTCCGCTTCGAAACGTAACACACCGCAGTTGCTGACCACAAAGAGATTGCCATCTTCGTCACTGGCACCCTGCACCATCATCAAAGGGTTATGAGATTGGTTGGCATCAACGTCAGGAAAAACATCCTTGTACGGACCACCATTTTCGCTGCGCCATACTGACCTTGAAGTGATCACCCATCGCACGCCCTGCTTCGTCTCCATCACATGCTCCACCCAACGATCCTCCGCCGCGGCTTCCGTCCCCTTCCCGAAAATAAAACGTTGATGGGTCCATCTCGTGGAATCCTTCGGCAAAAGATAGACCCCGTCGCCAGCCAAGCCCACGCCCACATCTCCATTCTTGAAGCAACACAAGACTTTACTTGTACTATACGGGAACCCAATACCATCGAAAGGATACTGCCTGATTTCACCCGTCCGCGTATCATAGGTACATGGCACACCACCCCAAGAGGCGAGCCACATCTTGCCACCAATGGCCTTTTGCGCAGAGAGCACATTGTTGGACGTCAAGCCATCATCCGTCTGCACATGTTTCAGAATCTTCAAGTCAGGGGATAAGGCATAGACACCATGTCCATCCGCACAGACAATGATGTTCCCTTTGTCATCCTCCGCAAATGAGGTGACATCGACCAAAGGGAAGCCAATATCCGAAGAGTGCAACGAACCCGACCCCTTAATCGCACCATAGCGCCAAAGGCCTGAATTTTGGGTGCCGATCCAAATGTCACCATCCCGATCCTCAAAAAGCGTATGCACCTTTTTCAGTTCATCCGCCTTGATATTGACTGGCTCCTGCTTCTCGAAGCGCCACTTTTCGTCCACGCACTCGCCTGTCCATAGACCACTGCCGCTGGTACCAAGCCACACTCTCCCCCTCGAATCCTTCAACAGAGAAGTGATACACTTAAAAGGAGTTTCGATTTTTTCCACACGATCGATGGCCCCATCCTCACACAGATAAACCATGCCCAAGGAACCAATGGAGGAAGCGAACAAAACCCTTCTCCGGTCCAGCTTCACCATGGAGGAGACCATCTCATTGATCCTGCCCATATATTCCGGGCTACATATCTTATAGTTCTTATCCCAAATGTAAATGCCAGGGAAACGTCCAATCCAGATACGCCCCCACTCATCCTCAATCAGGCTACAGGTGAATACCTTCTTTGTCGCCTCGTACATCAACGAGTCCTTGTCAAAGGCACCAAGACTATCATTGTATAAGTAAAGTCCCTCGTTAGTGGAGAGGATGGTACGGTCCTTGCTGATCGTGTATATACCCGTGACACATTTGTAGTAGGTGGTGTCAAAATCCTTCGGCGCTAGGTTCTTGAATGAATCAGTCTGCTCGTCATACGAGACAGCCAAGCCATTATTACCCCCGAAGCATACCCTTCCGTCAGCCATCAAGTTGGCGCGAATGATATCATTACGGAACAAAGAGGGATAGTCCTCAAAAAAATAGTTCTTGAAATGGACACCATCAAACTTATTCAAACCATACTCTGTAGCGATCCACAAGAAACCATTCTTATCCTGCGTGATGGCATGGACATAATTACAACTCAGTCCATCCTTCGCAGTATAATGGCGAAAAGCTGCCCACTCCATCGCCCTTATAGGGAGGGAGAGCAGAAGAAAAAAAATCGCACCTGTTATTACCCTTAAAAAAACCATGTACACGTCCTAAACATGGTGCAAAAATAGAAAAAATAGGCGATATACACATAGTCGGATGAGAAAAAGAACGAATATTAAACTTAAATAAATTTAAAAAATTAAATGCGAACTTAGACCCCTATATAGAGAAAAAAGACGTAAATTCGCGATGTGAAATTTTTCATTAACTATAATAATTCCTTTATGGTAAGAGACACAGCAATATTCGACATCATCGAGAAGGAACACCAACGCCAGTTGAAAGGCATTGAGTTGATTGCTTCCGAAAACTTCGTGAGTGACCAGGTTATGCAAGCCATGGGTTCATGGTTGACTAACAAGTATGCAGAGGGACTTCCGGGACACCGTTACTACGGTGGTTGCGAAGTTGTTGACTTGGCCGAGCAATTATGTATAGACCGCTTGAAACAAATCTTCGGCGCAGAATGGGCGAACGTACAACCTCACTCTGGCGCACAAGCAAACGCTGCAGTCTTCTTGGCTTGTTTGAACGCAGGCGATAAATTCCTCGGACTGAACCTTTCCCACGGCGGACACCTTTCTCATGGATCCCCGGTGAACTTCTCTGGTCTGATGTTCCACGCTTTGGAATATAACGTGAAGGAAGATACTGGCCGTGTAGACTACGACCAATTGGAGCAAGTAGCCCGCGCGGAGAAGCCAAAATTGATCATCGCCGGCGCATCCGCATATTCCCGCGAATGGGACTACGCACGCATCCGCAAGGTGGCTGACGAGATCGGTGCCATCTTCATGGTGGATATGGCTCACCCTGCAGGTTTGATCGCCGCAGGATTGCTCAACAACCCTGTTAAATACGCACACATCGTAACAACAACTACACACAAGACTCTCCGCGGTCCTCGTGGTGGTGTGATCATGATGGGCAAGGACTTCGATAACCCATGGGGCAAGAAGACTCCTAAGGGTGAAATCAAGAAGATGTCCGCCCTCCTCGACTCAGCTGTATTCCCAGGAATCCAAGGTGGTCCGTTGGAGCACGTCATCGCCGCTAAGGCAGTTGCCTTCGGTGAGGCTCTTCAACCAGAATACAAGGTATACCAATCTCAAGTGAAGAAGAACGCCGCTGTGATGGCCCAAGCTTTCATGGACAAAGGTTACAAGATCATCTCTGGCGGTACAGACAACCACTCTATGTTGGTTGACCTCCGCACCAAATTCCCTGACCTGACAGGTAAGGTGGCTGAGAAAGCGTTGGTTGCGGCTGATATCACCACCAACAAGAACATGGTGCCTTTCGATAGCCGTTCTCCATTCCAGACTTCTGGTTTGCGTTTCGGTACTCCTGCCATCACTACTCGTGGTGCGAAGGAAGAATTGATGGGCCAAATCGTGGAATTGATCGACACGGTCCTCTGCGATCCTGAGAACGACAAGGTGATCACCTCCGTACGTGAGAAAGTTAATTCTATCATGAAGGATTATCCTTTGTTCGCGTGGTAATCTATTCGAATGAATTCGAACTCTTTATAAGGATGAAGGCTACCCCTCGGGGTGGCCTTCGTTTTCTACATCACAAAAAATTTCCCGAACGGACCACTCCATCACCCATCACCACCCCACTCATTTAACCACATCAACAATGGTAACCACTATCATCATCATCATAACCACCATCATCTCGATACTATCCTTTGGACAACTTGAGATGTTGCCTCAGAGTTTATGTCACCCTCAATGGTTCGACAAGCTGAAATTCAACGCTTACCTGATCAAACACAAGGGAGAACATTACCGCATGTTCACTTCCGGACTCATTCATGGAAGCACATGGCACCTGCTATTCAACATGCTGACGCTCTATTTCTTCGGTTATTTTGTGGAGGAGTGCTTCGTTGCCATCTTCGGCGAAACAAAAGGTGAACTTGCCTATGCGTTGATGTACGTGATGGCGATTGGTGTCTCCTCCGTAGCAGACTATGTGAAACACAAAAACGACCCCTATTTCAATGCGATCGGAGCCTCAGGGGCCGTTTCCGCCGTCATATTCGCAGCCATACTCCTCAACCCGCACTTGGGCATTTGTTTCTTTTTCATACCGATACCTATCCCTGGGTATATATTCGGGCCTCTCTACCTGATCTACTGCCAATATATGGCGAAAAAGAACATCGATAACATCGGCCACTCCGCACACTTCTGGGGCGCCGTGTTCGGGTTCATTTTTCCTATCTTTCTATCCCCGAAGTTACTGGGGTACTTCATCTCTTACTTCTAAAAAGGGGTTTCAACAGGCTTAGGACTGAGGATTCTCCACCCAATTCCACAACGAGCGATAGAACTTGTGCCTCGTCAACGTGGAGGAGTCTCCAATGACCATAAGTTTCATGCGGGCCCTCGTCATCGCCACATTCATACGTCGCAGCTCCCTCAAGAAACCGATCTCCCCATCTTCGTTCGAACGCACCAAACTGATCAGAACCACATCTCGCTCCTGTCCCTGGAATCCATCCACTGTGTTAATCGTGATCAGGGCACGGAAAGGCTTCAAAGATTTGCACTCACGCATAAGACGTCTGAGGTAATAGACTTGCGCCTTATAAGGTGATATGACACCGAAATCAATCCGTTCATCCAACACACGATGAGGGCCCACCTTCTCGATGAATTGGGACAGGAGGGTGATGACCAATTCAGCCTCCATCTTATTGACACGCCCCGCCGAGAGGGTCACATACTCCTCCTCAAAAGAGAAATTCCGCGTATCAACCCATTCCACAGGCTCCTCATAGTCCAGAATGCCACGGCAACGGACATTCTCCGCAGCCTTCAGTTTCCCCTCATAAAACCAATCGGAGGAGAACTGCATGATACGCTCATTCATACGATATTGAAGGTTCAACAAAGTGACTACATCTGGCTTGGAAGCTACGATTTTCTCCATCAACGTGTAAGACAAGCCTGCACGCTCCGCCTCAAAACATTTGATCGTTGGAGGCAATTGCTTATGGTCTCCCGCAAGGATCACACGATGCGATTTGCAGATAGGAATCCAACAAGCCGCCTCGATGGCCTGCGCCGCCTCATCGATGAAAAGAGACTGGAAAGTGCGCCCGTACAACAACGGATTGGCAGCACCCACTAACGTACAAGCCACCACCCTGGCCTCCGAAAACAAGTCTTCCCGTATCTCATACTCCAAAGCCTCGGCCTTCTCCTTCACCACCAAAGCCTTGCTACGATTGGTGCGATATAACTCACGCACCACCTTACGCATAGACCACAATGTGTCATAATGAGGATGGGACTCGAATCGGCGCTCGTACGTATACGAGAGCATCTTGTCATCCACGCGGCACGGATTGCCGATTCGAAGCACGTTCACTCCTCGATCCACCAACTGCTCGGAGATCCAATCCACAGCCATATTGCTCTGTGCGCAGACCAACACCTGGCTTTCTCGGCGTAACGTCTCATAGATCGCCTCGACCAACGTTGTCGTTTTCCCCGTACCCGGAGGACCATGCACCACGGCAACATCCTTCGCCATCAATATTTTATTGACAGCAGCCTCCTGGGAAGTATTCAGCCATGGGAAACGCAAAGGATTGAACGAGAAGAAACCCGCAGGACGATTCCCCAACAGGGTTTCCCGCAGATCGAACAAACGGCCAGACTGCACACTCAAGAGACGTTCCAAAGCCTCGAACATTGCGCGATAACTCGTCTCGTCAAAACTAAGCTGAACGCCCAAACGCTCGGAAGACTCCAAGACCGACAGATGATCACGGTCCGGCAAGACAAGCGTCAACGATTTATCGGAAGCGAAGCTCACCTGAGAAGCGATCTTGATCGGGCGGATCTCATGGTTCATGCTGACCGTGAAGAACTCAACCGCCTTGCCATACTCGAAATGGTCATCCCCCTCTGCAGAAACACCTCCTGACACCTCAACGACAAACTGATTCAACGAATTGTAGTAAGACCTTCCCAATGAGACAGGGAAACGACAATTGCCAGCAGCCACTTTCTTCTCAACGGAGATCAAGCTAGACTGTTGGGCAAAGCACTTCCTGTCAAACTCATACTCCTGACGCAACAGATCGCGATGTTTAAGAAGTGACAATACGGAAGAATTAGCAGCCATGTGGGAGAAAAACAGAAGGAGAAAAAAGAAGACCGCCTCGTGAGCGGTCTTCTACTGATTATTAACGTTATACTATCATTTCAAATAAACGACCTCAATCGTACCGTTAAAGGTCACACCATTGATCACAGCCTCATAGAAGAAGACTCCCGGATCAACCATCTTGCCATTATGATCGGTACCATTCCATCCGTTATTACCCTCGAACACTTTCTGTCCGTAGCGGTCGAAGATGACAACCTGACGTCTCTCCAAGAACACGTCATTAAGACCATCCTTGATGAAAGGCGTAAAGGCAGTAGGAACACGTTTCAAAACGTCGATGTTGTACAAGTTAGATGGAACCGCAGGACATACACCATCACCCACTACGACATAATACTTAGATGAATCCGCAGGGAAGAATGGATAAGTAGTATGTAGTTCCTCGTAATCCCTATACATGAGTGAATCCTTCATCTCCTCACTGAGTTGTTCGAGGAGATCGCCCTGGTTATCGTAAGCGGAGATTTCGCCATCAAATCCGTTCTTCACCATGTACCAAGTATAGAACACTGGCTGGTAATGATGCGTGTTGACAGACAATACGATCTCATCTCCATAGTAGCAACGAGTGATACCCAACGGATCCGTTGTGAGAACCAAGGAATCACGATTGAAACGTTCATGCATGATAAGCAATACACTATCACGTCTGAACACCTTATAATCACGCCAAGCCTTCAGGTTCTCGACAGAACCGCCAACGGCCTCCAAACTATCCTCCAACGTGTACAATTGCTCGCCACACGTCGTAAACAAGCTGTTTTTGCTGGTGGTGCGACCGCAAGCATTCTCGGCGAAGTAATAAGCCGGAATCTCACTTTTCATATAAGGCACAGGGCTATGAGGCACATAGTCCGCAGTATCCAAAATCCATCCAGTTTTAGTGATCTCAGAACCCATCGCCTCGACGCAGACAGCCGTGATGCTATCCATTACGCGCAGGTTAAGGGAATCGTCCTCACAGATGGCCACGTCACGAGTGATCAGGTTGATGCGAGGCTTCTCGTTAATGGTCAAATAAGAGTATGCGGTATCGGCACACTGCGTTGTCGTATCCATAACGACGAACACATAATTGCCACTTTGCGAATGTCTATCCAAACGGGTAAGCTTCTGACGAATGCTATCATACACAACTTTATTCTCCCTATAGAAACGATCGTGATAAGTAACTCTATTATCACTGAACAAGATCGTAGAGGAAGAGATGCTGTCTCTATAGCAATCGTAAGCGAACGTACTAGGAATGGTACGGATCTTACCTCCCGACTCGATCAAAACGTAACCCGTCGCGAAACGAGCATCCTGTGACCACAAGTCGATATAGTTGTTCTCATCCGCACAGATCGTAAGATCATTGGCAACCATAGAAACGACATTTTCCGGTTTCATAACACGGGCAAACATCTTAAAGCTGTCTCTGTTACCACACTTATCCGCAGAATAGATCCAAACCTCCGTGTCTTCCTTGATTACAACTCCAGGAGCAGGAACCTGCCAGATCTCGATGTCATCCACCTCCGTACAAGCATCCTGAACATAGTTCTTGAACTTCGTATACAAAGGAGGAACCGTCATCGTACACTTCTTTATATTAGAAGCGAGGACAGTATCCCTGAAGCCTTCAGGAAGGACAAACCTAGGAGCGACAGAATCCACGACAAGAACAACCTGAACCAATGGCACGCTCTCGTTTCCGCACTTATCCTTCGCAACCCATGTACGCCAAATCGTATAATTGTTATAAGCACAATCATGGATATCCTCAGATTGGTTCTTTTGGATTGTCTTCACGATTTCTATCTCATCTTTCGCGGAGCAATTATCTGTGGCGTCAATCGTAACATCCTCCATCTTAAGTGCGATCTCGATCAACGAGTCTTGGTCGCAGGCAATCTTGATGGTATCCAAACGAGTGTGGATGGTCGGAGAAGTGACGTCCTTGATGGAGTATTCTTGCTCACAAGACTCGTCCTTACCTCTAATATCCGTGATGATGTACTTGCGGATCAAAGTATAATCGCAAGGCATCTCTCCACGCTCAATTTCTTCGTGGCGGAAGGAGCCCTCTTTGTATTTGTGCATCTCAGAGATATAACCACCTGCATTCAAGAATTCCTCAACAGAAGCATAAGGGGTTGGAATCTCTCCATAACACTCGTAGTTGATAGCAGTATCGATAGGAGGACATTTAACATCGATAGGCACCATGTCTACGATTTTCACAACTTGATGACAAGTCTTCACCTCCTCAAATACATAGTTGAATGTCCAATAAACTGTCGTATTGCCAATTTGATAGTCGGCCGTGCTGTCCAAACCATCGCTACGGGAGAAGTCGATGGTAGCTGCATGGCAATCGTCGATGGTTATAGTAGGTTTTTCCAGACCTGCCAACCTAACCTCTTCCGCAGTCGCATAGAATTTCTCCATCAACTCAAGACGTACGGTATCTGCCAATGATGAACAATCGAACAACTTGGTCCTCACCTTCACATTCTTTTCGCAGGAATCCTTCATGATTCCCCTCTTGTCGATAAAGATCCACTTCAAGTTGGTCGTACCGAGAGGGAATGGTTGGGCATCCCAAGCGATAGGGTTACCGTTTCCGTCCGTCACAAGTTCACCATTGAAACGACGCTCTACAATAGGGATAATAGTATCATTATCGCAAATGTCGATTGCCCTTGGGAATGTCAAACTGTCTTGGAGTCTGCTAGGATCCAATGTACATTCTCCCTCTGACAAGGTGAAAGGAATCGTGTCACCATAGATATCACAACCCTCCAACTTCAGGGAGACGGAGTCCACCACGTCCAAATAGGTCACACAAGAGTCTTGGTTACCAGCCTTATCCGTAAACAGCCATACAAACTTGTGCACCTCCGTAGGATACATGGCACTAAGCACCGCATCGCCACGGTATACGATAATCGAGCTATCCTTCTGCTTAACATAAGCGATCAGTTCAGGGTATAACGTACCGTCACAAGCATCCTCAACCGAGAGTTCCGGCAAATGGAGGGAATCAAATGGGATCTCACACGATGTCGCATAAACCATCATCTCAGGATCTTTACATACTGAATCCAATATCGGCGGAGTAGAATCCACAACATGCAACGGTGTGACACAAGTATCTATATCACCCTTTCCATTCTCGAAATAGAAAATCAACTTATGATAGCCGAGAGGGAACGAATCCGCCATGCAAGAAGGAAGCACCTCTGGTTTCGTCACTTTCAACGCCATACGTTCGATAGAATCCTCGGCGCATACAGTCTCATACTGTCCGTTACGATGCTGAACCCTCTTTACAGGGACTGAATCCTTCGACGTATAAGGGATATTGCAAGTGATCTCCACAGTTGTTCCCGTAGAAGAGAACGTACTGTCCAAATGAAGGATACGGACCACCTTGAATGGATAGATTATCGTGTCATAATCCTTAGACAATGAGGTACTGAGTCCCAAGTTCTCATATTCATACGGTGTACCAGAGCATGCATCATACGTATACTTCGTCTCGCAGAAATACTGCACATTACCGTAGGAGATATTATCAGAATTGAACGGAGACGGAGCCATACAACTCTTCGGATCCACAGGAACAGGATCACTAAACTCCGTACAAGTCATATAAATCAAAGGATTAGACGAAATAACCACATTCTGACTACAGAGAACCGTGTCATATTTTTGTGCGTCATAATCAAATACATCACTCGTAAATTCATAATACACGGTGGTGATTCCGATTGGGAAGCGATGTTTCAGGAATTGCTCCTCTGTAAGGACGGAATCAACCGCATATGCGACAGAATCACCTTTGTCGTCCACACACTTTCCTGTGAATCTAATCGTAAGCTTCACGTTTCCACAATACAACGGATTAGGCTGAGGAACGGTCAAAAGGCCTGCCAGTTTATAGTCCGTGTCCGGATTAACTGTTTCCTGCGCTTGTGCGGAAGCATATCTATATTCTCGATGTGGGTTCTTATTCACTATGCTCCTCAAAGGGTTCTGCAGGCTATCACATTTGAACATCTCCACACTATCCTTCACAGTCACCCTGCTATGGCAATACATTGCATTACCGGCAGGATCAGCGAACTTCCAAAGGATGAACGTAGTACCCACCTCATAATCATCCTCCAACTTTTTATCCATGGAGTAGTTCGCAGAATCTACGCCAGGGTCCAACATGCCGTCCTTCATCACCTGAGAGCGGCCTGCATACACACCCTTCACCATGATAATGGTATCCGTGAACGTGAGATCTTGTAGAATAGGGATCTCGATTTCCAAATTTTCGCCCGGACGAGCCACGCAACCGTCTTCAGAAGAGACGGACACTGTATAGTCTTTTATCAACTTACAATCCACCTCCACAGTGTCCACATCCTTCACAACCAATTGGTAGGAGCAAGAAGCAGACTTGTCACAACCGTCCGTCACCGTGATTTCCACATCTCCCTTACCTGAGAATAAGGTCAGAGCGGTCGCCGGCAAATTCTCCAACTGTATTTTATGCAGCGTATAGGTCGAGTCGAAACTGTGGATCGGATCATCCGCCATATAATGTAATTTCACATGCACGGCAGGATCGTCGTCACAACTGGTCTCGAATTTAGGAATCGGCAAGAAAATCGTGGTGTCCAACTGTCCTCTACGCAACGTGTATTCGGATGGTTGAGACAACAAACTACAATCAACGGATGGAGCATGTGTGGCTTTCATCGTGAATTCATCATTGATTGTCGCCCTACATACACCATTCACCACCTCCAATGAGACTGGGAATGTTCCGTCAACCATATTACACAAGGCCGCCTTATCGTAACCATCGATATGGATAATGCTATCATCCGTCATCGTGGCGCCGATAAGATGCCACCTGTATCCAGCCACATCACGATAATTCTCAAGAAGGATAGTATCCGAGGATGTAGCGGCGCAGATCGTGTCCTCACCCCTCTTCGTGGTGAAGTTCAAACGGGAGACATTCGGTTGGTCGTAAATCCACACATCGATACTGTCGACACCCACTGGGGTATGAGCAATTTCTCCGGTTGCGGCCTCCTTGACATAAGTGTAAAGGAGCAATCTATATGGTTGGTTCGGAGAATAAGAACTACTCAGCATCGCATCTTTATCCACATTGATGTCCGCAGCAGTTCCATTAGGATTAACATTGAGGGAAACCTTCGTAGCATCCGAAGACAATCCCGTCGGAGATTTCAGCTTCCACTCCAACACATAATCATCTCCATTTTCCTTAATCCAACTGATCTTGGTCAAATCATCAGCCTTGTAATGTTGCGTGTGAGGATATTCCGTAGCACACACATTACCGCCGTCGATACCTGGGCCAGGACCCGTACAAACCTTACCTCCCAAAGCGAAAGGAATAAAGGAGTTTCCGTCCGTCAACGCATAATAGAACACACCCTTGTCCAGCATCACGATATTCGCGCGTTCCTTTTGCCCATATTTATCCAAATCGTAAGTAACCTCACCGGCCGAGAACGGAATCTCCGTTTGGTAGGTCGCATCCGAATACTTTTTCCACACATACTGCGCATTACGAGGGAAACCGGCCGCACTGACAACCACCGTCTCACCTAAACAAGCAATACGAGGAGCAAGACAGACACCCTCCGCCTCCGCACTGATATAGTCGACCGCCAATTTGGCGCACTTAGGGAATTGCTCAAAGAAAGGATAGAATATATACTCCGTGACCGAAGACGGAGGCAAATAGCCGTAATAAGTCATCTCGAAACGGAAGACATTTAATTGTCCACCGCGATAGTTATTAGCGATGATGTCACCGAAGATGAATCTAGTATCATCATTACCTGACATCACGGTCTGACTCGTCAACAATTGATTGGTTTGGTCATTATATATGGAGATATCCATCCAGTCCACCGTCTGGGTTCCATGTCCCGTTCTAGCGATCATCTTACCCTGTCGGTCAATACCCCCAGGACAGGATGCAGGGATAATCATATAGAACCGCATGGTGAAACGGTAGTTTTTACCTTGGAACGCATTACGCGGGAAAGCGATGGTGAAGAACTTTTGGTTCACATTATTATCCTGCACATAGAAATTATTGTGAGGATTCACCTGTAAGGAATCATCGATATGGAGAGGGACTCCCAACTGGGATTGGTTCATGATAGTACCACCCAAACTTCTGAAGATGATACCCTGCTCGGAGAAATATTCCTCCAAACATCCAGGAGGAGTGGTATTCCAATCCACAGAATTACATCCATACTGATAATTGAAGTCCGTACCGCCATAATACTCGCCCGTAGTCGTCTGATGGCAATCCTTCACGCTACAAGACTGTTTCAGTTTGATCTCTTTCTTATACTCTTTCGAGAAGGAAACCTCATCGTTTTTCGCCTCAGCGACAACACGAACGGTCATATCGCTCTCGCCCATCGCAAACGCATTGGTCGGCACATACAACGTTCCTTGCTTCTTCCACGTGTTTCCGTAATCGTAGGAAATAAACCACTCATAAGTGTAGCTAAGAGTGTCGTATTCCTTCACCCCCACGACCTCGAACGCAATCGGGTCCTTAGGACAAGCCTCAGACGCACCATAAGAGGTGAAGCCTGACTCCTTGAACGGATCCTCAATCTGCGCCCAAACGCCCAACGAAGACAAAAGGGCGCAAAGAAGCAAAATCAACTTTTTCAACCCGCTAAAAATATTTGAGTTCATTGTATAACAATTAAAATTACCCATTACAAGTTCATTAATCTATTAAACAAAATTGTTTTCACGATATATATAATTCCGTCATGTTTTTTCAACATTTATTTCCTTATGCTAAATCAAGTGTTTTGTTCTAAAATATAATTATATGTTTTTCGCCACACCACCATTCACCAAGAAACATATTCAATACTATACAACAATTCTCTTCTCTTTTTAACACATACAAACAAATCTGAAAATCGCATACAACTAAGCATGGATACTCAAATTCTATAATCGCAACAAAATTAAACTAAATTTTTCTATTTGTAAATAAATCCTAAAAAAATAGCGCAAAAAAAGAATATTTTTCGCTCTATAACCCCCAAATATGTGTTTTATAACATATTAGAAAACACTTTTCGCAAACAGAACCTCAAAGAAACGGGAGGAGAGGCACTATTCTCCCCTCCCATTTATCATTGGAAATCAATCCTGCGCCATCATTTTTTTGAAGAGATTACGCATATTGACCGCATCGCCAATAATCTTGTGCAAGTCCGCCACCTTCACGCGGTCCTGCTTCATCGTATCGCGGTAACGGAGCGTCACCGTGTCGTCCTCCAGCGTCTGATGGTCTACCGTCACACAGAACGGAGTACCGATGGCATCTTGGCGACGATAACGCTTGCCGATGGTGTCTTTCTCCTCGTAAGCGCAGCGGTAATCGAACTTCAGTTCGTTCATAATCTCCATAGCCTTCTCCGGAAGACCTTCCTTCTTCAGCAACGGAAGGACAGCACATTTCACTGGAGCCAAAGCCGGTGGCAACGAAAGAACGACCCTCTTGTCGCCTCCCTCCAACTGCTCCTCCTTGTACGAAGCAGCCATAACAGAGAGGAACATACGGTCCACACCGATGGAGGTCTCGATCACGTAAGGAATATATGACTTGTTCTCCTCAGGATCAAAGTACTCCAACTTCTTGCCGGAGAATTGTCCATGACGGGACAAGTCCCAGTTCGTACGGGAGTGGATACCCTCCACCTCCTTGAAACCGAAAGGCATGAGGAATTCGATGTCAGTAGCCGCATTAGCGTAGTGGGCTAATTTGTCGTGGTCGTGGTAGCGATACTTGTCATCGCCCAAGCCAAGGGCCTTGTGCCACTTCAGACGGAACGCTTTCCAGTGCTTGAACCATTCCATTTCAGTGCCTGGTTTGCAGAAGAATTGCATCTCCATCTGTTCGAACTCACGCATACGGAAAATGAACTGACGTGCCACGATCTCGTTACGGAAAGCTTTACCAATCTGGGCGATACCGAAAGGCACCTTCATCCTACCCGTCTTCTGCACGTTCAAGAAGTTGGTGAAGATACCCTGGCAAGTCTCAGGACGAAGATAAATGGACATCGTATTCTCGGCAGTCGAACCAACCTCAGTCTTAAACATCAAGTTGAACTGCTTCACATCCGTCCAGTTCTTCGTACCACTGATCGGGCAAACGATCTCCTCGTCGAGGATAATCTGCTTCAGCTCATTCAAATCATTATCGTTCAACGCCTTGGAGAAACGAGCATGAAGCGCGTCACGCTTCTGTACATGCTCCATCACCCTTGGGTTCGTAGTCATGAACTTCTCCTTGTCAAACGCATCGCCGAATTTCTTAGCCGCCTTCTCAACCTCTTTATTGATCTTCTCGTCATACTTGGCGAGTTGGTCCTCAATCAGCACGTCAGCGCGATAACGTTTTTTAGAGTCTCGGTTGTCGATCAACGGATCGTTGAACGCATCCACGTGTCCGGAAGCCTTCCACGTCGTAGGCTCCATGAAGATCGCAGCATCGATACCCACAATATTCTGGTGGAGCAACGTCATGCTATCCCACCAATACTTCTTTATGTTATTCTTCAACTCGACGCCATTCTGTCCATAATCATAGACAGCGGCCAAACCTCCATATATTTCGCTTGAAGGGAAGACGAAGCCGTATTCCTTACAGTGCGAAACCAACTGTTTAAAAACTTCTTCTTGTGAAGCCATTACCTTTAATATATAAAATTATAATTACGAATTCTATTCAAATCACTTCAAGACCGTCACCTTCATCTTCAAGTCCTTCAGCGGACGATCTCCAGGAGCCGTCTTAACAGCAGCGATCGCATCGATCACCTCAAGGCCCTCAACCACCTCACCAAAGACAGTGTATTGGTTGTCCAAGAAAGGAGTACCGCCCAAAGTCTTATAGTCCGTTCTCATCTGATCAGGCATCTTCGTCGCAGATTTACCGGCGAACTCCTTCTCCAGCTGGGCCAGGATCTCGCTCTGCAATTTCTGCAAGCCCTCTTGGTCCTTGGCGAGGCGAAGCTTCTTCACCTCCTCGCTCCTTTCGTTGACAATCTGATAGAAACGAGCCTCTTTCTCCTTGTTGATGGACATGTTCTCCATCTGATTCAACTTTGAATCATCCAATTTCTCGCCTTGCACGATATAGAATTGGCAACCCGAAGACCGTTTCTCCGGATTCACTTGGTCGCCCTGACGAGCCGCCGCCAACGCACCTTTCTTGTGATAATACTTAGGGTAAACGAACTCGGCAGGGATGGTGTAACCCACATCACCGGCGCCCAATTGCTTAGAGGCAGGCGCATTCTTCGATTCCGGGTCACCGCCTTGAATCATGAATCCCTTGATGACACGATGGAACAAAAGTCCATCATAAAATCCCTTCTCCGCCAATTTTATGAAATTGTCGCGGTGTTGAGGTGTCTCATTATACAATTTCACCTTCATATTACCAAATTCAGTAGTAATCAAGACCATAGTCTCCTTCTCTGCAGCTTGTACCGTCATAAAAATTAGAGTCAATAAAAATGTTACTATCAAGTTTTTCCTCATATGCCTAAAAATTTATTTCACAAAAATACGAATAATGTTTTTCTGTACAAAAAATTTTGTAATTTTGCACCGCAAAAAGCGGGAATATAAATCGAATACAATAATAACTACTAAAAATAAAAGAAAATGAATAAGGAGATTCAACCAGAGAACTATCGTACGGTGGTGTTCAAGGACTTATCGAACGGTGACACATTCTTCACCCGTTCTACAGTAAACACGAAAGACACAATCGAAATCGATGGAGAGACATACCCGTTGGTGAAGATCGAAATTTCCAGCTCTTCCCACCCATTCTTCACAGGAAAGGCTAAAATGGTGGATACCGCAGGTCGTGTTGATAAGTTCATGAGCCGCTACGGCAACCGTAAGAAATAAAATTTCCGGGAAAGAAGATAAAGGGTATCGGAAATCGGTACCCTTTTTTTATACAATCAAAAGCCAGCCAACATGGAAAGAATAATCATATTCGGCAACAAATACAGAGAGGAAGTCATCAAACACACTAAAATCCTTGCGGATGCGTTTAGGAAGAAGGGTGTGGAAGTCGGCATCGAAAAGGACTTTTGCCAATTCCTCATCGAGAAGGGTTGCGATTTATCCTACCCTCACACGGTCATCGACGAAGAGTGCGGGAAAGCGGATATGGCTTTTAGCATTGGTGGCGACGGCACCTTCATCAGGGCTGCGGCGAAGATCGGCAAGAGCAACATACCGCTATTGGGTATCAATGCGGGCCGACTCGGATTCCTCGCTGATGTCTCCGGCGACGAGGTCAGCAACGCAGTCGATGAGATCATGGACGGCAAATACAAAATCGAGGAGAGATCGCTCCTCCGCCTCCATACGGAAGATCGGCTCTACACGGACTTCAACTATGCGTTGAACGAAATCGCCGTGCTGAAGAGAGACTCCTCCGCCATGATCACCATCCACGCCTGGGCGAACGGAGTGTTCGTCAACTCCTACCAGGCCGACGGTCTCCTCGTGGCAACATCCACCGGATCCACCGCCTACTCCATGAGCGTCGGCGGACCTATCGTGGTGCCCCAGGCATCCAACTTTATCCTAACGCCTGTCGCACCACACAGCATCAACGTCCGCCCGATCATCATCCCGGACACATGGGACATCGAGCTGAAGGTGGAAAGCCGCAACAAGCATTTCCTCATCGCACTGGACGGTCGTAACAACATTTTTGACGACAAAACATCGCTCTCCATCCGAAAGGCGGACTTCACCATCAAAACGGTGAAGAGGGAAGACCAAGACTTCTTCTGCACACTGCGGACCAAACTCAGATGGGGGAACGACGAAAGAGAAAGATAGGAACATGGAAAAGAAGGATTTACGAATCGTATACATGGGAACACCCGACTTTGCGGTCGAACCTCTCAGAAAACTAGTGGAGGGGGGCTACAACATCGTGGGGTGCATCACCATGCCGGACAAGCCAGCGGGCAGAGGCCACAAGATACAATTCTCGCCCGTGAAGGAATACGCCATCGAGAAAAACATTCCTCTCCTCCAGCCTGAGAAGCTAAAGGACGAGGATTTTCAATCGGACTTGAAGGCTTGGAACGCAGACCTTCAAATCGTCGTGGCATTCCGCATGCTTCCGGAATCGGTTTGGAATATGCCCCGCCTAGGCACATTCAACCTTCACGCCTCCTTGTTGCCTCAATACAGAGGCGCCGCTCCTATCAATTGGGCGGTCATCAACGGAGAGAAAGAGACGGGTGTCACCACCTTCTTCCTAACCCATGACATCGACACGGGAAACATCATCCTGCAAGAGAAGATCAAAATAGAAGAGTGCGACAACGTAGGCACCGTCCACGACAAACTCATGACGATCGGCGCAGACATCGTGACCAAAACGGTGGACAAGATATTGGACGGAAGCATCTCCACAACCCAACAATCCATGCTCTACAAGAATGAGGCGGAACTGAAACCCGCCCCGAAGATCTTCAAAGAGACATGCAAAATCGACTTCGGCCAATCGGCCACCCAGATACATAACTTGGTCAGAGGACTCTCCCCCTACCCTGCCGCTTGGTGCGAATTAGTGTCCAAGAAAGGAGAGGCAACCCCTGTCAAGATATTTGAGACAGAAGTCATTCCAAGCGAAAGCAAAGAGACCCCAGGCTCATTCACATTCGACAAGAAACAGATCAATGTGCAGACTGGAGAGGGTACGATACGCATAAAATCAATACAATACCCTGGGAAAAAGAGGCTATCCGCCGAAGAATTCCTGCGAGGATTCAGGATGGAAGAAATGGAAAAGTTTTGCTAAACAGATAAACTTTTAACTTTTTTCAGGCGAATTATAAAAAAAATCGCATATATTTGCAATAATAAAGAACTGAGCAAGTATTAAAGTATAAAGTATAACTAAAAACCTATTGCCTATCGATACACGCATACTCAATTATAAACAGAAAGAGTATGATCATCAAAAAGACAATGACCGACGAGGAGTTGGTTAAACTATATGAAAGTGGCGTCAACGAAGCGTTTGATGCGTTATTGCTACGTCATAAAGACAAGGTTTATGCGAGCATCTACATGTCGGTCCGAGACAAAGACCTCGCCAACGACATCTTCCAAGAGACATTCATAAAAGCGATTAGCACCATCAAACAAGGGAGGTATACCGAGAAAGGGAAATTCTCCTCATGGATCTCACGCATCGCACACAATCTCATCATCGACCAGTTCCGGACGGAAAAAAACGAGAACACCATCTCCAACGACGAAGACGAGGAGTTGGACCTCCTCAATGACATTCGGTTGTACGAGGAGAACGTGGAAGATACGATGATCCGAGAGCAGGTGTACGAGGACGTCGTCAGGCTAATGAACTATTTACCGGACAATCAAAAAGAGGTGTTACGCATGAGATTCTTTGAGGACCTCAGTTTCAAGGAGATCGCCGACGCCACAGGTGTAAGCATCAACACCGCGCTGGGCAGGATGCGCTATGCCATCATCAATCTAAGAAAACTTGCGGACGCCAATGACGTGTACCCATGTCAAGAGCCCTACTAACATGCCAAACAAGCACTAATATCCAAATATGAAAAAAGGGGCAAACACCCCCAAACATGCTTAAAAAGCGTGAAAAGAAAAAGGAGATAAACAAATGTTTACCTCCTTTTTTTGTTGCGGTGCGGACGGGACTCGAACCCGTGACCCCATGCGTGACAGGCATGTATTCTAACCAGCTGAACTACCGTACCTTCCGCAATCATCATCTCTCGATTGCGATGCAAAGGTAAACATAAATTTCGATTCAGCAAACATACAGCATACTTTTTTCGCAAAAATTCGGTAACAATAATTAACAAAAGAAATCGTTATATTTGAGGATATAGAAAAGTAAAGTAAATAACGACGTAAATGATAGACTTAACTGACACTCATTCACACCTATACGAAGACGAATTCTCAGAAGACAGGGGCGAAGCCATCCAACGATTGAGAGAGAGACATGTCAACAACGTATATTTGCCCAACATAGACATCGAAAGCATCGACAAGATGCTAACGCTCTACAAAAGCGACGAACAACTCTTCCACATCATGATGGGGCTGCATCCGACAAGCGTAAAAGAGGATTACAAAGAGGCGATCGAAGAGATTTGGAGAAGATTATCAGGAGAGGCGATATGCGGCATCGGAGAGATAGGCATCGACCTATACTGGGACAAAGAATACATCAAAGAGCAAACGGACGCCTTCGAGACGCAGGTGGATTGGGCGATAGCGCATGGGCTACCCATCGTCATCCATACCCGCAAAGCATTCGAAGAGACCTTTCAATCTCTCAAGAAGTTCGACAAGAAGAAGCTGAAAGGCATATTCCACTGCTACTCTGGTTCCAAAGAAATTGCGGAAGAAATCTTTAAATTGGGAGATTTCAGTCTAGGAATCGGAGGTGTACTCACCTTCAAAAATGCGGGGTTGGCGCAGGTCGTAAAGGAAATACCCCTAGAGAAACTTGTTTTAGAGACCGATTGCCCCTATCTCACACCCGCACCTTACAGAGGTCAACGGAACGAATCCTCCTACGTTTTCTTCATAGCGGAGAAATTGGCGGAAATAAAAGGGATGAGCTTAGAAGAAATCGCAGAGATGACCAGTCGCAACGCCAGAAATATTTTCGGCGGATAGGCTTCCCCATAAAGCATAAAAATAGTATATTTGTAAAAATATAAAAGAAGATGAAAATAATTGCAGTTGGATGGAACTATGCTGAGCATAACAAAGAGCTAAACCCGTCGCAGTTACCCAAGCACCCCGTGATATTCATGAAGCCGGAGACTGCGTTGTTAAAAGACAACAAGCCATTCTATCTTCCCGATTTTTCGAAGAGGGTCGATTACGAATGCGAGTTGGTTGTCCGTATCTCCAAGATGGGGAAAAACATAGCAAAGAAGTTTGCCAACCGCTACTACGACGAGATTGGATTAGGTATCGACTTCACAGCGAGGGACTTACAGAACGAGTTCAAAGCGATTGGTACGCCATGGGAGATATGCAAGGGGTTCGACAACTCAGCTCCCGTAAGCGAGTTCATCAGCAAAGAGGGATACGACATGAACAATCTGCGCTTCTCGCTCAAGAAGAACGGAGAAATCGTACAGAGCGGCAACTCCGCCGACATGATATTCAGTATCGATGAAATCATCGAATACGCAAGCAAATTTTTCACGTTGAAGACAGGAGACCTGATCTTCACCGGCACACCAGTAGGTGTAGGCCCAGTTAGTATAAATGATCAATTGGAAGGTTACATCGAGGATAAAAAGATGTTTCAATTCAACGTATTGTAAAAAAAGACGATTATGAAACTTAAGCATTCCATTTTCGCTATCATAGCAAGTCTGGCAATCATTGCCTCCGTACAGAACGTTCACGCAAGGACCTACGCTGAACATTCCGTTCTCGCATCCGGCACATGGGTGAAAATCAGGGTGTCGGAAACCGGTATCTGTAAACTCACGTACGATCAGATAAAGGAGATGGGCTTCAAATCGCCCAAGGAGGTACACGTATACGGATATGGCGGAGCCACATTGTCAGAGAACTTCAACCTGCCCAAAACCGATGATCTAGAGGAAACCTCCATCTACGATTCGGGGTCAGCCATCTACTTCTACGCTCAGGGCCCACGGAAATGGAACTACAGAGGCATCAACAATAGACATGCCTTCGACGTCAGTTCAAACCCCTACTCTCTCCACGGCTACTACTTCCTGACCAGCAACAGCAACAGCAGGAAGCTCGTCAGCCAAGCGCCCGCAATAGAGAGCAGCGAGGATGAGACAGAAATCACCAACTATCTGGAACACATCAGCTACAAGAAGGAGGAGATCAACCTCGTCAAATCCGGCACAGGATGGTTGAGTGACCAGACCCCAATACTCAAATCGTTCTCCCACGAGTTCGAAATGCCCGACATAGACATCTGCGAGTTAGGAAGTCTCTACATCAGTATCGCCTCCTACTCACCTCAAAAAAGCAAAGTGAAAGTCAGTTTCGCGGACAATTCACAGGAGGTAGAGATCCCTTACTGCGGAGAAGGATCCTCCGCGATAGCGACAGAGAAGACCATATCATGGTTGCCATCTCAAGAAAGGAACACGCTTTTCCTCACCTATATAGCCAACAACGGAACCGACAACCTATGGGTGGAACAACTCGTGTTGTGCGCATTCAGGAAACTGAAGATGAACGACGGAATCATGTATTTCCGCAACCCCAACACAGAAGAGGGGGGAGCCTACAAATACATCATTTCCGGAGCCTCCTCCAACACGCAAGTATGGAATATCACGGACCCGCAACAAGTAACCCGAATTGCCACAGAAGAGGATGGAGACGAATTGATTTTCAGACAAAAACCTACGAAGATGGAAGAATATGTGGCCTTCAACCCGAACAGTTCAAAGTTCGTCAAGGCTGAATTGGTGGGGAAAATAAGCAACCAAGACTTACACGCCATCAAGGACATCGATTTCATCATCATCTCACATGAATCCTTCCTCTCCGAAGCCCAAAGACTCGCCAATCTTCACAAGGAATACGACAATGTCACCGCAATCGTTGTCACTCCAGAAGAGATCTACAACGAGTTCTCCTCCGGAACACCAGACGCAAGCGCAATACGATGGTTCCTGAAGATGTTCTATGACAGAGGAGAATACAACAAGCAAGTGCTTCTCTTCGGAGACGGATGCTACGACAACAGGGGCATTTTACGAGGCAACGGCAATACTGTCAACAACCACATCGTCACCTACCAGGGAGGAAACAAATACTCGGAGGCCAACTCCTACGTGTGCGACAACTACTTCTGCAACCTCAACGACCAAAACAACGGAATCCTCGTCCGCCGCATGAAGATGGACTATGGAATAGGCAGATTACCGGTCTCCACGACTGCACAAGCCACCAACATGGTGAACAAAGTGGAGAATTACCTCAAAAACAACAGATTCGGCAAATGGAGGGATAAGGTCCTTCTCATTGCAGACGACAACGAACACTCTAAAGACGTAAGCGGATACAACAAATTCTTTGGGTACTCGGATAACATCGCCAAGATCATCCATAGGAATGACTCAGCCATGGAGGTTCAGAAGGTACATTTCGACTCCTATATGAGAGTCACCGGATCGAACGGAAACAGATTCCCAGAAGTGGAAGAGATCATCAACAAGAACATACAAGACGGTGTCCTCATCCTAAATTACATTGGTCATAGCGGTGAATTGGCATGGGCAGAGGAAAGGGTATTCACCCAAAACCAAGCCGCAACGATATTCAACGAGAAACAGGGATTCTGGTTCACCGCCAGCTGTAGGTTCGCCGTGTTCGACGCCCTGACAAGCTCCGCGGGAGAAGACCTTATACTGAACCCGAACGGAGGTGCATTGACGCTGTTCAGTGCCGCCAGAACCGTTTACGACGGACAAAACGACAACCTAAACAGAGAATATTTCAACGAGATCTGCAAGAGGGATAGCATCACCCATATACAACCGACCATCGGAGAGATCTGCAAGAGAGCGAAAAACGCATTGGACAACGACTCCAATAAATTGTCATTCACCCTATTAGGAGACCCAATGCTACGGATATGCTATCCGAAAGGCAATGTCCTGACCGACTCCATCACACAAATCGGAGGTTCGGTCACCGATACCATCCACGCACTCTCTGAGATAAAAGTATATGGTCACATCGAAGATGAACAAGACAACTTCATGAACAACTTCAATGGTCCAATAGAGATCACGCTCTACGACAAAGAGCTTATACTCAGCACGAAAGGTAATCTATTCAACACAGAAGAAGAGAGAGAGAAAAACAAGCACCGTTACAGCGACCGTCTAAACGTCTTGTTCTCGGGCAAGACAGAGGTCAACAACGGTTATTTCTCCTTCGTCTTCAAGGTGCCTAAAGACATCAACTACAACTATGGGACGGGAAGGTTACACTACTACGCCGTGGACGAGTCCCTCGAATATGACGCAGATGGCGCCTCGGAAGATTTCATCATCGGAGGAAGCAGCGACAACGATGCATACGACAACTGCGGACCAAGCATCACCCTCTATATGAATCACAAGGCATTCCTGTCAGGCGACAAAGTCAATAGCACCCCTGTCCTCTTCGCGGAAATCAGCGACGACAACGGAATCAACTCGTCCGGCAGCGGTATCGGACACGACATCACACTGACAATCAACGGAAGCAACACACCGACCATACTGAATAAAGAGTTCACCTACAATATGGACAGCTATTCGGAAGGATCGATCACCTATCAATTCCCGGAACTCACGCCAGGGCACTACACCGCCACCTTGAAAGCATGGGACTTGCTGAACAACTCCTCCCAAAAGAGCATTGAGTTCATCGTAGACAAAGAGGCCGTCATCCGCACAGACAACGTCAAGATAGAGCCAGCCGTCGCATCCGAAAAAGCAGTGATAAAAATAACACATGACAGGCCACTCACCGTACAAAAATATAGACTACTAATATACAATTACTTAGGAAAGGTCGTACGAGAGACGGAAACAACTCAGAAAAGAGTTGAACAAGACTTCACCTGGGAGTGGGATTTGAAGAATGCCAACGGACAAATAGTTCCAACAGGATCATACTTGGTCAGAATCGAGTTTGAAACAGAGGATGGCGGGTTATACGGATTAACGCAAAAAATGATTGTATCTCCAGAAAAATAAGCAAAAAGAAACGAGGAAGGAAGAAAATAACATTTTTTCACAAAAAAATTATACATTCGCGATAACAATGTTATTGAACATATTTTGAACGAAATGATAAAAAAAGGAGAACAAGAGAATCTGAGCATAGAGGAAGTTTCAAACATATGGAACGTATTGACAGAGGAGCAGCTTACATATCTAAAAGCGAACTATATCGTACGCAGATATAAGAAAAACGAAATCGTATATTGCGAAGGAGAGACTCCCACACACGTTCTATGCGTCGCAAAAGGAAAGCTGAAGATTTACAGAATCGGCACGGGTGGAAGAAGTCAGATCGTCAGAATGGTAAAACCAGGAGAGATGCTCGCCTACAGAGCGATGTTCGCACAAGAGAACTTCGTAACGAACGCATGCGCCTTCGAGCCCTCCGTCATCTACATGATTCCGCAAACAGTCATCCATAATCTAATCGTTCAAAACAGTGAATTAGCTTGGTATTTTATCCAAAAACTATCGACAGACTTAGGCATAGCGGATAAAAGGGCTGTGACACTCACACAGAAGCATGTGAGAGGCAGGTTGGCGGAGTCCCTTCTTTTCCTGAGGGACAACTACGGCTACGAGGAAGACAACGCCACCATCAACGTACGGTTGTCCAGAGAAGATCTAGCCAGTCTATCCAACATGACCACGTCCAACGCAATACGCACCCTCTCTGGGCTGGCGCATGAAAACATCATAGAACTGGAAGGCAGGAAGATCAAAATATTAGACGAGAAATATCTAATCACATTAAGTAAAATAGGATAAAATGACAGTTGGAATCATAGGGCTAGGGCTCATTGGAGGATCAATGGCCATAGACTTGCGGAGAACAAAATACGCTGATCACTTCATCGGATATGATCAAGCGGACCTGAACGCATTGACCGCACAAAGGATTGGCTTGGTGGACGAAATACTACCTTACGAGGAACTCATCAAAAAGAGTGATTTGATACTTCTATCCGTACCAGTAAGTGCGGCAACCAGGCTATTGTCCGACATACTTGACAAAATAAACGACAACCAGGTAGTGGTCGACACCTGCTCCACCAAAGAGAAGTTGAACGACTCCGTGCACTACCATCCAAGAAGGAAGAACTATGTAGCCTCCCACCCGATGGCAGGTACCGAATTTTGCGGACCATGGGCAGCCGTTCCAAATCTGTTTGCGGGACGTGCGGGCATCATCTGCAATGCGGAAGATTCAGACCCTAAAGCAATCGAATTGGTACGGAAGATGTACGATTGCCTGAACATGCGCATCATATACATGAGAGCCGCCCATCACGACGTGCACACAGCATACGTTTCGCACATCTCCCACATCATATCCTTCGCCCTGGCGTTAACGGTATTAGACAAGGAGAAGAACGAAAAGAACATATTCGACCTCGCATCAGGAGGTTTCGCCTCCACCGCCAGATTAGCAAAGAGTAATGCGGACATGTGGGTGCCGATCTTCCTTCAGAACAAGGAGAATGTACTATCCGTGCTCGACTCATACATGGAGAAGCTGGAGGAGTTCAAAAAGGCATTGAACGAGAACGACGAAGACAAGTTAAGGAAACTGATCGACGATGCCAACAGAATAAAAAGGATCCTCAGATAACAAAGGAAAAGATTCATACGGAAAGCGCTTATGCAATGCATAGGCGCTTTTTTTATGGATTCAACAAAGAATCAACTATGCGAGGGGCAGGCACACCCTCAAAAGCCCCAACAGGCCATTTTAAGCCCCGCAGACGACCCGAAGCAGCATCCGCACATACAAACACGCACCAACACAAAACAAGGCCTCAGAAGCGAAAAAAAACGAACAGGTACAAAAAAAGCGATGTTTTCACAGCGCCGAAGCACATTAGAAAACATCGCAATAAAAATTCAAACGGTCAAACAACCGAAAGGATTAATAATTATTCGCCCTTTCGTTAGCCGTATAATAGATCTTACGGGCATAAGCCTTACGTAACTCTTGCTTGACATCAGTAACAACACCCATCTTGGTATCCTTATCCACCTTCAAGGAAACGATCATCAAAGGTTGATCGCTCTCAGGCATAGCCTCACGCTTAGTTGAGATGTAGGAACCAACGTCGGAAGTGTTCTTTGCGAAAGCGTCATCCAATTGAACGCGCGCCTCCGTACCATTCTGTTTCTGCAATTCCCTCTTAGGAACACCGATGTAGATGTACTTAGCCAAAGATTTCTTCTCCAACTTAGTCAACTCAGTCGCCTCAGGCAACTTCACATCCACCATCATGGTATTCTCTTTCATGGTCGTCGTCGTCATGAAGAAGAACAACAACATGAAGATAATATCCGGTAATGAAGCCGTACTAATAGCAGGCAATCTTTTACCACCTTCTTTACGAAACTTTGCCATTATTGAGCCCCTCCTGCGACTTGTCCATAATTCTTCGGCTCAGCCTCGGAAATCTTAGACGGATAAACAGTTTTCACCGCACTCTGTTCCTCATCAGTCAACTCAGCATACTTGCGTTGGAACTTAGACAACGACAACTCGTTACGAAGTTCACTGTAAGCAGCCACCAACTCATTTTGGACAGCGATATATGCCTGATAAGAGGTTCCACGGTCATTCTGCAAAGAGATGACATGCTTTGTGGTAACGCTATACTTTCCAATCAAAGGCACATCTACGACCTCCTTTTCAGGAAGGTCTGGGTTTCCACTTGGATTAGCGATAAACTCCTTTGCCTTCTCCTTCAACCTAGTAACATCTATCACCTCACCATTGACCATCAATTTATCGTTGCTATTCACGAGAACCAACATAATGTTTCTCTTGTTAACATCGATATCTTTAGGCTTCTCCTTATTCTCAACCGGAGGAGGCAAAGTACGGAACAGACCTTTATCTGTCGCCATAGATGTTGTCACCAAGAAAAAGATAAGCAACAAGAAGGATATATCTGCCATTGAACTCGCATTAATCTCTTGTATTTCTCTTTTTTTCATGACAAGCAAAAATTAGAGTTTTTTAAACAAAGAACTACAAATAGTTGCGATAAATGCGATGGCAGCCAAAACGAAGGAACTAACCATACACATGTTCGTAATTCTATATACCCAAGGCTCATGAGAACCCTCATAACCCAAGATGTTCATAGGTGTCGTGTCCGCACTGAAATAAGTGATCAAAAACAACGCAGCCAACACACCGACAAAGATCAAAGGAACCATTACGGATTTTGGATCATAGCTCAACTTAGAGACGAATGATTTCACAGCGAAAACAACAGTCACCAAAGCGGCTAAGAGAATGAACACATACGCCAAGCCAAGGAATGTGGGGACAAACGAAGGAGCCTCGATTGAGATTCCGTTGCACATGTACGATTCCGTGCTACCGCAGAAGAACAGCAAGGCGAACACAATTGCAAGCGCAACCAATCCCCACAAGATATACTTAGGAATATTTAATATACTTTGCATTTTCGGTATTGTTTTTATAAAGATTCAAAAATCATTGTTGTTGAAGATTATTCAACCACTGACACAGAGTCAGAAGATGTTGAGTTAGAAACCTTCACATCACCGAAGTGCTCAACAACCATATCCAACAACTTGATAGAAGAATCCTCCATCTCAGTCGTCAAGGCCTCGATACGGGTCAAAATGAAGTTCAAGAACAATTGAAGAATCATGGCAACGATCAAACCGAACACCGTGGTCAACAATGCCACCTTGATACCACCAGCCACAACCGTTGCTGAGATATCACCTGCTTGTTGGATTTTATCGAACGCCTCGATCATACCGATGACCGTACCCATGAATCCCAACATTGGGGCAAGTGCGATACACAATGAAATCCAAGTGATGTTCTTCTCAAGACCACCCATCTGTACGCTACCGTAAGAAACGACTGTCTTCTCAACAACATCTGGACCCTCAGCGATTCTAGACAAACCTTGGTTGAAGATAGAAGCGATTGGGCCTCTCGTGTTCTTCGTATATTCCAATGCACCATCTACATCCTTATTGATCAAATAAGACTCGATCTTCTCGAGGAACTTCTTCGTGTTGATAGAAGAAAGGCTCAAAGAGATGATACGCTCAATACACAATGCCAATCCAAGGATCAAACACAATGCAACGATTGCCATGAAACCAGCACCACCCTCGATGAACTTAATCTTCAAAGCGTTGAAGATACCCTGATCCTGTGTGCTTTCTGCTGAAGCTGGAGTTGCTTCTGCCTTAACTTCCTCCTTTGCAGGCTCAGCTGCAGGGGTTACAGGCTCCTGTTGCTCGTCTGTTGATTCTGTAACTGTTTGCTCTGTTTGTTCTTCTGCGAACGGATCTTGAGCGAATGAAGCAGTAGCGAAACCGAAAGTGAACGCTCCAACTATTGCCAATGATGCAAAAATCTTTTTCATTTTTTTATCGATTAAATATTAATTATTATAAATTTCTGCGGAGAGAGGGGGATTCGAACCCCCGATACGCTTTTGACGCATACACGCTTTCCAGGCGTGCCTCTTCAGCCACTCGAGCATCTCTCCTGACTTCGTAACAAATCGGGCGCAAATTACAAAAAAAATGGTTACAAAACACCGAATGTTGAAAATTATTTTATTCAGCTGTTACAGAAACATTTGGCACCATTTATCGAACCTCTGAAGGGTTTCTTCCCCGTATTTTTCCAACTTCATGCGGGCTTTTTTCACGCTTCTTTCCTCTCCCAAGTGCGTTTTCGAATAAAATTTATCAGCGAAACAGATGATTTGTTCCTCTATCGAAACAGGCAACATGTCGCGATGCGGGATGGGCAATTCGGCGGAAAGGATGTACGGAAGGGACAAACCAGTACCGGTATGACGTTCGCACACCAGCGCATGACGTACGTAACCTTCATCCTTCATCATGTCACTTCCCAAATAGCCATGGCAGATGTACGGAAAGTCTCCCTCACAGTAGAGATCGGGAGCATACGTCTTAATGATGCCTATGTCGTGAATCATCGCAGCCTCCTCGATGAACTGCATGTCTGCATTCAATTCGGGCTTTCGCTGCGCTATCCTTAACGCATGGTCGGTAACATCGTAGGAATGATGCAAAAGGATATCCTTACACTTCGGATTATCCTCGTAATATTTGTCAATCAATTCAATAGGATTCATTGCATTATATTCACACACACAACTTTTTCACACAAAACTAATAAAAATCCGACATTCCCACAATTTTTCCGCTCCATATATTCCTCACCGAAACAGAAAAGGCGGAGAAATTCTTCTCCGCCCTTATTAAAACCTCCCCTATTGGAGGATATTCGATTATAGATTCAGGAATGAGCAAACCTCGTTATAGACAGATTCGCCATTGAACCCGAACTTCTCATCCAACACCGTATAAGGTGCGGAATATCCGAAATGATCCAACCCGTGCACATAGCCGTTCTTGCCGACCAGGCCCTTAATTGTCAACGACATGCCTGCCGTCATACCATATACCGGCAAATCGGAAGGGATGACTGACTCCTGATACTCCTTGCTTTGATTACGGAACACGCCCTCAGACGGAGCGGAGACGATCCTAATCTTCAGGTTCTTACGTTCCTCCAAGAGTTTCGCGCCCTCGAAGAGCGTAGCGACCTCAGAACCACTCGCCACCATCACCAGATCAGGGGTTCCCTTGACATCCTTAACGATGTAGGCACCCTTGTAAGCCTGCAGAGCCTGCTCGTAGCGGTTGCCATCGCACGGAACGTCGTTCACGTTCTGGCGGGAAAGGATCAAAGCGGTCGGCGTGTCCATATTCTCCATCGCCATTTTCCAAGCGACAGTCGTCTCGTTCACATCGGCAGGACGAAGCACCAGCATACTGTTCTGCCCCTTATGGTTCTTCACGCTCTCCAGCAAGCGCACCTGCATCTCCTGCTCGATTGGCTGGTGGGTCGGGCCATCCTCTCCCACCCTGAAGGCATCGTGGCTCCAAACATACTTCACAGGAATGCGCATCAAAGCGGCCATTCTATAGGCTGGCTTCATGTAATCTGAGAACACGAAGAACGTTCCGCAGGCGGCATACACACCACCGTGCAAGGCGATACCGTTCATGATGCAGGCCATCGTCAACTCAGAGACACCCGCATTCAGGAAAGCACCCGAGAAATCACCATGTGCGAGCGGGTGCGTATGTTTCAAGAAACCATCCGTCTTGTCCGAGTTGGAGAGGTCGGCAGAAGCGACGATCATATTTTCCACCTTCTCAGAGAGGAGTCCCAAGACCGCAGCGGAAGCGGAACGGGTCGGTTGGTTCGGTTCTTGTGCGATGGAGGAGAAATCGATCTCAGGCAACTTGCCACTGAAGAACTGGTCCAATTTCTTAGCCAGCTCTGGATTCTCCTTCGCCCACTGAGTCTGTTCGGCCTTCTTGGTGGCGGCGATCTTCGTCAGTTCCGCCCTACGGTCCGCATAGAGTTTCTTCACCTCTGGGAAGACAACGAACGGATCGTTCGGGTCGCCACCCAACTTCGCGATGGTCTTCGCAATGCAGACACCTGCCTTGGAAAGCGGTTGACCGTGCGTAGAGACCTTATTTTCCATGGAAGAGCCATCCTCGGCCACACAACCGACACCCATCGTCGTCTTTCCGATAATCAAGGTTGGACGTTCTTTCTCCTGGTTGGCCTTCTTCAATGCGGAGATAATCTCTTCCGCATCATTTCCGTTGATAGTCAACACATTCCAGTTCCATGCCTTATATTTCATCTCGATGTCCTCGGTAGAGACCTCGTCCACCTTGGTGGAAAGCTGGATGTTATTCGCATCGTAGAACATGATGAGGTTATGCAAACCAAGGTGTCCCGCGATACGTCCCGAACCTTGGGAGATCTCCTCCTGAATACCACCATCAGAGATGAACGTATAGATCTTATGGCTCATCCACTCACCGAAACGCGCACAGAGGAAACGCTCCGCGATAGCCGCGCCTACGGCCATCGTATGACCTTGACCTAATGGTCCGGAAGTATTCTCGATGCCATGTTCCAGGCTCACCTCTGGATGTCCAGGGGTTTTGCTGCCCCATTGACGGAAAGACTTGATGTCATCCATCGTGAACTTGTCGCACAAGAGCAACACTGAATAGAGCATAGGCGACATATGCCCTGGATCCAAGAAAAACCTGTCACGGTTAATCCAGTTGGGGTCAGTCGGGTCGAAAGTAAGAAACTGGGAATAAAGGATGTTGATGAAATCAGCACCACCCATAGCGCCTCCGGGATGACCGGATTTGGCTTTCTCTACCATCGCAGCGGTCAGAATCCTAATGTTATTCGCCGCACGATTCAGTGTTTGAATGTCTGCCATTTGAATTAAAGGAATGAATGAAATTTTCTGACCGCGAAGTTAATCAAAAATATATTACGGAAAGAAGAGGCGGGAATAAAAAATACTAACAACAGAAGAAGCGCATTGAGACGCAATGCATTGCGTCTCTACGGGGACAAAAAAAGGAGAGAATCCAATGGACCTCTCCTTTTCAAAATATTAGGGGAAATATTATTCCTCGTTCAATGTCACACGCTTGAAAGCGGTAGCGGTCAATCCTTTAGAGACAGACGCCATGTATTGAGCCACATTGATCTTAGCCTCCTTAATGAACGCCTGATTCAACAAGGTTTGCTCCTTGTAGATCTTTTGGATACGTCCGTTCACAATACCATCGATCATTTGTTGCTTCAAGTTACCAGCAGCTTGTTCAGCCACAGTGACTTTGATTTCGCGTGCCTTAGCAGCTTGCTCAGCGGTGATCCATCCCTTCTCCGTGTTAGACTCGATGTGAGCCTCAGAATCCACGTGTGCAGGGTTGATGCCAGCCTTCGTCAAAGCAGCCTCCACTTGTTTTTGGATCAACTCAGCCTTGGTCTTCTCAGTAGCGATCTCACGCTCCTTAGCGACATAGTCGGCAGGAACATCCTTCTCAGAAACAGAGATAGGGTTCATGGCAGCGACTTGCATAGCGACATCCTTGTAAACTTGGTTGTCCAAGCCAGTCTCGTTGAAAGCAACGATAGAAGCCAACATATTACCTGGGTGGATATAAGCCCAAACGGCAGGACCGTTAACGAACTCATACATACCCAACTCCATCTTCTCACCAGTAACACCAGAACGGTCAGTGATCAATTGTTGGATAGTAGAACCACCGATATTCAAAGCGGTCAAAGCCTCCAAGGAAGCAGGTTTAGCCTCCATAGCCTTGTCCAAAATTTGTTGTGTCAACGCAACGAAGTCAGCATTCTTAGCGACGAAGTCAGTTTCGCACTTCAAAGCCACGATAGCGGCAAAGCCATCCTTTGCGGCAGCCAAGACGCAACCTTGTGCAGCCTCACGGTCACTTCTCTTTGCAGCAATTGCCTGACCTCTCTTACGGATAAGCTCAACGGCCTTATCGAAATTGCCTTCAGCCTCAGTAAGAGCCTTCTTGCAATCCATCATGCCGGCACCCGTCATGGTACGCAATTTGCTAATATCAGCCAATGAAACAGCCATAATTGTACTTTTTCTAAAATTTAAATAATTAATCCTCAGACACTTCGAACTTGCTAGCAACCTTAGCGTTCAGAGCTTCGCCATCAACGTTAGTTTTGCTCTTCTTAGCGGTTGTTCTCTTTCTCTCCTTCTTTTGCTCAGGAGCGTCAGCAGCCTCGTTCTCCTCTTTCTCAACTTTTCTCTCATCCAATCCCTCTTTGATAGCGCCACACAAAGCGTTCAAGATAACCTCGATAGACTTTGTAGCGTCATCGTTAGCTGGGATAACGAAATCGATGTCGTTAGGGTTAGAGTTCGTGTCAACGATTCCATAAACTGGAATACCCAATCTCTTTGCCTCTCTTACGGCGATGTTCTCCTTTGTCACGTCAACTACGAACAAAGCGGAAGGAAGACGGGTCATGTCAGCGATGCTACCCAAGTTCTTCTCCAATTTTGCTCTTTGACGAGAGATTTGGAGTTTCTCTCTCTTGGAAAGGTTATCGAAAGTTCCATCGTTAGACAATTTATCGATGGAAGACATTTTCTTAACAGCCTTACGGATTGTAGGGAAGTTGGTCAACATACCACCCGCCCATCTCTCAGTAACGAAAGGCATAGAAACCTCACCGGCCTTATCAGCAACAACTTGCTTAGCTTGTTTCTTAGTTGCAACAAAAAGAATCTTCTTGCCCGATTTTGCAACTTGTTTCAAAGCAGCGGCGGCTTCTTCTATTTTTACGACAGTCTTGTGAAGATCAATAATATGGATACCATTACGTGTCATGAAGATATAAGGCTCCATTGCTGGGTTCCACTTTCTTTTCAAGTGACCGAAGTGACATCCAGCCTCTAATAACTCATCAAAATTAGTTCTTGACATTTTCTTAATTTTTAATCGTTTACATTCTTAAATTTCACAATCGAGCGGTAGTCCGATTTCCGAAGTCCGACCGATTTAGATACTAAACGTCCTCTATCACGAAGCCATGCCAAACAAGTGGCAAGCCCCGTCCAAGCACTAACGTTTACTGAACTGGAATCTCTTTCTTGCTTTAGGACGACCTGGTTTCTTACGCTCAACCTCACGAGAATCGCGAGTCAAGAAGCCTTCACCCTTCAACGCTGACTTGTTCTCCTCGTCAACCTTAACCAAAGCACGAGCGATAGCCAAACGCAAAGCCTCAGCTTGGCCTTTGAATCCACCACCGTCCAAAAGAGCCTTCACATTGAACTTACCAACAGCGTTGATAGCATCCAATGGTTGTTTCACGACATATTGCAAAATCCCAGAAGGGAAGTATACAGTAATATCTTTGTTGTTGATGGTTATTTGTCCATCACCTTCAGAAAGGTATACGCGTGCAATAGCAGCTTTTCTTCTACCTACGGCATTAACTACTTCCATGTTATTACTTGATTGAGTTTAATTCAATTAATTTAGGTTGCTGTGCTGTTTGGTTGTGCTCGCTTCCTTCATATACATAAAGGTTTCCAAGGATAGCATTGCCAAGACGGTTCTTTGGCAACATACCTTTCACAACTTTCCTGATAAGCTTCTCCGGGCTCTTCTTCAAGAGATCACCAGGAGTATACTCTCTTTGTCCACCAGGATAACCCGTAAATCTCAAATAAATACGGTCAGTAGCTTTGTTACCCGTAATTTTCACTTTCGCTGCGTTGATGACGATAACATTATCTCCACAGTCTACATGCGGGGTGAAGTTAGGCTTGTACTTGCCTCTCAAAAGCTTTGCAACTTTTGACCCCAAACGTCCCAATGACTGGTCCGTCGCATCCACGACAACCCACTCTTTCTTTACGGTTGCCTTGTTAGCAGAAATGGTTTTAAAACTTAAAGTATCCACTTTAATTTGTTTTTAATTAGTTAATTAATCTTTCACATCGCCTTCGGCTTCGGGCAAGCCTACGGCATTGACTATTTTTTGGATAATAATTCGAGCGCGAATTTACTCTTATTTTTTTTAAATACAAAATCTTTCAGGCGTGTTTTTCTCCATTTACACATACAAATGCGGAGGCATGGGACCCCACACCTCCGCATCCATTTCCACCTTATAATTATTTAATCAAGTTCTTTCCTGTCATTTCAGCTGGTTGTTGAATACCCAACAACGCACAGATGGAAGGCGCCACATCCGCCAATTTACCGTTCTCCACCTTAGCGTTTTTGTTATCGCTGACATATACGAACGGAACTGGATTCAACGAGTGAGCCGTATTTGGCGTGCCATCTGGATTGATTGCGTTGTCGCAGTTACCATGGTCGGCGATGATGATCACGTCATAACCGTTCGCCTTGCAAGCCTCAACCGTGTCCTTCACGCAATTGTCGATAGCGACAACCGCCTTCTCGATCGCTGAGTAGATACCCGTATGGCCCACCATGTCACCATTCGCATAGTTGACCACGATCCAATCGTACTTCTTCGTGCCGATAGCCTCCACCAGCTTGTCCTTCACCTCATAGGCGCTCATTTCCGGCTTCAAGTCGTAAGTGGCAACCTTTGGAGAAGGCACCAAGATTCTATCCTCGTTCTCGTAAGGAGCCTCCCTTCCGCCGTTGAAGAAGAATGTCACGTGAGCATACTTCTCTGTCTCCGCGATGTGCAACTGTTTCATGCCTTGCTTAGCGACCACCTCGCCGAGCGTGTTCATCACGTTCTCCTTGTTAAATAAGATATGTACACCCGTGAAGGACGCATCGTATGGAGTCATGCAGTAATACTGCAAACCCTTAATGGTCTTCATGCCAGCCTCCGGCATATCCTTTTGGGTCAACACAACGGTCAACTCCTTGGCGCGGTCGTTACGATAGTTGAAGAAGATGACCACATCACCCTCTTGGATCGTACCGACAGCCTTGCCATTCTCTACCCTAGCGATTGGCTTGATGAACTCATCGGTCACATCCTCAGCGTAAGACTCCTCCATTGCCTTCACCATATCGGTGCAAGCCTTTCCTTTTCCTTCGATCAACAGATCGTAAGCCTCCTTGATACGCTCCCAACGCTTGTCACGGTCCATCGCATAGAAACGTCCGATGATAGAAGCGATCTTACCAGTATTCTTAGCCAAGTGGGCCTCCAATTGCTCGATGAATCCCTTACCGCTCTTAGGGTCGGTATCACGTCCATCCATGAAGCAGTGCACGAAGGTCTTGTCCAAACCGTAAGCCTTTGAGATCTCGATCAACTTGAAGAGGTGATCCAATGAAGAGTGCACACCTCCATTAGAGACCAAGCCCATGAAGTGGATTTGCTTCCCGTTCTCCTTCGCATAAGAGAAGGCGTTCTTCACCTCTGGGTTCTCCATGATGGTACCCTCTTTGCAAGCCATGTTGATCTTCACCAAGTCTTGGTAAACGACACGGCCGGCACCGATGTTCAGGTGGCCCACCTCCGAGTTACCCATCTGTCCGTCAGGCAAACCCACGAACTCACCGCTGGCCTGCAACTGTGAATTTGGATAATTTTTCAACAACGAGTCCCAGTAAGGGGTCGGTGTTGATGATATAACATCTGATTTCGTTTTGTTTCCAATTCCCCATCCATCGAGAATCATCAATAATACTTTCTTACTCATCTTTTTTATATGTTTATAAATTATTTGTTCGTCATCTCCTCATACACGGGATCCTTCACCTCCACCCGTTCGGGTTCGGACTCCTCGAAGGAGGCATCTTCCGCCCAAGACTTGAAGCGTTTCATGCGACGTACGCCCGACTCGCTTTGTCCGCCACGGACGTTCTCCGACGCAGTGTTCTCTTCGGAAGAGAAGTTGCCGCCACCAAAGCTCGACGCACCACCTCTGAACAGCCGGAACACACCTCCCAACAACTTCCCGACGACACCAAGGACGCCAAAGAAGAGGAAGAGGAACACCAACAATATGAACAACAAAAAGCCTCCCATCCGCAATCAATATTAGTAAACCCTTTTCGCGATCTCCTTGACGCTCCGCGCATTCGACATCGTATAGAAATGGATGCTCGGCGCACCATGGACCATCAAATCCTTGGATTGCATGACACACCACTCCACACCAACATTACGCGCATCGTCGTCGCTCTTGCACTTTCTAAGCTCATCGGCCAAATCCTGTGGCAAATCGACATGGAACGTCTTCGGAAGAACAGTGATTTGCTTCATCGTGGTAATCGGCTTAATGCCTGGCACGATAGGCACATCGATTCCCTCCTTCCGGCATAGGTTCACGAACTCGTAATATTTTTCATTGTCAAAGAACATCTGCGTAACGATATATTCCGCACCATTCTCGATCTTTTTCTTCAGCCAATAGATATCCGAATTGACATTCGGCGCCTCCTCATGCTTTTCCGGGTAGCCTGCCACACCATAAGAGAAAGTATGCACGCGCTCCTTCCGTTGCTTCGTTCCGTCCAAGAAATAGCCCTTGTTGAAGAGGTTGATCTGCTCCTGCAATTCAGAGGCATGGGCATAACCCTCCTCGTTCGGCATATAAGCGTTTTCATGTTTCGCCTTATCACCGCGCAACAGCAGGATGTCGTATATACCCAAGAAATCGAGGTCGATCAGCACATACTCGGTCTCCTCCTTGGAGAAGCCACTGCAGAGGATGTGCGGCACCACATCAATATTATATTTAGACTTAATAGCGGCTGCGATGGCCACAGTGCCAGGACGTTGGCGCACCCTTTCGCATTGATAGAGACCGTTCTCCAACGCTCTGTAGACCAATTGGCTACGATGAGTGGTGATGTCAATATATTGCGGGTCGAACTCCAGCAGCTGATCGATCGTATCGTAGATAGACTCGATGCCGTTGCCCTTCAGCGGCGGCAAAATCTCGAACGAGAAAGCCGTTTTCTTACTATTCAATATTAAATCCCTAACGCTCATCTCTACTCCTCATATATTCGGTTCGACTCCGTTATTCCTTCAGTCACGATACCATTCACGAAATGGAGGATCCTAGACCCAGGCGTACTCTCCGCAATTTGGGTACGATGGGTTGCCATGATAACAGCGGTCTTCTCCTTCGCGATTTGGCGGAACAATTGCATAAGTTCATTAGCGGTGTCAGGGTCTAAGTTTCCCGTCGGCTCGTCCGCCAAGATGATCTTCGGCTTGTTCAGCAACGCCCTTGCGATAACGATACGTTGTTGTTCACCGCCCGACAGTTCATGCGGCATACGATAACCCTTGTTGGTCATGCCGACGTAATTAAGGACCTCCGCGATACGGCTCTCGATTTCGTCCTTCGTGCGTTTACCCGTCGCCTTGAGCACGAACTCGAGGTTCGCGTAGACATTTCGGTCAGAGAGCAACTGGAAATCCTGGAAGACGATGCCGAGTTGTCTACGCAGCAGAGGGATTTGCTTCAACTTCATGTTGCGCAGATCGAAGTCCAACACCCTAGCCTCTCCGGACGAGACGAGTGTCTCATAATAGAGAGACTTCAGGAAGGTACTTTTACCACTTCCCACACGACCCAACAAAAAGACAAGGTCTCCCTCATTCACGGTCACAGTGACATCCCTCAAGACAGGCTGTTCTTGTCGATTGACGCACACCTTATTGAATTCAATGACTGCCATTCTAATCCTTATGCTTATTATTCATTAACTTCTCCCCAACAAGTGTCCGTGCCCGTATGGCATACAGGGCCGACCGGATGGACCTTAATCAAAAGAGTATCTTTATCACAATCCTCCTTCACGGAGACGAGGTTGAGGAAATTTCCGCTCGTCTCGCCCTTCGTCCAGAGGCACTTTCTCGTGCGGCTGTAGAAAGTCACCTTACCCGTCTCAATCGTCTTTTGCAAAGCCTCCTTATTCATGAAACCCAGCATCAACACCACACGGGTATCGGCGTCCTGTATGATTGCAGGAATCAAGCCGCCGCACTTCTCAAAATCCAAAATTGATACTATCTCTTGCATCACAATATAGTTTTCCGCAAATATACTATTTTTTTAGTTTCCCCCCATCATCCAATATTTCACTTAATTACATATTTTTTATTTGTATGACATGAAAATTTTCTCCTTAAAGACCGAGGCCATATACTGATAATAGGAAAGAGAGACACGCACATCAGCGAACGTGTGATTTCACCATATTGACAGCCAACCCGTTTGCAATGCAATTCAAATAGGGGTTATTTGGTTTTGGCACAAAAAACGCAGCCATGATGAGTGGCTGCGCAAATACTTTTAGAAAACCTTCCCTTCTTTGCTATAAATATGTGTTAAAGTATGCTTTCTGTCGGACAGATCTGCCGTCAAACATCACGTTTGACGGCCTATCCGTCGTGTTTTTCACAATAGTGTATTTGTCTTCTATAGGTTGCTTATATATTTAATGTAATAAATGAATCTATCCTCACCGGCCATTACGCTCATATGTAAGATTGGATTGTATGAGATATCATCATATGGGGTCTTCCCCATACTCGCTTCCACGATAGATGACCTGTACATTACCCTACATATAGCACATGACCTATAGTCCGCCAATGCTTACGATGCAAATATATAACCTTTCATTTTTCTTGACTTATAATTTCACGCCAATCACATGCATTTTTGCGTCATGCCCCATTTCTCCTGGGTTTATGAGGCTCTCCGGAGAGCTAAAAAAAAGCCTCTATCGGGCTATTTATCGAACTTTTCGCCGTATCAAAAAAAATCTTCGAAAAAATTTGCAGGATTCAAATTTTGTGTGTTACTTTGCAGTACAAAGTTCTTTTTAAACCAACAAGAATGGAAAACAAAGAAGTGATAAATACGTTGTCGGAGATCCGGGACATGATGGCCAAGTCGTCAAAATTCATGTCATTGAGCGGACTGTCATGTGCGATAGTAGGAGCATTCGCCCTAATCGCATGTTTCATTGCCCAATACATATTAGACAATCCCGCATGGGAGCACCATCGCAAAGTCTTCACGCTAACCGTATTGGCGTCGGTACTATTAATCATATGCATCGCCACCGCATTCCTCTTCGCGAGACGCAAAGCGAAGAAAAACAACTATCGGTTCACGCTAGACAAAACGGCGCAACGCATGCTTTGGAGCTTCATCCTGCCCCTGCTGACGGGAGGAATCCTCTGCATAGGGCTGATCCACCAGGGACACTACGGACTCACCTCCTCCTTCATGCTGATCTTCTACGGGCTGTCGCTCACAAACATTTCGGGATACACCTTTTCGTCCACGAAATACCTCGGATACGCCCTGCTGATCCTCGGTATAATCGACTTCATGGTCGTCAACCAATCCCTACTCTTCTGGGCGTTAGGATTTGGAGTCTGCCACATCGTATATGGTATCCTCTTTTACCTCTTAAAAGAAAGGAAAAGCGAACGATGAACTTAAAATTAGAGCATATAAACAAAGCTTTCGAGAGCAAAGCCAGACTCGGCATCATGTCCGCCCTGATGGTGAACGACGAAATCGATTTCACGACCCTGAAATCGTTACTCGACCTCACCGACGGGAATCTGGCCAGCCACACAAGGAGTTTGGAGGAGCTGGGCTATATCCAGTCCAAGAAGCAATTCATCGGACGAAAGCCCAACACCACCTTCCAAATGACGGAAAGCGGAAGAGAAGCCTTCTCTGAGCACCTGAAGGCCCTGGAGGACTTCTTGAAAATTTCATTAGGCAATTAACTTATTTTTTTAACTATACACTTTGGAATTCAAAGTACTTTAAAAATTACAGATATGGAAAACGAGAAATTATTCAATTTTGGGAACCAAGGCGTTCCAACCGAGGGAAAAGCAAAAGCTAAGAACCTCAAATTCAAGATTGTGGCAATAGTAGTCATCACACTGCTACTATTAATCCCCAAGATGATGATACAATCGCTCATCTCAGAAAGAGAGCACAGTGCGGAAACCGCGATGGAAGAGGTATACAGCAAATGGGGAGGGGAACAACTGATAATCGGTCCGACGATCACGGCGACCTACAATTGGCTATACAAGAACAAAAACGATGAATACGAGAAGAGGGAGAGTAGTTATCGACTGCTACCCAACAAATTATCCTTCGAGGGGGAGATAAAGACAGAGCGTCGTCATCGTGGAATCTACGAGATCGTGACCTACAAAGGACCATTGGAGGCCAAGGGAAACTTCGTCCTCACCCAAGAGGAGAAAGAGAAGTTCCTGGAGGTCATGCCGGACGGGGTCTACACCATCAACTTTTGCGTCTCCGAGCTGAAGGGCATCTGTGACTTGGTGAAAATAACGCTTGGGGACAAAGAGTACACCTTAGAGCCCGACGGCAAAGGCATAGGGAAGAAAACCGACCAACTATCCGCACGCATAGAGATGGGCGATTGGATAGAAAAGCAAGAGATACCATTCTCCATGAGATTCGAGATGAAAGGAAGCCAATCGTTGCAATTCGCCCCAATAGGGAAAAACACGACGGTACACCTGACCTCCGACTGCGAGACACCAAGCTTTTGCGGAAACTTCCTGCCTATAGACTCATCCGATTCACTGGCGACGAAGAAAGGGTTTGACCGCAAATGGAGCGTCTCATACCTGAACAGGAACTATCCGCAGTTCTACAACGAAAACAAAGAATCATACAAAAACGAGATCACGGAGTCAGCCTTTGGCGTAAATCTACTAGTGCCAATCGGCCACTACCAGAAATCCATGAGATGCGTGAAGTATGCGATTCTCTTCATCGTTCTGACGCTAGCGGTCTTCTTCTTCATCGAGATGATCCACAAGAAAGACATCCATCCGATACAATACGCATTGGTAGGATTGGCGCTCACGCTCTTCTACTCTCTGTTGCTCTCCTTCTCCGAGCACATCGGGTTCACGCCAGCCTATGGAGTCTCCACGATAATGACCGTCAGTCTGCTGACCATCTACACGGCGGCCGTGCTGAAGATCAAGAAGACAGCCCTCTACATCGGAGGGTCCCTGTTGCTGCTATACACCTATATCTTCGTACTGATCCAGATGGAGAGCTATGCGTTGTTGGCAGGCAGTCTCGGACTGTTCGTCATACTAGCCTTCTTCATGTACCTCTCCCAAAAGATCGAGTGGAACGGGGAAAAGGCATAAAAGGAACCACCTTAACACCAGATAATTAAACAATGCAATGGGCGGGGATGCGAATAAGTCGCATCCCCGCTTCTCATAAGGCGGCGAAAGCATCCGGAGAGCTGAGGAATCCGCCATGTTGACAATTTGTGAAGAAAAAGCATAGACAAAACACCCTTAAAAAAGTAAAAAATTATAACTTTGCGGCAAAAATATGAGAGATGGGCGATAGTGAAGAATATCCACAACATCCGGTCTACGACAAGAACACGATAGAGTTCATCACCGTAGCTGCGGAATACTGCTCTTTCATAGAGCGTTGTGCCGGCATGTCCGAGAGAGTGTTTTTGGATAAGATGTCCAAGCTACTACCGCTACTCTATTTGAAGATGTCCCTATTGCCAGACATGGACACGAGTTCCCTTTCCGACTTAACCACGTACGTTTCCGAGCGTCAATACGATGCGGTACGCACACAGATACAAGCCATCATCAGTGAACATGACGAATATCTCGAGGTGTTCCAAGAGGATATGAAATACAGCGACACGCCCATCGTGGCAAGCATTTCGGAGAACTTGGCCGATGTGTACCAGCAATTACGGGACATGATAGGCAACTTCCAATCTGCGGACCTCGCCATCATGAACGACTCACTAATCAGCTGTGCAGATGAATTCAGGAACTATTGGGGGCAATCGGCGCTGAATGCGTTGAGAGCCATCCACAATATATTATACAGTGACGAAGACTTGTCCGAAGAAGAGGGATTCGGCGAGGCTCAAGACGAAGTTGATTTTTTCAATGACTGAGATGTTTAGACCAACGATTGAGAAGACGGAACTCGCACAGTTGCAGCCAGCACAGTTCGAGGGAACGATAATCGTAATACAAGGAGAGAGGGAGGCCAAGAAGGCAGTCGCGGCGCTCATGAAGGAGAAGGTCTTAGGATTCGACACAGAGACGAGACCATCATTCGCCAAGGGCAAGAGCAACGCAGTCTGTCTCGTACAGCTATCCACAGAGAGCACATGTTTCCTGTTCAGAGTGAAGGAGAACAATTGCCTTCACATACTAAAGCCCCTCTTCGAGGAGGAGAAGATCCTAAAGATCGGACTATCCCTGAAAGACGACTTCCATGCCATCAGGAAACAGATGGAATTCAATCCGGCCGGTTTCGTGGACCTGCAGCCCTACGTGAAGGAGTTCGGAATCGAAGACAACAGTCTATCAAAGATATACGCGATATTATTCAACATGCGCATCTCCAAAGCGCAACGCCTCACCAACTGGGAGGCGGATTTCCTCACAGACAAGCAGAAGAGCTATGCGGCATTGGACGCATGGGCGGCTCTACGCATCTACGAGGAGTTGGAGGGAAAGAAATCTGAAATCAATTCTAAACAAAACATATAAACATGGGCGGTTTTTTTGGTACAGTCAAAAAAAGTAGTTGTTTGATGGATCTCTTCTACGGGACAGATTACAACTCTCATTTGGGGACGAAACGTGGCGGAATGGCCATTTATGATGAGGAAATCGGGTTCACTCGCAGCATCCACAATCTCGAGAACTCCTATTTCCGTACAAAGTTTGAACCAAACTTACCCAAGTTTAAGGGCAATGCGGGCATTGGTGTCATCAGCGACACAGACGCTCAGCCTATATTGATCAATTCACACTTGGGACGTTTTGCGATTGCGACGATCGCCTGCATCAACAATCTCGACGAGCTCGGACAAGAGTTGTTGGCGAAGAAGATGACTTTCTCGGAAATGAGCTCAGGCAAAATTAACCAAACGGAGCTGATCGCTCTGCTCATTTCCGACGCTGACTCCTTCAAGGAGGGCATCGAGAACGTTTACAAGAAGATCAAAGGGTCCTGCACAATCATGCTATTGACGGAGAACGGCATCATTGTCGGCAGGGATAAACTGGGACGTTTGCCGGTCATCATCGCGAAGGGAGAGGACGGCTATGCGATCTCATGCGAATCCTGCACCTTCCACAACCTAGGCTACGAGCCTTGCTACAATGTCGGTCCGGGAGAGATCGTTCAAGTCTACGCCGACCGCTACGAGCAGTTGCGCGCGCCAGGCAAGAAGATGCAGATATGCTCATTCCTGTGGGTATACTACGGCTACCCTGTCAGCACCTATGAGGACAAGAACGTAGACTTCGCTCGACATGCCGCTGGATGCCTAATGGGTAAGAAAGACAAATGCGACGCAGACTATGTGGCAGCCGTTCCGGACTCAGGTATCGGCTTCGCCATCGGATACTCCAACGGTAGCGGCATTCCTTACAAAAGAGCATTGATCAAATACACGCCGACATGGCCAAGAAGCTTCACCCCTGCGACACAGGAGAGGCGTAAGCTGGTGGCCAAGATGAAGCTCATACCGAACAAGCAGTTGTTGAACGGTAGCCGCGTGATATTCTGTGACGACTCCATCGTCCGCGGAACACAGCTCTCCGACAATGTGGGAGCCCTCTACGGATACGGCGCCAAAGAGGTTCACATGCGCATTTCCTGTCCTCCATTGATTTACCCTTGCGAGTTCCTCAACTTCGCATCCAAGAACAGCGAGCTGGACCTCATCACAAGACGTATCATCCAAAAATTCGAGGGAGCGCACAACAAGAACCTGGAGAAATACCAGACGACAGACTCCCCTGAATACAAAAGAATGGTCGAGGACATCCGCTCCACCTTCAACCTGACCTCCCTCAGATTCTGTACCGTGGAGGATTTGGTCGAGGCGATCGGTCTGCCGAAAGAGCAAGTGTGCACGCACTGCTTCGACGGCTCCAGCTACTTCGAGTAGCCGTGAATCGATAAATTAAGTTGTACCCCTTAGACTTGTGTGATTATGGATAAAATCATCATTTACCAAGTGCTCCCGAGATTGTTCGGGAACATGAACAAGAAGTTAGTCGAAAACGGAGACCTCTCTCAAAACGGCTGCGGCAAATTGTGTGATTTTACCGAAGAAAGGTTACAGGAAATCAAAGCGTTAGGCGCCACGCACATTTGGTACACGGGGGTCATCGAACATGCGACACAGACAAACTACGAAAAGTTTGGCATCCGCAGAGATCATCCCGCAGTGGTCAAGGGCAAAGCGGGATCGCCCTACGCAATCAAGGATTACTACGATATCGACCCAGACCTTGCCGTCGACGTGAAAAAGCGCACCAAAGAGTTCGACGAATTGGTGAAACGCACCCACAAAGCAGGATTAAAGGTCATACTGGACTTCGTGCCCAACCATGTGGCAAGGCAATACTACTCCGATCATAAACCGAAGGGAGTCAAAGACTTAGGAGAGGAGGACGTCAAGGAGGTGGCCTTCTCGAACCAAAACAACTTCTACTATTTGGTAGGACAATCCTTCGAGGGGCATATAGACCGCTATGCGGGAGAGAAGGAGCCCTATACCGAGACTCCATGCAAGGTGACCGGCAATGACTTCTTCGCCAACAATCCAGGCATATACGAGTGGTATGAGACGGTAAAGCTGAACTATGGCGTCGACTATCGGAACGGGCACTATCAAGACTTCCTGCCGACCCCCAACACATGGACAAAGATGTTCGACATCCTCTCCTATTGGTGCGAAGCCGGAGTCGACGCATTCCGATGCGACATGGCGGAGATGGTGCCGGTAGAGTTCTGGAGTTGGGTCATTCCATCCATCAAGGAGAAATATCCCAAGGTGCTCTTCATCGCGGAGACATACGATCCATCCCAATACAGAAAATATATTTTCGACGGAAAATTCGACTACCTTTACGACAAGGTAGGGCTATACGATACGCTACGCGGCATCATGCGGAACGAGAACTCATGTCACTCCATCACAGCCTGTTGGCAAAGCCTACATGGCATAGAGTCGCACATGCTGAACTTCCTGGAGAACCATGACGAACAACGTATCGCTTCCGACTTCTTCGCCTCCGACGCGGCGAAAGGGAAGCCAGCCATGGTCATTTCCGCCTGTATCAACCAAGGGCCCATCATGCTCTACTTCGGGCAGGAATTAGGAGAAAAGGCGATGGAGAAGTCTGGCTTCAGCGGAATGGACGGGCGCACCACCATCTTCGATTACTGGGCAGTTCCGACCATACAGAGATGGCTGAGCAACAAATCGACAAAGGAAGAAGAGAAGCTACGCAACTACTACGCGTCACTGCTCAACGTATGCAAGAACGAGAAAGCGATCGCGGAAGGCTCCTTCTTCGACCTGACGTATGCGAACTTCAACAATCCGGACTATAACACAAACAAACAATACGCGTTCTTTCGGAAACACGAGAAAGAGGTCTTGCTGATTGTCGTCAACTTCGAGAACAACGATGTGAAGCTGAAGATCAACATACCACAACATGCATTCGACGTTATGCAGATTCCTGACGAAGGTCAAGAAATTCAATTCACCGACCTACTGACAGGCAAACAGTTTAAGCGAAAAATGTCATGTAATGCCCCTTTCTCCATTGACATCAAACAAAACGACGGTGTAATACTAAAATTTAATCTATAAAAATAGCCAAACACAAAAAACATCGTTTGGTGGTATAGATGTAAAATATTACATTCGCGAGGAAAATGGCAGCAAAACACTGTCGTAAACAATTGATATTATGACAAATAAAGCAAAAAACTGGATAAAACTAGCATTTATAATTTGCGGAGTCCTTTCCATGTTAGCCTCATGCACGGCCAGCACGACAGACTGCGAATGCAAATCCAGGAACACGGTCACCCAGTTCTACGACCAAGAGGGTAACTGCTCCGATCTGGAAGACTCTGCAGATATGGAATGCACCGCCATATAATCATGACAGATAAAACGAAGATCCAATTTCTATGCCGATCAGTGGCGGGCATCATATTTATCGTCTCCGCCATTCTGAAGTTCCTGTCACTCGACTCATTCGAGTTGTTCATCTACGGATTAGACTGGTTCAGTCTGGGCACGTCTTCGTTTTTAGTCCGAGCACTCCTATTTGCGGAGATGGCATTGGGCGTATGCCTCGTCACGGGGTTGTACGGGAAGCTCGCATCACGGCTCTCCGCCCTGCTCCTCCTTTTTTTCACCGTCTATCTCATATACCTAACCGTTTCAGGGAAGAGCGACAACTGTCACTGCTTCGGGGATTTCATCGAAATGGACCCCCTCGAATCGATGATAAAGAATGTCATATTGGGCATCCTCCTCTACTTAGGATGGCACTTGGAGGATTGGCAATCACATTGGAAACCTGCGCTTCTAATCACAACGATCGTCGGTTCATTGGTATTCGCACTAGTGTTAAAGGCTCCGTACGGATTCAATCGGAAAGCGACCACCTACTCGGAAGAAGAGCTCAAGCAACTCTCCACCCAACACCCTGAGATAACGAAGGAGGGGAAACAAATCGTGGCGTTCGTCAGCAAGAACTGCAAGCACTGCAAGATGGCGGTGCGAAAATTAGACATTGCGCTACGCCATGCCGAGACAGAGGATGTATACGTGCATTGGTTCGTGTTAGGGGATTCAACCCATTTCCAAAACTTCCTCTTGGAGACAGACGCGAAACCAGACCAATACGACTTCCTGCCAGCCAAAGTGTTTTTAAAGATCACCCAAGGCAAATTACCGCTCATCATGTTACTGGAGGACGGCGAGGTGAAAGAGGTCATGAGCAACGCAACATTCAACGAAAAGAACATCATTAAATTTGCAAAAGAACAATTATGATAGAGATTATACCAGCTATAGATATCATTGACGCGAAGTGTGTACGCCTTTCGCAAGGCGATTACGAGCAAAAAAAAGTATACAACGAGAACCCCTTGGAGGTGGCGAAGATGTTCGAGGACACAGGCATCAAACGGCTGCACCTCGTAGACTTGGACGGTGCCAAGGCGCAACACATCGTGAACTACAAGGTCTTGGAGTCCATCGCTACGCATACGAACCTCACCATCGACTTCGGGGGCGGTCTGAAAAGCGACGAGGACCTGCGTATCGCCTTCGAGAGCGGCGCCAAGATGATCACGGGAGGAAGCATTGCGGTGAAGAAACCAGACGTCTTCTCTTCCTGGATAGAAAAGTTTGGCTCTGAACGTATCATTTTAGGGGCGGATGTCAAGAACGAGAAGATCGCCGTGAGCGGATGGATTGAGACAACCGATGCGGACCTCTTGCCTTTCGTGGAGAAGTTCAAGGCGAAGGGCGTGGACAAGGTGATCTGCACCGACATCAGCAAGGATGGCATGTTGCAGGGACCTTCCATCGAGCTCTACAAGAAGATTTTAGAGCAATTCCCGGACCTCTACCTGATCGCCAGCGGAGGCGTAAGCTCCTTAGATGATATTGCAAGGTTGCAGGATGCGGGTGTGCCAGCCGTCATCACAGGCAAGGCCATCTATGAAGGCCGAATCACGATGGCGGACTTGACCCAATTCATCGGCTAAACCCATTGCGAAGAGAGGGCGAAACACGTCGCCCTCCCAAGCGAATCACAAAGGGTTTTGTTTGCATTCCCCACTTGTATGGGCATGAATTTTTATGTAATTTCGCGAGATTAATGGATAAGTAGAAGTGTGTTGTGAAGGAGCATTTAGACAATAAAGTTTTCAAATTAATTTCCGAAGTTGCGGACACGAAAGGTTTGGAGTGTTACGTGATCGGAGGTTTTGTACGCGATATATTTTTGGAACGTCCCTCAAACGACATAGACGTCGTGGTGGTCGGAAGTGGCATCGAGGTGGCGGAAGCATTCCACAAGAAATGGAAGGGCAGCACCTTGGCCGTCTTCAAGAACTTCGGCACCGCGCAGGTGAAGAGAGGCGATATGGAGGTGGAGTTCGTGGGAGCGCGCAAAGAATCATACCGACATGACTCCCGCAAGCCCATTGTCGAAGATGGCACCTTGGAAGACGATCAGAACCGCAGGGACTTCACTATCAACGCATTGGCCATCTGTCTGAACGGAGAGCGATACGGTGAATTGGTGGACCCATTCGGAGGCATGGAAGATATCCGCAACATGGTGATCCGCACCCCACTCGACCCAGACATCACCTTCAGTGACGATCCGTTACGCATGATGCGTTGCATACGTTTCGCCACCCAACTGCGCTTCTACATCGACGCCAACACCTTCGACGCAATTTGTAGGATGAAAGAACGGATCTCCATCATCTCCAAAGAGCGCATCGTTGACGAGCTGAACAAAATAATGGGTTCCCCCCGCCCTTCCGTAGGCTTCGACCTTCTGGAGAGATGCGGGTTATTAGAACTGATCATACCCGAGATACACAAGCTATGCGGTGTGGAAGAGAAGGCAGGTCGCGGGCACAAAGACAACTTCCTACACACGATGCAGGTGTTAGATGCGGTGGCGGAGCAATCGGACGATCTCTGGCTCCGTTGGGCGGCGCTTTTCCATGACGTGGCGAAGCCCAACACCAAGAAGTGGGACGACAAGATCGGATGGACCTTCCACAACCACAATTACATCGGAGCGAAGATGATCCCTAAGATATTCGCCCGCATGAAACTGCCCATGAACGAGCACATGAAGTTTGTTCAAAAGATGGTGGAGCTACACATGCGTCCGATCGCTTTGGTGGAGGAGACGGTGACGGATTCCGCAGTTAGGCGATTGCTTTTCGACGCAGGCGATGACATCGATGCGCTGATGATCCTTTGCGATGCGGACATCACCTCCAAGAATGCGGATAAAGTGAGGAGGTTCCGTGACAATTTCCGTATCGTGCGCGAAAAGCTCAAAGAGATCGAGGAGAAAGACCGTGTGCGTAATTTCCAACCGCCTATCACAGGCGAAGAGATCATGCGCATCTTCGACCTAACCCCCTGCCGCGCCATCGGAGACATCAAGACGGCCATTAAGGACGCCATCCTCGACGGAGTCATTCCCAACGAATATGAACCTGCATACGAGTTTATGATCGGGAAAGCGAAGGAGTTGGGATTAACCCCCAAAAACGTATAATTCAACGATTTAAAGTCTATTCTTAACCATTCAAACCATGGATATTGAGCACATCATAGAAAACGGAAAGGTTTTCCGCAAATCGTCCGGAGGCGAGAACACGGACAACGGCAAAGTGAAGACCAAGGCGAAAAAAACCACCTACATCAAGGGGGCGCACGGGTCCGGTTCGGCGAAGATGAAGGCGGAATACAGAAGAAGACGAGCGAATAGACACAAATAACCTAAAATAATTTACAAGTATGAATGTTTTATTTATCGGAGGAACTGGCACCATCAGCATGGCCATCACCAAGAAATTGGCGGCCGAGGGGCATCAACTGTTCCTATTGAACCGAGGGAACCGTTCGGTTCAACTTCCTGACAATGTGAAATTCATTAAAGTGAACGATGTGAATGACGAGGCTGAGGTGAAGAGCAAGATCGCCAGCATGAAGTTCGATGTGGTCTGTGACTTCATCATCTTCCACAAGGAGCAAGCCGAGCGTGATTTCCGTCTCTTCGCAGGAAAGACGAATCAGTTCATTTTCATCAGCAGCGCATCGGCCTACCATAAGCCATTGGCCTCCCACCTGATCACGGAAGGGACAACGCTGGCCAACCCTTATTGGCAGTATTCAAGGGAGAAGATCGAGTGCGAGGAGTTCTTCCTCGACCAATATCGTCAGTCGGGCTTCCCGATCACGATCGTACGTCCGAGCCACACCTACGACGAGCGTTCCGTACCATTGGGCGTGCATGGCGACAAGGGCAGCTGGCAGGTCGTGAAGCGTATGTTGGAGGGGAAGCCTGTCATCATCCAAGGCGACGGCACCTCACTATGGACCATGACGCACAATAGCGATTTCGCCAAGGCATTCGTAGGCCTCATGGGCAATCCGCACGCCATAGGCGAAGCGTTTCAGATCACTTCGGACGAGTCCCTGACGTGGAACCAGATATACAAATCCATAGCGCAGGCGTTGGGTGTGGAGTTGAAGCCTTACTATGTCTCCTCCGACTTCTTGGCGGAAGTGAGCCACTATGACCTTGTAGGCAGTCTGATCGGAGACAAATCCAACTCCGTCATTTTCGACAACACGAAGCTGAAGAGAGCAGTACCGGACTACATTCCGAGCGTCTCCTTCGCCCAAGGCGTGAAGCAAACCATCGACTACGTGCTCTCCCATCCAGAGTGTCAATGTCCAGACCCAGCATTTGATTTGTGGTGCGACAATGTGATTGATGCTTTGGAAAAGACAAAAAAAGAATTAAAAAAATTATCTTTGTAAAGTCAAACCTATCGTTTAACGATAATATAAAGAAAAAAAGCATGAAAAAACACGAGATAAGCAAAGTCCTGCTAGGGATACTATTCGTCACCCTAGGGGGCATCTTACCTCTTGTTCACGCCGTGCCATTCAATGGATGTCCCGATTTTATGGACATCACCGCCTCATACGTGGAGTGCTACTCTGGCATGACGGACCATCCCTTCGATTCATTAGGGTTGAACCCCAATCGGCATCACCTGAACGAAGAGCAGGGATATGACCCCAGGACCGGAGACAAGCTCAAACTCATACCCGACGGAGAAGAGAAATCCATCCGATTAGGCAACAACCAAATCGGAGGCGAATCGGAGGCGATCGTGTACCACTACATTGTGGACCCGGACAATTCCCTGTTGTTCGTCAACTTCGCCGTCGTGATGGAAGACCCCGGACATGAATTCGCCTTCCAGCCTCGCTTCGTCATCCGTGTCACAGACAAGAACGGCAAGCTGGTGAATGATTGTTCCGTCTATGATGTCACCGCAGCCGCCGGACTGGAGGGATTCCAGGATTTCTCGTACTCCGAGGGCGGCGAGTATCACGTGGTTCGTTGGCGGAATTGGTCGAAGATTGGCCTAGACCTGACGCCCTTCATAGGGCAGGAGGTGCAGGTACAGTTCATCACGTACGATTGCTTCCTCTTCGGACATTACGGATACGCCTATTTCACGGCCTCCTGTGCGCCCAACAAGCTAAGTCTCGACGTATGCGAAGGCGCAAGTTATTCCCTAGCCGCACCCGAAGGATTCCCCTCCTATCGCTGGGACAATGGAGACACGTCACGGATCTCGACCCGCACCTATCAAGGCGGGGAGGCGAATATCTTCTGCGAAATCACCTCCGCGACAGGCTGTCAGTTCATTCAGAGCGCATACGTCTCCGACGCATACAAGCCAGAAGAGACCGACATACTGGACACGATCTGCCAAGGAGAGTCCTACCAGCGCCACAACTTCAATCTGCCGCCACAGATGAGCGTGGGCACATTTGGCTTCAACAACCTGATCGCCAACCCCGCCACCTGCTCCGCCACGGCCAATGTCAACCTGAAACTAACCGTTCTGCAGACCTACTTCCCTATTGAGGTCTCAATCTGCGAAGGCGAGGACTACGTCGAGAATGGATTTAACGTCATACAACCACCGACAGGCGTCTTGACAGACACGCTACGATTCGAGCGAGGGAAGAGAAGACTATGCGACAGTATCGTCTGCCTACGGTTGGTGGTCAACGACACAAAGAACCTCTCCAACGAACTGAAAGGAGATCTACACCCCTGCACCAATCAGGTCGTCACCTACACCTCCGAGTTGGAGGATAACCTGTCCAGTTACAAATGGGACCTTCCGAAAAACGTAAAGGTGGTGAGCGGAGAACACTCCCCGCAAATCGCTCTGTACTTCACAAGCGACGAACCAGCCACCCTGACCCTGATCGGTGAGAACGGATGTGGAACGAGCGCATCCCCCTACACCATCTACCCCTATCCATCCTACCACGAAGTCATATCCGACACCATCTGCGTAGGAGAGAGCTACAAGAACGGAAGTATCGATCTCGGCAAGCAAGAGGAGGCAGGCATCTTCACCTCCACACACTCCTTTAAGACAACAAAAGGCTGCGACAGCGTCGTCGTACTGCAACTAACGGTTCTGCCCATTCCGCAGCTCACATTCGAGGTCTCACCGAACAAAAAGATCCATTGTGACTCATCCCAGATCAGGCTCTCCGTCAAGACCAGCACAGGCACACTGATATACCACCCATGTCCTGTGCCAGCCGTCTCATTGGGAGATGTTTACTGCTCCGACGGAACGTTCGTGAGCATAGACTCCTTCCCTTCGTCTGGCAAGGAAGCCGAGGGAGTTGTATTCCACTACGACGACACATCCGGGTACGCATACGTCGTTTCGCTCCACGAACCCATTGGGAACATACCATGGAGCATCGTCGACTACGACATACCAGGGCTGGAGAACCAACAATACATTCCTCCATTGTTGGACGACATGGATGGATTCGGTCACACCTCCCTGATCAGGGCAGCCGGTGATTCCACGGAGTACCCGTTGGCATGGTCTGCGGATTTTGAGCGAGGATGGTACATCCCTGCGATCGGCGAATTACGTAAGATGTTCGGAGCCATCGGGTTGGTGAACAAATCATTGAAGGAGTTGCAAGGTGACACGATATACCACAACCAATATGGCTCCGCGTCAGACCGAAACTTCTACTACTACTCAAGCAGTGAAAACTCCGCGGAAGCGGTCTGCTGCGTACGCTTTAACTTCTACGTATGCGCCATGTATAAGGGCTATAGCCTCACCACCCGATATGCCCGTAAGATAAAATTAAAGGAATGGACTCAACCCCAATACAAGACAGGAGATCTAATCGTCAACAAAGACGGTTCTAAAGGAGTTTTCCTATGCGCTAGCCCAGACGGGAAGATAGGCACCATGGTCGCCCTGGAGCTAATCGACTCCATCTCGATCAAAAGCGACATGGATGATATTGAGGATACCCTTTTGATGCATTATGACGATAGATTATGCACTTCCCGTGGATACAAGTGCACACAAAGATACCGCGAATTGGGAGATTCGACAGAATACCCCGCCGCATGGGCAGTGGACCTGGAGAACGGCTGGTACATCCCGACACGCGCGGAGATGAACCTCTACTACTCCAACTTGCCGCTGATAGACTCCATCATCTACATCAACGGAGGCATACCATCCAATAGCAGAAGAGAAGAGGCATACTGGACCTGCGATCTCTCCCCAATATCCCGAGGATATAGCATCGGCATACCGTTTGGTGATTTCGACGACGCTTATTTGTTCGATTTATTAAGCGTCCGCCCAATGCGGCAATTCACCATCTGCGAGGATTACTCAGAGTACAAAGACACTACCCTCTCCTTCAAATGGAGCACAGGCGCAACCACCTCGTCCATCACGGACTATCCAACCCAAACGACACGTTACGAGGTCACGCTACTATCGAACGAAGGAAGATGCACCTCCAAGCATGACACGACCGTCTATGTGCAGAGCATCGAGCCAATCGTGCTGGACAGACAAATCTGCCATGGACAAACCTACAAGGACGACTACTTCGAAGCCTCGGAGACAGGCACTTACCACACGGAAGTGGACAACGGCGAGTGTACCCAAAAGATAACCCTGAACCTGACCGTCTTGGACGCACAAGACACCACCCATGTGAAAGATGTCGTATGCCAAGGTACCTTCTACCGCAAGCATGGATTTATGTTCCAAGCGACAACGCCAGGCATTCGGCTCGACACCGTCTCCCTCTCCGACGGGAACGGATGCGACAGCACCATCTGCCTTGAGTTGGAAGTGTTGCCTGCGCAACGTGACACGCAATACGCACGCGTATGCCAGAACGAGTCCTACTTCAAAAACGGCTTTGAGATACCTGCCTACCAACGTGCAGGGCTGCAATACAAGGAGCGCTCAGAAATCAATGACGAAGGGTGCACTTACATCCACGTCCTGGCGCTCATGGTCGACACCGTCTACCAAATCGCGATGGTCGACTCCATCTGCCACATGGGACATTACCAACGTAACGGATTCGACTTCGTGGCGGAAGAAGAGGGATATAGTGTACACTATCAGACACTCACCTCCTCCACCCATTGCGACAGCGTGATCGCACTGAGCATAAAGACATTCCCTCGAACCAGTTACAGCTATTCCGACACTATCCTTTACGGAGATACCTACCGCGACCAGAACTTCGACCTGCCGGCACAGAAGGTGGCGGGACTACACACCTTCGACACCATCTACAGCAACGTCAAAGGTTGCGACAGCACCGTCACGCTCCTGCTGTATGTGCGGAACGAAGACGACGTTGACATACCAACCTCCTTCACACCAAAAGACGGGAACGGTATCAACGACCGTTTCATGGAAGGTTATGAGGTCTATATCCACGACCGCTACGGACTGTTGGTCTGCCACTCCGATAATGGATGGGACGGCAAATACCGTGGTGAACCAGCCGACGCAGGTGTATACCTCTACACCATCCGTTTCAGAAACGGCAAAGAGAAAAGAGGAACGATTGAAATCATAAAAGAATAGAAATCAAATGGATAAGAGAAAAATTGTATTAATTATCATCATGGTTCTCTGCTTGGGCATTTTTTTCTTCAACCTGATTAAGAACAAGTCCAACATAGAGTCAGCGAAAGAGATTCCGACCGCCACCTACGAACCGGGAGCCTTCAAGGACAAAGGTGAGATGTGGGACTATCTCCACGCACACAAATTCAGACTGGCTGGGGACGCCGACCCGGACTCCGCCCCGATAATGACCACACAAAACTATGAGCTCTATTTGAACGGCCAGAAGTTCTCCGAAGGGTTGGAAGTAACTGATTTCCAATACGCTGGAGTAGGTCTATCCGGGTTCAACATGCAGGGAAAAAGATTGCGCATGGTGCTACAGAAGGACAGCGTCAGATGCGTATTGGTTGATATGACCGACGAGAACCAATCGCACGTCTACAAAGCTATCGAATAAGCGAGGCTGTACCTCCTAAGGTGGAGACTTCACAAGAAGGGGATCACGCCGCAGGTGTCCGCAGGCGAGATGTCACAATGTATCCGTATTCCCAAAAATTCAGGGCTACGGAAAACAAGTAATGGATTTTGGTGGCTTTTTCATGACGATTTACTATGCCTTTTATCCTATAATTTTATTACTTTTGTGGTGCTATACGATACAAAACAAGTGTTAATGGTCATTTTGTGAATGACGTTTAAATTTAAAATATATTATGAAGACTGATATTATCTTGTCGGGTGTGGGCGGACAGGGCATTTTGTCCATCGCCGCGGTCATTGGTGAGGCTGCTATCAAAAATAATCTTTACATGAAACAAGCCGAGGTGCACGGAATGAGCCAACGAGGAGGAGACGTACAATCCAACTTGAGGATCTCCGACCAACCTATCGCGTCAGACCTGATCGCGAAGGGTTCCGCAGACTTGATCATCTCCCTGGAGCCGATGGAGTCTCTCCGTTACCTTCCATACCTGAAAGAGGACGGATGGGTGGTCACGAGCAATGTGCCTCTGATCAACATCCCCGATTATCCAAACATAGACGATGTGCTTGCTGAAGTGAAAAAGGTGAAGAACCATGTCATCCTGGACGTTGAATCGATCGCCAAAGAGGTGGGTTCGCCACGCGTCTCCAACATCGTCATGCTGGGTGCCGCCACACCATTCCTGAGCATATCTTACGATAAGATCCAAGAGGGCATACGTTCCATCTTCGGTCGCAAGGGCGACGAGGTTGTCAACTTGAACCTGAAGGCGCTCGAAGCAGGAAAAAATATCACTGAAAAAAGATAAAGACTATGCTGCAAAGAATTCAAACTATATATCTTCTTGTGACGTTTATACTCACCGTTCTTCTATTCTTCCTGCCTATGGGTTATGACATGATAGGCGGAGGTGCGGTGAAAGCGTTCGAACTGAACGCGGTGGGTGCCTACCAGATTATTTCAGATCCGAGCACGTCGGCCACTACCACCCAATTCGCGAAGGGGGCTTGGGCCTTGTTCGCTTTGGTGAGCATCATCCTGGGTGTTACAGCGTACGACATCCTGCTTTTCAAGAGACGTATATTCCAAATCAGGGTGGCCATTTTTAACATGATGCTGCACTTAGGCATATATGCGCTGTTCGCATTCTATTATTTCTTCTTAATGCCCAACCAGGGGATCATCCAAGGATCGTTCCAACCGAACTGGACCATCGTCCTGCCTTTGGTGAACGTCATCCTGACGTACCTTGCGATCCGCGCCATCGGAAGTGACGAGGCGCTTGTCCGCTCCCTGGATAGAATTCGATAACCGACATGGCGATACTCACCTCGGACCGACTCACGCTCAGGGCTTTAGAACCGGAAGACTTGGACTTCCTCTATCGCTGGGAGAATGATTCGTCCATCTGGGGTGAAGGGAGCATGATTCCCCCCTTTTCCCGCTATGACCTGAAGAACTACATCGCCCATGCGACCGACATCTTCACATCGAGGGAGTTACGCCTCATCGTGGAAGAGAACAATGTCCACCAGCCCGTCGGCGTAGTGGACTTGTTTGATTTTGAGCCCATCGCGCAACGTGTCGAATTGGGCATCCTCATTGCGGAAGAGGCACGAGGCTTGGGCTATGCGAAGGAGACACTCGAAATGGTGGTGCGATACGTCTTCGACTATCTGCGTTGCCACCAAATCATGGCGAAGGTCAACGCTAAGAACGAACCGAGCCTCAAGCTTTTCAACGACATGGAATTCACGCAAGCAGGCACCCTGAAGGATTGGGTGCGAGATGGTGACGAATGGTCCGATTGCGTTCTGTTCCAATTAATTAACAGTAAATAAATTTATACACACATGATAGACAAAAACGTAGTGAAATCCGTCATCGAAGAGATGCATCTTCCGGATTTCAACAAAGCGACGATTCGTGAGATTGTAGCGATTGCTAACAAAGTAGAGGCTCTGACGGGCGAGAAATATGTCAGGATGGAGATGGGTGTCCCTGGTCTTGCGCCAGACGCTATCGGTACGGCGGCTGAGATCGAGGCCCTGCGGAAAGGGGTAGCCTCCAAGTATCCAATGTTGGACGGACATCCTGAGTTGAAGAAAGAGGCCTCCCGCTTCATCAAGGCGTTCATCGATGTGGACGTCAATCCGGAGGGTTGCGTGCCAACGTCTGGTTCCATGCAAGGCACCTACGCATCCTTCCTCGTTTCGGGACAATGCGACCCTAAGCGTGACACGGTTCTCTTCATCGACCCAGGCTTCCCTGTACAGAAGACCCAATTGCTCGTTTTAGGACTGAAGTACGAGTCGTTCGATATGTACGAATACAGAGGCGAGAAACTGATCGAGAAGGTGGAGAGCTACCTGAAGAAGGGCAACATCTGCAACATCATCTACTCCAACCCTAACAACCCGTCATGGTTCTGCCTGACGGAGGAGGAGTTGAAGGGAATCGGTGAATTGGCCACTAAATATGACGTCATCGTCATGGAGGACTTGGCCTACTTCGCCATGGACTTCCGCAAGGACCTCAGCAAGCCGTTCGTGCCACCTTTCCAACCATCGGTCGCAAAGTATACGGACAACTACATCCTGCTGATATCAGGCTCTAAGGCATTCAGCTATGCGGGTCAACGTATTGGGGTCTCCGCCATCTCGAACAAGCTCTATCACCGTTTCTATCAAGGGCTTGCGGACCGCTATTCGATTGGCGAGTTTGGTACCATCTTCGTGAACAGAATCCTCTACGTGCTCTCTTCGGGTACGGCACACTCCGCGCAATATGCCTTGGCGGCTATGTTCAAAGCGGCTTGCGACGGAAAATACAACTTCCTGGAGGGCGTGCAGGAGTACGGAAGACGTGCGGCCAAGCTGAAAGCGATCTTCCAGAAACATGGGTTCCACATTGTCTATGACAAAGATATTGACCGTGAGATCGGTGACGGTTTCTACTTCACGGTAGGCTACGAGGGCATGACCGGTGGTCAACTGATGTACGAGCTCCTGTTCTATGGCGTGAGCGTCATCTCACTGCTTACAACGGGTAGCAAGCAAGAGGGTTTGAGGGCTTGTACCTCCTTCATCCAAGACTATCAGTATGATGTGTTGGACGAGCGCCTGGCTGAATTCGAGAAAGATCACAAGAAAAAATAATAGCGTATGAATATCGTAACCATTTTAATCGGAGTCCTCATCGCCGCATTTGGTATATTCCTGGCGTTGAATGCGTTCTATCTCCATAAGGTACCCAGCAAAATGGATATCATGGAGCAGAAGTTCGGCATGGTGGGTAAAATCCTCTACATCGTATGCTACGTGCTGTTCCCTATCCTCTTTGGCGGCTTCATCGCCTGGGCAGGCACGTTGGGAGTTAGCCTAAAGGATGTCCTCTTTTCATGACCCTGTGCGGGAATTGCCCTGTAGTGTGTGGTTTATGAAACGTTTCGTGCTAATCCAGCAGTGCCTATGTCGCTGAATCTGACCACGAAAGAGATCATCGCTCTCGGTTCCCTGTTCGGTGTCGGCAGTAAAAGAATCTATGCCATAGCGGAGACTCCCGGCGAGGATCTGTTACGGCGCATATCCGCTTGTGGCTTCTCGCTTAAGGAAAATGGCAAGGAGGTGACGGTGTCATCTACCCACCTCGAACGAGCTTTCGGCTTTGCGGAGTCTGTTCTGCGGCAATGCGAGAAATGGGGCGTGAAAACGCTCCGTTACGATGACGAGGCATATCCGGAGATGCTACGGCGCACGGTGGACGAAAAGGGGGATCCCACACCTCCCTTGTTGCTATACGCCTTGGGAGATCTTTTCGCACTCTCCGCACCTTGCGTGGCCATTGTGGGTACGAGAAATCCCACAAAAGAGGGCGCACAAACCGCCCATTACCTCTCCAAACACTTTGCGGAAGAGGGGTTTTGCATTGTTTCAGGCTTAGCCTTAGGGTGCGACACCTATGCCCATCGAGGCGCCTTGGAGGCGAACGGTCGGACGGTGGCGTTCTTAGCTCACGGATTGGACACACTCATTCCGCCCGAGAACAAAAACTTGGCGAAGGATATAGTCAGACGTGGCGGACTGCTTCTTTCCGAATATCCCTTCGGCACATCCAATACGAAATATGCCTTCATCGCGAGAGATCGCCTCCAAGGTGGTCTCTCCGTGGCTACCATCGTTGTGCAGACCAGCACGGAAGGGGGAAGCATGCATGTGGCGAAATGCACTTTGAAGGCGGGCAAACCCCTCTACACGGTTTATTTCAAAGATGCTTCCGTCCGTGCCATGGAAGCGACCTCGGGCAACGAACTCCTGACACGCATGGGCGGTCAATACCTGAGAAGCGATACCGGACTGCAAGATGTCTGCGTAAGACTGAAGTTGCGCGAAGGCTAACAACGGAAGATCCGTTCCTAAATTCACCTGTCGTTTTGCCTCTGATTTTATTATTTTTGTACTTGAAGTAAGTAGACACTGAATCGTTATTTATGATTGAAGAGGAACTTAATGAGCAGCAGCGCAAGGCTGTGGAATATGATGGCAAACACCTATTGGTGGTTGCAGGGGCTGGTACGGGAAAGACACGCACCATCATCGCCCGTGCGAAACATCTTCTGCAGCAGGGCGTGCCAGCCAACCGTATCCTGATCCTAAGTTTCACACGCAAATCGGCGCGCGAGATCGTCGAGCGCATCAAGTCTGAAATTGGTGGAATCACCGTCGAAGGACTGCGTGGACAAACCTTCCACTCCTGGTGCATGGATGTGATCATGAACAACCCGAAGGTCTTCATGCACCACGAATACACGTTGCTCGACGAGGAGGACCGGGAGAGCTGCGTGAAACTGCTTTGCGGCAAAGGGCTAAGGGACAAGGAGAAGCATGTGGTCAAGCCCGCTTCCATCCTGGAGGTATACTCCTTCGCCATCAACGCATGTTGTAGCCTATCGGACGCCATGCGCATGAAGCTCTACGACAACGCTTCAAGGGAAGATCCAGCCACGCTGAAGAGCATAGAACTAAACAAACCCGTCTACGAGGATATCATCAAACGATACATGGCCTACAAGACGGTGCATAAATACATGGATTACGACGATATCTTGAACGTCGTATCCAAGGGATTGAAAAAGAATGCGGAGGCGAGACGATTCGTCTCCTCCCGCTACGACCATATCTTGGTGGATGAGATGCAGGACACCAACCCGCTTCAATATGAGTTGCTTAGTTCATTCTACGAACGGTGTCACCTCTTCTGCGTGGGCGATGATGCGCAGAGCATCTATGCCTTCCGTGGGGCGGACTTCAAGACCATGCACAATTTCACCTCGGTGGTGCCTCAGTCCGAAATGATGAAACTCACCCTCAACTACCGCTCTACGCAGGAGATTCTGGACCTCTCCAATTGGGTGTTGGCGAAGTCTCCATTGCACTACGACAAGGAGCTGACCGCCGCCCGTGGCAAGGGAAAGAAACCGGTGGTGGTGACGTGCGAAAACGAGTGGGACGAGGCGAACGACGTGACGGAGAAGATCCGTCGGAGCATTGTGGACAAGGGTGCGAAGTACGAAGACAACATGGTCCTTTCCCGCTCCTTGTACGGTCTTCGTACCGTGGAATCGCAGTGTATCTCGAAAAAGATCCCTTACATCATCTTTGGCGGAGTAGGTTTGATGCAGTCCAAGCATGTACGTGACGTAGTCTCCCCTATGCGTATCGTGGCGAACTACAAAGACGAATTAGCCTGGATGCGTTACCTGCTGCTTTGGCGGGGCATCGGCGAAGTCAGCGCCTCCAGGATCATCAACAACGTCATCGAAGAGGAGACGCTGGACAAGTGTCTCGACAAACTCGCGGGGAATGGTCTGCAGGAGGAGATCACACTAACCCTGCGCAATATCAGCAACATGCAGTTCTCGCCCTCCCAAGCCATCGCCAAGACATTAGAGACGATGGAGGATCGGTTGAAAGAGCTTTACAAAGACGAGTGGAAATGGCGCAAGCAAGACTTTGAAGTGTTGCAGGAGGTGGCGCTCGGCACCGCAGGCATTCAGGAGTTCGTCTCGGAATATGTGCTGGACCCGAAGCTAGAGACGACGGTCAAGCAAGGCGAGAACGGACCGGAGGACGCATGCATCCTCACAACCATACACTCCGCCAAGGGATTGGAGGCCAATATCTGCTATTTGCTGAAGGCCTCACCCGCCTCTTTCCCAACCCCACGCTCCATCGAGTCGGGACCCGATGCGGTGGAGGAGGAGCGCCGTTGCCTCTACGTGGCCCTCACGCGTGCCAAGGATGAATTGCATATCTACCGCAACGTTCATTCCATCCATGTGGACCCGCAGTCCGAAGACCCAACGGAAAGCCTTTATTTCTTCAATGAAATGCCCGATGAACTGGTGGAGAAGGAGGCGACCCGCACCGCCCGCTTGAACCCTGAGATGGACTACCAAGGACCCGTCGTAGGCTTTGATGTGACGGATGATTTCGACTTCGGTTAACCAATTAAAACAAAAGGAATACCCATTGCCAAAGAAGAAAAGGCAACGAGACATGCAACGATTATCAACCATTGAATAGCTCCACAAACAAAACATTCAAAGGAGGCTCCCGTAAACTGACGACGCATCAATAAGTCTCGTCAGCCGTGCTATTCCCCTTGTAGAAAGAGAAATAATAACTTAGCGTATAGCGGAAACCCCATCTGCCATTTTTCTCACTGCCATATCCCGGCACATAAGAATGATGGATCTTATAAGCTGTTTCGTCCTTCACTTTCGAATAAAGGAGAGCCTTGAACATGACCTCAACGCCCAAGCAGAAATGGCCTGCGACAGGCGCTTTCATGCCCACGAACGCCTCGCCCCAACGAGCCAAGTTCTTACCTTCATAAGAGAGCATGGGGACCGCCTCGTTTTTGGGGGTCCAATAACCATTATCAATTGGATATCCTCCAATCTTCGCGTCGAAGTTCGGGGCGCAACCAAAGTTCAGCCCGAAATAAGAAATAGGGTTTAATTTCTTGAAATAATCCCTTTTCCAAATATTCACGGAGAGGCCCACCTTGAAATAGAGGCCGTCGACCATGTAAGAGGCATCCTCCGCGGGAATAGGATAATCATACTTTCCGCTGGCATCATAAGACTGGTATCCAAGGACAAACGTCGGATAGATACGGTGGAAGAGATCCACTTCAAGACTTGCGTCGAATCCATTGCGCGTATCATCGAAAATATGGATGATAGGGTCCATGACATCCACGTCCACATAGCAGCCATACAAGACGGTCTGAGGCTTCTCACTCGCCTTTCTAGACTTTCCAGCATGCGAATCATCCGAGTGGGCAGGGAGAGAAAGAGCCAGAAGCAGGCACGCACTAATAATTCTCCAAATATATCTTGACATTCTTCGCATCACTTAAATTAGTTACAGAGGAATCCACAACGGCCACCGTACCGATACCATTATGGAGATACCTCACATTCTTCAGGGCATGAGAGACAAGACAACCACACTCGGCGGAGACAAGTTCCACCGTATTCGTGTAATCGAAGACCAACGTATCAAACTCGGGGCGGCTCACCCAATACGTGCTGTCATCAATTGGCCATCGCAACAAACGGGTCGTGTAAAAATCATCATCAAACGTGACCACCTTCGTCCCCTCGTCGATTTTGCACGAAGGGAACGATAGGCTACCCCAATTCCCAGCCAAACGGACGGACGAACCCAGAAAGAGCGTGTCGTATGCGGAATGATCCGTCACCACAGCGCAAGCGAACATACAACGCTCATTGTCATTGTCGAGACGTACCTGAGCCGACGATTTTCCACTACAGTTTATTATAGAGTCAGTCCCCACCCCCTTCAAAACCAACAAGTAGGGAGAGACTGCGACAGAGGTGTCCATCTCGGAATAGAACAGAACCGTTGTGGGAGCATACATCAACTCGTCGCAATGGTCATTCCGGCAGGAAGACAAAGCGAGCACAGCGGCGCATGCCACAGACAACCAAGTCACCGATAACCTCAACATACTCTTCTTCATATATAGGAGACTATTTCAGACAAATCCTTTCTGTTTTTCGAAGGAACATCCGCTGTAGCTGGATAACCGATAGGGACAATCACGCACGGTTCCCACTGTTCCGGCAAGCCCAGCAGAGCCTTGCAGGAAGGCACATCAAAGTTACACACCCAGCAAGTACCCAATCCGAGAGAAGCGGCTGCGAGCGTGATATGTTCAGTAGCGATCGCCACATCAATATCACAATGATCCTTGCCATCGGCAGGGCGTTTCCAAGAAGAGGCATGGTCGCCACACACAACGATATAAGAGGGAGCCGTCGCGAACCATTCCCGGTCGTAACAATTGCGCAAGCGAGACTTCGCCTCCTCGCTCCGAACAACCACGAACTTCCAAGGCTGCTTGTTGACCGCGGAAGGAGCCAAGCGTGTGGCCTCGAGGACTTTATTCAGCAGTTCATCCGACACAAGGCGAGACTGGTAGCCCCGCACCGAATAGCGTGATTCAGATAATTCAAGGAAATCCATAGCCATTATTTAAACGATTTAACTTCACTCTTCAAAGCGCTCAGAGCCAAGTCGATAGGAGTCTCATTCACCGCATTGTAGCGTTCGATGATCAACTTGGACAACTCCAAGGCGGGCAGGTCATCCGGCATATCCGAAGCGATGGAATTGATCAGTTGGATCAAGCTATCCTTTGCGTTTCGGGTCAGCAACCACACATCATTACCCACGTAGATCTGTTGCGTAACATTATGTTCAAACTCCTCACGAATCGTATTGAGCAACGCCACATGCATCTCGTGCACGTTCATATTAGGAGCCTGTACCCTTATCAGCAAAGACTCAGGCTTCATGCGCTCCAAAAGCAAAGCGAGACGTTCGTAAGCGGTCAGTTTCACAGGAGTCAATGCCTTTGCGGACTCCTTCTTCATCTCATAGAAACGGGTGCGCTCCGCATTGCGCAAGAGATCGCGCAACACATAATAAGCAGCCAACAACACAAGGATGCCAGGAATTGTAATCTTCGCTAATTCCAACAAGAACGTCATCATATCTATATCAATCTAAGTTTATAGTACTATTCAATTCATAATTATTCCTATCCGTCGAAGAACGGGCGATCATCTCTCCCAAGAATCCGCACAAGAAGAGTTGCGTACCGATGATCATGGTGGTAAGCGCCAAATAGAAATATGGGCTGGACGTCACCAAAGGAGCGCTTGTCCCTTCCATGATATGGCACAATTTCGCGCCACCCACGAAACAAACGGAGATGAAACCGACCAGGAACATCAGGGAGCCCACCACCCCGAAGAAGTGCATTGGCTTTTTCCCGAATGTGGATAGGAACCACAGGGTGAGAAGATCCAAGTAACCATTCACAAAACGGTTCAAACCGAACTTCGTGGTGCCATACTTGCGGGCTTGGTGGATAACCACCTTCTCGCCGATCTTCTTGAAGCCCGCGTTCTTAGCTAAATACGGCACATAGCGGTGCATTTCACCATATACCTCGATGCTCTTCACCACATTCTTACGATAGGCCTTTAGTCCGCAGTTGAAATCGTGCAATTTGATGCCCGAAATCAGACGAGTGGTCGCATTGAACAACTTGGACGGCAGGTTCTTGGCGAGCTTAGAGTCATATCTTTTCTTCTTCCAACCGGAAACCAGGTCATATCCCTCCTCCTTCACCATACGGTAGAGTTCAGGGATTTCGTCAGGGCTATCCTGCAAATCAGCATCCATCGTGATGACCACATCACCTTGGGCGCGGTCGAAACCACAATAGAGAGCAGCAGACTTACCATAATTACGGCGGAACGAGATACCCTTGACAGTATCGTTATCCTTCGCCAAATCCTCTATGATTCGCCAAGACCCATCAGAGCTTCCATCGTTCACAAAAATCACTTCATAAGTAAAATGATGAGCCTCCATCACACGCTTGATCCAAGCGAACAGTTCAGGAAGAGACTCCTCTTCATTGTACAAAGGGACGACAACTGAGATGTCCATGTCTTTCTATATTTAATTTTTTTTACCGTTTCTAACTATCGAGAAGGATGCGATGAGCGAAATGAGGCATCCCAGGATCGTAAAGACCCAAATGGATGAGAAGGCCATATCCGCCGCTGTCGTATACCTCATCTGATTGGCCACTTCCACCTGCTCCTCCGACGCTGCCCGCTTCTCCCAGAACTGCGCAGAGACCTGCACCACCTGAGAAAAACCCTCAGGGTCTATCCACTTGCAGTAAAGGAACATGGCAACCGCCACGATCGTAGAGGCGAAGAACGACATGAACAAGCACAAATGGAACGCTCGTCCGTAGGGAATAACACCGCCTAACGACTCGTCCCTATATGCCCCCGCATACATCGTCATGCACCGATACATGGAGAAAAGCATCATGACCAATAGAAAGAGAGAGAGGGATGGAGCAAGAACCGTCAAAAACATACAGCCAGCAAGAATCAGGCCGAGAACCAACCCGCCCCGCATCGACGCTTCAACCATACTATTTTTAGCTCGCTTTTCCAAGTTTCACCCAATTTCTCCACAAAAATACTCTTTTTTCAGTCCATACCGTAATTTTTCAAGAAAAATAATTAGCCGAAAGCGTTTGTCAGTATAAAAAAAATGTCTACTTTCGCGGTGGGTAAGTCCTACACGACCAGCTCCCTTCTAAGTCCCCAGGGCCTGACCGCAGCAAGGAAAGTTGGTTGTAGCGGTGCGATGTAGTAAGCTTGCCCACCTGCCTCTTTAGCTCAGTTGGCCAGAGCACGTGATTTGTAATCTCGGGGTCGTTGGTTCGAATCCGACAAGAGGCTCAAAAAAAACGAAAGCCAGTGTTCTTCACTGGCTTTTTTTATGTCTAACGGGTAACTGCGTAGAGACGCAAAATGTTGCGTCTCTACAGAACCACACCTCGCAACGGATTCGAAAATTCCTCAAAAATGATTCCACAGGGCCTGCCCAATTCTTAATTCGCACCATGTGTTAATGTTTTTTCGGTGCCATAGGCATCCGATGGTTGTCGGTCAGATGCGGTAGAGACGCAAAATGTTGCGTCTCTACAGAAACACGCCTCGCAACGGATTCGAAAATTCCTCAAAAATGATTCCACAGGGCCTGTCCAATTCTTAATTCGCACCATGTGTTAATGTTTTTTCGGTGCCATAGGCATCCGATGGTTGTCGGTCAGACGCGGTAGAGACGCAAAATGTTGCGTCTCTACAGAAACACGCCTCGCAACGGATTCACAGGACCAACCCCTCAATTCATAATTCAAAATTCATAATTTTCTCATTCTGATCCAGTCCGCATCATCCACCTCAACAACCCCCTGGTCACGCAGGTGACGGACCACCGTGAAAAATTTCTTCTCGTCGACATCCGTCATCGAAAGAAGCGTACGGAGGGGCATTGGAGCCTCTGCCAACTGGGCATAGAGGAAATCCCTCACATTATCGAACACATGGTTTTGCAAACCTGTCTCATTCTTCGCCAGGCAATAGTCGCACGCCCCGCAATCATGCGGATTCTCCTCCCCGAAATAGCGCAGGAGCATCCGGCTACGGCAGTGGGAAGCGTCCGTCGCATATGCGATCACCTGCTCAATCCTGCGGGAGAAACGAGCCAATCGCTCCTCATACACCTCCTTCGAGATATACACGCGGGACTCGTCCACCCTACGTCTCAGGAACTTGATGTAAGGGGTTTTCTTGCCTGGTATATAGTCAATCACCCCATAATAACGCAATCTGGATAGCTTATGGTACATCTCGTCGCGGGTCAGTCCGAGACGCTTCGCCATATCGGCCTCGTCGATCCGCACATAGTCGGCGAAGAGCCCCGAATAGGTGCGGAGCAACAGTTCCAAGACATCGTCCAAGATCGGTTCGGTGGAGAAATCATAATCATAGAGCTTGCGGCGGGGCACGGTGAACATCACGTGCGAGCCCAAGTTCAGCTCGTCCGTCAGCTCCAAATACTCCGCCTGGTGCAGGATCTTCAGCGCACTGAACGTCTGCGTGATGGGCAAATGGAAGGAGGTGCAGAACTCACTCAGGCTGAAGGAGTGCATGAACTCTTCACCCTCACCCTCCCCTATCTGGAAATAGCAAGCCACCTTTGTGTAGACACCCTTGATGAACTCGCGGGAGGGATAGGACTCCGCGATACGTTTCTTCAGGTTCGTGATGTCCATCTTATTGTAGAGCAAAGTGGCATAGGCACGTTTCTCGTCACGACCCGCACGGCCCGCCTCCTGGAAGTAGGCCTCCAGCGTGTCCGGCAGATCCATGTGGATGACAGTGCGCACATCAGGCTTATCGATACCCATACCGAAGGCGTTCGTCGAGACGATCACGCGGCACTCGCCCGATTTCCAAGCCTCCTGCTTGCGTGTCTTCGTCTCCGGACTCAACCCCGCATGGAAATGGTCCGCCACCACACCATGCTGCTTCAGCCAATCGGCGATCTCCTTGGTCTTCTCACGGCTGCGCACATAGACGATGGAGGTGCCGGGCACCTTCTCCAATATCCGCAGCATCTGTCCCAACTTATCATCCGTCTTCCGCACCACATAAGCGATATTCTTACGCTCGAAACTCTTCTGGAAGACCACTCCGTTACGGAAGCGCAACTGGCGTTGGATATCCTCCACCACATCCGCCGTGGCCGTGGCGGTCAGGGCCAACACCGGCACGTTCGGCAGGATGTCACGCGCATCGGCGATATGCAGGTAGGAAGGTCGGAAGTCATACCCCCATTGAGAGATACAGTGGGACTCGTCCACAGCGATCATGCAAACATCCATCAGTTTCATCTTCTGGCGAAAGAACTCCGTGCCTAACCTCTCCGGCGAGACGTACAAGAACTTATAATCACCGAAAACGCAATTGTCCAAGGTCACTGCGATCTCCTCGTTGGTCATGCCCGAATAGATCGCCGCAGCCAAGATGCCCTTGTTCCTCAGGTTATCCACCTGGTCTTTCATCAGGGCAATCAACGGTGTGACGACCAAGCAAAGCCCCTTCATGGCAAGGGCCGGCACCTGGAAGGTGATGCTCTTACCGCCACCCGTAGGCATCAAGCCTAGGACATCCCTGCCTTCGTAGACCGCACGGACAATGTCCAGCTGGAGCGGTCGGAAGTCTGAATAGCCCCAATATTTGCGAAGAATAGCCTTGAAAATATTATCGTCAACCATGAAACTGTTTTTATAATGAAACATTGGTCTTCGTGCGCCAGCGATTCAACTCGCAAACGGTAGAAATGTAGTAAAACACGTGAAATCCGTCCTCGGAACAATCGCCCCACACGACCCAACATTTTTTAAGTTCTCGTATGTTGCCGTAAAGTTACGGAAAAACGCAATATTCTTTTTCATACCTAAAATAAAAACAGAGAAAAAAATTGCATTTTTACACGCATAATGGTAAATTACGCCTTATTTGGCACGGAGGGATACTCCCCGCGCGGAAGGACAAAAACATTTACGAGATGGACAGCAAGAAAGATCCGATGGGTAGGGCCATAGCGGACTACCACCAAGGCAAGAGAATGGGCAAACTCAGGGTGTTCTCCCCGATGTTCGACGAGGATGAGATACCCGTGGAGACACTATTCCGCAAGTATGAGGAGATGCCGGAGATTGAGCGGAAGGCCTTAGACTTGACCCGAGGCAAGACACTCGACGTTGGGGCCGGATCGGGCTGCCATACGCTTGCCCTCCAGCAGCGGGACGTGGAGGTGACCGCCATCGACATCTCACCGCTCTCCGTCGAGACGATGAAGGCTCGTGGCGTCAAGGAGGTGAAGGAGCAGGACTTCTTCACCCTAAAAGGGAAATACGACACCATCCTCATGCTGATGAACGGTATCGGCATCGTCGGGACATTGGATCGTCTGCCCGACTTCTTCCGCCACCTCGACAACATCCTGGCGTCTGGCGGACAGTTGCTCTGCGACTCGTCGGACATCAGCTACGTGTTCGAAGACGAAGAGGGTTTCATCGAGTACCCAGAAGACTCCGCCTATTACGGAGAGTTATCATTCCGCATGCAATACAAAGAGACCGTCGGGGAACCCTTCGAGTGGCTCTACATCGACGCCGACACGCTGCGGCAAAAAGCCGAGGAGAACGGTTACAGCGTCGAAGTGGTGGCTGAGGGAGAACACTACGATTACTTGGCAAGGATAACCAAGACCCTATGACATGGTCAAGAAAAGGGCGTAGAACAAGTTACATAATAAGCCAAAAAGGAATAACTTTGCACATAGACAAAAAAGCGGGCCTATGAAAACAAAAATACTCATCATACTATCATTTCTCCTGACCTTCCAGATAGCGGAAGCCAGACGGAACAGGGAGAAGGTGCAGGAGCCGGACTCTGTCCGCATCGACACCGCCGCCGCCAAGGATTTGGGCATCAACATCGACTTGAAGGAGGATTCGCTCATCGTGGAGGAACGTCCGGAGGAGACCTACATACCCGTCGTATACACGCCCAAGACCTCCATCCTGCACATCCCCATAGAGATCAACATGGCTTTGCTGGAAAAGATCATCAACGACAACTTCCAGGGACTGATCTACGAGGACAACAACATCGAAGACGACAGCCTGATGATCAAGGCATGGAAGGAGCAGGACTTCATGATCGCCTACGACGGAAACGAGCTCACCTACCGTGTGCCTATCAAGCTATGGATCAAGAAACGGTTCGACCTGGGCATCACGACGACCGACCGTGAGATCGAAGGCTCCATCAGCATGACATTCAAGACAAAAATCGCCTTTTCGAAGGACTGGAGCATCATATCATCCACAAAAATAGTTGAGTATAAATGGATTAAGACTCCAACCATCAAGGTCATAGGATTGAACATCCCCATCACCACCATCGCGGAGAAACTGCTCAGAGACAACCAAGAGGTCATTGGTAAGGCCATCGACAAATCCATCCGCGAATATATACCGCTGAAGAGTTACGTGGAGAACATCTGGAGCTCGGTGCAAGAGCCTATAGACATCAGCACCGCGGACTACAAGGCATGGATCAAGACCACGCCGAAACAGATATACAGCACCCCTATCGAGGGCCAATACGGTATCCTGCGCACCACCATAGGCGTACATTGCCTCATGGAGGTCTACATGGGCAAGACCCCGAGGAGGATCAACAAGAGCACAGCCATTCCGCCTTACAAACAATACAAAAGCACAGACGGCAGCTTCAACATCAACATCTTGGGAGACATTCCTTTCGAACTGGTGGATTCCGTGGCGAAGTCCATCATGATCGGCGAGAAATTCGGTGAGGGAAGGCATGAAATCGTGGTGGACAGCATAGAAGTCTACGGACAAGCCACAGAGTTGGTCATCGGGCTTCAGGTCTCAGGCTTCATCAACGGCAAGATCTATCTTACCGCCACGCCTTACTTCGACAACGCGACAAGCTCCATCAAGGTGAGGGATGTGGATTACCGTATCACGACCAAAAACGTATTGGCCAAAATCGTCAACCTATTCTACAAGAAAGGGCTCAAGAAGAAGATAGAGGAGAACCTGGTCTTCTCCCTGAAGGAGGAACTCTCGCTCGTCAAGGAGATGAGCCGCTCGGAACTCTTCAACATGGAAGTGTTCAAGAACGTGCATGTAAATGGCTACGTGGACAAACTCAACGTGAACAAAATATTCCTCACGGAAGAGGGCATCAAGGTGGACCTGGACCTCAAGGGAAAACTGAACGTGAAAATGCAGTAGAAGTTAAGAGTTAAGAAGGAAGAGTTAAAAGTTAAAAGTTGAAGGAGAATTCATAGGTTCCGTTGGTTCCTCTATATAGGATGGATATGAGCGGACCATCCACAAAAAAAATCGGTCAGGAGTACATCCCGACCGATTTTTTTACTATTCTATTTCTATTACAGGTTCTTCGTCTTCAGGAAATCGAGCAGTTGATTCCACTCTTCCTCAGACGCGAAACCATTCTTATCGACAATAAGCATCTGATACGAATCGTAGTACAGGCAAAGGTATTGCTGTTTCTTCACTTTCAGCTTCTGAAACAAACCATACCGACCGTTCCACTCTTGACTCGAATAATCATCCTGAGACGACAAAATCACCTCCTCATCCTTGAAAACATAGTGGCAGATCATTTTTTCTCCCATCTGTTTCCTCAACCTGCTTTTTGCACTCCCAGGCGATAACTTAATGAGTCTTCTGCCAAATACAACAATAGCCAGCAGATAGATGCCCGACAACATCCAATCCGGAGATGGAACATCCCAAACAGAGAGGATGAAAGACACCGTAAACAATAATACCACAATAATGGTAATAATAAAACTCCTCTGCGCCCTCGTGTTAACCGAATAGATTATCTCCGGGGTAAGCGTTGTCTCATTATGTAGTTCCATCACTCTACTGTTTTTATATCCTTGATCATCAGCTGGATGGAGGTCGTTCCATTGAAGGTGTTCTCCTCTATCGTATAGCAGATGTCAACTGGGTTTAACTCTTTGATGTATTTATTGAAATCGACCTCGCCCGGGCATTTCGGCTGACCGAACCCGAAGGCGATACCGTTCATGATGCACTCCGACTGGGAGTCGATCAGCTCCAGCTTCATATGCTCCTGATCCTTACCAACCGCGCGGCTCGTACCGTAATCGAAGACCCTACGGGTGACGAAGACCGGTTTGGAGTTCTCCGGGCCGAACGGGTTGAATTGCTTCAACAGGCGGAAGAACTTCGGGGTGATCTCCTTGAAATCGATGAATGCGTCGATATCGATCTGAGGCTGCTTCTGTTCCTCCAAGATATTCTCCGTGACATACTGTTCGAAGCGACGCTTGAACTCCGGCACATTCTCCTCTCGCATGGATAGGCCCACCGCATACATGTGTCCGCCGAAGTTCTCCAGCAGGTCACGGCACGACTCAATCGCTTTGTAGATATCAAAGCCCTGCACGGAACGTCCCGAACCCGTCGCGAAACCGTTCGAGTGCGTCAACACGATGGTAGGCTTGTAATACATCTCTGTCAATCGAGAGGCCACGATAGCGATGACACCCTTGTTCCAGTCCGCATTATAGACCACGATAGAGTTACGATTCTCCCAGCCTTCCTCACTCTCCAACTTAGCCTTCGCCTCGTCAGTGATGCTCTTATCCAAGTCCTTACGCTTGTTGTTGTACTGGTCGATGCAGTCGCTCTTCGCCTTCGCGAAACTCAAATCCTTGGAAATCAGCAGCTCCACCGACTCACGGGCAGTCTGCATACGTCCCGAAGCGTTCAAGCGAGGGCCGATTTTGAAGACGATATCGCTAATAGTGATCTCCTTATCCGCCAAGCCGCACACATCGATGATGCTCTTCATACCCAAGCTAGGGCATGAATTCAACTGTTTCAGACCATAGAAAGCAAGAATTCTGTTCTCACCATTGATCGGCACGATATCAGAAGCGATGCTCACAGCGAGGAGATCCAGCATAGGCTCCAACTTATCGAACGGAATACCATTGTTCGAAGCGAAAGCCTGCATGAACTTGAAGCCCACTCCACAACCAGAAAGGTTCACGTCGGGGTATGTGTTGTCCGCACGTTTTGAATCGAGGACAGCCACCGCATTCGGCAGGCACTCGTCTGGCGTGTGATGGTCACATATGATGAAATCTACGCCCAATTCCTTGGCATAATCCACCTTCTCCACCTCTTTGATACCGCAGTCAAGGGCAATGATCAGCTTGATCTTATTCTCTACCGCATAATTAATACCCTTGGAAGAGACACCATACCCCTCCGTGTATCGGTCGGGTATGTAGAAATCAACGTTCGAATAGAACTGCTTCAAAAACTTATACACGAGCGCCACCGCCGTGATACCGTCCACGTCATAGTCGCCATAGACCAAAATCCTTTCCTTGTTTCCTATGGCTTTGTTCAAACGATCCACCGCCTTCTCCATGTCGTTCATGAGGAAAGGATCGTGCAAATCGGACAATTGCGGACGGAAAAAACTCTTCGCTTGGGCGAAGGTCGTGATACCTCGCTGGACCAGCAATTGGCAAAGGACGGGGCTGATGCCCAAAGCCTCGGAAAGCTGCATCTTTTGCATTTCTTGTTCGTCTGTCAGAGGTATAAAATTCCATCTGTTAATCATTATATATATTATTTTTCTATTTTTCCCATCAAATGATATCTTTTCCCATGACATTTTCCGCAATGTCCCCAAAGAGAAAAAACAACTTGTAAAGTTAATAAAAACATGACAAAAACCCATATCGAAAAAAATTTTTTCGCATTTTATCATAATAAGAGATATCACAAATCCGTTTTTTATTAAATTAGCCGTTCATTTTTTTGCGGGGATAAAAAAACAAATGATAGAAGATTATTTCATACGAATACTACGCTGGAGAGAAGCCCATATTAACGAGAAGCATTTCACCCTGTTCCTTAGTTTTCTGACAGGACTGTTCTGCGCCATCGCCGCACATATACTTAAGAGCATCGTCGCCTTCCTGCACGAGTTGGTGAAGAGCAACTTCACGGACGGCAGTTTGAACTACCTATACTTGGCGACTCCGATTATCGGTGTGTGCCTCGCCAGCGCCTACGTCCGTTACATCGTGAAGGATGACATCAGCCATGGAGTGACGAAGATCATGTTCGCCATCTCCCAAAAGAAGGCGCGCATCAAGCGGCACAACATGTGGTCATCCACCATAGCCAGTTCGCTCACCATCGGTTTCGGAGGATCGGTAGGAGCCGAGGCCCCGATCGTGCTGACGGGCTCCGCCATCGGGTCGAACCTTGGACAGCTCTTCCGCATGGAGCAGAAGACCCTGATGTTGTTGGTAGGCTGTGGTGCGGCAGGCGCAGTGGCAGGAATCTTTAAGGCGCCCATCGCTGGCGTCTGCTTCACGCTGGAGGTATTGATGCTCGATTTGACGATGGCCTCCATCGTGCCATTGCTCATCTCCGCGGCGACCGCCTCCGTCTTCACTTATTTCCTCTCCAGTTCAGACGCCATGTTCACCTTCGAGGCCGTTCCTTTCTCCCTGCGCAACGTGCCTTACTACGTGGCTCTCGGAGTGATCTGCGGATTCGTTTCACTCTACTTCACGAGGGGAATGACCAAATTGGAGTCCTTCTTCGCCAGCCTCGATACGCCTATCAAGAAGTTGTTCGCCGGAGGTATCATGCTGAGCGTCCTGATTTTCTTCATCCCGCCGCTCTACGGAGAGGGTTACGACACTATCGGCTACCTGCTCGACGGCAACGTGAAAGCCATCACGGAGAATAGCGTCTTCTACGATTTCAGGGATAATTTCTGGATGGTGTTGCTCTTCCTCTTCCTCATCATCTTCTTCAAGATATTCGCCTCGGCGGCGACGAACGGAAGTGGAGGAACGGGCGGAATATTCGCCCCTAGCCTATTCATGGGGTGCATCACGGGTTATGCGATGGCTTTCATCACCAACTATACTAGCCTAGGGACATTGCCAGAGAAGAACTTCGCCTTGGCGGGCATGTCGGGCGTCATGGCGGGTGTCATGCACGCACCGCTGACGGGCGCCTTCCTCATCGCCGAACTGACGGGAGGCTACAGCTTGTTCATCTGTCTGATGATCACAGCCACCGTCGCCTACGTCACCATCATAGCCTTCGAGCCTCATAGTTTGTACGCCATGCGTCTCGCCAAGAAGGGTGAGCTATTGACCCACAACACGGACAAGAACATCCTCACCTTGCTGAAGACGGAAAACGTCATCGAAACGGACTTCCAAACGCTCCACCCGGAGATGTACCTGGGCGACGTCATCAAGATTGTGGCGAACTCCAACCGTAACATCTTCCCGGTACTCGACTCCAAGCATAGGATGGTGGGGCTCATCAGCCTGAACGAAATACGTAACATCATGTTCCGCCCGGAACTGTACAACCGCTTCAAGGTATCCAAACTGATGGTCTCCCCGCCGGACTTCGTCTCCGCCGACGAACCAATGGAGAAGGTGATGTACAAGTTTGAGAAGACCAAGGCGTGGAATCTGCCCGTGCTGGATGCGGAAGGCAGGTACCTGGGCTACGTCTCCAAATCGAAGATATTCTCCGCCTACAGAGAGTTGTTGGTGACGTTGTCGGACGAGTAAAAATAGTTAAGAGTTAAGAGTTGGGGCTATCTCAATATTTTTTCTTTGCAAGGACCTGCAAAGAAACCTCTTGCACTATTGACGGAAAATAAATTATTCCTTATATTTGTTTTACATGAATAACACATAAAAAACAAAAAGCATGAAGAAATTATTATTATTGATTGGTTCATGGGCAATGATATTGGCCGGAACCGTAGCATTCACCTCTTGTGGCGATGACGATGAAGAGAACAACAACGCAAAAAAAGGCGAAGCCGCTGAATTGTTCGAAAGCTGCAAAGGGCTTGAAGGTGCTAAAATTGTGGGAGATGACGTTATTTACCAAACCGAACATCTCAATTCAACAATAACAGTCTTTCACTTTTTCAACGATAAGGTGGAAGGCATAAAAAGATACGTGGATTACTTGTTGGAAACGAACGTTAAAACGTGGGAAGCTTCGATATCAGATGGTTATTTTAATTATAAGACTGAAGGTCAATATGTCATCTTCGGCGAAGATATTGAAGTTCAATTTCAGAACATATCCAAACAGGAGCTTTGCGATAAACTAAATGCTGAAAATGGATACGCATTTTTCTGCGGAATGGATTTAGCACAGTAAACTTTAGCGGGATGGGAAGCAATATCAGAATTCCCTAAAGCGCTTAAATCAACACATTTCCGGTAGTGTTTCACCCAAAGAACGCTACCGGATTTTTTTATGAAGTAGACCATCCTGTCTTTACTTTTTCTTATCAATCTTAAAGGACAAAAGGATCTCGTGCGTATTGCTCGGCAGGGTGCAATTACTTCCCAAACCGCACTCATAGACATAGCCGAAGCGGAAGATGCGATGTTCGAGGCCTAACACCACGGAGAGGTAGGAAGGGTTGCAACCGTTCACCAGGTCAGGGCGCCACGATAGTCCGCCCCATAGTAAACGTCGGTAGAAGAGCAACGTGCCCAAGTCCGCCACATGCACTTTATTACGGTTCATATAGCCTAAATCCACCCACAGGTCCCAATCATCCCCCAAGACGAAGGAGCGCACCGCATAGCCGTAGAAATGGCGGTCGGACGAATAGGAAAGCGACTGGTTGTTCTGCACATGGGTGGAAGAGATTCCGAACGTCCAATCCTTCGAAGTGACCTCGAAGCCCACATTGAAGTCAGGGGAAGCCTCCGTGACACGCTCTTTCGACAGGTCCAGCAACGCACGCTCATACTCCTTGCTCAATGTGTTGGCGGAAGGGTCATAAGAGCCCCAGAAAGCGCCTGCGGAGATACCCATGGAGAGAATCCAGCGCGGATTCAGGTCTATCTGATAAGAGTATTCCGCCTTCACCTCCGTCATGCTATGCCCCACACCCATCACGTCACGGTAGACCGTCAGGCCTACGCCCGACTGGATGCGCTTGAAGTAGTTCGTGGCGTTCAGGAGCAAGGTATGCGGCGCATTGTCCACACCCAACCATTGCAGACGCCCCATCAGGAAGATGTCCACATCGCCCGTGTTGCCCACGCCCGCAGGGTTGATGTTGCCACGGGAAAAGAGCTGCTGGGTAAGCAACAAGTCTTGCTGGGCGAAGGCGACCTGTCCCAAGCCCAAACATAGCAACAATATGTAGAAAAGCCTCTTCATCATTCCTTCACTCTAACCACTACCCTACGGTTCATCAAATGTTCATATTCGTTCTTCGCATGCGGGTAGACCAGTTCCAGCTCGCTGCGACCAATCATCGTCAGCCGTTTCGGGTCGACTCCACGACGCACCAAGACCTCATAGACCCTTTTGGCGCGGCGCTCGGAGAGTCCTTGGTTATAGACCACCGTACCACGCTCGTCCGTATGTCCGATCACCTCGAAATCCTTTCCCTTATGGTAGTCGATGAAGGCCATGATGGTATCGAACTCCGCGGAATAGTCCGTGATGAAATTATTTTGGTCAAAGATAAAATAGACGATGCAGGTGTTGATGTCCGGGCGGGAGATGCGTGGCGGTGTCGGCAGCGTGTCCACGACGACGGAATCCTGCACGAGCGTATCCGCAGGCACAGTGTCCACCGGCAACACAGGGAGCGTATCCTTCTCCGTCGTATCCCTCTTCTCCTCCTCCACGACAGGGTAACGCCAGCTACGGTAGAAAAGGGAGGAACCCCGCTCCGTGATGCGTTCCTTCTTCTTCCCGTTCACCGAAGGGAGGATAAGCAAGAGCAATAATATGGAGAGTATCTTTTTCATTCCTTTTTTTCTTTAACCCAAGAATGTACTTTAAAGCTACGATCGAAACGCAAAGCGAAGGTCGCCGCATAATCAACGCTGGACTCGTCCAAGTCGTAATAGGCCTGAAGACGGAAAAGCATGACGTCATTCAAATCATAAGCAGCCTCAGCCGTAAGCATGTGGCGGTAACGGCGCTCGAAAGAGTCATCGAAGTAGCTCCTCGACTGGAAGAGGTAACTACCCCTACCGGAGATGAACCCGTCACCATACCAATAACCTATATTGGCATCTAAATAACGACGTTTTTCATGCACAGTATAGTCTATCTCCCCCTTTGAGAGCTCACGTGAAGAGAACCAACATTTGCTGTACACCAACTGAGGGTAGATACCCCACCCCTTTTTGAAATGGGTATGGATATGTTGACCATCGGAACGGTTGGAGAAGCCGAAGACCGGCAAATCCACTCTAAAGCTACCACTTTGGGGGGTATTTATGGAATAAATCAGGCCAGTCGCCACATTAGCAAGGGTCTCGATGCACGTGTCCTGCACCGCATCGATTTGTCCTCCCCGATGGTTCATCATCAAATGGATAGGGATTCCTATCCAATGGCGGACATCCTTATCGTTATCAGGTTTAAAACTCGTCGCTATCGTGTTCACCCATCCAAAAGTGAATTTCTCCTGCCAAGGAGAGTCCACGACGATGAAGTCCTCCCAATTGCACCACATCTCAGACCACCAATGTTTGGTGTAGGCGAATACCTGCAATCCATCTTCCTTGTTGGCGTAGAAGAGTCTGTCGTAGTCATACATCGGCTGATAGAGTCCATGACCAATACGTTCATCGGACAATGTACCACCCAAGATCCTTATGCCTTTTACCGGCCTATATTCTATCCGCACGATGGGGGAAACCTCCCGCAACCTCTTATGGTCGCCCGCAATCCCCAAGAGATGGAGACCAGCGGAGGCGCTCAGCCTTTCGTCATGGATGTAGGTGAACGTCGGTTTCAGGAAGAAACCCAATGCGCTATACCCTTTCGTGTAAGGAAGGAAATACTCCGCGTCACGGACGAAGGTCGTCACATTCGGATTAAACAGGAGCGTCAATCTTTTACAACCCGCTCTATCTCCCCCGTACATGTATCGAACAAATGTTTCGTCATTGACGACAAATGTATCTACCGGCTGGATGATTCGGGGATAATGTACATCGTCGACAATAGCCATTCCTCGGTGATAACTAGAACAAGCCGCCATAGAGTCCTGGCCGTCCGCTTCCACATTCAGGAAGTGAAGCAATACCACAAGTACCATTAACACGGATTTCCTCATATATTCTACCCCTAAGAAAAGGAAAAGGCGTCAGGACTGATAAACGTCCCAACGCCTATGAATGAATTCATTAATATGATCTTGCGAAGAGCACCCTGCACTTGGACGGTTTGCCCGTCACCATGCACTTGCCAGGCTCCTTGTCGTCGCCCAGGTAGGTGTCGAACGGAACGCAACGGATGGTCGCCTTGGTCTCCTCCTTGATCTGCGCCTCCGTCTCCGGAGTGCCATCCCAATGGGCCAAGATGAAACCGCCCTTCTCGATCTCCACCTTGAACTCGTCGTAGCTATCCACCTTCTTGATCATGGAGTTACGATAGTCCAAAGCCTTCTTGAAGATATTCTTTTGGATCTCATCCAATAGGTTCTTAACATAAGCGTCGATGCCCTCCAAGCTGACGGTCTCCTTCGTGAGCGTATCACGGCGAGCCACCTCGACCGTACCGTTCTCAAGGTCTCTTGCGCCCATCGCCAAACGTACCGGCACACCCTTCAACTCATACTCGGCGAACTTCCAGCCTGGCTTCTTAGCGTCCGAATCATCATACTTAACCGTAATGCCCAAAGCCTTCAGCTTAGCGGTGATCTCGCTCACCTTAGCGGAGATCTCAGCCAACTGCTCGTCCGTCTTGAAGATAGGCACGATCACCACTTGGATCGGTGCCAAGTTAGGCGGCAAAACCAAACCGTTGTCGTCGGAGTGCGTCATGATGAGCGCACCCATCAGACGGGTGGAAACGCCCCAAGAGGTAGCCCACACATAGTCGAGCTTTCCTTCGCGGGTTTGGTACTGCACATCGAACGCCTTCGCGAAGTTCTGTCCCAGGAAGTGGGAAGTACCCGACTGAAGGGCCTTGCCATCCTGCATCAGGGCCTCGATGGTATAGGTGTCCACCGCACCGGCGAAACGCTCCGTCTCGGACTTCACGCCCTTGATGACAGGGACTGCCATGAAGTTCTCCACGAAATCACCATAGACATTCAGCATCTTCTGTGCCTCAGCCTCAGCCTCCTCGTAGGTCTCGTGAGCCGTATGGCCCTCTTGCCACAGGAACTCGGCGGTACGGAGGAACAAGCGGGTACGCATCTCCCAACGAACCACGTTCGCCCACTGGTTGCAGAGGATCGGAAGGTCACGGTAAGAGTGAATCCAGTTCTTGTATGTGTTCCAGATGATGGTCTCGGAAGTAGGACGGACAATCAACTCCTCCTCCAACTTGGCTTCAGGGTCCACCACCACACCGCTCCCGTCGGGATTGGTCTTCAGTCTGTAGTGGGTGACAACCGCGCACTCCTTCGCGAAGCCTTCCACATGGTCAGCCTCCTTGCTCAAAAAAGATTTAGGGATGAAAAGAGGGAAATAAGCGTTCACATGACCCGTCTCCTTGAACATACGGTCCAACTCATGCTGCATCTTCTCCCAAATAGCATACCCGTACGGTTTAATCACCATACAACCTCTCACTGCGGAACTCTCCGCCAAATCAGCCTTGATCACCAAGTCGTTATACCACTGTGAGTAATCCTCACTGCGTGGAGTCAATTCTTTTGCCATCTTGTATTTTTGTAAATCTTTTAAAGCACAAAGGTACGAAATTATAATTAAGAATTAAGAGTTAAGAGTTAAGAATTCCATAATGCAATACGAATCACTTCCCATTCGAGCTATCCCAACGGGCTAAAAGCCCAATAACATTATATAGCCCAGGGTAACGCCCTGGGACGATTACAAAGGGAGGTGGCATTTTATTATAATTAAGAGTTAAGAGTTAAGAATTCCATAATGTACATTCAAATGCGAATCGCTTCCCATAGCAACGATGCCCTGTCCATGGCCAAATGCACGGACAGGGCATCGGTATAATATTTTACAATCAGAAAACAATCTTCTTCGCACAGAGGCTTCCATCGCCCTGCAGCAAGTAAACCACATGCATTCCACGCAAACCTTCCGGTATTTGCACGTCGCAGGAGAGAACTGCGCTTTCGAACACCTTCCTTCCCTCCAAATCATAGATTTCCAATCGTTTAGGAAGATTCAGGGAGATGATGGTAAGGGTATGGTCGCTGTAACTCAGTTCGAATGCTTCGCTCTCCGTCATGCGCACACCCGTGTATGCGTTCAGGGGCACATATCCGCTTTCGTCGACGATAGCCTGGCCCGCATCGCTTGTGAGGAACTCAAACAGTTTGTAGGCGACGGAAGACTTGTCGATGTCGGAGCGCACCGCCGTATAGACCTTGGAAGTGTACGGATAGGTGCCGTTCATGACATTCTCCTTGGTCATCTCCACACCGTCCACGCCGACCGCCCTAACCTTCTTGCTATCCACCATGACCTTATAGTAGTAGAAAGGCGAGAAGGCGATGCCCGCCGTGTCATCCTCCAGTTGGTAATACGGAGACATCATCGTCCTACCGATCTGCATTTCAGGGAAATCCGCGATCGTCAGTCCATCCATCACCATCGTCTCGAACTTCTCCTGGCTACCCGAGTTCCTGTTCCGCACATACGGTTTCATCACGCAATCCAGGCCGCCCACCTCCGACCAATTCGCGACCTTCCCCATATAGATGTCATGGATCTGATCGATGGAGAGGTTGCTGACAGGGTTTTTCGCGTTCACCATAAAGGTGAGGGCGTCCCGCGCGATCGGCTGTTCCAGCAAGGTCACCCCCTGCTCCTCCGCATAGACTTTCTCGTCGCGGGAGATGCTTCTGGCGGTAATGATAATATCCACCTTGTCATCGATGAGATTGACGAACGCCCCGTGCGTGTTGTTGTTCAGCAAGCGATTGAGCAGCAAGTCACGCCTCGTCTCCTCGTCACATGTATAGTTAGGCTCAACATACCTTGGCGCATCCTCCTGACGCTGGATAAACGGGCTGTATTGCCACTCATAGTCATACCCCAACAACTTGCACATCAAAATGAGCCGTAGCGGACTGGTCGATTCAGAGCCATCCAGCACAGGGAAGTTGCTTGTTGTGATGTTCAACTCGGGATTCAGCCCGAGCGCCTCCTGCCCCCTACAAGTGAAGATGGCGAGGAAGGAGAAAATGATAAAAATGAACTGTTTTTTCATGGATCGTATCGATTAATATTTTCAAAAAGAAAGAGGTCAAAGATATAAAAATCCATGACCTCTCTCACAAAAAAAAATTATTTTACCATAATTTTCTTAACATTGGCATGTCCATCGATTGCCAATTGCACCAGATAGACACGATTCTTGTCAGCCGTCATGGAATAAGAATAGTCACCACTCTCCAATACTTTTTCATTCAGAGTAACATTGACAATATTTCCTTCCAAGTCGATCAAGTTCAAAGTAACAGTGGCAGGCTTGTCCAGAGAGAAATCCACCGTCAAACCTTCTGAAGACGAAGAGATGTTGAATTCCTTAAAGTTGCTATAAGATACGCCTGCAGATTCGTCTTCATCAATGAACTTGCCGCTTCTCAAGGCAGAAGAGTTCTTGGACAGCAAGAGTTTGACATAAGCCGTGTAATTCGATTTGATTGATCTATACGTCTTAACAGAGTTGTTCTTCACCCTCTCAGAGAACGACGAACGGACTTTTTCCATCACATTAGAATACTTGCTCAACGTAAGGTCTCCAATCAATTTTGTAGAAGCGAGACTATTACCCTTTTCAAGTTTCAGGAAAACAGTATGCAAAAGTTCTTTGTTCGCTTGGCAATAAGCCAACAACTCCTTATACTCTTTACAATCTGCGATATCATCAGGGTTACTGAGGGGTGTATTCTTCACCACATCTTCCCATTTGCCATAGAGGGTTTGGAATTGGAAATCGACTTTTGGAGCTACTTGCGCCGCACTTCTCGCCATAAGGGCTCTTTCCTCATCATCAAAATCGACATATTCGATTCTAGACACGCCCTCAGCAATTTCCTCCGCCAATGTTTGGGATCTATACGATGGACTTTTCACGTAATATTCAACCACCTGTCCATAGTAAGGTCCACTAAGGGCATGACGAGGGTGGAACACTCTACACAAATCACCACACTTACTTTCCCAATCATATCCATGGACATTTCCATCCGCACCATTACGGACAGAGCCATGGGTATAACGTCTGCCGTAGAAACCAACAATAGCCCACAAGTCTACGACACTGTTACTTTCCGTCGCACCGCTTCTCGTAAGACCTCTTGACGCATAAAAATTGTCAAATGCAGTCAAAGCATTTGGGGAATAGAAAGAAGAACCTTCCATAGGAGGCCACTCCCAATAAGAGGTGATACCTCCCGACCATGAAATACAATTATAATCGACAGAGCCAGGAGATGACATGATCGCATCATCAAATTTCAAGTTAGGGAAAATTGGTGCGGTACCGGAATCTTTGCACCTCATGTACAGATCACATTGTCCCGTTGGATTATACGAGCCAAAGGCAGACAACAAAACCGCATGAACTGGTCGAGTATATTGTTTCCTCACACGAGAGTTCGCACCCCAGGAAAAGTCTCCACTACCATAATAGTCATCATTGTACGCAACGATCACACCAGGAGCAGCACTTCCCTCTTCTATCCACATCATAGGGTCTACAGTACTATTGCAGGTAAATGTGTTATAAACCCAATCCGTACCTTGCAAACACCTTACGCCATAGTTGTATACAGGTACATTCCCAATATGTTGGCCATTGATATTCACATCACACAAGCCTGACACTCCATTTGAGTAAGAGCGAACGCGCACACAATAAAAGCCTGATTGAGGAATAATAATATTCAATGAAGCTGACCCGTTTTTTGATTTTTTACTCCATGAATAGGTTTCCGCATTCTCCAAGCTGAAGAGCTCCAACACATGGGTGAAATATCTCGAACTAGACGTGCTTATAGACGCTGTATCATTAGCTTGGAAATACAAATACGAATAGAATGTATATTTCAACGGCACATTCAATTTATATTCATAGTCATACAACGGATTCTCAATCTGCCTAGACAGAGTCCCTTCCGCATAATCAAATGTATCAACACTAGCAGCAACAAGTCGAGTTAATTCTTTCATCTCTAATCCTCGCTTGTACGATGCATAAGATTTTGTATCCATATGCGCATCTTCAAGGGTTTTCGCAGCCCTAACATGTTCCACATTAGGAGTAGCAGGAAGCTTACAAGAGACAGAAATTATATTATTTCCCTTTTTTAACCTAACCCTTTCTGGCACAAGGACACATTGCCAATCGTCAGAAACTGGTTTTAACACACTAAAATCCTTCGAATCATTGACAGAAACACTATAAGGAACATAAGATCCATCTTCATTTTTTGATGGAAGCATCCAAAAACTAAGATAATAAAATCCAGCACTAGGCGCAACGACTTCAAACTGGGTTATACCAGTTCCTTTGAGAGCTATCGTTATTGCCTTCCCTTTTATCACCACTTCATGTCCCAATTCCGCATGATTTTTAAAATAAGCTGTTTCCTCTATCTTTTGAGAGAAAATCGGACTACATACAGCAAATAGTAGCCCCCAGATAATAAACAACGTTCTTTTCTCCATAAAATAAAATTGATTAAATAAGTTTATAATAACTATATATTTAGCAATACAAAAATAAAAAATATTCTCATATTTCAATACCATTCATTTGCTTTGTTTATATTTATTGACTATTTTCAATGCAAACATTCACAAAAAAGATCATTAAACACGACTTGCACTACACACAAAAAAAGTTGGCTCGCATCAGGACGAACCCAACACGAGCCAACTTGCCTACAGAACGGCTGAGACGTTACCCCAGCTATTTATTTGTTTTTATTGCAGAATGAGACGATGCAGGGAAGGACGCATAACGCATTATTCCCTGCCCCAACAATCCTCTATGACACTATTTTTTCTCCAACATGTAGACATTCGTAAAATCCAACGACCCACCTTTGCGATCATACGTCAAAACCATCGTTTTACCACTGATTTTTCTGATACGATATTTTTCAATTCTATTTCTGCAATCCTTTATAGCAATTATGGCAAAATCCTTATGTATTTCATTTACAGACGCATCAACCTCCTTAAATTCATCTTCCAATCTCTCTCTTGAGCTCACTTTCGAAGGCGTCATGACAAGGGAGTCTCCTTTTATCGCATAAGTCCCTTCGACAAGGACGAATCCACGTGCAATGTCCCATTTATATGAGCCAGAAGCATCGAACTCGAACCTTTCAAATAAAAATTCTTTTTTGCCAACTTCTATAACCGCCTTGCTTATTTCATCCCCTCTATTCTCACACACATAGTCTGTCGGCACCCATGTTCCTACTATTTGATTCTTGGTCACGGAACAACTAGACAGTCCTAAAGCACAGAGTGCGAAGAATAGTTTTAAATAATTCATAATAAAATAGTTATATAATTTTCATTCCAGAGGATAAATGTACGAAAAAACAGTGCAACTTCACCGCAAAGAATAGAAAAGTTTTGCGCCATGATCGCAAACATATTTTATGATTTTTTTCATACCGTTTCCACCCTACGCAGCAACTCCTCCGCCCGCAGCTCCATCTTGCAGAAGGCGAACCATTTCTTCCCCAAGTCCTTAATGGAGGCTCCGATGTGGTAGACCTCATCATCGATCACAAGGAAACGGTCGTGCGAGTGGGCGAACTCCCGGACAGTGACGGGACGGTACTGTGCGTTGTGCCGTTGCACGTCGAGGCGGAACGTGGCATTCAAGCTCTTGGTGAAGATGGTGGCTTCCACAGGCTCTCGGCGCTTGTCGAGCATTTGCAGGACGGTATCATCCACATAATTGTCTATCAACACGATACGATGCTTCGCACTGCGTATCAAGTCATTGACGAACTTATAGGCATCGAAGATCTGTCCGTCGTAGAAGATGCCCTCCACGGGAGGCAGGGAGGTGCGGACGAAGAAGTCTATTTTGTTCTCCGTCTCGGTCACGCGGTGCTCAAGGCGTTCGATGCGCTGATTCACGGCATGCCCATTAAGGAGGTACTCCTTTAGCACCTTGTTCGCCCACTGGCGGAACAGAATACCTTGGCGTGATTTCACACGATACCCGATTGACAAAATCATATCAAGATTGTAATACTCCATATTATACGTTTTGCCATTGCTAGCAGTTGTCGCAAAATTTGCGACAACTGAAATTTCCGCCAATTCTTCAGAAAGCGCATTGGCGATATGCTTACCGATGGTTTTCACATCACGTCCGAACAGGGTTGCCATTTGGTGACGATTCAGCCAGACCGTTTCCCCATCCATACGCACCTCTATCCTTACCGCCTCATCGGGCTGGTACAATACTATTTCATTCTTCTGTGCCATAATTGCAAACAAATATTTATAATCGATTTTCAATCTCTAACAATCCTTGAATACTCCACAAGACGTCTCACCTGCCCACCACCCTCTGATTGAACTGTCGCAAATTTTGCGACAGTTGAAATGGCCTAGCGGTCTTCTTGTTGAACTGTCAAGTATTCCTTGACAGTTGAATACTATCACATTCCTTTGTGCCATGATTGCAAACAATTTGACAGGTTATATTTTGTGCAAATATACACATTTTTCCTTAAAAGCAAACTGTCAGGTGTATGATGAGTTTATAAATTAGAGGATAAGGAGTATAAAAAACAATCAAGCACATTAGGCGAGCTATCAAATGATGAGGTCGGAGAAATCGTCATGATAAAAACCGTAAGCGATATCTCCTTTCAAAACATCTACGGTCAATTCCGTCATACAATACGAGCATTCCTCTCTTTTCTCCTTAACCCATTCTTCATAGGAAAGGGAAAAGTCTTGCGCATCCAGTTCTTCCGTGACAAGTTCCTCGACATACCATACCTCACTCGCCCCTAAGGCTTTGGCTATTCGGCTTATTTCAGCCCGCAACCAGCTATAACCATCCAGACGTTCCGTAAAAGCAGATTGCCTATAACAGGTATTTATCAGGAGGAAATCCTCAAACAAATAGAATAATCTAGAATCCGCAAATTCAGAGGCAATTCCATTCAACGCAGGGATTTCCGCATCGTATATACAGGATTCTCCCTCGTCAGGGCAAAAGGAATCCCCAATTTTATAGGGTATTATGGCATATAGGTACGCTGACATGATTAATATTTGATCGAAGAACGTTGGCAAATGTACAATATTTTTCACATACCACTATAACAAATTTCAGTTTTCAAAAAACACTATGCACCCCGATTAATCAAACAAAAACAGACCGGTGATAAATAAAAGAATTCCGTGCCGTCCCTTCAGGGCTCTCCCCTCCCCTTCCCAACCTCCCAGGGGTTTACACCCCTGGCTGGGCTATACCGCCCCGTCGGGGCTGAGAGCGTGCGGATTGGAAAGGGATACTCGTTCCAAAGCTAAATTTCACACCCCACAAGGCTATACATTATGCCATAAAAATCGGGCTTGCCCCAAAGGAACAAGCCCAACTCTTAACTCTTAATTTTTAACTCTTAATTTTTAACTTCCCTCTCCAACTTCTTCGCCTCGTTCCAATACCGATCCATCTCCTCCAGAGGCATCTCCTTCAGGTCCTTGCCCTTGGCCAGCGTCTGCGACTCCACGTAATTGAAGCGACGGATGAACTTCTGGTTGCACTTCTCCAATGCGTTCTCAGGGTTTATCTTATAGAGCCTAGCGGCATTCACCATGCTGAACATCAGGTCGCCGAACTCCTCCTCCATCTTCTCGGCATCGAGGTGCTTCACCTCCGTCATGAGCTCGTCGAACTCCTCCTTCACCTTGTCCCACACCTGCTCCTTCTCTTCCCAGTCGAAGCCCACGTTGCGGGCCTTGTCCTGAATACGGTAAGACTTGATCAGTGCGGGAAGCGCATCCGGCACGCCCGAAAGGACGCTCTTGTTGCCATCCTTCTCCTTCCGTTTGATCTGCTCCCACGTCTGCTCGACCTCGCCGGCCGTCTTCGCCGCACCTTCGCCGAAGACATGCGGATGGCGGAATATCAGCTTATCACACAACGAGTTGCACACATCAGCGATGTCGAAATCATTCGTCTCGGAGGCAATCTTGGAATAGAAAACGATATGCAACAGCACATCCCCCAACTCCTTGCGGATCTCCTTCATGTCCTTCTTCATGATCGCGTCGCAAAGCTCGTACGTCTCCTCGATCGTGTTCGCGCGCAACGACTCGAACGTCTGTTTCTTGTCCCAAGGGCACTTCAGCCTCAACTCGTCCATCACATCCAACAAACGTTGGAAAGCCTTCAATTTATCTTCTGTCGTATTCATAGAAACAATACTCAAAACGAAACAATCATACGCCTACTGCTTCCACATGGCGTTTTTCTTCTCACCGATCTTGCCGAAGGTCCGCACATGGAGTGTGATGAGCGGCAAGATGATATCGTACAACACGATAGACAATGTGAACTTCCTCTCCGTCAATGCATTGGAGGTCTTCGTGAAGACAACCAGCTGGGTGATGAGGCGGATGAGGAACAGGAACGCCACGATGCCCATCGATATGAAATCGGTCCAAACGGCGAACATCACCAGCAACACAAGCGCCAATAAATAGAAGATATAGCGGGAGATGATCTCCGAACTGATTCTGAATTTCGTGGCAGGAAGATACTCCGCATAGGTCTCCATCTGCTTCTCACGCTGATAGAGGAACGAATTCATCGTCAAATCCCTATGCGACCAGGTGACGGCCTCCGGCTCCACACACACCGCCGTGTTTTGATCGGTGGCGATGTCACGGATCAGCAAGTCATCGTCGCCATACGAAAGGATCAGATGGGAGGTGAAGCCTTTCTTCGCGAAGAAGAGCTCCTTCGAGTAGGAGAGGTTACCGCTCACGCCTCGGTACGGCTTCTTTTGCAGGGCGAACCCCATGAAACGCATCGCCTCGAACATCATATCGTAGGCGATCATATTGTCCAGGAACCCATTATTACCCTTGTAGCCCGTATAGCCCAGCACAACGGAGGTGCCGCTGGCGTAGTGGCGCATGATGTTGGCGATCCACTGGTCGCTCGCCGGCTCACAGTCCGCATCGATCAAGAGCAGATGGTCGTAATGAGCGGCCTTGATACCCACGGTCACGCACATTTTCTTACGGCTCATGTACTTCGCGCCCATCGGCAGGAAGGTCTGGTAGAGGTTAGGATACTGCTCAGTCATCTTCTTCAGGAGGTCAGTGCTCTCGTCCGTGGAACCATCGTTGACCACGATCACTTCAAACTTGGGGTACTTCTGTTTCAGTACCGCCGGCAAGAAACGGGCCAGGTTCTCCGATTCGTTCCTCGCGCAAATAATGACTGACACCGCTGGTTTATTGGTGGAGAGCCGCACATCGTTCTTGTCTATCCTATTCTTGAAACGGAAGATTCCGCTATAATACCTGAAATAGAAATAGAGTTGTAACACCAGTGCGAATAGGAAAACGCCCAACAACACCCACACATACTCCTTGTATTCAGCCACACGCAACAAATAATCTTCCATTTTCGCTATCTTTTACGGGGATAACCCCCACATTAACACATACTTATAGCAAGTCCGAAGACTTAGAATTCGGTAGAGAGGTAGCCTTTCGGCAAACGTCTCAGGTTGTAGCCCGAAGCCATGATCTCGCCGTATGCACCGGCCGAACGAATCGCCAAGTAATCACCGCGCTTCGTTCCGTTCAACAGGACATCCTTGTCGAATACATCCGACGACTCGCAGATAGGTCCCACCACGTCATACTTCTCCTCCTCCGCATCCGAAGAGATGTTCTCGATACGGTGGTAAGCCTGGTACAACGCCGGACGGATCAGGTCGGTCATGCCCGCGTCCACGATGGCGAACTGCTTCTCCTTGCCCTTCTTCACGTAAGTCACCTTGGTGATCAGGCTACCGCACTGCGCCACGATGGAACGTCCCGGCTCGCAATGCAACTGCTGTCCCGGACGCAGCTTCAGGTATTTGGAGAAGAGGCGGAAATAGGCCTCGAAATCAGCGATAGGCATGTGGTTCGGATGCTCATAGTTGATGCCCAAACCGCCACCGATGTTGATGTTCGCCAGACGAACGCCCATAGCCTCCATCGCATCCTGCAACTCGTTGATTTTCACGCAGAGATGCTCGTATGAGCTAAGGTCCGTGATCTGCGAACCGATATGGAAATGCAAGCCGATCAGCTTCAAGTTCTTCAACGAATCGAACATCTTCACCACGTCGGCCAAATCATCCATGTTGAAACCGAACTTGTTCTCGTTCAAGCCCGTCGTGATGTAATGGTGCGTGTGTGCGTCCACGTTAGGATTCACGCGGAGCTCCACGTTCGCCACCTTGCCCTTCTTGCCCGCCAATTCGTTGATCACCTCCAATTCAGGAATAGACTCGGCGTTAAAGCAGAAGATATCATTGTCCAACGCAAGGTTTATCTCAGGGTCCGTCTTACCCACGCCGGCGAAGACGATACGGGAGGCCGGGAAACCGGACTCGATGGCGGCCTTCACCTCATTACCGCTCACGCAATCGGCGCCCAAACCCTTCTGGGCGATGATTTTCAACACCTTAGGATTCGCATTGGCCTTTATAGCGTAATGCACAATGGCATGATTCGCCTCCGACTCCTTCTTCACCAAGTCCAACGTCCTGTTCAACACATCAACATCGTAATAATAGAAGGGAGTCTCAACGTCCCTAAATTTATCGATGGGGAAGTTCCCCTTAACTACGTTTGCCATTTAAAATAATTTATTGTTCAATTGATTCAAAGCCATCTTTTTGTCTTTTCCATCGACCAAGATCGATATATTCTGCAGACTTCCTCCGTAAGAGATCATCTGCACAGGCAACTCCTTGAGCGCATCCAGCACCTTGTTCGAAGCGCCTTCTCCGCAACGCATATCGCCCACGACGCATACGATCGTCATGTTCTTGCTCACCGTGACGGTACCGAAGGTCTTCAGATCATTCACGATCTCCTCCAAGTACTTGTCGTTATCGATGGTCACCGAGACACCTATCTCGGAGGTGGTAATCATATCTATGGCGGTCTTATGCCCCTCGAACACCTCGAAGACGCGGCGCAGGAATCCGTGCGCCAAGAGCATGCGGACAGACTTAATCTTAATCATCGTGATGCCATCCTTGGCGGCGATCGCCTTCACCTGGCCATTCGGCATCTCGGAAGAGACGAGCGCTCCCTCGCTATCAGGCGACATCACATTCTTCAGGCGGATAGGCATATTGGCCAGCTTGGCAGGAAGAATGGACATCGGATGGATCACTCTGCCCAAGAAATAGGAGAGCTCCGCAGTCTCGTCGAACGTCAAGGACTTCACCGGACGGGCATTCTGGACGATGGCAGGGTCACTGTCATAGATTCCATACGTGTCGCTCCAGAGGATCACCTCCTGCGCTTGAGCAGCGACACCGATCAGCGTAGCGGAATAATCGCTTCCCCCCACGCCGAAGTTCTCCACCTCGCCATAAGCGTTGCGGCAGATAAAGCCCTCCGTGACGAACGTGTCCGCCGACTTGTTCTCCTCCATCAGTTTGGAGAGCGACTCTTTGATGAACTTAGCGTCCGGCTCGTCATTCTTGTCCGTCTTCATGAAATCCAACGAATTCAGGTGGACCGCCTTGACGCCCAATGTGTTCAAATAGGAGACGAACAATTCGGAGATCAACAGCTCGCCCTGCGCGATGATGATCTTCTCCTCATATTTCGTAAAGAGTTCCTTCGCCGTCTCCCGGATGACCGAGGAGTATGACTCGACGACCTTCTTCATCTCAGCGTTCTTCCTCGATTCAGGGAAGAGGTCATCGACCAGTTTCGCATACTGGAGCTCCATGTTGTTCATCAGCTCCATGGCACCATCGACATTCTTCATGTAGAGATAGTCCGCCACCTCCTGCAACGCCTCGCGAGAACCGTTGATGGAGGAGAGGACAACGATGTTACCCTTCTCGGCGGCCACTTGTTTAGCCACCTCCTTTATCTTTGCGGCGGAAGTCAACGTGGAACTTCCATACTTCAATATCTTCATATCTTTAATTCAACAAATTAGGTGAATAAAAAATCACTATCATCTTTTAATCAACTTGTAGCCCACCGATTGCTCCCCATTGCAGACACGCATGAGGTAGACGCCGGAAGCCACATCGCCCGTCTCCATCACTTCCCGCACGTTCTTCACATCGATATGCTTCACGACACGGCCGTCCAACGTGATCAGGTCGGCCGTCACATTCGCGCCACCGTACGAGATCAGGTCGATCACCACGTAGTCGGAGAAGTCGGTAGGATAAACCATGTAGGAGTGGTCCGTCAAGACAGCAGGCGTACCCGTACCGAATGAGGAAGGATCCTTCTCCGCCATCATGCGAGCCATGGCGAATACGAACGGTGCGTTGTAGTCGCAGCCACCCTCCGTCTCCGTGTAGGACGCACCGCCCTCGATGATGTTCGAGAACTGTCCCGTACCGGAAGGACCACCGATCACACCACCGCTCGCGAACATGAAGTCGCTACGATTCTTCTCATCTGTAGGAGGGTTGTCATCCCTTCCCATCGCATTACGATGATGGATCCTAAAAGTCATGTCTCCCTTGAAACCATGCAGGAATGGATGATTGAACTCATTCACACCCAAGACATAATCCACCACGCGGGTGATGAAGTTTTTCGCATTCCGGGTATTCACCGAAGGGGAGACCACCTCATCCTCCGCCAGCTTCACCAGCAAGGAAGATGCGGCAGCCGCGCCACAAGCCAACTTGTTCGTACCCCACATTTGCCCTTGCACATAAGGGAACCCATTTCGATCGGCCGTACCGTTCGCGAGATGCTTGGTGACATTCTTGTCCATATGGTCACGGAAATAACCGCCCTGCCCATTGTTCGCACCCGCATCATCCTTCACGATATAGTAATACGCGAAATCCGCCATCGTATCCCACGCCAACGGGTAGTTAGACTCCCACTTGCCCTGCAGGTAACCCAAAGCCTCCTTCTTATAGGAGGCCTCGCCTGTCAACCTATACAGCAAGATGGCGGCAAGGGCGAGTTCATCCGTCCACTCCGTGTTCGGGCTGGCATAGAAATTCGGGATAGCCGCCTGCTGCGATTGATTTTTCTTCGCGAAGGCATACGCCTTGAGGGCTGCGGTCTTGCATTGCTCTTTGTAAGTCTGATCAGGATATTTCATGGACATCAAGGCAAGTGCTGAGGCGCAGTTGGCGGCTTGAGGTCCACCCGAGTTGCTCGTCGTCCACACAGGGCGCGGGTCACCACCTCGGTCCACAGGGAGGGAGGATTGCGCCGAGGAGGTACACCAGACATTATGGTCAGCCGGAGAACCCACATAGTAGACGAACGTGTTATCGTCCGGGAAACATTTCATGAAGTAGTCCGTGGCATACTTAGCCTCGTCCAACACGTCCGCTATTCCATTCGGTGCGCCATACGCCTCGTCATAATTGTCTTGGAAAGCCTGTGGCCACAAATCGTACGCCACGAGCAGGAAGATACAGGATGAGCCCATCGTCGTGCCCACCTTGATGTGGTCGCCACAATCATGCCAACCGCCCGTCAGGTCGTAATTGCCATTACCACCGCCATTGACGGAACCCTTTCCATCCTTCATGTGGCAAGCTTTCGTAGAAACTTTCGGGTTGTCCACCAACATCCAGTTATGGCTGTCACCACAACGCTGGCCGCCAAAGAATTTCAAGCCCATATTGAATGCCGTACGATAATCCTCCGTCGGAAAACCATCCTGGTAGGATGAATAATCAAACGCACCAACCGAACCCGCCGCCAGGAGCAAGGAAGTCCCCAAAAACATTTTCTTTATCATATCCCAAACTTATTCGTTTCACACTAAAAATCAATATGCGAAGCCTCCTTTCTGGGCTATCCGCATAGGGTGCAAATATAAGAAGATTTCCGCAAAAAATTTATCGATGAAGTCCAAAAAACGAGCCTCATTTCAGCAAATTCTTGTAGTAATTCCGCACCTCGTCCCACTTGTAGTAAGGGGCCACATCGCTCTTCAACGGAAGATCCACTTCCCGCTCGTTGAGCATGATTTTCACCAAGACATCGGGAGACTTCTTAGAGCGATAGAAAATCATCTGGACGTTCGCCGCCATAGGGATGATGCGGAACTCCGTCCAGTAGTTCATGATCGAGTCCACATTGGTCACCTGGTCGCGGCATCCCTGCAGCTCCATCAGGGCGGTCAATGGCAGGATGGCGATGTCGTGGCCGAAGCGCAGGTTCGCCTGCACCGCACCGCTCTGAATGGCGATGTCCGCTTCGTCGACCATGATATTCAGCAGGTCCTTCGCGAAGAAACGGCTCTTGTTTTGGGTCAGTGGACATGGACCGTAAGCCCCGTACCACCAAGCGTTCTGCACCACCCAGTTGTTGTACATCTCCTCCTTCGTCCACACGTCGTCAAAGTTGATGTTGGAGTCATCGCAGACCAAACTGTTCTTCACCTCGTAGAACTTGCGCATGAAGGCTATCGTGTCGATGTTCTTCGCCACATAATCCATGTCCTTGAAGAGTTGGTTCACCATGCGGGAAGGGTGGATCAGGCGGTAGTGGAGGTCGCCGAAAGGCTTCGACCAAGCCGTGTCCGCCAAGCGACGGTTCTTGTCCTCCATCGGATCGTTGGAGATGTAATACATCAGACGTTTGCTGGACTCCGCACGGATATCCAACGACGGCTGCAGCGCCTTCAGCTCCTGGCAGAAGGCGGACATGCTCATCACGCAACGCACTGATGTAGAGACCTTCACCTCGACCACCGAGTTCTTCTTAAAGACCTGCGGGAAGGAGTGGAACATCCTATCTGCGATGCCCCGATGCTGCGCCACGCCCTTCGTCGTCAGGTCGCCAGCCCGGTCATAATAGCGTTGATACATCGTCTCGAAACGAGCCTTCACGCTCTTTCCCGTAGCCGTGAGGGCATTGGCGGAATCCGCCTTGGCGAACATCTCATAGAGATTACGATAGTCCGCCGCCGTATGGTGGTAACGGGAACCATGTCTGCCGTAATGGCTGATGTAGAAGGGTTCATAGCCCTTCGGGGCAGCCGTCTGTTTCGGGAATGTGGTAGGGTACGACGTGTAGTTGCCCGCCGTGTACTCGATATGATCCATCATAAACTCCTTCGTCGTCTGCGCAAAGAGAGTCCCCGAACAGAGGAGGAGTCCCATCGTAATCAGTTTTGTCCGTTTCAAATCCATAATTTCTAACAATAAAAACTAACATTTAAACACTTAAATAGGCTCAATCACGAAAGCGCTTAGCCAATTCGTCGAAATACTCAATGCGGCGGTCACGCAAGAAAGGCCAGATCCTGCGCACATCCTCCGAGCGGGTCATGGAGACCTCCACCACCCTATTCTCCTCCGAGTCGGCAGGCAAATGGGCCAACAGTTCGCCCTGAGGACCAGCGACAAAGCTATTGCCCCAGAACTGTATACCGTTCGTCACCCCGGAAGGGTCCGGTTCGAATCCGTAGCGGTTCACCGTCACGACAGGCAAGCCATTCGCCACGGCATGGCCACGCTGCACGGTCATCCAAGCATTCAGCTGACGTTCCTTCTCGTCAGGCGTATCCGTACTCTCCCACCCTATGGCGGTCGGGTAAATCAGCAGGTCCGCACCGGCGAGCGCCATCAGACGGGCAGCCTCGGGGTACCATTGGTCCCAGCAGACCATCACACCCAAGTTGCCCACGCTGGTCCGTATAGGATGGAAGCCTAAGTCACCTGGCGTGAAATAGAACTTCTCGTAATAGGCTGGATCATCAGGAATATGCATCTTGCGGTACTTCCCTGCGATGCTTCCGCCACTGTCGATCACCACGGCCGTGTTATGGTAAAGGCCCACGGCGCGCTTCTCGAAGAGGGAAAGCACGATGACCACATGCAGGGATTTCGCCAAGGCCGAGAACTCCTCCGTGGAGGGACCAGGGATCGTCTCCGCCAAATCGAAGCATGAGACATCCTCCGTCTGGCAGAAATAGAGCGAGTTGTGCAACTCCTGCAAGACCACCAATTCGGCGCCCTTCTTCGCACATTCCGTGACGTTGCGTTTCAGTTTCTCCACGTTCGCCCTCACATCCGACGAACAACACTGCTGAACCAATCCAACTTTCATATCCTATTAAATTTATAATCAATCAATTAATCTTCCAACACATAATATGGCAACTGCATCGTTACGCAATGCAAGGAGCCATGCTGATGAATCAGCGCGGAGCAGTCCACGCCCACCACCTCACGGTCCGGGAAGGCCTCACGCAAGGCGGACAAAGCCAGTTCGTCTTTCGGCGAGCGGTAGGTCGGCACCAGCACCGCCCCATTCACGATCAGGAAATTAGCGTAGGTGGCCGGCAAACGCTGTTCCCCCTCGTAGCGGGCATCCGCCATCGGCAATGGAATCAGTCGGTAGGGGTTCCCCTCCAGCGTCCTGAACGATTTCAGCTCACGCTCCATCAGTTTCAAAGAGGCGTAATGCTCGTCCGTCTTATCGTCGCATTGCACATAGGCGATCGTATCCACGTCGCAGAAGCGCGCCAGCGTATCCACATGGCTGTCCGTATCGTCTCCCGCCAGATAGCCGTGGTTGATCCATAGCACACGCTCCACGCCGAACGAACTCTTCAGGAACTCCTCCACCTGAGGCTGCGTCAGGTGTTCGTTGCGGTTAGGCGAGAGCAGGCATTGGGAGGTCGTCATGAGCGTACCCGCCCCGTCCGACTCGATGCTTCCACCCTCCAAGACGTAGTAGAGAAGGCTCATATAGCCCACCTTCGGGGAGAAGGTGCGGGAGAGGTAGAGGCTCTTCGTGATCTGGTTATCATAATTAGCAGGGAACTTCAGCCCCCACCCATTAAACTGGAAATCATACAGATAGGGCGAACCATCCACGAAGACAGTGATCGGACCATGATCGCGCGCCCACGTGTCATTGGTCGGCAACTCACGGAAACGGATGTTAGGGTTCATCACCTCACCCAAATCCTTACGAACAGATTGTTCGTTCCGGCAGACGATTAGCAGGCGTTCCCGCTTCGAGATCTCACGGGCAATTTCCACGAAACAGGCCACCGCCTCGTCCAGCATGTAAGCCCAATCAGTATCCTCATGCGGCCAAGTGATCATCACACCGCTCTGCATCGTCCATTCGGAAGGGAAGAATGTAGTCATAAATCAACTCTATTTTACAACAAACAAAAATAAGATTTTTTCGAGACAAAAAGAAGAGGGGGAAACAAGGAGTTCCACGATTATGCGATGCATCAGGTCATATTAGATATAAAAACCTAACAAACAGAATATTACACAACATCACCCATCACAAAAAACATTCAATTAGCGAAACAACAAAAACGTCACGACAGGCAAGGCAGATTTATCGGGTAGCATAAAAAGCAAGAGGATGCGCCGTTGCCGACACATCCTCTTGCTTAACCTATTTGTAAACAAAAAACTACTGCTTGATCAGTTTCTCATTGAACACCCCATCTTCGCACTCAATGCGAACGACGTAGACGCCTTGAGGGATTGCGTTCAGATCGATACTGATTTCCTTCTTTTTAGGAGTATACTCCATCAATGCCCTACCATCAACATCGAGGATAGAGACATTGGCGATCAACGTTTTAGATGTTATGGTCACCCCGCAGGAGGTAGGATTAGGATACATTGACAGTGATGATTCAGAGACCTCAGTGTCAGTCAAGCCAGTGCCCCTACACGTGATGCTTCCGTTCGCTTTGCCCGGAGTGGCTGTGATCTTGTTGTCACAAACACCGAACAATACCCAGTTGCCAGCGTTGTCTGTCTGGAAGCCGAACGATTCGTTTGTTTCGTGCGGATCAAAGGAGGCTTCCGATATAGTCTCGTCAAACTCATTGCTCAGATAAATGGTCTCCGACTTGTCCACATTCATATTGAAGTTGAGGTAGAGAGGGCCATCGACAGGGTCGCTGTTCGCCCACAACAAAACGCGTTGTTTGCTCTCCACGATAGTCGACTTGTATCCGTAGGCTACTTGGCTGAGTCTCAAGTTACGTACCTTGTCCGAGAAGTAGAGTCCCGCCAAGTCGATAGGCTGATCTCCGAAGTTGTAGACCTCAATCCAATCAGGATATTTACCATACTCATCGGCATTGCCCGAGTTCCTGTCGCTGCTAGCGCACAACTCATTGATGACAAGCGTATAGTCGTAATTGCTTGGCGTGAAGACTGCGGTAATGACACAAGAGCTTGTCAGTGAACCACTCAGTTCGCCAGGCAAGTTTGTCACGCAGTTCTCCTTCTTCCCGGTCTCATCAAACCCGCTCTGGATTTCCCAGTGGTCGAATTTGTAGTCTGCAGGAGGGTATGCCATGAAGTCGGTAGCGAATCCGGCCAAATACTTGCCTTTGAATCCGTCTACAGATTCTCCGTTTATCGTGAAGTGTGCGCCTGGGACATTCGATTTCAGTTCAAAATCGACAGCGGCACCAGTTCCCGCATAAGTTTGAAGGTGCTGCAAGATGTTCGCCGGTCTTTCCAACAAGAAAGTCAGCATCGTATTGGCGGCCTCTTTCGAATCCTTGCCCATGTCGGCACAATATTCAGCCTTCACAAGGCTAGTGATACTGTCGTAAACGAATCTAATACGATCCTCCGTGAAGGTGGTCGACAAGTGGCAAAGGTATTTGGTCGTGAACTTTTTCGCGAACTCCGGGTTATTGCTCAAATGCTTGAATATGGTGGTCATCCATGTTTGTTGGTTACCCCAGTTCGTTTTACCCTCTCCCCTACAGTAGGTGATCATATCGCTCGCACTGTTCAATGCGCCATCATGTCCACAACCATAATCCGTGTCGAAGATAATCCAGCGGAAGCGGGAGCCGTCTTTACGCTCTCTCCATATCTTCGTGTTGTTGCCTGGCCAATCGGCATTGCAGATAAACTGTTGGAAGACTTGGTATTCCAGATACTCATCCATGTCCATACGTTTGCAGGCACCGGCATAGAATTCGTGAGTTGAGTTGTCCGTACTCTCCAAATACGACACCAATTCATTGTAGGCGTCAAGGGTTCCTTTGGAGACACCGATACCCTTTTGGTCGGAAAGAGTGATTAAATCCAGATCCTCGTCGTCGACACCATGGTTCGCCTTTACATAGCTCGCATTGGTTCGTTCCATCAAGGCCATGAGACCCTGGTATTGACCGTTGAGGTAATAGGCCACAGGCTGATAGGCTTGGTAATCAACGTTCATATGGGTACAATAAGCCTGCATGAGCGCATCTCTGAACTTCACCTTGTCGTTTTTTTGGCCATTTTGCTGACCTTGTTGACCGCCTTGCATACCGCCACCTTGCATGCCACCCGGCATACCACCTTGTCCAAAACCGCCACCAAAGTCACCGCCGAAGCCGCCACCAAAATCGAAGCCGCCGCCCCACATGCCCATACCGCCATCAGCGCCTTGGCCTCCGTTCCTCAAATAAATGGTCTGGGTGTAGAGGTCAGGCTTTGTGCCGAAGAAACGATAGTTTACAATGTCTGTACCCGTCTTTTTCGAGGCTTTCAGCGAAAGCGATTTCACAGTATATGTTCTCGTACATCCACCTTCGATGGCTGCTTCCAACTCCTGCGAAAGCACTTGTTGTCCGTCGACGAAGTATTCGAAAGTGACAGGACGGGTCCAGTCATTGTTGTAGTTGGCCCGCATCATGGTACAAGTTTTATCACCTTGCGTACCGTTCGAACCCGTCACATACATACCAATGGTATTGTCGTTAAAGTAACGGTCCTCTACAGTAAGGGAAACCACAGGGATGGTAACGCCACCGCAACCATTGTGGTCATTATCGGCATAGATGTACGAGTGGGTCGCGATCGCGCTTGGCAACATACCATCGGCAAAAGCCTTCGCGCGTATACTAGTATTGCTATTGATGTTAATAGTAGAGTTATAGACGTTGCTCTGTTTTGTAGGCTCGCTACCATCGGTGGTGTAACGTATCGTAGCGCCGGCGGTTGCACAACTCAATTGCAGATTCACATTTCCGTGTTTCAGTCCACCTTTCTCGCTGAACTCAGGGGCTTGGCATCGGGTCAATTGGGCATAAGCGGTGGTATTTGCCTCCCCTGGAGTAGGCTCCATGTAACCTGTTTCGTTTCCATAACGTCCAAACGATATGTGAGCGGTTTGGGCACCGTAAGCGATAGAGTCGACCAACGTGTTACCGTTCTTCAACAAGAGGTAACCGCCATCAGCATCAAGCTTATAAGGTGAATGTCTCGGCTGCTGTTGCTCACTCTCGTCAAACCACATGAGCGTATAGTTGTTGGCATCCACCATAAAATCGCCCTGGATTTGCCAAGTCCACTTTTCAGTATATTTTTTAGAGGTTTTCTTGTAATGGACCAAGGTGTAGCCCCTTAGATTAACACTTTGTTGCTGATCGTTCGTGAATTCGATGAAACCCGAGAAATTGTAATTGTCGGTGTTCAATATAGTCGACAAATTACAAGGCATCACTTCGTTCATTCGAACGGCAGCGTTACCGGCCATACTCCCGCATAGGAGAAATAATGCCACGATTCTTTTTGCATATCTCGTTACCATAAGCGATGTTTGATTTATACTTTTCACGCATAAAAATACTTCTTTTTTCCATACGAAGGTTATCTTCAATAGCACAAAAACATGGCGAAAACCCCATATTTCACTATGTTTCTCGGCTCTTTTCGGCGGTTTATCGGGCATATCGTTCCGTTCTTGACTAAAACATGACCTTTGGTTGAAAACTAAAATAGAGGGTCATATTTTGGATCTCTGGGGAATAAATACACAAGGATATATTCATGCCATAAGGTTAACGATTTTAGGTACGCAATGAGGGAAAGGTAGAGACGATATGCAGGGAGATTCATAATTCAAAATTCAAAATTCTTAATTAAAAAAGGGGCGCTCCGACCATTCGAAGCGCCCCGCATTCTATTACGAGCCTCAAGGCTTATTTTATCATATCGCAACCCATGTAAGGGACCAAAGCCTTAGGGATCTTGATGCCTTCAGGGGTTTGGTTGTTCTCCAAGAGAGCCGCCACGATACGAGGCAGAGCCAAGGCGCTACCGTTCAACGTGTGGCAAAGCTGCGTCTTCTTATCCGCACCCTTATAGCGGCACTTCAGACGGTTCGCCTGGTAGGTATCGAAGTTAGATACGGAAGAGACCTCCAACCAGCGTTTCTGAGCGGCGGAGAAGACCTCAAAGTCATAGCAAGTGGCAGCGGTGAAGCTCATGTCGCCACCGCACAAGTGCAAGATACGGTAAGGGAGTTCCAACTTCTTGAGCAAGCCCTCCACATGGGCCAGCATCTCCTTGTGCGACTCCTTCGAGTGCTCAGGCGTATCGATGCGCACGATCTCTATCTTGGAGAACTCATGCAGACGGTTCAATCCACGCACATCCTTTCCGTAAGAGCCAGCCTCACGACGGAAGCACTGCGTGTAGGCGCAGTTCTTGATAGGGAGATCCTTCTCGTCCAAGATCACGTCACGATAGATATTCGTGACAGGCACTTCGGCGGTAGGGATCAGGTAGAGGTCATCCACCTCGCAATGGTACATTTGGCCCTCCTTGTCAGGCAATTGGCCCGTTCCATAGCCGGAAGCCTGGTTGACGACAGTCGGAGGCATGATCTCCAAGTAGCCCGCATTGCGCGCCTCGTCCAAGAAGAAGTTGATGAGCGCACGTTGCAACCTCGCGCCATAGCCCTTGTAAACAGGGAAACCAGCGCCAGAGATTTTCACACCCAGTTCAAAATCGATCAGATCATACTTCTTAGCCAATTCCCAGTGAGGCAAAGCGTCATCACCCAACTCAGGGATGGTGTTGCCCATCTTCTCCACTACGTTATCCTCTGCGGTCTTACCCTCAGGGACATCGTCGTAAGGCATGTTAGGGATGGTATATAAGATGGAGTTGATCTCCTCCTGTGACTTGTCCATACCCTCTTGCAAGGACTTGGTAGTCTCCTTCAAGGAAGCGACCTTAGACTTGACGGACTCCGCCTCATCTTTTTTACCCTCCTTCATCAAGGATCCAACACTCTTGGACAATGAATTGATTTCAGCCAATGTGGCATCTAACTGAGCTTGCGAGGAGCGTCTCACCTTGTCCAATTCAAGAATCTTTGAGATCAGATCCTTCGCCTCGAAATGTTTTTTTGCCAACTTACGGACCACCTCGTCAGGATTCTCCGTAATAACCTTCAACGTCAACATATTCTTACTGGAATTATGAATTTAATATATTATTCTTGCTTCTTAATGACAGCGTTCAGCGTCATGTTATACACTAGCGTGGAATATGACAAAACGCTTACCCGCTTCCCCCCATATACGAACTGAGTGCTTGTCGCACCATACATCAGATAGTAAGGGATGAAGAAATGGTAATTAGACCCCGCAGGCATGTGGCGAAGACCGATTCGCAGCCCCTCACCCAGGTCCGACAAGGCGACCGTCTCCGTCTTCGACACAAACACGGAATCACGGATTGTCTTTCCCGTATAGGTGACAATCACCGTGTCATCTTCGAGAGGTCTTTCTCCTACACCTTGGGAGATAACCGTGTACAACAGACCGCTAGGATCCTCCTTCACGTCCGATTGAGCACGTTTTTCCTTCAAATAGGTTTCATTTTCCTCCTTGTATTTACGGGTCTGGGCTATCTGATCGACCTTCAAATCATCGTCATCCCCACACGATGTCACCACCGCATTCACCACAAACAAGGGGAAAAACCACCACAAAATCTTTTTCATTCTTTTATTTTTCTTATTAACGTCATTCCGTCACGAACAGGAACGATCACCCGTTCCACCCGCTCGTCAGAGAAGACCTTGTCATTAAACTTCTGAACGCCGACGGTCTGCGCATCCTTGGAATCCTCCAGCACATGTCCGTCCCACAAAGTATTGTCCGCGATCAACAAGCCCCCCAGCCTCAACTTAGGGAAGACCACATCGAAATATTCTGAGTAGTGCCGCTTGTTACCATCCATGAAGACCACATCGAACTGACCCTCCAATTGAGGAATCAGTCGGGAAGCGTCGCCGATGTGCAGATGGATCTTCTCCGACATCCCGGAGCGTTCGAAGACCTCATTCAGGAACTCCTCCATCTCGTCATTGATCTCCAACGTATGCAACTCCCCGTCTTCCGGCAAAGCCTCCGCCATGCAAATCGCGGAATAGCCCGTGAAGGTACCAATCTCAAGAATCCTCTTCGCCGACATCATAGCGCAGAACATCTTCAGCATCCTGCCTTGCAAATGACCGGATAGCATACGTGGCTTCAGGGTGCGCAAATGCGTCTCCCTCGTCAGCCAAGAAAGCACCTCCGGCTCCTTGTCGATGTGCGAAAGCACATATTCCTCTATGGTTGCGTCCGACATGTTCATATCCCGCAAAAATACATATTTTTCGAGACAAATCGGTTCTCTTCACATAATATTTTTCCAGCGGAAACATAACACACGAATGACGTCAATGCCTCGGCGACGGAAAACTTCGGTCAGACACGAAGCGTTCCATCCATTCCCATCACCGTCCAGGGGCTAGAACATCGATGAAGTCAACAGCTTCAATGACTTCTTCCTTTTTTTCCTCATTAGGGGTGGAGAAAGACTTTCCCTCGATGTTCTTGAACGAACCCCAGTATTCGGTTTTCTTGTACCGCTCCACACTCTTTTCAGGAACGTAAACAGGGATGTTCTTATCAACGTTTTCAAAGGTGCACCAAGTGATTTCCGGCGGAGCAACGCTCTTGCACGTTATGCTTTTCAGGCCTCTGCAACCTGCGAACACTGAGATGTCAAGTTTCCTCACACGACTAGGGATGGTGATACTTTTCAGGCTGCTACAACCCTCAAACGCAGACATGTCAATGAAACTCACACCGTCATGTAACGTCACACTGGTCATGCCCATGCAATTGAGAAACGCTTTATATCCGATCTCCGTCACGTTTTTAGGAATCACCATGCTCTTTAAACCTATGCAATTCTTGAATGCGGCAATACCGACTTTTTCCATTTTGTTGGAAAGCGTCACGTTAGTCAGCCCCATACAATTTTCAAAGGCGTTGGACTCCAAATACTTCACGCTGTTAGGAATTTTGTACGCCCCTTTTTTAGCGCGAGGGAAAAGGACAAGTTCCGTCTTATCCCCATTGAACAACACTCCGTTTTCCGAACTATAATTAGGATTCCCTTTCGCCACATTTATGTTCATAAGGCTGCCACACTCGTCAAACACGCCCGTCTCAATAGACATTACGCTGGCGGGAATCGACACGCTCACCAAGGAGGAACAGCCAGAAAAGGCGAACAAACCTATTTCTTCAACACCACTCTTTATCACAACATTTTTCAGCGACCCACACTCCGCGAAAGCGCCCTCCCCGATCATGCTCACACCGCCCGGGATTGTCACGCCAGTCAGCTCGCCAGCATAAAACGCCAACTCCGCTATCGTATATTTTTTGCCCTTGTAATTGGGAGGCAACGTGATGGATTTCGCTTCGCCAATGTATGCCAGCAACTCCACGGTACTATCATTCCGCTCATAGAAGATATAATCCCCGGAGGTCTTAAGCTTGCTAACGGCAGGAACGGATGAATAGACATCAAATTTCTCTGATTCCATCGGTATTCCGGAATAGTTATACACCTCCCGAAGCTTTTCGCAATCTCTAAAAGAAAATTTCTCTTTAACACTTGACGGTACGGTTATACCTATCAATCCATGATTAATAAAAGCCGCGCCCTCAACTTCCCGTACACCATCAGGAATCATATAAAAGCCAGATTTTCCATAAGGGCATAAGATCAGTTTCGTTTTTGACTTATCGAACAAGACACCCTCCTCTGAGCAATAGTTTGGATTGTCTTTTGCCACAGTTATGTTCTGAAGTCTGATGCATTTGCAAAAAGCATCAGACTTAATTTCCTCCACCCCCTTTGGGATAGTGATGCTCGTCAAACTACTGCAATTAAAAAAAGCGTCACGTCCAATTTTTTTCACACTATCAGGGAGCGAAATGTTAGTCAACGATGTGCAATGCTTAAACACTTCTTTTTCAATCTCTTTCACACCTTCAGGAACAGTAACGCTCTTCAGGGCTACGCAACTATGGAAAGCACAGCGCCCGATCATCTTCATCTTTTTGGGAAGGGTCACGTTGGCCAGACTTCTGCACCCTGCGAAAACATAGCTATCTATGACCGAAAGACTATCAGGAATCGAGACGTTTTTCAAGGCGAAACATTTATAAAAAGCGGAAGATTGTATCAACCGCACGCCATTAGGAATGACTACGCTGGTCAGCTTATCACACGCCTCAAACGCACTACGTCCTACCACCACCACATCATAGGTCACATCCATGTAGGTAACTTTCTCTGGGATGACGACAGACCCCGAATACTCGTTTTTATAGGAGTCGCCATATTCCCCTTTATGCGTTACTTTCGCAAATTTATCAAAGAAATCATACCAAATCGTGTCACCGCTACTATTCACCACCCATGTGTCCGACGCCACAGCGCCGAGGCACATCAAAAAAGAACCTATAGCAGTCAATAAAAACCTTCTCAAATCCAAATTCTTAATTCAAAATTCTTAATTCCTAATTCAAAATTCTCACAGTGTTCCCTTCGTCGAAGGCAGTTCGTACTTGTAGATATCGCGTCTGACCGCCATCTTGATCGATCGGGCCAACGCCTTGAAGATGCCTTCGATCTTATGGTGCTCGTTCTCTCCCTCCGCCTTGATATTCAGGTTCATACGGGCCGAATCGCTCAACGACTTAAAGAAGTGGAGGAACATCTCCGTAGGCATGTCACCCACGTACTCACGTTTGAACTCAGCGTCCCACACCAACCATGGCCGGCCTCCGAAATCCAGCGCCACGGAGCAGAGACAATCGTCCATCGGCAGGCAATAGCCATAGCGCTCGATGCCACGCTTGTCGCCCAGCGCCTTCAGAATCGCCTCGCCCAATGCGATGGCGGTATCCTCGATCGTGTGGTGCTCGTCCACGTTCAGGTCGCCCTTCACCTTCACGGTCAGGTCGCAGCCCGAATGTTTGCCGATCTGCTCCAACATGTGGTCGAAGAAGCCCAAGCCGGAGGATATGTCACACTTGCCCGTACCATCCAAATTGATTTGCACGAAGATATCGGTCTCCTTGGTGGTACGCTGTACGGTCGCCACCCGCTCCCCAGCGAAGAGGAACTCGGCGATCTGGTTCCAGCCCGTCACCACCTTGGCGCAGGCCTCCGTCAGATGCGCCTCCGCCAGCTCCTTCGTCGCAGCTTCGACGGACGGAGCGATCAGAAGGGCACGGCAACCTAAGTTCTTAGCCAGCATCACGTCCGTCAGACGGTCTCCGATCACATAGGAGTGGGCCATGTCGTACGAACCATCCATGTAGGCGGTCAGCATAGCGGTGCCCGGTTTGCGGGTCGGGAGGTTATCCTCCGGAAATGATTTATCGATGAATATCTTATCGAACTCGATCTCCTCTCCCTTCAGCGTCTCCAACATCTTGGACTGCACCAAGTCGAAGTTCTTCTGCGGATAGGCCTCAGTGCCCAAACCGTCCTGATTCGTCACCATGACCAGTTCGAACGAACAGTTCTTACGGATGAAATAGAGATTACGGAGGACACCCGGCAGGAACGTCATTTGTTCCAAATTGTCCACTTGATACGTGACAGGCGGCTCCACGATCAATGTGCCATCCCTGTCTATGAAAAGAGCGGTCTTCATCATTTTCTATACAATTGAGGCCCAAAGGTACAAAAATTCAGTGGGATGGCAAGAGAGGGGATTGAAAAAGAGAAGAGTGCGGAAGAGAAACACCCTTCGCCTAAAGTTAAGCAATGATAAAAAAGTGTATTTTTTTGCAAAAAGAAAACAATGATTAAAAATATATTCCTATATTTGTTAGAGAGAGAGGGAGATGATTCTCTTCGTTATCCTTAAAAACAACGGACAAAGAAGCATTAAACCTGTATAGTAAACATCAGAAAAAAACAGATTATACATATGGAAATATTTCTCATCATTGTCACGCTCATCACTTTGATCATATTAGGAGTAAAAGTGAACGACCATTTGAAAGACATCAAAAGCCAAGTCAGGAAGAATGCGGAAACGCTCCGTGAGACAAAAACATTAGCGGAGAAACTGAGCATACAAATCGCACAACTTAAAGGAGTGAATGTTCCTGCATCGACCCAACCATCGACAGTCAAGGAGGAGAAAAAAGAGACCGCACAGCAGGACATTGTCATAGAAAAAGCAGAAAAAGTTATTCAGAAGAATGAGGCAATAAGGCCAATCGGGGAGGTCAAACAGACAGAACCAAAGGCGACGGTCGAGCCTACCGCAACACAACCGACACCTTCCGCACCGTCCTCCGCACCTACCCCTACGTCCCAGCAACCTGAGGATGGAACAATTCAGGCGACGCAAACACAGACCACCTCGACGAATCCAGCCTCAGCGCCTGTTCAACAACCGACAGCACAACAACGCACCACCGCAGCCCAGCCCAACAAGGCGAAGGGCCAACCATTTAGCCTGGATAAACCCGGCAAATCTTCTACGAACAAAACGAAGGGAAGCAAGACCGATTACGAGCGTTTCATCGGAGAGAATCTTTTCGGGAAGATTGGTATATTGATCTTCATCCTCGGCATCGGGTTCTTCGTCAAGTATGCGATAGACAAGAACTGGATCAGCGAAGCCATGCGAGCCGTGCTTGGTTTTGGTGTCGGCGCCGCCTTAATAGGTGTAGGCCACAAGTTGAGGAAGGGATACCACACCTTCAGTTCCCTGCTGGTAGGAGGCGGTTTCGCCGTCTTCTTCATCACGGACGCCATCGCCTACCATTACTACGGATTATACGATTCCACGTTCGCCTTCTTCATCCTTTTGGTCTCCATGCTGTTCATGGTCGCGCTCTCGATCATCTACGACAGGCGGGAGTTGGCCATCATCGCCCTGATTGGCGGCTTCACAGCCCCATTCCTCGTCGGCATCAGCTTAGGAATAGGCATCCTGATATACATGGCGGTCCTGAACATAGGCATGTTCGCCATCTCCATGGTGAAGAAATGGGAAGAGCTACCCGTCTTGTCATTTGTGGCGACAACCATCATCATGATTATCGCTGCGGAGTCGGTCGAAAGCGCCCCTATGGCCCGGACCACATTTATCTTCGCCTCCCTATTCTATATCATATTCAATCTTCCGATATTCTACATCCTGAAGTTCCATTCGTCCGACAAGATGCCTATCGCATTGACGGCAGCCCTCACCAGCAACAACTTCAGTTACCTTGCGTTCGGGTTATACCTGATCGATCAAATGGATCTGAATTTCGAGGCCAACGGACTATTCTGTCTCTTCATTGCGGCTGTCAACACCGGTATCTTCCTTTGGATGAAGAAAACGCAACAGGAGGCTTTGAAGAGCATCTCGCTCGCCATGACCCTCATCTTCGCCGCCATATTCGTGCCGATGCAATTCAAAGGGGCTATCCTACAGGTAGCCTGGGCGGCAGAGATGGTCGCCACCCTCTGGCTTTTCATCAAGACGAAGAACCGACGCTTCGAATACGGATCGTTTGCCTTCTTCATCTTAACAGGCATCGCCATAGTCCTCTTCTTCTTAGGCTTCGGAGAGGGGACATCCCTCATGAACACCGAGCCACAGCCAGACACCAAACTCTTTTTGAACAAAACATTCATATCCAATATCTTCGTGGTCGGCGCCTTCCTGGCCTCAGCTTTGCTGATGGACAAATTCAAGCAGGCATTCGAGGAGGCGAAGTTATTGCAACCTAAACATTTCAGCCCGTTGTTCTACACTACCAGCGTGTTGACAGGCTACGTCACCTTCATTTACGAGTTGATGCCTATAGAAGACGATAATGTACGCACGGCAGCGTTCGGACTTGTCACGGCAGGCTTCGCCCTACTATGCAGCTGTTTCCTCCAGAAGAGGTTCAAACACGAAAACAACATCGCTCTCTATACGATCTTGATGAGCGTACCGGTGGCGACCCTGATTTGGGAAATGGCCACGCTGGAGACACCGCTCAACGGACTATCGCTCACCTTGTGGGCAATCACCGCCGCCGCGACACTTCTCAGCATATTCATAGTCTCAAAGAATTACTACGCCATCAAGCCTCGAGAGAAGAGTTTCACCATTCTGCTGAACATCTTGGCCACCACAGCGATCATCATCATCGCCTACACCATCGCAAAGCAGTTGGGATTCGAAAAGTTCACCATGACGTTCTCCATCCTCATGGGTATAATTGGGTTCGTTCAAATGTGCATCGGCATGAAAATACACATGAAGCTCATGCGTATCATCAGTCTATTCACCTTCGGCATCGTTTTGCTTAAGTTGCTGGCCCTAGACTTGTGGTCGATGCCATCATTGGGAAAAATCCTCGTGTTCGTCTTGCTGGGTCTGATTCTGTTGATCCTCTCCTTCCTATACTCGAAGCTAAAGAATGTGATCTTCGAGGACGAAAACGAGACGAAGGCTGAGGCCAATACGGAAACGAAGGCTGAGGAAAAGCCTGAAGAAAAACCAGAGGCGGAAACAGAGGAAAAGGTGGAGGCGAAAGCCGAAGAACCAGTAGATAAAATGGAGGAGCACTAATCTTGTCCATTTAAACTCCATTCGTTACCTTTGTGGTACAATTTAACAAGGAGGAACAAAAATGAAAAGATTTTCTCGGGTGCTTACTTCGATGGGGATTGCAGCGACCATGATGCTGGGATCCTGCACGGATTCTACCCTCTTCGGGGAGTGGAAATGTTACGATTTCGTCATTGCGGACACGACTGGCATACCGGCAGAACTCATCAAGAGCGGCATCGAATCCGCCAAGAGCACGACCCTCTTCCTCAACGAGGATTCAACCTACCAGGAGGATTACATCGTCGAAGATGCCGAGATCATCTCCACCCTTGGAAATTACAGCATAGTAGGAGATAGCATCTGCTTCTCGCCCGTTCAAATGGGTGGCAAGGAGCTGACGGACACCTCCGCCATCGAATACAGATACATCGCGAACGACGAAAGGCTCGCGAACATCACTTTCCCTAAGAGATACAGGCTCGAACTGGCCGACAACCAGTTGAAACTCCTGGACCTGATCTACAGCGGAGCGTCAAGAAGTAAAACGAACCAGACTACCATGTTCTACGAAAAGGTGAAGAAATGAAGGTTTGCATCGCGGAGAAACCAAGTGTGGCAAGAGATATAGCGGCCGTTTTGGGGGCTACCACCCGCCGGGACGGATACATCGAAGGGAACGGATACCAGGTCACCTGGGTATTCGGCCACCTCTGCACCCTAAAGGAACCCCACGAATACAACCCTGCTTGGAAACGATGGGACATCTACAGTCTGCCGATGATTCCCCAGAAGTTCGGCATCAAGCTCATCAACGACGAGGGCTCCATCAAACAATTCCACATCATCGAAGGTCTCATCAAGAATGCGGAGGAGATTATCAACTGCGGGGATGCCGGGCAAGAGGGCGAGCTCATCCAACGTTGGGTGATGCAGATGGCGGGATGCAAATGCCCCGTCAAACGGCTCTGGACCTCCTCCCTGACAGAAGAGGCGCTCAAGGAGGGTTTCAACAACCTCCACCCGCAATCGGACTACGACAAACTATACGAGGCTGGGGCCATGCGCGCCATCGGCGATTGGCTCCTGGGCATGAACGCCACACGCCTCTACACCATGAAGTACGGCGGCAACAAGCAGGTGCTCTCCATCGGAAGGGTGCAAACCCCTACCCTCGCCTTGGTCGTGAAGAGGCACCTGGAAATCGCCAACTTCAAGCCGGAGCAGTATTGGGAGCTGAAGACCGTCTACCGTGACACCACCTTCGCCGCCACAAAGGGTAAATTCACCACCGAAGAGGAGGGAAGGAAATTCCTGCAGGAGGTGCAAAACAGCGAGTTCACTGTCACCGACGTGACCACCAAGAAGGGTGTGGAATTCGCTCCACGGCTGTTCGACCTCACCTCGCTCCAAGTGGAGTGCAACAAGAAATACGCCTTCTCGGCCGAGGAGACGCTCAAACTGATTCAATCGCTCTACGAGAAGAAGGTCACCACCTACCCTCGTGTGGACAACACCTACCTGAGCGACGACATATACCCTAAGATTCCGAACATCATGCGGGGGATGACGAAGTACGAAGCGCTCACGCAAAGCGTCCTGGCGAATAAGATACCGAAGACCAAACGTGTGTTCGACAACAGCAAGGTGACCGACCACCACGCCATCATCCCGACAGGCGTCAACCCGACGAACCTCACGGCCGACGAATGGAAGGTGTACGACCTCGTGGCGAAACGTTTCATCGCCAACTTCTACCCCGACTGCCAAATCTCCACCACCGCCGTCTTGGGAGAGGTGGAGAAGATTGAGTTCAAGGCGAACGGCAAGCAAATCCTCTCGCCAGGCTGGCGCATGGTCTACGATAAGGAAAAGAGCGAAGAGGCCAACGATGAGGAGAAGACCCTGCCCGCCTTCACGAAAGGGGAGCATGGTCCGCACACCCCAGACCTGGCGGAGAAATGGACCACCGCCCCGAAGCCCTACACGGAAGCCACCCTGCTCCGCGCCATGGAAACGGCAGGCAAACAGATGGAGGACGGCGAGCTACGCGACCTGCTGAAGGAGAACGGTATCGGTCGGCCTTCCACCCGCGCCAACATCATCGAGACCCTCTTCAAACGCAACTACATGCGCAAGGAGAAGAAGAACATATACGCGACGCAAACAGGCATCGACCTCATCAACACCATCCAGCAGGAACTGCTGAAATCCGCAGAACTGACCGGTCAGTGGGAGAAACGCCTACGCATGATCGAGAAGAGCACCTATGATAGCGCCACCTTCATGACAGAACTGAAAACCATGGTGACGGAGATTGTGCAAAGCGTGAAACACGACACCCAACGCACCATCACCATCGAGGAGAAGAAAGCGGAAGAGGAGAAGAAAAAAACACCAAAGCCACGCACTAAAGCGCCAAAGAAGGAGAAGGCGGAAGAGTCTCAACCCACCACAGAAGCGAAGCAGCCACAGCCTCAACCGCAACAAGCCGCTCCCCTACCCGCCACCATCGTCGGCATGACTTGCCCACTCTGCGAGAAAGGAACCATCGTCAAGGGACGAACCGCCTACGGATGCTCCGAATGGAAAGCAGGCTGCGCGCTCCGGCTACCCATCGAAGTGGACGGGAAGGAACAAACCACAGAGGAGCTACTACAGCAACTGAGGACGCTCAAACAATAAAAAAACGAAGAGGGAGAGAATCCCTTCCCCCCCTTCTCCACTGTCAGAATCATCAACTTTAAACAAACAAACCTTAAATAAACGAACTTTAAAATAACCCAAAATCCATAATCGATTAAAACCTTATAAACACAACGAAATCAATTTCTTTACGGGAAACCTCCCACTGCCCAATTTCATGATGGAAACCAGGGAGGAAATGGTACAATGAGGCATTGCCCTTTATGCACCTTAAACGCACCTTCAGATGAACCTGCCGGCACAGAATCAGCGACTTCATCCTACGGACAAATCATCGCATACATGTCGCCAATCCCGACCATAAGGGAGCACGTAAATATGAATAACTTTTTTCTCATACGCTTAAATTATTGTCCTATATATTGTCTATACAAAAATTGTTCTATATATAATTGCGTACAAACACCACTCGCAAAGTTAACAAAAAATAAATTAAACAAAAGAAAATTCAGATTTTTTTGAATAAAAATTTATAAAAAACACAATATACACATCACGAGTCTTTCATGTAGATGAGGCAGAGGGGAATTATTCGTTCTGCGTTTTTGGAATAGTAAATCGTAAAATCAGCACTACCAAGAGGCTCAAGCAATAAAAAAGGGGAATCGCGACGACTCCCCTTCCTCAAAAACATATTCTCTGAACATTTTACGGAACCAACACCTTGACGGACGACCCGTCGCCTAACTTCACAAAGTAAACTCCCGGATTCAGCGACACGGCATAGTCACTGCCCGCATAGACTAACGATCCATTCTCCGTAAAGACAGAATAACTCACATCGTCACACTCGACCATCAACGTGGATGGACCCGCATAAACGCGAGGGCCACTAACCTGCACAGACTTCGGAACAGAGTTAGGCACTGCCCAAGATTGGACGAACACAACATCTGCATCCGGCATAATAAAATATTTACGACAAGGCGGTAGAGGAGAAGGACCCCATTCACAGTCCACACTATATTGTTGGATTTCCGCCTCCCACGCCTCCTGCACCAACAGATGATACTCACTAGAATAGTGGCTCATTGCCATCACGCACACGGGAAGAGTCGTCGTGGAACAATAAGCATATCCAGAACCTGGATCACCAACACCAAACCACACGGTATCTCCAACCATAACACTATATTCAATGATGTTTCGATAAACCAAATAATCATCGGGTAAATCATCACAATACTCGTCCGCAGTTGTAAAGCGACCATTCCTTTCGCTTTTCGAGAAATCCAAATCACTGAGACTCGGAACATCTCCAAGATTCCTCAAAATTCGCGTCTTAACCGCACCTTCTGATGCGCCTGCCGTCACAGAATCACCAGCTGCGGCGACAAGGTCAACATCTTGTCCCCCCTGTGCAAACATACCCTCGCCACACAAGAAGCAAAATAGCCCTAAAATGAATAAACGTTTTTCCATAAGCAGTTGTTTTTATGAGAAATAATTCAACAATATGTTTCACAAAGATACGGTAATAATCAAGAAAAGCAATGAAACAAACAAATTCAACACACAAACTCACTTGTTTTTTCACACAGACAAGACAGAGGACCACTATTCCTCACGAAGGAAATGCTCACGGAGTTTGACGCGATATTATCCATCAGCAATAATAGTAAAACGTAAAATAGTAAATGTTGTATTATACCAATGCGGCAAGTGAAACCGTCGTAAGGCACATCGTTGGAAATGCATGCAAAAAAAAAAAATCGGGACCCCCATAGGGAGATCCCGACCCCGTATCTTTCCAAAGCATTAAGGAAGCCTTAAACCGAAGCAAGCGGAGAAAGAACGGCCCTTGTAAGCGGGTTGTTTTTCATTCGCATTCATATTCGTACAACCGATTTCCGCATTCACTTTCAACATCATGAAATCATAGATGAAACGAATGCCACCACACAAACCGAAATCGAAGCGGTTCAACCGAGGATAGTCCCCTCCATAAGTGTTATATTCCACCGTGCTAAAGCCATTTTCCTGTTCGTACAAATCCGAAGACTGGGAATATTTACCCGCAATACCATAACCGAAATATGGGCCACCCAAGACTTGCATACCTGCCTTGCGCGAGAAAGTGATGTTGAAAGCGAACTCCAAAGGGATCTCAATAGACATTGCCGTCACATCATAGTCCCACACATACGCATCGTAGGCGGTATAAGTAAATTCCTTGCTTTCGAACGTCAACGACGGACAGAAGGATGTCCATGCGTAGAACAACGGGATGTCAGCACCGACACCTGCGCGGAACAGCGGCTTGTATTCCGCCGATTTCTCGCTAATGGTACTATACGTCACACCTCCATCGATGATGAAATGGTTCCCGTCAAACGGAGAGAACTGCTTGTAAGGACTAATCTGAGCACTTGCTCCGAACGCACATAATGCGGCAATAGCCACCGCGAAAATCTTCTTCATATTGATCTGTACACTAAAATCGTTAACAAATGACGGGTGCGAATTTAGTTAAAATTTATAAAAAACAAATCACATCCATCTACTTTTCTTCATTTCCCTGCTGGGAACGATACGTCATCTCGTCATTTACCATCCGATACATATACTGTTGGATGATGGCCTCCAAGCGTTGCTCCATCGAATCAATCGGCAACGCCTTACCGCTCAAATCGATGGCGAGGTTCCTGTCCAACTGGAAATCATAGACCGATCGCACGCTGTCTCCATCGTAACATAACATGAACGAGCGATGGAGATATTGGTAGAATGGCGCATTGTACATCACCACGCTCTTGGAAGAATCAGGAGCGAGGCAATTCTGCCCAAAAGCGACGTAGGGTTTGTCATAATTCAAGTAAGACAAGACCGTTGGCATGATGTCGATCTGCTGCGCCAGCGTGTGGCTCCTTCCCCGCAACAGGCTGTCACTCGGGCAATAGAAAAGAATCGGCACCTCGTACCTGCCCAACTGCGTCATGTACTCCTCGTGCGTAGTCTGGTTGGTATGGTCGGCTGTGAAGACGAAAAGCGTATTCGAATACCAGTCCATCGTCTTCGCCTTGTTAAAAAAACGGCGGAGGGCCATATCCGAATAGCCTATGCACTGATGAATCGGCTCCCTTCCCTTAGGGAACGAGTCCTTATACTGCTCAGGCACACGGAACGGATCGTGCGATGAGGCGGAGAAGATCGCCGTCATGAAAGGCTGCGGGAAGGTATCCATCGTTTCGGCGAAGAACTGGAAGAAGGGTTCGTCCCAAATCGCCCATATACCATCGAAACAGCTGTCATCCCCGAACTCCGTCTTCCCGAAATAGTCATCAAAACCGATGGACTTGGCGAACGATTGGAATCCCATGGAGCCATTCGGCGCACCATGGAAGAAGGCCGAATAGTAGCCTTTCTCCTTCAACAAGCCAGGCAACCCCACCACAGTGTTCACCGCATAAGGCGTAGTGATATAAGGCGCCACAAACATCGGGATGCTCGCCAACACGGAAGGCATGGCATCGATCGATTTCCGGCCATTGGCATATGAATAGTTAAACGTATAACCCTGTTGGAACAGAGAGTCCAAGAAAGGCGTGTACCCCTTGTAGGTACCGTCGTCCAAGTCACGGTTGAACAAGCCCATGTACTCCTTGCCAAAGCTCTCCATGATGATCACCACCACATTCATCGGGCGGAAAGCCTCCTGCGGATGAGGATCGACCACCGGCGTGTAACAACGCTCAGCCTCCTCCATTGAAGCGAAATAGGAAGGGACGACGAACGAAGGGCTCTTCGCCGTGCGGATAAAGCAGAAAGGAGTATTCAGGACCACCGCCGTCTCCTCCGGCTTCTTCACATACTGCATGGAATTCGAGACCGCCAACGGACGCGTGTATTTACCAAAGCCACCACGTATACCAATGACCGCCATGTAGGCCACTCCAGCAAACAGTACGGTGTTTGTCACATAATAGATCCAAGTCTTAGGCTGGTGCTTCCCCTCTCGCTTCGGTCTGTAGTAGCACTTCACCAAGACAATAACCATCAGCAGGAAAAACAATGTAGCGTACCAATAGTTGAAAAGGCCTGTGAAAATGACCTTCCCTATATTGCCATCATTGGAAAATTCGGAGAAGAACGAGAGGTTGGTGCGACGGTTCGTGAACTGATAATAGACCATGTCGGCCGAGTTCATGAACGCCCCCACGATATTAGGCACACAGAAGACCCACTTGGCGACCTTCTGGTAAGTATTGTTCTCCCTAAACGGGAAGGGGATGGCCATCATCGCCAAATAGGCCGCATTCAGGTAAATGCAAGCCGCGAGGTCAAAACGCAGGCCAGCCGTCATCAGACCCAACAGACGAGCGGTATCCACCTCCGGGAAATAAGATTGATTGCAGAGGTAGAAAGCGAAGCGGCACAATGACAACACCCCCATCGCCAACAAAAAATTGACGAAGAAGACAAACAACGGTGCGGTGCGCAACCTGTGCCAGAGGCTTTTCATTATTCCATGACCTCCTCACCGATTAGGGTGGCGGAGGTGGAGCTAAGCACCCTCACCTTCACGAAGTCACCCACTCTATGATTACCCTTCGGGAAAACGACCACCTTGTTTTGCGAAGTGCGGCCGAACAACTGCTCTCGTGAACGCTTGGAGAATCCCTCCACCAAGACCTCAAACGTCTTGTTGATATCCCGCTCGTTGCTCAAGGCAGACATACGGGTCTGCAAGGCGATGATCTCGTTCAGACGAGCGATCTTCACCTCCTCCGAGATGTTATCCGGCAAATTCTTGGCGGCGAAAGTGCCCGGTCTTTCCGAGTATTTGAACATGAAGGCGGAGTCGAAGACAACCTCCTCCATCAGGCTCAGCGTCAGTTGCTGGTCCTCCTCCGTCTCGTCATGGAACCCGCAGAACACATCCGTCGTGATGCCACAGTCAGGCACGATGCGACGGATGGCGGCGATACGGTCCAAGTACCACTCCCGCGTATATTTACGATTCATGGATTTCAATATCTTGTTGCTGCCCGATTGCACAGGCAAGTGGATGTGACGGCAGATGTTCGGGTAGGCCGCCATCACCATCAACACATCATCGTTCATATCTTTCGGATGGGAAGTGGTGAAACGCACCCTCATCGTCGGATAGGCCTCCGCCACGATCTTCAGCAGGTCAGCGAAAGAGACAACGGTTCCGTCCTCCCCCTTGTAGGCGTAGGAGTTCACGTTCTGGCCAATCAGGACCACCTCCTTGTAGCCACGCTTTTTCAGGTCCTCGATCTCGTTCAGGATGCTACGCACCTCACGGCTACGCTCCCTGCCCCTCGTGTAAGGCACGATGCAATAAGAACAGAAATTGTTACATCCGCGCATGATGGAGACGAAGCCGGATATCGCAGCTCCGCATAATCGCTGGGGAATGACATCCTTGTAGGTCTCCGTGGTGGAGAGATCCACATTGATGGACTTCTCGCCCTGCTCCACAGCGCCCACCAGGTTCGGCAGGTCCAAGTACGCATCCGGGCCAACCACCAAATCGACGACACCCGTAGCCAGCAGTTCATCTTTCATGCGCTCCGCCATGCAACCGAGCACGCCCACGATCATATCGGGACGTTTCTGCTTGCGCTGACGGAAGACCTGCAATCTGCCATGAATCTTCTGTTCCGCATTATCGCGGATGGAACAGGTATTCACGAAGATAGCATCCGCCTCATCCTCCACCTGTGTCACCTCGTAGCCAGCCGTATCCATAATAGCCGCAACCACCTCACTGTCAGCAACATTCATCTGACAACCATATGTTTCCAAGAACAATCTCTTCATCTTATTCTACCTTAAATTTCGGTTGACAAAGATACAAATTAATAGATCATTTTTTCAGAATCCGTTGTATAAATCGACAAGTTACGTTACTTTCGCGAAGGACTAAGGGAAAACCAAGTCCAAAAATTAAAGTTTAACGAAGATACGAACGCGAAAGATTCATCTATGCAAACGGAAAAGCACGAAATAAAGCCATTCCAGAATGCCGAGGAACGATTCCAAGGGAACGACATGGTGCTTCGGACAGAAGGATTGGTGAAACAATACGGACAAAGAATCGTGGCCAACAACGTCTCCATCAATGTGAAGCAAGGCGAGATCGTCGGATTGCTCGGTCCTAACGGCGCCGGCAAGACCACCACATTTTACATGACGACCGGTCTGATCGTACCCAATGCGGGAAGGATATACCTCAACGATGTGGACATCACGAAGTACCCCGTTTACAAACGCGCGCAGGCAGGTATCGGCTACCTGGCACAAGAGCCTTCCGTGTTCAGGAAGATGACGGTGGAGGACAACATCCTCTCCGTGTTGGAGATGACCAATTTCTCAAAAGAATATCAGCAAGAGAAGTTGGAGAGCCTCATCTCGGAGTTCAACCTCGGTCATGTCCGCAAGAACCTCGGCGACCGTCTTTCGGGAGGTGAACGCCGTCGTACGGAGATCGCCCGTTGCCTCGCCATCGAGCCTAAGTTCATCATGTTGGACGAGCCTTTCGCAGGTGTCGACCCGATTGCCGTACAAGACATCCAGGACATCGTGTGGAAGCTAAAGAGCAAAAACATCGGCATCCTCATCACAGACCACAACGTGGACGAGACGCTCTCCATCACAGACCGCGCCTACCTCCTGTTCGACGGAAGAATCCTCTTCCAAGGAACCTCAGAGGAGTTGGCGGAAAACCCTATCGTCAAAGAGAAATATTTAGGACGTGACTTCGAATTGAAGAAGAGAAAGCCTATCTCATAACACCCAGGAAAAAGCGTAACCATGCAGAAGAGACTCATATTTGCCAGCTTATTAGCCTCTGCCGTAATCTTTCCCTCCTGTTTGGCGGGAAACAACAAGGCGGAGACGACAGACAACGTGAAGGAAAAGAAGACAGAGATCGTGGAGACAAACGTTTCCGCACCTTCGTTTTCAGAAGATTCCGCCTTCCAATACGTGGTGCGGCAATGCGAATTCGGGCCACGCGTGCCCAACACCGATGCGCACGAGCAATGTGCGGCCTACCTTAGCCAACAACTCACAGCATTCGGTGCAGAGGTCTCCCTGCAGAAATTCACCGCAAACGCCTACGACGGAACGGAACTGAAGGCCACCAATATCATCGGGACCTTCTTCCCCGAGAAGAGCAAAAGGATTATATTTTTCTCCCATTGGGACTCCAGACACACTTGCGACCAAGACGTTCCCCAATACCACCAAACAGCAGTGCCAGCCGCCAACGACGGCGCTAGTGGAGTGGCCGTGCTCTTGGAAATCGCCAGAATCCTCAAAGAGAATCAACCCAACGTAGGTATCGACATGGTATTCCTGGACGTGGAGGACTATGGTAACGCTAACGGAAACGCCAACAGCTGGTGCCTAGGCTCTCAATATTGGGCCAAGAACCCGCACTACAAGACGAAACCGCAGTTCGGCATCTTGCTCGATATGGTCGGAGGCGCCTCACCCTCTTTCGGCGTAGATGCCATCTCCCAACAATTCGCGCAGAACATCGCCAGCAAAGTATGGGATGTGGCCCACTCCTTAGGATACCAACAATTCAAGAATGAAACCAGCGGGCAACTCGTTGACGACCATGTATTCGTTAACCTGACCGCAGGCATTCCAACCATCGACATCATCGATTATTCGTCGACCAGAGGGTTCCCTTCCACCTGGCACACCCATCTCGACACGCCAGAGAACATCAGCAAGGAAACTTTAGGCATGGTCGGCAATGTCCTTACTAACCTGATTTTCAGAGAATAGCGATCATTCGCAAAGATACGGCTCAAAAAAAACGATCCTTTCCAGTAAAAAAATCGCTTTTTTCTTTGGAGAATCACAAAATAAGCGTACCTTTGCATCGCAAAACGAAACAAGAGAGTTTCAAACAAATGGCGGATTCGTCTATCGGCTAGGACGGATGCCTCTCACGCATCAAAGAGCAGTTCGATTCTGCTATCCGCTACGAAAAGAGATCTCAACGAGGTCTCTTTTTTATGGGAAAAATCCAGCCATCCCCCATTCCATCGCATGAGAAACCAAACCACACATCTGCCTATATAATGTCAAAACAAATCGCTCTAATATTTTTGTGTATTTTTATTTTAATTTCAGATAAGTTTTATATTACATTTGTGCAATAATTGGAAAACATGCTTGGTATGTATCAATGAATGCCCCCTCTAAAGGAAATTAAAGAGTGTGTTATTGTTGTTTATTGTGTATGGTTTCCTGCATCTTTTCACGCTGGCTTTCTCCTTTGTGTATTGATTGAAGAGATTCGTGTATTTTGTGTAAAATATAATAACCAATATTATGCTAAAGCAAATGTTACTGCTGACGACGCTGGCGGGTGTGCCGGCGCTATGTCATTCCCAGACCAACATCTACAGTTCGGCGAGCGAGCGCACGGAGGATGGTGTGACGCTCTACCATGTAGTGGGAAATGTGGCGGCTTTGGAATCGGAGGACGGAGCGCTCTCGACGGGCAACCTCATCCCGTACAGTGTGGCGACCACCACCGGGCTGGAGCTCACCGACGTCTCCCTCCTCACGGTCTATCCGAACCCCACGAAGGATGTGCTCGTACTCACGACGGGCGAGTTAAAGAACCTGACGATGACCCTGACCAATGCGGAGGGGCAACAATTGTTGTCCGCGCCGGTGAGGGAGAGCGAGACCCGCATCGACTTCTCCCGCTATGCCTCAGGGCTTTATCACCTCACGCTGACACAAGGCGAGGCAATCGTCAAGTCATTCAGCATCGTCAAAAAATAATGGTCACAAGCGTAGAAAGGATTGGACCGCAGACATACTTTGAAAAACAATAATTATTAACTTTTTTATTACACATGAAAAAAATTTTTACGATTGTCGCAATGACATTGTTGTGGTTTGTGTCGTTGTCGGCGCAAGTACCACAAAAGCTCACTTACCAGTCGGTCATACGCGATGCCGCAGGTAACGTAATCAACAATCAGGACTTGGCGGTTCAGATCACCATCCTGCAAGGATCCGTCGAAGGTCCAGTGGTATACTCGGAGAATCACACCACCGCAACCACCGTCAATGGAGTCATCACGGTCGAGGTCGGAGGCGGAAAGACTTCGTACGACTTCACCTCCATCGATTGGAGCAACGGACCGTTCTACATCCGTTCCACGGCCGAGCTGAACGGCAAGAGCATCTCCGTCACTTCACAACTGCTGAGTGTGCCTTACTCACTCTATGCACACAGGGCATTCTTGGCGGACAAAGTGGACGAGCAGTTCCTGGAGGACGTCATCGCAGCCAAGATCCAAAGCGCCTTGGAGGAGAAGGAAGCCGAATGGCAGAGCAAGATCGACGCACTCGAGGCGGCCTTGGACTCCATCTCCGCACAATTGCAAGTGCCGCCGATCGACACGATTCCTAACGACACCATCCCTACGGATACTATCCCCACAGACTCAATTCCTACAGACACGGTTCCTGCCGACACAACACCTGCGGACACGGTATTCAAATCAGCAGCCATCCATGGAGTGTTGCCGGGCAAGTTCTCCATGGGGGAGAATTACCAAGTACAATTCTCCAAGGGAATGTTGCAGTACCTCGCATACAAGGATCTTTGGAGATTCGCTAAAACACAATATGACATCATCGACAAAAGTTATCAGGACTATTGGATGTACCCACCCAAAGGTTGGGCCGACAAATTTGAGCATGGCGCTGTCAATGAGAGAGAGCCAGAGTGTCCCTATTATTACTTGAGTCAAGGCTATTCCTATGACTATGTAGAACTCGCCCAAGTAACTGGTGCGAATGCGATTCACAACGGAGGAAACAAGAAAAACCTATGGAGCACCCCATCCAATGACGAATGGAGATATCTCACGACCGTGAGGGAAAGAGCGGACAGCCTTTATTCAAAAGGCAATGTGAATGGAATAGATGGATATATCTTCTTGCCAGACGATTGGTCATTTTCCACCGATTCATCCTTCAAGCCTAAGGCAGAGAATTGCTCAGCGAATGTTTACGACAAAAAAGCCTGGGAAAAGATGGAATCCCTGGGAGCTGTCTTCATGCCATGCGCATCCTATTGGACTTGGGGATACATGGAATATGAACCCACGGCGATGAACCTAACTGCAGACCACGCATATCCCGACTGCCATTATGATATAGATTGGGGCATGTACATGTGCGAAAATAGCACTATAAATTATGCCGACGGCAGTACTCCTAGGCAATATCGTCTAGTGGTACCTGTCGATAAGGCAACGGAGATAATGAATGGAGAGGCTATTGAGAACGAGGATCTTGATGGCGAAGATGAAGACATACCAAACAATTACCTTCCAGATAGTCTTGTTGATCTTTCGAATGTTGACATGAACGCAGGTCTCCTAAAAGGGAAGTTCTCGGTTTCGGAAACCAAGCAAGTGAATTTCTCCAAAGGATTTCTTCTATACAACACGAACACAAAGATTTGGAGTTTCTCTGGCGATGATTTGGGCGAGGAACGCGGCTGGGTTGCCGGATTCAGTTACGGCACATCAGGTTATTCATGCGACCCAATGAGGGAATTCTTGTTGGCGCACACTTATCCTTACGCAAATTCCAGTTCAATCGCAGGCACCAAATATGATTGGGGAGTATATAACCCGATTTCCAATGGCGGCAACACGCCGAACATCTGGCGAACCCCAACAATAGAAGAGTGGGAATACCTCATAAATGGCAGGGAAAAGAACGGAAAAAAACTTTCCACTCTAGCCACTGTATGTGGGTCGCAGGGCATGGTTCTTTTGCCAGATGACTGGGATCTCAACAACGAGTTAACATTCGCAGACACGGTTGATCTCAATGAAGATTGTTATAGGCGCGTCATCTACACATGTGAGCAATGGGAACGAATGGAGGAGTTGGGAGCTGTCTTCTTGGTTAGTGGAGGAATGGGAGTGGATATTCCGCCTTACGACATGCCTTTTGAGGAGGACAGATTAGATTGGTATGGTTGCGCATACTGGTCAGCTTCGACTGCACAAGCTTTTTTGGTTCGCGATCACAAAGTCGAATACAATCAGAGACCTTCTTATACCTACAAAACCGAGATAACCTTCGAGCACAACAATCCCAAGAACAGGTGTCTCGTCCGCCTTGTCCGTGACGTGATAAAGTAACATCCCAACTAGGCAATAGAACAGTTGTGACATAGCAAATTAACAGCTAACGAAGCCCCCCTCAGGAAACGATCCTGACTGGGGGGCTTTCCCTATTTTTTCAAGTGGTTATTGGACCTCGTGTTAGCCGGAAGAAATCCATGCCTAACATAGGCTATCGACGAATAACGTTCACGCTACTTCGAGGATCCGAGCAAGAAAGAGAGGTCTATCCCAAAGAATCTTTTGACCAGACTTATAAACCATTTAATGATTCCCTCGGTCGGCTCGACGTCAATGACCAGCTTCACGGTCGGCGCACCCACTCCTGAAGGACCCAACTTGCTCGCCTCTTCTTCTCCGAACCAGATGATGATACCTAAGTCATCCTTTATGTAAACGACGTTTCCCTTTTGCGTTTTCGACTCAGAAAAGCCCCTCGCTTTCAATGCAGAAATAATATCGTTGTAAGTAGACTCGTCCGCTTCGCTATAGCCGACATGCATGGTGAAAGGGTCGGAACAATCCACCAACCGCTCTATCCTATCGATATCCTCCTCCATGAATTCGTTGTAGTAGAAATAGGTTCTCGACATCCCTAACATATTCTCCTGCACCACAAACGGAATGGGGGTCCTCATGGCAGGAACCATCGGGTTCCAGCACAATTTCGAGAAGTCATCGCATGGTCCCGCATACATGAAAGAAGCCTTGTAGGTTCCCTCGAACGTGGCGTTACTTTTCACACCCTCCTCCAGTTCGGCCGTTCCTGTAGCGACGATGCGCACCTCCACCGAATTGCCCACCTTTCGCTTCTCGATCCGCGCCGAAGTGGATTCAAAGTGGTATTTATCAATCTCAACAAATCCGTCATGGCGGAAAGATTTCTCGTTATAATTATAGAGGGTCGCAGCTATACCTGATCCTTCCAAACCCAAATGTTTGCCACGGAAGAGGCTGCAATCCAATTCATTATCGTCAAACATAATCACATCCTCACCCACGACGAGCCTAGGGCGGTCCCTCTCCTCCACATCCTGGAGGCAGAACATGACAGGGTCATAAATTTGATAATCCTCTCCCGTGAAGGCGACATCCTTAGAGACTTCCTCCCCGCCAGGCACCACCACGCGAAGCACCACATTCCGGGCGTCGGACGGGACCTTAACCGAGAAGACACCATTCTCGTCCGGCAATATATAACGAGTGGTTTCAGTCTGCCCATTACGCTCATATCGGCAGTAGACAGGGACAACAACATTCGCGCCACACATATTCGCCAGTTCCCCCACCACCAACGGGAAGGCGGGGAGGACAATATCCTGCGTGTAAGTAGTACCACCAGGCTGACCCGCCACCAAGACGGAGAATTCGTTATCATAATTCAGGTAATCCTCCTTCCGAACCTTCACGGTCACATCCGTTTCACTAGGGATGCGGACACTGTACCGCCCGTTTCCGTCAGAATAAGTATACACCTGCTCGACGACCACCTTTATGCCTGACAACGGATTACCATTTTCATCCCGCACAGTGCCCTCCAGCACCACGAACTCCTTCGGGTCGTCCAAGTTCACCCAAGAGAAGTGCGCCACTTCCCCCTCATAGACATCACCATTCCTCACGGCCATGCCACTCTCCTCCCACAGACCCGTGTTCTCATTGAAGTGCCACAAAGGCATTTGGTCAGGCGCATTCTTCGACATCCCCGCAGGAATCGGGAAAGTAACCTTCGACTTCACCGCCTCGTTCACCTGCAGCTTCTTTCCCACCGAATCCTGCATCACCACATTCACCATGCCATACGAAACCAGCGGCACCTCCTCCAAGTTGCTCCGTTGGGCAACCAGGTCACCACCAGGCATAGCCGATTGGAAAGAAGGTTTCGTAGGATCCAGATACAAGACACTCACATTCACCTCACCCTCGCAAGGCGTACCATCCTCGTAGACAATAGCATTTTGAGGGAAGTCGACCGTCATCCTACCCACGGAGACCTTCGTCCCCTGAGAAGCCGTGAACGTTGCGGTCGTGCTCACATTCTCCACGTTCTCCTTCACCATCACCACATCCATCAAGCCCACCGAGCCAACCTCGCCCGAGCGGACCACAGAGAAATAACCCCGCTTGCGGAAGTTCACGACATACCTTCCACCCGTGTTTTGAACCCGGTCCAACGTAAACATGCCGTGAGCGTCCGTCTGGACACTGTAATAGTTAGACTCTACCTCCACACCTATGATAGGGTTTCCCTCCATATCCTTGACCACACCACAAACATAATCGGTCACCGGCGCCGGATGGGAGCAGGAGCAGATTCCGACCACCAGCAGGACCAACAACAAAGGGAACAACGTTTTCCTACACATAACAACCTCAAATTAGGGAATTACACATAATCTTTCCCAAAATTACAGTTTTTCCATCTCCCAACAAAAAATTCCTGAAAGGATTACCATCCACACCTTGCCAAATGCGCGATAGTTTTATTATATTTGCGGACTAATTTTCAATCACTGGTGGCGTTTGTAGGCCATCAACTAAAATTAAAGATATGATTAAAGTTACATTTCCAGACGGTTCCGTACGTGAGTATGAGAAGGGAACCACTGGCATGCAGATCGCGGAGAGCATCAGCTCCCGCTTGGCACAAGAGGTGCTTTCAATTAGTGTAAATGGTGAAGTGCGCGACCTGAACCGTCCGATCGACGAGGATTGTTCAGTGAAATTGCACAAGTTTGAGGATGAAGAGGGCAAGCACACCTTCTGGCACACATCGGCGCACTTGATGGCGCAGGCGGTCCAGATGCTCTACCCTAACGCGAAGTTCGGTATCGGTCCGGCCATCGAGAATGGCTTCTACTACGATATCGATTTCGGAGAGACCATCCTGAAAGAGGCGGATTTCGCCGCTATCGAGAAGAAAATGGCGGAGATCGTCGCACAGAAACAAACCCTCACAAGAGTGGACATTTCCAAGGCGGACGCATTGAAGATGTTCGGAGACAGAGGAGAAACATATAAGACCGAGCTCATCAGCGAACTCGAAGACGGCAAGATCACCCTCTACGAGCAGGGTTCCTTCACAGACCTCTGCCGCGGTCCACACTTGCCTGACGTAACCCCTATCAAGGCCATCAAAATCACCTCATTGGCGGGCGCCTACTGGAGAGGCGACGAGAAGCGCAAGCAGTTGACCCGTCTCTACGCCATCACCTTCCCTAAGAAGAAGATGTTGGACGAGTACTTGGCATTGTTGGAAGAGGCGAAGAAACGTGACCACAGAAAGATCGGCAAAGAGCTGGAGCTCTTCATGTTCACCGACATGGTCGGAAAGGGTCTCCCGATGTGGTTGCCTAAGGGTACTGCCCTTCGTCTCCGCCTGGAGGATTTCCTCAAGAGAATCCAGAAGAAGTTCGGTTACCAGCAGGTGATGACGCCTCACATAGGAAACAAGGAACTCTACGTCACTTCCGGTCACTGGGACCACTACGGAGAGGACAGTTTCCGCCCTATCACCACGCCTGAGGAGGGTGAAGTATACTTGCTCAAGCCAATGAACTGCCCTCACCACTGTATGATCTACAAGTGGCAGCCACGCTCCTACCGTGACCTTCCTTTGCGTCTGGCGGAGTTCGGAACGGTTTACCGCTACGAGCAGAGCGGCGAGTTGCACGGATTGACCCGTGTTCGTTCGTTCACACAAGACGACGCGCACATCTACTGCCGTCCTGACCAGGTGAAGGACGAGTTCATCCGCGTGATGGACATCATCTCCATCATCTTCAAGGCTTTGAACTTCGACAATTTCGAGGCGCAGATCTCTTTGCGCGATCCTAACAACAAGACCAAGTACGTCGGAACGGACGAGAACTGGGCAAAGGCGGAGGCCGCCATCGTCGAGGCCTGCAAGGAGAAGAACATGCCAGCCAAGGTGGAATACGGAGAGGCCGCATTCTACGGACCTAAGTTGGACTTCATGGTGAAGGACGCTATCGGAAGAAGATGGCAGCTGGGTACCATCCAAGTAGACTACAACCTGCCGGAGCGTTTCGGCTTGGAATATGTGGGTGAGGACAACCAAAGACACCGTCCTGTCATGATCCACCGTGCGCCTTTCGGCTCCATGGAGCGTTTCGTGGCAGTGTTGATCGAGCACACCGGTGGTAAGTTCCCGCTCTGGTTGACGCCAGACCAAGTGGTCGTGTTGCCAATCAGCGAGAAGTACAACGATTACGCGAAGAAGGTGATGGCTTACCTCGACGAAAACAACATCCGCGCCATCTTGGACGACAGAAACGAGAAGATCGGGCGTAAGATCCGCGACAACGAGGTGAAGAGAATCCCTTACATGCTCATCGTCGGAGAGAAAGAGGCAGAGAACGGAGAGGTATCCGTCAGAAAGCAAGGCGAAGGAGACATGGGTTCGCTCAAGTTGGAGGATTTCGCTGCCAAGATCAACGAGGAAGTGGAAGCAATGATGAACAGCTGGCAGAAGGGCGAATAAAAGCCCCCAAGCAAGCAGATTCAATATCTATAAAAAATCGGAGGTGAATAGCCTTCGATTTTTTTTGATAGAGACTCACAAATCCACAAGGCAAACGATTGATTAGCAATCACCTAAACAAGGCTGTCAAGCATAAACATTTCAGAACCAATTCAACCGACAAATATGAAAAAGAGAGTGTTCCTTTTGATGATTACATCCGCACTATGGCTGCCGTTGGAGGCCGCTAACGATATGCGAGGAGAAGAGGAAAGAAAAACATCAGAGGTCGTGGATCAATCGTCCACACCACTGAAATTCAGGATTCTATCAGACAGTACGGCTTATGTGCACAAAGACGAATCATACAAGATGTTCCAATCCATTTCGATCCCCGACAGGGTAAGAATAGACGACAAAGTATATACGGTCACAGCCATCGCCCCCGAATCATTCGCCGGATGTGAAGGATTGACCAGCATAGAGTTGCCATCGACACTAACCGACATTGGCATGAGCGCATTTTCATCATGCATTGGACTGAAAAAGATAACCAGACCTTCCCGTGTAACCACAATTGGAGGATTCGCTTTTGCCAATTGCAAAGAACTGACTAGCATCAGCATACCCGCAAGTGTGGCAAAAATCGGGACCCTGGCATTCCATATGTGCAAAGAGTTGTCTAGCATCAATGTCGCCGCCGACAATCCATATTTCGTGAATGAAGGGGGAATATTATACGATTATCAGAAAACAAATATTATTCATGTTCCCTGCAAGACGAAAGGGATCATCACCCTACCCTCCAGCGTCACGTCCATCAAGGACCACTGCTTCTACGAATGCGAAGAATTGGTAGGCATAAAGTTGCCAGAGGGCATAACCAGCATCAAAGACTACACGTTTAAAGGGTGTAAAAAGCTAAAAAGCATTGAGATTCCTGCAAGTGTGACAATGATAGGGACAGAAGCATTTGCCGGATGTGAAAGTCTGACAGACGTGAAGATGCCGACCAGCGTCACATCCATCGAGAGCGGAGCATTTGCCAATTGTATCAGTTTAAAAAGCATAAAGATACCAACGAGCGTCACATCCATCGAGAGCGGAGCATTTATGGGATGTGTCAATTTGAAGGAGATAAACATACCTTCAGGAGTAACAGTGATTAAGGCCTTCACATTCGACGGGTGCAAGAGTCTGACAAGATTGGAGCTATCCCCAAACGTGACCAAGATTAGGGCTTGGGCATTCCGCGGATGTGACAAACTCACGCTCGTGATTGATCAGGCAGAAGGATTCATAGACTTTGCGCCATACGTCCTCCTCGAATGCAAATCAGTGGAATACACGAAAGGGGAACTACCACGTTCAAACCCCGAGCCATAAGCGACACAAGCCGACGGCAGGTGCACAGACGAGGGATGGGACTTCAAGGAAAGGATTTTGGGGCCAATCGTTTATAACGGACAGCGATAAAAAAAATGTGGAAGTCAACAGAAAAAAAATAATTGAGGAAAAATACATAATATCATAAAATTAACTAAATTTGCAGTCGATTTTGAAGAAAAGGCGGGATAAAGACGGGCGACCGTCGATTGGAAACGGCCATTTTTCTGACAGTCAATAGGTTTAACAAAAGAATAGGAGGAAATAATTATCGCAACAACAAAACCATTCATCAAGAGAACGGATGCGAAACCGAGTGCCAATTCAGGTAATGGCAGCACGGGGAGAGAGCAACATCGCATCAATGATCGAATCCGAGAGAGCGAGGTTCGCCTCGTAGGAGACAATGTCGAGCAAGGAGTCTACTCCATTGAGGAGGCGCTTCGTATTGCTGACGATTTAGAGTTGGATTTGATTGAGATTTCTCCGAATGCGGTTCCTCCTGTTTGCAGGATCGCTGACTATCAGAAATTTCTGTATCAACAGAAGAAGAAGGAAAAGGAGATGAAGGCCAAAGCCACTAAGGTAGTGGTGAAGGAGATCCGTTTCGGGCCGCAGACCGACGACCATGACTACGAGTTCAAGTTGAAGCACGCCATCGGATTCCTCCAGGACGGTGCCAAATTAAAGGCTTACGTCTTCTTCAAGGGACGTTCCATCCTTTTCAAGGAGCAAGGCGAGGTTCTCTTGCTGAGATTCGCCAACGACCTCGAGGAGTACGCTAAGGTGGACCAACTCCCTCAGTTGGAAGGAAAGAGGATGATCATCCAACTCTCGCCTAAGAAAAAGAAGTAAGAAATTTTCTTAATACACAGTTTAATTTAATTTACAAAACAATGCCAAAAGTAAAGACTAATTCCGGTGCCAAAAAGAGGTTTGCCCTTACCGGATCAGGAAAGATTAAGAGGAAGCATGCATTCAAGCGTCACATTTTGACGAAAAAGACGAAGAAACAAAAGTTGGGATTGACTCACATGGGACTTGTTTCTTCAGCAGACAGAAAGGCAGTGAGAGAAATGCTTTGCTTACGTTAAAAACTTAGTATTAATCGATTGTTTAGCATGAAGTTCTCATTCAATTGAGGCGCTAACGGTCACAAATTTTTAAGAAAATGCCAAGATCAGTAAATCACGTTGCTTCAAGAGCAAAGAGAAAGAAAATTTTGAAACTCACCAGAGGTTACTATGGTGCAAGAAAGAACGTATGGACAGTAGCAAAGAACACTTGGGAGAAGGGTCTTTTGTATGCTTTCCGCGATCGTAAGAACAAGAAACGCAACTTCCGCGCATTGTGGATCCAACGTATCAACGCTGCCGCTCGCTTGGAAGGAATGTCATATTCCCAATTGATGGGCGCTATCCACAAATCAGGTATCGAAATGAACCGCAAGGTGTTGGCTGACTTAGCCATGAACCAACCTGAGGCATTCAAGGCTGTTGTGGACAAAGTAAAGAACGCTTAAAACATTCTTTATCATATGAGAGAGGTTATCCGACGGGTAACCTCTTTTTTTTGTCCATTCCGCCGCCTAAACCGGCGAACATGGACAACCACCTACCCTTCACCCTAAAAACAGAACAGGAGACCTCTAAGAGGCCTCCTGTTTCGTTTGCACCATACCTTTATAGGTGAAACATTAACTTGTTATTAACTTACCCGCATAAGGATCAATTACTCGTAAAAGTTTTGTTGTTCCTCTGCGGATGTGAACTCACTCCTCATGGCTGAGAACAATTGTTCCCCACCTAAGTTTTCTTCAACTGGCTCCTGAAGCACCATGTCTGGTTCTGGCTCCACGTTAGCAGCACTCAACTCACAAGAATTGTTCAAGTGATTTTGATAAATCACTGCAGCGGCAGCGCAAACACCCAACACTGCGAAAATTGCGATTCCTTTTTTCATGGCCGTAGAATTTTTAGTTCGACATACACATTAATAATAAGCGCGAGGTTTTTCAACCATCACATACCAAACTTAGCATTTATTTTTTCAAAATCCAAATCCGCCAACCTGTTTTTTCACAAACGAACGGATATTTTATCCATTCGTAATTTAACATTATTTTAACATTATTTTCGCAATAGAATTAACATAGATAGTGGATTTAATGGGATTTATTGATTAAAATTATGACAAATTCCAATACATTCCACAACGGCCGGAAAGGGGTGATAAAACAACCTTACATTGTACAAATTCGCATGGTGTGCCCTCCTCATTAGAGATTTCCGTTATCTATCATAGGAGACACAACTCACGCTTCATCGAAGGACACGCCAAGTAGCATAAACACTCCACCATGCGCAGCTCTTTTGCGCAGAAAAAAAATGAAGAGGAGAAGAGACAAAAAAAGCGTCTACGCAAATAGATTGCGCAGACAAAATGTATATTTGCCATTGGAAACGAATGGAATAGTACAACTGAAGAGAGACGAAGACTATGACGCAAATGCCTTTCAAGCTAAAACCGGATAAACAAATGATTGTTTTCATTGGCATCCAAGCCAGTGGGAAAACAACTTTCTACCGCAGTTTTTTGGCAGAGGCTGGATACGTTCATATCAATTTGGACACACTGCGCACACGCAACAAGGAGAAATTGGCCATTCAAGCCTGCTTTAGAGATGGTCGTTCGTTTGTGGTCGACAACACGAATCCAGAGAAGGCGGATCGGGCAAGATATATCCCCGACGCACGGGAGCATGGCTACGAGGTGATTGGCATATTTTTTCAAAGCATACTGAAAGAGTGCATCTCACATAACGAAATGCGGGAGAAAAAAGTTCCCCCAATAGCTATTCCCGCAGTGCAAAACAGATTGCAGATGCCAGAATATGCGGAAGGGTTCGACCAATTATATTTTGTGAGGATCGAAAAAGATGATTTTTTAATTACAGAATGGAGAGAATGAGACATGGATTTTAATACGCTGGATAAACAAATGCGCCGTTTTGAGCAGTCAATTGATCGCACGATACTCGAAGGCACATATATTGTCGCACGCCTGGACGGCCACGGGTTCTCCCGTCTCACGGAGAAGGAATGGAGTTTGGAAAAACCTTTTGACATACGGTTTCATGAAGCGATGACCACAACCCTCAAGCATTTGATGCTTTGTGGGTTCCATATCATGTACGGATATACGCAGAGCGATGAAATATCACTGCTTTTTCACCTCGACGAGGATCGGTTCGGGCGCAAGGAACGCAAGCTGATATCAATTCTTTCGGCAGAAGCATCGGTCGCATTTTCCACTCACATAGGGCATATGGCGGTATTCGATTGCCGGCTTGTCCCTCTTCCCAACATCGACTATGTGATCGATTACTTCAGATGGCGCCAAGAAGACTCCCACCGCAACTCGCTCAACGCCCATTGCTATTGGCTATTTCGCAAGGAAGGCATATCAGCCAGTAATGTTCAAAAAAGGATTGCCGGATTATCCATCGAGGAGAGAAACGAGCTTCTATTCAACCATGGCATCAATTACAATGATTTGCCAATGTGGCAACGCCGCGGCATAGGAGCCTATTTCATAGACAAAGAGAAAGTAGGATACAACCCTGTGACCAAAGCCCAAAACATATGCGTTAGACGCTCGCTTTTCGTGGAGAATGAGCTCTCCATCGGCGAGGAGTATGCGGATTTCATTCAATCACTAATTAAAAAGAACAACCATGCCCGCCAATAAAAATGCACTGATACGCTATAAGACCATCGACAAATGCCTTCGCAACCACTACCGTCGATGGACGCTTGAGGACCTTGTGGATGCCTGTTCCGACGCTCTATACGAGATGGAGGGAATTGACAAGGGGGTTTCTGTCCGGACCATACAAAGCGACATCCAAACGATGCGTTCCGACAAATTAGGCTACAACGCACCCATCGAAGTATACGATCATAAATATTATCGTTACACGGACGAGGAATACTCCATCATGGACATGCCTCTGTCCGAGAATGACTGCAATGTGCTTCAAGAGGCCATAGACATGCTTCGACAACTGGAAGGATTCGAGCAATTCGCAGAGATAGCGGACGTGGTCGGGCGTTTGCAAGACAAGCTCTCCATCACCCGTAACAACCGCAAGCCCATCATCCATTTCGACAGTGTGCCTAATCTGAAGGGCATCCGTCTGCTCACTCCACTCTACAACTACATCGTCCAGAAGCAGACGCTACGGATCATGTATCAATCATTTTCGGCGAGGCAGCCAGTGGAATACATCCTATGCCCCTACCTGTTGAAAGAGTTCCGTAACCGTTGGTTCATTTTCGGCTCGAAAGCGAGCAATCTTCAGTTGTATAATTTAGCGCTTGACCGCATTGTCAGTGTAGAGCCCATAGAGATTCCTTTCAGGGAGAACCCGAACTTTGATTCGGAGCACTTCTTCGATGACGTGTTAGGCGTGAGCAAAAACATCAACAACACGCCAAGGCGCATCGTTTTTTGGGCGAATGAGGAGCAAAGCAACTACATTAGGACCAAGCCCATTCACCCGTCCCAGCAGATAATCAAAGAGGATCCCGAAGACGGCAGTTGCACCTTTAGCATCGAAGTGGTAATCAACTTCGAGATGTATTCAATCTTCATGTCTTATGGTCCAGGGGTCAAGATTCTTCAGCCACGAAATGTGAGGGCATACATGTACGACAAATTGAAGCAAGCGATGCATTTATACGAGGAGGAAGGCAAAGGCGAGGCAAAAGAATAGTCATCCACGAGTTTAGGGCAAGCCGCAGGGGTCCGGTACGGACAAAAAAAGGGGTCAACCCGAAAGGATTGACCCCGAAGACGGCGGCGACCTACTCTCCCACTATACGCAGTACCATCGGCGCCGGCGGGCTTAACTTCTCTGTTCGGAATGGGAAGAGGTGGGACC